>Ga0228622_1000005_pt1 | contig 367323 bp, 365 predicted proteins | sample 26DmetaG_FD_186035 | JGI IMG/M metagenome (GOLD analysis project Ga0228622, IMG submission 186035) | Seawater microbial communities from Monterey Bay, California, United States - 26D | ecosystem: Environmental > Aquatic > Marine > Coastal | place: USA: California | collected 2016-10-01
CGTGTTCTATCCAAACACAGTTTTATTCTTTGAACGTGTTCTTCTATCGTTAATTCGTTTCTTGAGATGATTTCGTTCATTTCTTATCCCAATTATTTGATGGAAGTTTGAGTGCTACCATTCCAACAAAGTTGAAATTTCTCCAGAATGTTTGGATCTGACGAAAACCTACCCCTAAGAGTTGTTTAATCAATAGATCTTCGTTGGTGAGTTTTGCTAGATGTCTAAGTTCGATCTCTTTATCTAAAATCTCTTTCTCAGTGAAGTGTTCTCTCTTGTAGTCGTAATACATGAACTCCATCATGTTTTGGACCTTTCCACCTATCGACAACAATTTTTCACTGAACACAAAACCACCACCCTCAATTAGGTTGTCGTAGATCTTTTCCATCAAAGGAACTCTTTTCCTTTCTGGGATGAACTGGAATGTGAAAAGTGATGTTACAAGAGAGAGATCTTTAGGGAATTCCATCGTAGTAATGTCGTCTACAATGTATCTAAGTCGATCTTCGTCTTTCCAGTGTTGTTGAAAACTATCGTTAATCTCGACCCCAAGGTATTCTGTATTTGTGACATGATCATTGTTTTCATACATTTTCCTCAGAAGAGATCCTTGGGAACAACCTAGGTCTAAGACGGTTGTATCGTCTTCAACAAAGTATCGACTTATCGATAACACATCCTGCCTAAGAGTTGAGTAACCCCTAATCGACTTATCAATGTGATCATCAAATTCTTTTGAAAAATTTGTGAATGAGAATTTTGTATCCGATTCTTCATTTGGTCGTGTTTGACCATGAGGAGTGTGGATCAGTGAAAAACTTTGATCTTTTTCAGACATTTACGACCATCCTCAACTTATAATTTCTTATAAGAAATTATGTTACCAGAATTAAATCTAAAGTCATGGATTTCTTTCTCGATTCACCCTTGATACTGACATTTTTGATATTTCCAAGATTTTTGATATCTGAGAAAGTGACTTCCCTTCATCTACCATGTTCCAAACCTGTTCTTTGGTTATGTCGTCAATCTTAGTTGGACGTCCTAGTTTGGTTCCTTTGGACTTAACCCTTTTAAGACCCAACTTGACCCTTTCGGAGATCATGGATCTTTCAAATTCAGAGAAGACACCAACCATTTGAAACATCATTCTTCCTGATGGTGTAGATGTATCAAGTCCCGATTGATGTATGTATAGGTGACAATTTACGGACTGAACATCATTTAGGAACTCAACCAAGTGTTGAAGTGACCGTCCTAATCGAGAGATATCCCACACGAGAATTCGGTTAAATTTTCTTCTCACCATGTCCTTACAAAGTCGATCAAACTCTGGTCTTTTATCTCGACCTTTTGTCCCGGATATTCCCTCATCAACATATGTCTGAACTAATTCCCAACCATTTCTATTTACTATTTCTTGTAAGAAATTGATCTGATTATCCGATGTTTGTTCGTTTGTCGATACTCGACCATAAATTGCTACACGGTCCAAAACTTCACTCCTTCTTTAATGTAAAAGTAGTCCTGATCAACCGACACAAGAGTGTTGTTGATCCGTTTTTTTCTTTTTTGGAATTTGTTGTGAGTAACCCAAACAAGTTTTGGGTTGTATGAAAGACCGGTAGGGGTAGAGATCTGATGACTATTGAGAAAATCAGTTATTTGAACAGAATTGAGACCCTTTTCATAAAGGGTCTCAATCAATAAAAGACGTTTTAGTTGGTCTTCGGGTATGTCCTTTAATGTGAGGATTTGGGTCACAACTTTAATGTCGTAACCGTAATCAACATCCTCACATTTTATATTACGAAATTTATTCCACTGTCACTGACTTAGCTAGATTTCTCGGTTGGTCTACATCTGTGCCTTTTAACAGGGCTACATGATAGGAAAGCATCTGTAGCGGCAATGTGTACACAATCGCTTCCAGGCTCTGAGGAACATGGGGCATATCAATCACAGTAATTCCCGGTTCGCTGACAAACCCAGAGTCACGATCTGCAAATACAAAAAGTTGGCCACCACGAGCGCGAACTTCGTGTAGATTGGATTTTAGTTTTTCCAATAACTCGTTGTTGGGCGCAACGGTGACTACCGGCATGTCTTCATCAACCAGTGCCAGTGGACCATGTTTAAGCTCCCCTGAGGGATAGGCTTCAGCATGGATATAGGAAATTTCTTTAAGCTTTAGGGCGCCTTCGAGAGCGATAGGGTACTGCTCACCACGACCTAAAAATAGCGCATGATGCTTATTGGCAAAGGATTCTGATACCTGCTCAATAACTGAGTCTAGTGCTAACACCTGCTCGCAAAGCACTGGCAATCGGTGCAGGTTTTGTACCAGCATTTTTTCTGTTTCTGCATCCAAACTCTTATGCTTGGCAAGAGATAATGACAGCAACTGAAGTGCGACCAGCTGGGTGGTAAATGCCTTGGTTGAGGCCACTCCAATTTCCGGGCCCGCCATGGTCATTAGTGAAATATTTGATTCGCGAACCAATGAACTATTGGCGACATTGCAGATAGCCAAAAACCCCAGGTAACCATTTTCTTTAGCTTTGCGCAGAGCCGCCAATGTATCTGCTGTCTCGCCTGACTGAGAGATGGTGACAAATAAAGTTCCAGCAGGCACAGCTACCTCTCGGTAGCGATATTCGCTGGCCACCTCAACCTGACAGGGAATACCGGCATATTGCTCGATCCAATACTTGGCAACTAGACCAGAATGGAAACTGGTACCACAGGCAATAATATGGATAGCATTGGTCTGCTTAAAAAGATCGTCGGCTTGATAACCAAAAATTGCTTCACGGATATGATTGTCAGCAATGCGTCCAGCAAAGGTGTTGCCAAGCACGGTCGGCTGCTCAAACATTTCTTTTTGCATAAAGTGGCGGTACTGGCCTTTTTCTGCAACCTGATCTTTTTCTTCTAGCTCCTGCATAGCTCGCTCGACAGGAGCACCGGTAACGTCAAAGATTGCATAAGCCTTATGGCTTAGCTCTACCAGATCACCTTCTTCTAAAAAGATAAAGCGATCAGTAACCTGGCGCAGGGCCATCTGGTCAGAGGCAATAAAATTTTCATCAATTCCCAGACCAATAACTAATGGGCTACCACTGCGAGCAGCGATTATTGTATCTGGTTGGTCCTCTGCGATAACACCTAGAGCATAGGCACCTTCTAAACGACCAATGGTTTTTTGTACCGCACTGCGAAGGTCTTTTTCTATTTTTAGAAAATGATTAACCAGGTGGGCAATAACTTCTGTATCTGTGGCAGATAAAAATTGATATCCGGCTTCTGTTAGCTCACTGCGCAGCTCATCATGGTTTTCAATAATGCCATTGTGTACAACAGACACTCCGCCAGAGACATGAGGGTGCGAGTTAGCTGTGCTGGGTTCACCATGGGTGGCCCATCTGGTGTGAGCAATGCCTGTGTATCCGGATACCGGCTGCTGTTTAGCCACAGCTTCCAGCTCAGCAACCTTGCCTATATTTTTTCTGGTCTGTAGCTGTTGATCAGCATCGATAATCGAAAGCCCGGCAGAGTCATAGCCCCGGTACTCTAGCCGCCGAAGGCCTTCAATTAAAATTTTGTACACATTCCTTTGAGTGGCTGCGCCAACAATTCCGCACATGGATTATTTTTCCTTTTTGGTCGGGCGTTTCCAGCCCTCAATATTGCGTTGTTTTGCTCTGCTCACCCCAAGGGTGTTGGCAGAAATATCCTGGGTAACTGTGGAGCCGGCGCCCACAAAGCCTTGATCACCAATTTTTACAGGTGCTACCAGAGTGCTGTTCGAGCCTATAAAGGCGCCATCGCCAATATCAGTCTTGTGTTTGTTGATGCCATCGTAGTTGCAGGTAATGGTGCCGGCGCCTACATTAACTCCGCTACCAAGTTCGGCATCACCTACATAGCTCAGGTGATTGATTTTACTGCCATCGCCCACCACAGCTTTCTTGGTCTCAACAAAGTTGCCCACTTTGGTGTTTTGTCCCAACTGGGTGCCGGGACGAATTCTGGCGAAGGGACCCAGTACTGCCTTATCTCCAATTTGCGAGGACTCAATCACTGTATTAGATTTTATTTCGACGCCGTCGCCGATAGTGCTGTCGATAATATGGCAGTTGGGTCCAATCCTAATATTGGATCCCAGCCGCACATCACCCTCAAACAGACAGTTAATATCGATAAAATTATCTGTACCGGCACTTAATGTCCCGCGCTGATCGAAACGTGCCGGGTCTGCAAGGCTAGTACCAGAGAGCATAAGCGTCTCAGCCTGCTGTACCTGGTAGGCACGCTCCAGCTGACTTAACTGAACACGGTTGTTAACTCCCTCCACCTCGGTGGCAGAGCTGGGATGAATACTGTTGATGCTGTAACCGTTTTCGCGGGCCAGGGCAATCAGATCAGTAAGATAGTATTCTTGCTGGGCATTGTTGTTATTTATCTGTGGTAGCCAATCTAACAGTTGACGGGCGCCCAGTGCCATGACGCCGGTATTAATTTCGTTAATATTGAGCTGCTCTGAGCTGGCATCTTTCTGTTCAACAATAGATTCAATTTCGCCCTGGCTGTTGCGTACAATACGCCCATATCCCTTGGGATTATCCAACTCAATTGTCAGCAAGCTAATGGTTGTATCAGTCACAGCAGTTAGCATCTGATCTATGGTTATCGGGCTAATAAGCGGGACATCTCCATAGAGAATTAACACTTTGGCCTCGGCCCGCAAATGGGGGACAGCCATCTGCACCGCATGGGCAGTACCAAGCTGCTCTGTCTGCTGAGCAAAGATGCGGCCGGTATCGGCCACTGCGCTCTCAACCTGAGCAGCACCATGGCCCGTAACTACAATTTTATTGGCGTTGGCGACGCTGTCTGCCGCAGCTAACACATGAGCCAGCATGGGCCTGCCCGCCAATGGATGCAAAACTTTGGGGAGAGCGGACTGCATACGAGTCCCTTTGCCAGCGGCAAGAATGACAATATCTGTAGTCATGGGTACTTTTTTAACCTGCAGTCATTGAAGTTATGTAAGCCTGTATTGGTCGGTTACGTTACTGTCAAACGGGCCACAACACAAGTGCTGTGGGGGCTGTCTCTGAGCAGGCTGGTGCCTGCCAACCAATTTACGGGCAAAAAAAAGGGTGGCCGAGCCACCCTTTTTATCAGCGCTGGATTAGCCGCCGAGCTTTTTGCGCAAGGTCTGTACTGTGCGCAGCTGTGCTGTGGATTCGGCCAGCATAGCCGCTGCTTTGGAGTACTCTATCTCGCCAGTCTGATTAGCTAGTGCAGTCTCTGCATCTTTAACCGCCTCTGCAGCCGCAGCTTCATCAATATCATTGGCCCGCACTGCTGTATCAGCCAATATTGAGATATTGTTAGGCTGCACCTCCAGATAACCACCGGACAGATAGTAAATTTCCTCTTCACCATTCTGTTTCACCAGGCGCACTGGGCCAGGACGCAGGTCACTGAGCAGCGGGGCGTGTCCAGCGGTAATACCCAACTCACCCAGAGATCCAGTGGCAACAACCATCTCGACCAGCCCGGAGAACAGGGACTCATTTGCACTTACGATGTCACAATGAACTGTTATAGCCATTTCTTTATTGCCTTTGCTCGCTGCAATTTATAGGTTTATCGAATACCAAATTAAAGGTTCTGGGCTTTTTCTACCGCTTCTTCGATAGAGCCAACCATGTAGAACGCCTGTTCTGGCAAATCATCGTACTGACCCGCAAGAATGCCCTGGAAGCCAGCAATGGTGTCTTTCAGAGAGACATATTTGCCTGGTGAGCCAGTAAAAATTTCAGCAACATGGAATGGCTGTGACAGGAAGCGCTCAATCTTACGAGCACGGGCTACGGCCATTTTGTCTTCTTCTGACAGCTCATCCATACCCAGGATGGCGATAATATCTTTTAGCTCTTTGTAGCGCTGCAGTACTGACTGCACGCCACGGGCAACTTCGTAGTGCTCGGTGCCAATAATCAGTGGGTCCAGCTGACGTGAAGTTGAGTCCAATGGATCTACCGCTGGGTAGATACCTTTAGAAGCAATATCACGGCTCAGTACAACCGTGGAATCCAAGTGAGCAAACGTAGTTGCAGGAGATGGATCCGTTAAGTCATCCGCAGGTACATAAACCGCCTGAACCGAGGTAATAGAACCGGTCTTAGTGGAAGTAATACGCTCCTGAAGAACACCCATTTCTTCGGCCAGAGTAGGCTGATAGCCTACAGCTGAGGGCATACGGCCCAGCAGTGCAGATACTTCGGTACCAGCCAATGTGTAACGATAGATATTGTCGACAAACAATAGTACGTCTTTACCTTCGTCACGGAATTTTTCGGCCATAGTCAAACCGGTCAGTGCTACACGCAGTCTGTTTCCGGGTGGCTCATTCATCTGGCCATATACCATAGCTACTTTTGAGTCGCTTGGAGTCTCGACATTTACAACGCCAGATTCCTGCATCTCGTAGTAGAAGTCATTACCTTCACGAGTACGCTCACCCACACCAGCAAATACCGACAGACCACTGTGCTCGGTGGCAATATTGTTGATTAGCTCCATCATGTTTACGGTTTTACCAACACCAGCACCGCCAAACAGTCCAACCTTACCGCCCTTGGCAAAAGGGCAGACCAGGTCGATTACCTTGATGCCTGTTTCCAGCAAGTCGTCAGAAGCAGCCAGCTCGTCATAGGCTGGTGGCTTGCGGTGAATTGCCATACGCTCTTTTTCACCGATAGGGCCTTTTTCATCAATCGGGTTGCCAAGCACATCCATAATGCGCCCCAATGTCTCGGTTCCTACGGGAACTGAAATCGGTGCACTGGTGTTATTAACACCCAGACCGCGGCTAATCCCTTCGGAGGATCCCATGGCGATTGCTCGCACCACGCCATCGCCCAACTGCTGTTGCACTTCCAGTGTCAGACCTTTGTCATCAACTACCAGTGCGTCATAGACGTTGGGTACCTGATCGCGGGGAAATTCCACATCGATCACGGCGCCAATAATTTGTACGATACGTCCACTACTCATGTCCGGTTCCTCTTAACTAAACCTTTAAAATTCGTTTGGCTTTAAACAGCAGCTGCGCCGCTAACAATCTCAGACAGCTCTTGGGTAATAGCTGCCTGGCGCGCTTTGTTATAAAGCAGTTGTAATTCGTCAATCATGTCACCGGCATTGTCGGTGGCATTTTTCATCGCTAGCATTCGGGCTGCCTGCTCGCAGGCTTTATTTTCTACCACACCCTGATAAACCTGGGATTCAATATAGCGAACCAACAGGCCATCCAGCAGTTCCTGGGCATCCGGCTCGTAGATATAATCCCAATGATGGTTGAGGCTGGTATCCTCAGAGGCTGCCAACGGTAGAAGCTGTTCAACGGTTGGCGACTGAGTCATGGTGTTAACAAATTCGTTGCTCACCACAAACAGCTTATCGATACGGCCTTCATCAAAGGCGTCCAACATTACTTTTACACCACCAATCAGGTCTGCTGCATTGGGCTCATCACCTACATCTTTAACCGCCGCAACTATATTACCGCCAACCGTGCCAAAGAAGCTGGCCGCTTTGTTGCCGACTGCACAGATATCAACCTCTACACCCTGATCGGACCATTCTTTCATTGATTTAAGCGCCGCTTTGAACAGGTTGATGTTCAAGCCGCCACAGAGGCCTCGATCTGTAGAAATAACCACGTACGCCACGCGCTTTACTTCGCGCTCGTCCAGATACTGATGCTTGTATTCTGACACTGCGTTGGCGATATGGCCTACAACATCACGGATACGCTGGGCATAGGGCTTGCCCAATGCCATGCGATCCTGAGCACGACGCATTTTACTCGCCGCAACCATTTCCATGGCGCTAGTGATTTTCTGCGTGCTACCAATACTAGCAATTTTGGTTTTTACTTCTTTTCCGATTGCCATGTCTTATGCCTGTCCGATTACTCTGACTTACCAGGTTTGGGTTGTAACAAACTTGTCGAGAGCAGCTTTAAAGCCCGCACCGATATCGTCGTTATAATCCCCTGACTGATTGATTTGATCCATCAGATCACTGTGCTCAGCTTTCATGTAGGAGAGCAGGGCAGCTTCGAAATCACCAATCTTGTTAACTTCAACTGACTGCAGATAGCCATTGTCAGCCGCATAAACCATGACGCCCATTTCAGCGATGCTCTGAGGCGTATACTGCTTCTGCTTCATCAGCTCGGTTACACGCTCACCATGGTCGAGCTGGGCTTTAGTTGCGTCATCAAGGTCAGAGGCAAACTGGGAGAATGCCGCCAGTTCGCGATACTGTGCCAGAGCGGTACGAATACCACCGGACAGTTTCTTAATGATTTTGGTCTGGGCAGCACCACCTACACGTGAAACCGAGATACCGGCGTTCATCGCAGGACGAATACCAGAGTTAAACATGTCGGCTTCAAGGAAGATCTGGCCATCAGTAATAGAAATTACGTTGGTTGGTACAAAGGCAGATACGTCACCAGCCTGGGTTTCAATCACTGGCAGTGCAGTCAATGAACCGGTCTGGCCCTTAACTTCACCATTGGTGAATTTTTCTACGTAATCGGCGTTAACACGGGCCGCACGCTCCAGCAGACGGGAGTGGAGGTAGAAAACATCACCTGGGTAAGCTTCACGGCCCGGGGGTCGTTTCAGCAGCAGTGAGATTTGACGGTAGGCCCAGGCCTGCTTGGTCAAGTCATCGTAGATAATCAGTGCATCTTGACCACGGTCACGGTAGTACTCACCCATTGAACAGCCAGCAAAGGGTGCCAGAAACTGCATGGCAGCTGGATCAGAGGCGGTAGCAGCAACAACAATGGTATGTTCCATTGCGCCGTGCTCTTCAAGTTTGCGCACAACGGCGGCAACAGAAGCTGCTTTTTGACCAACGGCTACATAGATACATTTAATACCTGAGCCTTTCTGGTTAATGATGGCATCAACAGCAATAGCTGACTTACCAATCTGGCGGTCGCCAATAATCAACTCACGCTGACCGCGACCGATTGGCACCATGGTGTCAACGGCTTTCAAACCAATCTGCACTGGCTGGTCGACTGACTGACGCTCAATTACACCTGGGGCAACTTTTTCAATTGCATCGGTGAGGGGAGCATTAACCGGTCCCTTGCCATCAATAGGATTACCCAGAGCGTCGACTACGCGACCTTCCAATTCTGGGCCTACTGGTACTTCCAATACACGTCCGGTGCATCGGGCTTTCTGTCCTTCGGCCAGTGTTTGATAGTCACCCAGAACAACGGCGCCGACTGAATCGCGCTCGAGGTTAAGTGCCATACCGTAAACACCGCCATCGAACTCGATCATTTCACCGTACATCACGTCGGCTAGACCGTGAATACGAATGATACCGTCCGATACGGAAACAATGGTGCCCTCATTTTGGGCTTCAGATGAAACATTAAGGTTGTCGATGCGACTCTTAATGATTTCGCTGATTTCTGATGGATTCAGTTGCTGCATGCTTGGGCCTCAATCCTTAGGAATTTAGTGATTCGGCGAGTTTGGTCAAACGACCGCGAATGGACCCGTCTATAACGGTGTCCCCGGCGCGTATTACCGCACCACCCAACAGGCTCTTGTCTAAGCTAACCTGCATATTTACTTTGCGTTCTAATTTCGCACTCAGAGCATCGCTGAGTTTCTGCTGCTGTTCAGCATCCATCTCGTGCGCTGCAATCAGGTCCACATCAACCGCTTTTTCGCGATTGGCTTTCATGATTTCAAACTGATGGGAAATCTGTGGCAATAGTTGCAACCTGCGATTTTCTGACAGGATGGAAATAAAGTTCTGACCAGTTGCGCCCAACTCGTCACCACATATCTCTATAACTGCTGCCGCTTGCTGCGCTGCTGTTGAACTCGGAGAGCTCAAAAGCTTAACAACTGCTGGCTGCTGTGCAACAGCCCCAGCAGTGGACAGGCTTTGCGACCAGCCCTGCAGGTCCCCGACATCTGCGGCAAATTCAAACGCCGCCTTTGCATAGGGCCGAGCTAATGTGCTCAATTCTGCCATGTTAAACCTCGGTTACAGCTGCGCTGCCAGTTTGTCGACCAGCTCGCGATTAGATTTTTCATCAATTGATGCTTCGAGCACTTTTTCTGCGCCAGCGAGAGCAAGGCCTGCCACATTGGCACGCAGCTCTTCTTTAGCGCGGTTGATCTCTTGCTCGATGTCAGCCTGGGCAGCGGCTTTAAGGCGGTCGCCCTCGGCAACTGCCTGCTGCTTGGCTTCATCAATAATTTGATTGGCTCGCTTGTTGGCTTGATCAATAATGCCCGCCGCTTCCTGCTTGGCCTCTTTCATCTGGTCAGTCGCTTTGTTCTGAGCCAGCTCAAGGTCACGCAGGGCACGGTCGGCCGCATCAAGTCCATCGGCGATTTTCTTCTGGCGCTCTTCCATAGCCTCAATAATGACCGGCCATACAAACTTCATGCAAAACCACACAAAGAATGCAAAGGTCACCATCTGACCAAAAAGCGTTAGATTAATATTCACGCCATTACCTCATTAATAGATGAGTTAAGAATCATGTGTTTTTTTGTTACGCACCCATACCTGGAGCAACAACAAAGATCAGGTACATCGCGATACCAACACCAATAATAGGCACAGCATCAATCAGACCAGCAAGCAGGAACATTTTGCCCTGAAGCATTGGACCTAGCTCTGGTTGACGAGCAGTTCCTTCAATAAGTTTTCCGCCCAGCAGACCCATACCAACAGCTGCCCCCAGTGCGCCCAATCCAAGCATAATTGCCGCAGCAATGATTACAAGTTCCATCGTAGACTCCCGATTTTAGTGATTAATTAGTAATTAAAAGTAAAGTGAATTTAGTGATCTTCGTGCGCCATGCTTAGATAGACAACAGTGAGAACCATGAAAATAAATGCCTGCAGGGTAATAACCAAAATATGGAAAACCGCCCAGCCCCATTGCATTAATCCGCCACCCAGAGCTGTCAGACCACCGCCCAGGGCCATAAAGACCATGCACAGTAGAACTGTTTTGCCCGTGGATATTTTGCCCTTGAGATTTAGCCCGCACACAGTGCAAACCAAAATAAAGATAGCCAGCCAGAACATAGCGCTGGTTTGCTCACCAAAGATTTGTGCGTGAATACCACCACCCAACAAGCCTGCACCGGCGCCCGCCGCAAACATGGTGGCAATAAGAATAAAGATCATTTCACCGGCATACATATTGCCGAATAATCGAAGACCCAATGAAAACGGCTTGGCCAAAAGACCAACAGTCTCCATAAACAGGTTAACAGGTATAAAACCCCAGTGGTTAAATGGGTGCATGGTCAACTCGCTGATAAAGCCAGTGCCTTTAATTTTGATTGAGTAATAGAGCATCAGGATAAATACACCTAAAGCCATTCCCAAGGTGATATTGGGGTCTGTCGACGGAACAATCTTTTGATAATTGACGCCGGCCAGCATTAATAGCTCAGGAACCAGATCTACAGGAAGCAGATCCATCAGGTTCATCAGAAAAATCCAAACAAAGATAGTCAGGGCCAGAGGTGCAACCATCTTGTTGCGACCATGGAAGCTATCTTTAACTGCGCCATCGATAAACTCAACTATAAGCTCAACAAAGTTGAGCATTCCGGAGGGCACACCTGTGGTAGCGCGTTTAGCGGCCACACGAAATAACAGACAGAAAAGTACGCCAAGACCTATAGACCAGGCCATGGAGTCTACATGGATAGCCATAAAGCCCATCTCTGCAGCCTCTTCAGCACCATGAGCAAAGCTCCAACCGTTTTCAGGATGCTTGCCATAAACCAAATTGGTTAGGTGATGCTGAATGTATTCGGTTGTACTTGCGGGGTTTTCGCCTGCCATGTATCTCAACTCTCGTTAAATCAGTGCAACTCTTGCTTGTGAGCTCGCACCTGTTTTAGGTTTGAATCTGCCATCAGCTGAACTATCAGCATCGCTAACCAGTACTGCCTGTTAGCTCTTTAATATCCTTACCGTAATAAACCACTGCAGCGGTATCATTAGGGTAAATGCACTAAATACAGCCAAAAAATCTAAATTTTTCATTAGTATAAAGGTAGTAGTAAACAACACTGCTGTCAGAACCACCTTTCCGGACTCACCCAAATACATAGCCCGTACTATTTTATCTACCTGTCGCGCCCCGGTGTATTTATATGCCTGTCGCGCAAACCAGGCCTGAGGTCCTATCTGAATAAGACCACCCACCAAAATCGAGCTAGCCAGACTGTTGTTGAATCCGGCTGCAATCCCACAGCAACACAGCAATATAATTAACTGATACAGCGCAACTTTGTATAGCGGCGGTGTAGAAATGGTAGTCATAAGCGGCCACCTTTTTCTGCCTGGATCCATGTCCGCACCAAAGTAAATGGTGCCTACCCCGAGCGGATCGGCATTATAGGTATAGTGTTGGTGATATTCAACTCGCTTTGCAGGCTATATTTTGGCTATTTGGCAGGCCAATAAGCTTTTGAGCAAAGCTTATTTTAGGTGAGCCAGGATTCCATCCAACTCATCGACACTATTGTACTTGAAAATCAGTTTGCCAGCGCCTTTGGCGCTGTGCTGAATACTGACCGCGGCACCCAGTTTTTCGGAGAGTTCTTCCTGTAAACGCATAATATCTGGATTGGCTGTCTGTTTGTTGTCGGTGGCCGGGCTGGGGTTTTGCAATTTTTTAACCAACGCCTCAGTTTGGCGCACAGTCATAGCATTGGCTGCGACAGCTCGCGCTGCGCTGATTTGCGCACTACCTTCAAGCCCGAGCAGACATTTTGCATGGCCCAACTCTAACTCACCGCGCTCCAACTGCTCCTGGACTGCTTTTTCCAATGATGCAAGGCGCATTAGATTGGTGACAGCTGAGCGGGATTTGCCCACAGCATCAGCCACCTGCTGTTGAGTCAGGCTAAATTCATCTTGTAGGCGAATTAATGCCAGGCTCTCTTCCATGGCATTTAAGTCTTCGCGCTGAATATTTTCAATCAGGGCCATGGCTATTGTGGCTTCGTCGGTGACTTCGCGCACAATGGCTGGAATGGTATCTAACCCGGCCTGCTGGGTCGCGCGCCAGCGACGCTCACCGGCAATAATTTCATACTTATTTTCACCCGTGGGTCGGACAATAATGGGCTGCATAACCCCTTGAGTGGTAATTGAGTCGGCCAGCTCTTGCAGAGCTTCAGGGTTTAAATCTCGTCGCGGCTGATACTGACCGGGGTGCAGAAATTCTACCGGCAGGTTTTTCAATGTGCCGTCTGCAGGCATAACTGGATTAACTAAAGTCTGATCAGAGTACTCTAGGGGGGAAACAATAATAGCCTCATCTTCAGGCCCGTCTGCATCCTCTGGTATACCGAGAAGAGCATCCAATCCTTTGCCAAGACTCTGTCGTTTTGCTGCCATTTACCTTCTTCCTGCTGCCTGTGGTTTTGGTGCCTGCGCTGCTTTTTCTTGCCTGAGTATCTCACCAGCCAGTGCCAAATAAGCTACAGAGCCCTTTGAGTTCCTGTCGTAAGCCAGTGCTGGTTTACCATGACTGGGAGCCTCAGCCAACCTGACATTACGTGGAATACTCACTCTGTAAACCCGGTCACCAAAGTACTTTCTTAACTGGGCTGATACCGCATTAGTCAGACTGCTGCGCGGATCATACATGGTCCGCAATATACCCTCTATTCGCAATTTTGGGTTAATTAACTTGGCAATCTGACGAATGGTGTTGTTAAGCGCAGAAAGTCCTTCAAGTGCATAGTATTCGCACTGCATAGGAATAAGCACACCGTCGCTGGCCACCAGGGCATTGACAGTGAGCATATTTAACGAGGGTGGGCAGTCGATAATGACATAGTCATAGTTGGCCTCAACCCTTTTAATTGCATGGCGCAGTCGACTTTCTCGGCCTATCTCCTGCATTAGCTCAACTTCCGCTGCCACCAAATCACCATTGGCCGGCAACAGGTGATATTTGCCCTGCTCAGAAGTAACAATCACATTTTCAATAGCGTTTTTTTCGGTCAAAACATGGTAGACACTGCGTTTACACTCAGCTTTATTTACACCAGAGCCCATGGTTGCATTGCCCTGGGGGTCTATATCCACTAAAAGGACGCGTTTTTTATAGGCTGCGAGAGATGCCGCCAGGTTGACGCTAGTGGTGGTTTTGCCAACACCGCCTTTTTGATTTGCTATCGAGAGTATTCGAACCACTGCACTTACCTTTAAAGGTTTAAACCTGGCGACCGATTAGTTTGACTAATTTTTATCAGGTGCCGTTCGCCTTCAACACCTGGTACTACTAATCGGCACAAGTCTGAGACCTTATAGTTTTTATCTAGTTGGCTCAACTCTGATTCCGGGATTTTGCCTTTCATTGCCATAAACTGTCCCTGATCCGACAGAAGATGGCAACAGTTCATTAGCATATCCGGGATAGAGCTAAATGCCCGGCTAAGCACTGTGTCATAGAGCTCTGGTGGCTGAAACTCTTCTACTCTGGCGTTTATTTCAGTCACATTGGCCAAACTGAGCTCATTGATTACCTGAAACAGAAAGCGGGTCTTTTTACCGTTGCTATCTAGAAGAGTGAAGGCTTTATCCGGACACATAATTGCCAGCGGTATTCCAGGTAACCCTGGGCCTGTGCCCACATCAATAATATCAACAGAGTCAGCTATATAGGGCAGCACTGCCAGACTATCTAGAAAATGCAGGTCGATCATCTGCAGTGGGTCACGGATTGCGGTTAAATTATAAGCCTTGTTCCAGCGCTCCAGCAGATCCAGATAATGCAACAAGCTATCTAACTGCTCCGGAGCAAAGTCAGTGCCCAGGCTATCCATACCAGCCTGCAGCTTTGTGCGCTTAGCATTGTTTGCCCCCTGACCATAGAGACTGTGATTGTCAGGCGGCATGTTTTTTCAAAGAAACCAGTAACAGCGAGATGGCTGCTGGAGTAACACCGGGAATGCGGGCAGCTCTGGCCAGTGTCTCTGGCATGGCGTCATCCAGTTTCTGTTTCACCTCATTGGATAGGCCACTGATGCTTTTGTAATCAAAATCCTTGGGGATCACTGTATTTTCGTGGCGCTGAAGTCGGTCAACTTCATCCTGCTGGCGATCTATATAACCACTGTATTTGGCGTCTATCTCTACCTGTTCAGCAACCTTAGCACTCAAGTCTCTGCTCTTATCTGGAAATAGAGAATCAATGATCCCATGGTTGAGCTCTGGTCTTTTAAGCAGCTCAAACAGGCTGTATTCATGAGAAAGCTTTTTCTCGATATGATCGGCCAGTTGTTCCGCCGCTGCGGTGCCAGGCTGTACCCAGGTGTTTTTTAAACGCTGACGCTCCAACTCTATAGCTTCACGTTTGTCGCTAAACTGTTGCCAGCGGCTATCATCAACCAAGCCCAGCTCTCGGCCCTTTTCTGTTAGGCGCAAATCTGCATTGTCCTCACGCAACAACAGCCGGAATTCAGCACGGCTAGTGAACATACGGTAGGGCTCTGCGGTACCCATGCTGATCAAATCATCAACTAGTACACCTATATAGGCATTATCCCGTCGCGGGCACCAGCTGTCTTTATCCTGAACCTGCAATGCGGCATTGGTGCCGGCCAGCAAACCCTGGGCTCCAGCCTCTTCGTAGCCTGTTGTGCCGTTGATCTGTCCGGCAAAAAACAAACCCTGTATAGCCTTGGTTTCCAGACTGTATTTTAAGTCCTGAGGATTAAAATAATCATATTCAATAGCATAGCCCGGTCTGGTGATATGGGCATTTTCAAAACCATTGATTGACCGCACCAAATCAAGCTGAACATCGTAGGGCAGGCTGGTAGAAATGCCATTGGGATAAAGCTCGTGGGTATCCAACCCCTCTGGCTCGACAAAGATTTGATGCTGGTCTTTATCGGCAAAACGCACCACCTTATCTTCAATTGAAGGGCAGTACCTGGGGCCCACACCATCGATCACACCCGTATACATGGGCGATCTATCCATGCCGCCACGGATAATATCGTGGGTGTTTCTATTGGTGTAGGTAATCCAGCAGCAGGTTTGCTGAGGATGATCTTGCACAGAGCCCAAATAAGACATTACCGGCTCTGGCTTGTCTCCCCACTGTTCTTGAAGATCAGTGAAATTGACGCTGCGCGCATCAATGCGTGGTGGTGTACCAGTTTTTAGTCGCTCTACACGAAAAGGGAGCTCTCGTAACCGATTAGCCAGGGTCTCAGCAGGAGGATCACCAGCTCGGCCCGCTGAATGATTTTGTAAACCAATATGAACTCTTCCTGCCAAAAAGGTGCCCGCGGTGACCACAACGGTCTGCGCCGTAAAGCTCAGGCCCATTTGGGTAACAACGCCAGTAACCCGATCACCCTCAATAATTAAATCGTCTACCGCCTGCTGAAAAATACTCAGGTTGGGTTGGTTCTCCAAGATACCTCGGATAGCTGCTTTATAGCGAACCCGGTCAGCCTGCGCCCTAGTAGCTCTCACCGCAGGGCCTTTGCGGGAATTAAGCACCCTAAACTGAATACCGCCCAGGTCTGTTGCTGTGGCCATGGCACCACCCAGGGCATCAATCTCTTTAACTAGATGGCTTTTGCCGATGCCCCCGATAGCTGGGTTACAGGACATTTGACCCAGGGTTTCGATATTGTGGGTTAACAGCAATGTATTACAGCCCATGCGTGCAGCTGCCAAGCAGGCCTCAGTGCCTGCATGTCCGCCGCCAATAACTATTACGTCAAATCTGTCTGGGTACTGCATGGTCAAATGGGTCTTAAAACAAATGAGGTGGCCATTATACGGCTGTGGCTTTAAAAAATAAGTAGTTTTATTCGCTTCGGGCATCTGTGGTTAATTTAGGTTTTTAAGCTTTTTAAATAAGAATATTTAGTATTTATTTATATAGTTTATGTTTTTGTTACTGTTATTAGTTAAGCCCTTTTTTGTTGATAGAGTTAAATTAACCATTAAATTCATAGGGTTAGTGGATTTTTCTCTATGTATAAGTTGGCAGAATGTTGGTTTTTTAATTTGTGAGTAATTCTGTTTTGACTGGGCATAGCTTCTACGCTAAAAAATTTGGCGGGTATAAGCCCGTAATTTTGTGTGTTAAATGAAACTTAATACCCTGATTTCCACAGGAAACTTTTTTTACTGGGGCTCTAGCTGCTTAAATTAATAGATCTGGGGATAAGCTGTTAAGACGCTGTTATATTTTACTTGCAGCTTAGGTTTTTAAGTAAAGCGGGTAATTTAACCTGGAATAAGGCAATAAAGCGTTGATATAGCGAGCCAATTTCATTAGAATCCCCCGCCTTGACAAAGTACCAGTATTTATTTTTTGGATTTATAGCCATGAAAAGAACATTTCAACCTAGCAACTTAAAGCGTAAGCGCACCCACGGCTTTAGATCACGTATGGCCACCAAGGGCGGTCGAGCAGTTCTTAATCGTCGTCGCGCCAAAGGCCGTAAGCGCTTAGCAGCCTAAGGTTTTTGGGCTCCGTGCCCAGTTCCAGCTTTAGCAAGAATCGACGTCTTCTCAAAGCCTCCGAATATCAGGAGGTTTTCGACCGCAATAATCTCAAAGTTGCCCATCCAAAATTACTGTTGTTAGCAAAGCCATGTGACCGTCAATATTCGCGTCTAGGCTTAGTGGTGGGTAAGAAAAACATTCCGACTGCCGTAGGGCGCAATCGTGTCAAGCGGTTGGTGAGAGAGAGCTTTCGACAGACTGAATTTCCTACTACTCTAGATATTATCTTTTTGGCGCGCAAAGACGCCGATAAGCTGAGCCGCACAGAGTTGAACTTGTTGTTGAAGCAATCTTGGGGCAGACTGCTGCAGCGCTGCAAAGGCTTGGATAATATCAATGGTTAAGATCGCTGTAGGTCTGATTAAGTTATATCGTGTTGCTATAAGTCCATGGTTGGGAAGTAACTGCCGGTTTCACCCTAGTTGCTCTGCCTACGCAGAAGAGGCTTTTAACACCTATGGTTTTTTTAAAGGGGGTTATATGACGGCGCGAAGACTTATAAAATGCCATCCTTTTCACCCAGGTGGCTACGATCCTGTAGTTAATGAAAGCGAAAACAAACCACAAAACAATACTAACCACTCAGAGTAAAAAACAGTATGGATTGGCAGAAAACACTTAACTTAGTCGCTATAGGTCTTGTGGCCTGGTTGTTATTGATTGAATGGGAACAGTACGACAGTGAAAAGAAGCAAGAGATAGCCTCGGTTGAGAGTTATTTGCCTGCACCTGAAGCTGGTGATTTGCCTGTGCCCCAGGCAGATGATCTGGGATCTGAGTTGCCGATGGTTATGCAAGAGCCCATGGTTGAGTTATCACCTCAAGGTGGCGACCGTCTAGTGGTGGTGAATACAGATGTGTTGCAGGTAACCATTGATACTCTGGGTGGCGATATAGTTGAGGTCCAGCTTCTACAGCATTTTACTGCCATGCCTGATGATAACGGAGCACCATTTACTCTTCTCAACCGATCTGCTGACAGTCTGTATGTGGCTCAGAGCGGTCTGATAGGAGAAAACGGCACGGATACGGCTGAGGGTCGTCCAGAGTTTGCTACTTCCAGCAGTAGTTACAATATTGGCATGTCCGATAGTATCAATGTTGACCTTACCCTGAATCAAAACGGCGTAAAAATTGTTAAACGCTTTGAATTTTCTGCTGGTGATTACAGTATTGGGGTTAAGTACCTAATCAATAATCTGACAGCTGAGCCCTGGCAAGCTAACTTCTACGGACAGATTAGAAGAGATTCTAAACCGCCGCTTGTTACTTCAAGTGGCGGTGTTATGCCCTTTCTTGGCGCTGCGATAAGAGAAGAGGATAAAAATTACGCAAAGTACGATTTTGGCGATATGGAGGATGAGTCAGTAAGGGCTACGATACAAGGCGGTTGGGTAGCTATGGTGCAACATTACTTTGTAAGTGCTTGGGTGCCTCCTACAGAGGACAAAAATGTTTTTAGTCTGCGCAAGAGATCAGGTAAGGATCTGTACCTGATGGACTATACCGGGCAGCGTATTTCTGTTGCGCCAGGTGGGTCTGGTGAATATAGGGCGCAATTTTATGTGGGTCCAAAAGATCAGGAGCGTCTGGCCAGATTGGCAGATTATCTTGATTTGACCATTGATTACGGCTTCCTGTGGATGGTGGCAAAGCCGCTGTTCGCCGGCCTAAAGATGATTCAGTCTTATGTCGGTAACTGGGGGTGGTCAATTATTTTGCTAACCCTGGTCATTAAAATTGCTCTGTATCCACTGTCTGCTGCCAGCCTCAAATCAATGGCAAAAATGCGTAATCTGCAGCCTGAGATGGCTCGTCTGAAAGAATTGTATGGCGATGACCGGCAGAAAATGTCCCAAGAATTGATGGGGCTATATAAAAAGGAGAAGGTTAATCCTGCTGGCGGCTGTTTCCCTATGCTTTTGCAGATGCCGGTATTCCTTGCCTTGTACTGGGTGTTGCTTGAGTCTGTTGAGATACGCCATTCTCCCTGGATATTTTGGATTCAGGATCTTTCAGCCAAGGATCCACTGTTTGTATTGCCTATTTTAATGGGCGCTAGCATGATGTTGATGCAGAAATTACAGCCAATGCCTACAGATCCTATGCAAGCCAAGGTTATGCAGTTTTTACCAATTGTGTTCACCTTTTTCTTTATGATTTTCCCTGCTGGTCTGGTGCTCTATTGGACAGTCAATAACCTGCTGTCTATGGCACAGCAATGGTTTGTAAACCGGCAGTTACAGACCGTTAAAAAGAATTGATCCTCTGTGTTAAAGGGCTCCTGATGGAGCCTTTTTTCTCTGGCATAATAAAATTATGACTCTTGACCCCAACCCACTGATTAATCGGCGAGATAGCATAGTGGCTATAGCTACTGCGCCTGGCCGCGGTGGTATAGGGATAGTCAGGCTATCTGGGGCCGATCTCGATCCCTTTGTGCAAGGGATTCTGGGCAAAGCACTAAGTCCAAGGCTTGCCACCTATGGGCGCTTTACAGACAGTTGTGGCGATGTGATTGATGAGGGTGTTGCGGTTTATTTTCCAGGGCCCAATAGTTTTACTGGAGAGGCTGTATTGGAGTTGCAGGGCCATGGTGGCCAGGTGGTTTTAGATCGATTGGTGCAGCGCTGTATCGAGCTCGGCGCGAGGCCAGCCCGCCCCGGTGAATTTAGTGAGCGGGCCTTTCTCAACGATAAAATGGATCTGGCTCAGGCTGAAGCAATTGCAGATTTGATTGATGCCTCATCTTACCAAGCGGCGCGTTCCGCGGTTAAGTCTCTGCAGGGGGAATTTTCAGCTCTGGTGACAGAGTTGGTCGAAACCATGATTCAGCTGAGAATCTATGTTGAGGCGGCAATTGATTTTCCTGAAGAAGAGATAGACTTTTTGGCTGACGATAATCTGCGCGCCAATCTGCACAGTTTAGAGGCAGAGCTTCGACATATATTATCTCGAGCACAGCAGGGCTCTCTGTTGCGGGAGGGTATGACGGTAGTTTTAGCCGGTAAGCCCAACGCCGGCAAGTCAAGCTTGCTCAATGCGCTGGCAGGCAGTGAGACAGCTATAGTAACCGCCGTCGCCGGAACTACCAGAGACGTTTTGCGTGAAAGAATAAGCTTGGGGGGCCTGCCCCTAAATGTTGTAGATACAGCAGGGCTGCGTGATACCTCAGATGAAATTGAGCGGGAGGGGGTGCGGCGAGCCTGGTCTGAGATCGAAAACGCCGATCTAATACTTTTCGTGGCAGATATCACTGAAACTGAGAATCCAGATTTGACTGCTATTTGGCCGGAATATTTTGCTCACTACCCGGATGCCCGCCAACCAGTAATTCTAGTGCTTAATAAAATTGATCGCTGTGATCAGCAACCTGGCGCTGTTGACGGCCGCGAGGGCACCTTTGCGCTGTCTGCCAAACAAAAACAGGGAATTAGTCAGTTAACTGCGCATTTACAACAGGTTGTGGGTTATCAGGATCAGGCTGAGGGTGTTTTTTCTGCCCGCCGCCGCCATCTGGATGCTATTACTAAAGCGTTGCATCTGGTGACTACAGGTATTCAGCAACTCGAGACCACGGGCGCTGGAGAATTGCTTGCTGAAGACCTTCGCCAGGCCCAAAACCACCTCTGTGAAATTACCGGTCAGTTCACCTCTGACGACCTATTAGGCCGCATTTTTTCTTCATTCTGTATTGGAAAGTGACTATTTAGTTTGTGCTGGTCACGTTCGATCTGCAGTTTTTTGCGGACGCTATTGTTAAAAGTATAAATCGTTGGTTAAACACTGGTTTTATACTGTATATCCACAAGTTATCCACAAAAAATGGTTGTTTTTTGATCAGTTTTTTTGCTGTTGTTGTTGATAAAAAAAAGTTTGTGTTTATTTAAGTTGTTGAAATGTATGTTATTTTTGTTTTTGTCCTAAATTTACTGTTTTTTTGTGGTGTGGATAATCACCAATACAGGGTATAGAATCATTGCAAACAGTAAAAATATAAAAATAACAAACAATTTGTGGTTTTCCAGCTAAATAAACTGGTGAGTTGCCCGCAGTGAGAGCACAGGGTAATTTTGTTTCTGGGAGGCTTCATCAGGGAATTTTAAGGTTGTGTCTAATGGGGTTTGATGTGCCAGAATCGGTTTGGTCTCGGTGTCAGAGTCAGCTGAGAGAAGAGATGCCTGAACAGCAATATAATACCTGGATAAGGCCGTTGACCGTTGAGTCTCCAGCTGGCTTGGCAAATGGCGATGCTGGGTTGAGATTAATAGCCCCCAACCGCTTTATCGAAGACTGGGTTAAAAGTAAATTCTTTTCCCGCATAGAGGAGCTGTGTAATCAGCTGGGTGGCAGTTCGATCTCACTTGGTGTAACCGCAAAGCCAGCCAGCCAGGCGCAGTTCCAAAACAATCCGCAGAAGTTTGATCAGTTTCCTGGCAACGGGTTACCCGAGGCCAATTTTCCGCAAGCGGAGTTCAATGGCGACGGGGGTCTGTCTAACCCTGTGGCGAGCAAATCACCAACTAGTGTCGATGCGCCTGCGGTTGTTAAGTCGGCGGCGGAGAGCAGTCTCAAGACAAACCTGAACAGTAGCTTTACCTTTGATAGTTTTGTTGAGGGTAAGTCTAATCAGCTGGCTTTTGCTGCGGCTCAGCAGGTCGCTGAAAACCCCGGCGGCTCCTACAACCCACTATTTATTTACGGTGGTGTTGGCCTGGGTAAAACCCACCTAATGCATGCTGTAGGCAATGCGCTCAAAGCTAAAAAACCTGATGCCAAAATTGTTTATCTGCACTCTGAGCGGTTTGTGGCAGATATGGTAAAGGCATTGCAGTTGAAGGCAATCGATGAGTTCAAGCGGTTTTACCGTTCAGTGGATGCGCTGCTGATTGATGATATTCAGTTTTTTGCCGGTAAAGAGCGCTCACAGGAAGAGTTTTTCCACACCTATAACGCTCTCCTTGAGGGTGGCCAGCAAATGATCTTAACCTGTGACCGATATCCCAAAGAAATCGACGGCGTTGAGGAGCGGCTTAAGTCTCGGTTTGGTTGGGGCCTTACGGTGGCAGTTGAGCCGCCAGAACTTGAGACTCGCGCAGCTATTCTGATTAATAAAGCTGAGCAGGTGGGTATGTCCCTGTCCAAAGACGCGGCATTCTTTATCGCTCAGCGTATTCGCTCTAATGTTCGTGAGCTGGAGGGGGCACTTAAAAGAGTGATGGCCCACGCACAGTTTACCGGCAGAGCCATTGATATAGATTTAATTCGTGAATCCCTGAAAGATCTATTGGCACTGCAGGATAAGCTGGTTACCATAGACAATATCCAGCGGGTGGTGGCGGACTACTATAAGCTCAAAATGTCGGATCTGCTGTCCAAGCGCCGTAGTCGCTCGGTGGCACGTCCCCGTCAGGTGGCGATGTCCATTGCCAAGGAGCTTACCAATCATAGTTTGCCAGAAATCGGTGAGTCCTTTGGTGGCCGAGACCATACTACCGTCTTGCATGCCTGCCGCAAGGTGAAAGAGCTGGAGACTATTGATAGAGAAGTGCAAAGAGACCTTAAGAATCTCTACAGAACTCTATCGACCTGATTGGCGCTATTTTATTAAATTACCATTTTAGACAGTTGGAGCAGACAGTTACCATGAAATTCAGCCTTTCCCGCGAATCATTATTAAATCCACTGCAGCTGGTTGTAGGTGTTGTAGAGCGTCGCCAAACTCTGCCTATCTTGTCTAATGTGCTGCTGAGCCTGCAGGGTAATCGCCTGTCTCTGACTGGCACCGACCTTGAGGTTGAGATTGTAGGTTCCACCGAGGTCGGTTCTGCTGAAGAGGGTGGTGAGGTAACTGTTTCAGCGCGAAAATTCCTGGATATCTGTCGCTCCCTTCCTGAGGGTGCGACCGTAGATTTCTCGAGCAGCGACGGCAAAGCCCAATTAAGAAGCGGCCGTAGTAAATTTACTCTGGCAACACTGCCAGCCAATGAATTTCCTTCTGTGGATGAGGGTGAGAAGAGCATCGAGTTTGGTGTTCAGGCCGCCACGCTTAAGGGGCTGATTGAAGCCACGTCCTTTGCCATGGCACAACAGGACGTCAGATACTATTTAAATGGCATGCTGTGGGAGGTGTCTTCCAATAAGTTGCGCGCGGTGGCTACCGATGGCCATAGAATGGCACTCTGTGATGGCGAGGTTGAGGTCGAGGTTGAGGGCACTATGACAGCTATTTTACCTCGCAAAGGTATTATGGAGCTGTCGCGACTACTGGGTGACGAAGAGGTACAACTGTCTATGGGTGCCAACCATATTCGCATTACAGGAACTGATTACTGTTTCACCTCCAAGCTGGTTGATGGGGCCTACCCCGATTATGACCGCGTGCTGCCTAAGGGTGGTGATAAGCAGGTTGTGGGGGATCGCGCTGAGCTTAAGCAGGCCTTTGGTCGCACAGCAATTCTATCCAATGAGAAATATAGAGGTGTGCGCATACTGCTGTCTAACGGGGCCATTAAAATGGTAGCCAATAACCCCGAGCAAGAGGAAGCAGAGGAAGAGGTTACAGTTAACTATGCCGGTGATGACCTGGAGATCGGTTTTAACGTTAGCTATCTGCTGGATGTCCTCAATGTGCTCAAGGGCTCAGAAATAAGGTTTACCCTGTCTGATTCTAATAGCAGCGCACTGGTTGAAGACGCCGCCAATGGATCTGCTGTCTATGTCGTTATGCCAATGAGGCTGTAATCTTGGATAACCCATACTTTTTGTTAAAGTAACAAGCCATCCATGCACCTCTCTCGCTTGGATGTTCTGCAAGTAAGAAATCTTGCTAGCGTCCAAATAGACTGCCATCCCAGAGCCAATGTGATCTACGGCTCTAATGGCAGCGGCAAAACCAGTCTGCTCGAAGCAATTTATATTCTCGGCCGTGGCCGCTCATTTAAGCATAGAGATTTGCGTGTTGTGGTTAACAACCAGGCTGAAGAGCTGGTCGTGTCTGCTCGTGTAGAGCGCCAAAAGTCCAAAACCAGCCACCAACTAGGCATAAGGCGCACAGCTCAGGGTAAGTTTGAGGCTCGTATTGATGGTAAGTCTCTTCAGTCAGCGGTGCAGCTGGTAGAAGAGCTGCCGCTACAGCTGATTGATGCCCATAGTTTTACTCTGTTGGAGGGTGGGCCGCTGCAGAGAAGGCAGTTTTTGGATTGGGGTGTGTTCCACGTGGAACATGGCTATACAAACCTCTGGCGGCGCTTTCAAAAAGCGTTAAAACAGCGCAATCAATTGCTGCGACATGGTAGAATAGACGAAGATTTATTGGCCGCCTGGACGGCTGAGCTGCTTCCTTTGACTGAGCAGGTTACCCATTACCGTCGGCAGTATCTGCTGGAGCTCTCAGATATTGTTAGGCAGGTGTCTTTGTCCTTTGATGGGTTGGGTGCAGTAGAGCTCGAGTACTATCAAGGTTGGGCGGAAGGCCAGGGGTTGGCGCAGGTTTTTGAAGCTGACCGCAAAAGAGATATGGCGCTGGGCAGTACTAATCACGGCGCCCATAAAGCCGATATTCGCATCAAGGTTGATGGCTTGGTTGCTGCAGAGGTTTTATCGAGAGGCCAGACTAAGCTTTTGGTTTACGCCTTAAAGTTGGCGCAAGTCACTCATTATCGCAATAGGGTAGGACAGTCCTGCCTTTTTTTGCTTGATGATTTGCCGGCTGAATTGGATTACGAGCATAGAGCTCAGGTGGTTGCCTGCCTTAATGGCCTAGATTGCCAGTATTTTATGACTGGAGTAGATAAGCAAGATTTTCAATTGTTGGTGGATGGGATGGCACATCAGATGTTCCACATGGAACATGGTGTTGCTTCAGTGGGTTGAATAACGGGAAAATTATAAGCTATGAGTGAAGAAGAGAACTATGACTCCTCGAGCATCAAGGTACTTAAAGGGCTAGATGCGGTTCGCAAGCGCCCTGGCATGTATATTGGCGACACAGATGATGGCACCGGTCTTCACCATATGGTGTTTGAGGTGGTCGATAACTCAATAGATGAGGCTCTGGCCGGACACTGCTCTGAGATACGTATTATTATTCACCCCAATGAGGCAATTACTGTCTCTGATAATGGTCGTGGTATTCCCACAGAAATGCATGATGAAGGCGTTTCTGCGGCAGAAGTTATTATGACTGTGCTCCATGCCGGCGGTAAGTTTGATGATAACAGCTATAAGGTATCCGGAGGCCTGCATGGAGTGGGCGTATCTGTTGTAAATGCATTGTCCAAAAAAATGCGCCTGACTATCCGTCGCAACGGCAAGGTTCATGAGCAAACCTATTCTCACGGCGTGCCTGATGGCCCTCTAGCTGTTATTGGTGATACTGAGGAGACCGGGACCGAGGTTTATTTTGAGCCCTCTGAGGAAACCTTTACCAATATTCAGTTCCATTTTGACCAGCTGGCCAAGCGTCTCCGCGAGCTATCGTTCCTTAATTCCGGCGTATGCATTGTTTTGCAGGATGATCGCTCAGGTAAAGAGGAAACCTATGCTTACGAAGGTGGCTTAAGCGCCTTTGTCGAATATCTGAACACCAACAAAAGTACTGTTAACAAGATTATGCATTTCAGCACTGACCGGGAAGATGGCACCAGTGTCGAGGTAGCTCTGCAGTGGAATGATGGCTTTCAGGAAAATATTCTCTGTTATACCAATAATATCCCCCAGCGAGATGGCGGTACCCATTTGGCGGGTTTTCGCTCTGCTTTAACCCGTGGGCTTAACTCCTATATTGAGAAAGAGGGTATTAATGGTAAGTCCAAGGTGGCTACCACAGGTGATGACGCCCGTGAGGGTCTCACTGGTATTGTTTCGGTTAAGGTACCAGATCCCAAATTTTCCTCGCAGACCAAGGATAAGCTGGTGAGCTCTGAGGTAAAAACTGCGGTAGAACAGGAGATGGGTGAGAAATTTACTGACTATTTAATGGAGTTTCCTCAGGAAGCCCGGGCTGTGGTCAATAAAATGATTGATGCCGCTCGCGCCCGTGAGGCAGCACGTAAGGCTCGCGAGATGACTCGCCGCAAAGGTGCGCTGGATATTGCTGGCCTGCCTGGGAAGCTGGCAGATTGCCAGGAAAAAGATCCGGCACTCTCAGAACTTTACCTGGTGGAGGGTGACTCTGCTGGTGGCTCTGCAAAACAGGGCCGTGCGCGCAAAACCCAGGCGATTCTTCCTCTGAAAGGTAAGATCCTCAATGTCGAGAAGGCGCGTTTTGATAAAATGCTTTCCAGTGCTGAGGTGGGGACCTTGATTACTGCGCTGGGCTGTGGAATAGGCGCAGAAGAATTTAGCCTTGAGAAGCTGCGTTATCACACCATAGTCATCATGACGGATGCGGATGTGGATGGTTCGCACATCCGTACACTGCTGTTAACCTTCTTCTTTAGACAGATGCGTGAGCTGGTGGAGAATGGCCATATCTTTATTGCCCAGCCGCCGCTGTACAAGGTTACCAAAGGAAAGAGCGAGCAGTATGTCAAAGACGATGCTGCGCTGTTGGTTTATCTGACTCAGAAGGCCCTCGAGGGCGCGAGTCTGCATGTTAACCCTAAGGCTCCGGCTATCCAGGGCACAGCGCTGGAGTCTCTGGTTACGCAATTTAGGCATGTAGGTGATCTAATTAACCGCATGTCGCTGGTTTACCCGATTGAATTGCTCGAAGCGCTGGTTTATATCAGCAGCCTCGACGAGAAACTTCTGCAAAAAAGCGGCGATCTTGAGGGCTGGTGTGGCGAACTCCAGGAAAAGCTCGAGGAAGTTGCTAGCGGCACTCACCGTTATAAGGTCTCGGTTAAAGAGGATAAAGAGCGCAATCTGTTTATTCCTAATATTGAAATTACTGCCCATGGTGTGCCCCATTACCACAGTTTTGGACGAGATTTCTTTGCCTCCAACGAGTATGCCTCAATGGTGGAGCTTGGCCATACGCTGCAGGGTCTTATCGAAGAGGGCGCCTATGTGAAGCGCGGAGAGCGAGAGCAGCCTGTTACTAGCTTTAAAGAGGCACTTGACTGGTTGATGGCTGAATCCCGTCGCGGCATCAATACTCAGCGATACAAAGGTCTGGGAGAAATGAATCCGGAGCAGCTGTGGGAAACCACCATGGACCCCGAAAGCCGTCGTATGTTGGTAGTGACGATTGAAGATGCAATTGCTGCTGACCAGATGTTTACTACCCTGATGGGCGATCATGTTGAGCCCAGACGCGACTTTATTGAAACCAATGCGTTATCAGTGGTTAATCTGGACGTTTAAAATTAATAAAATCTATTAGCTTTTATCGATTAATAGGTTTCCAGACATCCCTATCTGTGGCTCGCCGTCCGCTGTTTTGACGGCGATCTTCCTTTAGAGGCTCAAATCTAACCTCCTCCCTGCGGTCTGGAATTACCCTGCGATTTTTGTGCCGTTTTTCTATTGGGCTGGGGCGTTTGGTGCTCTTGCGCTTATCCATCGACTTATGCATCCCTGATCTGGCTGCACTGCTTGCAGCAATAAGCTGGATTGTAGCCCCATTTATTGGGGGTTTTTGTGCTGCGGTTGGCAGTTATAGTGCGCTGTTAATCCAGTCTCGGGCCTGAGCTGTCAGTTCTCTGGGATCTTTGTTGCTGGTATCTATGATTGGCCCAATTTGCATATGGATAGTGCCGGGTTTTTTAATCCAGCTATCTCGCGCCCAGTGATGTCCTGCATTGTGAGCCACAGGGACTATGGGGACCCCGGCTTTTTTGGCCAGCGCTGCGCCACTGGTTTTAAATTCGCCAAGCTGCTGGGTCCCGACCCTGGTTCCCTCTGGATAAATGACGACCTTATTACCCGCTGCTAGCCTCTTAGCTCCCTGCTTTAATACAAACCTAATGGCTTTGGCTGGTTTCGAACGCTTGATAGCAATGGGTTGCATTAGGGCCAGTGCCCAGCCAAACAGGGGCACCCACATAAGGCCATGCTTTAAAATAACGCTTGCCGGTTGAAAGTACCACTGCAGATAAAAGGTTTCCCAGGTACTCTGATGGTTACTCAACACTAGACAGGGGCCAGCGGGGACATTGTGCTCGCCACTGACGGCAATACGGATATTGCAACACAGCCGCAACCACAGCATGGACAGCTGATTGCCTGTGGTGGCAATACGCTGGAGTCTGGCAAAGGGCAGGAAAAACAGCATGCAGGCAACAGCACTTATTACAGCCACCAGGCTGATAAAACCGACATAGAAGATTGCCGATCTCAGTGCCCACCAGCAGAGTCTTACCCATTCCATGTTTAGATTACCTTTGCCGCTATTGATTACTTTGCTGGCGCCAATTGAGAAATATCTGCAACATTGATAAACAGTTGCCTCAGACTGTGCAGCAGAGCCAGGCGGTTGTTGCGTACCTGAGCATCCTCTGCCATCACCATCACCTCATCGAAAAACCTGTCTACAGGCTCGCGAAGCTTAGCCAGCTGAGTAAGGACACCACTGTAATCCCGCCGCTCAAATAATGGCGCCACAGTACTGGCTAGACGCTCGATTTCAGTAGCCAGGTGCTGCTCGGCATCTTCTTGAAGCAAGTTAGTATCGATGGCAGCAGGGATGCTGTCCCCTAGTTGCTTAGCGAGAATATTGGACACTCGCTTGTTGGCTGCTGCCAGTGCAACGGCTTCAGGCAATTGTGAAAAATGCTGTACTGCCTGTACTCTGGCATTGATATCCAGAGGGTTGGACAGGCCCAAGGCGGAGACTGCAGCAAACACCGCTGAGCCAATTCCTTCTTCTCTATACCAAGACCTAAGGCGCTCCAGAATGTAAGTGAGTACTTGTTCACATAGCTCATCCCCAGACAGCTTGGCACCGCTAAGATCAGCGAACTGAGATGCAGCACTGCTAATAGCCTGGGTCAAGTCGAGATCAATATCGCGCTCAATAATAATCCGCAATACACCCAGACTCGCGCGGCGCAGAGCAAAGGGATCTCTGGATCCAGAGGGCTGTTGGCCAATACTAAATATGCCTACCAGGCTATCTAGACGATCCGCCAGTGCCAGGGTAGCGCCTGTGGCAGTACTGGGCACCAGATCACCAGCAAAGCGTGGCAGGTATTGCTCAAACAGAGCCTCAGCCACCTCCGCAGGTTCGCCGTCATTAATAGCGTAGTCACGGCCCATGGTGCCCTGTAGGTCGTCGAACTCACCGACCATATCGGTTACCAGATCAGATTTGCTCAGTTGTGCGGCCCGGCGCGCAATCGCCGTTTCAGCGCCTGTGTAGCTGCACAGGCTCTCCGCCAGAGCGGCGACACGTTCAGTCTTGTTATACACAGAGCCCAGTGCCACCTGAAACACTACCTGCTTGAGTGATTCACGACGGCTCTCCAGGGTACTCTGTTTGTCATTAGCATAGAAAAATGCAGCGTCGGCCAGCCGTGGGCGAATAACACGCTCGTTGCCGTTGATCACCTGGCTGGGATCCCGACTTTCAATGTTAGCCACGGTAATAAATGCTGACATCAGTTTGCCCTGGGCATCTACTATATGAAAATACTTCTGGTGTTCCTTCATCGACGAGATCAGAGCCTGCGCAGGGACTTGCAGAAAATGCTCATCGAATCGGCCCATCAGAGGCACCGGCCATTCATTGAGTGCGCTAACTTCGTCCAGCAGATCTTCATCAATTACAGCTGTGCCCTGTAACTCGGTCGCCAGGCGCTCAACGCCACTGCGAATAATCTCACGGCGCTTGGCAAAGTCTGCGATCACATAGGCATCATGCAGCTGTTGCACGTAGGATTCTGGGGATTCAATAACAATATCGCCAGCGCTATGAAATCTATGTCCACGACTAATATTGTTGGATACCACCCCTAGAATTGTCTCTTCACAGACCTTGCCATCAAACAGCAGCACCGCCCACTGAACCGGACGTACAAACTCCTCTTTGCTATTGCCCCAACGCATGCGCTTGGGAATCGGCAGCGCCCCGAGAGATCCATTGATCACGTCGGCCAACAGGGTTCTGGTCTGGGCGCCAGTCTCTATGCGTCTTACACAGAGTTTGTCTTGCTGACCGTCATTTTCTATATGCTGACCTAAATCGCCAAGGGCAAGGCCATTTTTCTTGGCGAAGGCCTCGGCGGCTCGGGTTGGCAGGCCATCGCCATCAAAGGCAACAGCCACAGGTGGTCCCCAGGCCACCAGCTCAGAATTGGGCGCCTGAGTTTCCAGGCTTTTAATGACCAGTGCCAGGCGACGTGGAGCCGCGTAGGCCATGACCTCAGAAAAGCTTAAATTTTCAGCTTTTAACCGATCTACAACACCCTGGGTAAAAGCCTCTGATAGTGACAGCAGAGCCTTGGGGGGCAATTCTTCAGTGCCCAGCTCAATCAGAAAATCTGCGTTCATTTTGACTCTCCCGCAGCAGCTTGCTTAGCCACTACTTCAGCGGCAATTGCTTTGTCTGCCAGAGGGAAGCCGGCGGCCATGCGCGAGTCAAAGTAACCCTGAGCTACGCCTCGAGCCAGTGTGCGCACCCGCAATATATAACGCTGCCGCTCTGTAACCGAAATCGCCTTGCGCGCGTCCAGTAAATTAAAGGTGTGAGACGCCTTCATTACCATCTCATAGGCTGGCAGCGGTAATTTCGCCTCCGTGAGCCTCTGGGCATCTTTTTCGTACTGGTCAAAAGCGCTAAACAAAAAGTCCACATCAGCATGTTCAAAGTTAAAGCTGGACATCTCCCGTTCGTTTTGCAGAAACACATCGCCGTAGCTAACATCGCCCTGTGGGCCATGAGCCCAGACAAGATCATAGATGCTATCGACACCCTGCAAGTACATAGCAATGCGCTCCAGTCCATAGGTAATCTCGCCGGTGACTGGATAGCATTCAAGACCGCCCACCTGTTGAAAATAGGTGAACTGCGACACTTCCATGCCATTGAGCCAGATCTCCCAACCGAGGCCCCAGGCACCCAGAGTGGGCGACTCCCAATTATCTTCTACAAAGCGCACATCATGGACTAGCGTATCAATACCAAGACTTTGCAATGAACCCAGATAGAGTTCTTGAAAGTCGGCGGGAGAGGGCTTCATAACCACCTGAAACTGATAGTAATGCTGCAGGCGATTGGGGTTTTCACCATAGCGACCATCTGTAGGACGACGGCTCGGCTGTACATAGGCAGCATTCCAGACCTCGGGCCCAATGGCGCGCAGAAAAGTTGCCGGGTGAAATGTTCCAGCCCCCACTTCCATATCCAGTGGCTGCATTACTACGCAGCCTTGATCTGCCCAGTACTGTTGAAGTCTTGCTATAAGTTCCTGAAAAGTATCAGGGGGAGCACAGAGGTTGCTCACGAATATCACCTACAAATATTGTTGCCCATCAGAGAACCCGCAATTATAAGCCCGCAAAACGATAAAGATAGGGCAATCCACTGCTAATAGACCTATTTAATGGCGTGAACATCGCCAGTTATGGATATAATGCCGCCACAGTAACTGTTGAATATTTACCAGAGGAGTAACAGATGGACCATGTGAAACGTGGTGACAGGGTCAGGAAAGCGGTATTTCCTGTAGCCGGTATGGGAACAAGATTTTTGCCCGCCACCAAGGCAAGCCCAAAGGAAATGATGCCCGTAGTCGACAAACCACTGATCCAATATGCAGTTGAGGAAGCGGTAGAAGCTGGTATTACAGAGTTAATCTTTGTTACCGGCCGCACCAAGCGCAGTATCGCTGATCATTTTGATAAGGCCTATGAGTTAGAGCACCAGCTGGAGCAGCGCGGCAAAAAAGAATTATTGGCAATTGCCCAGAACGTTGTGCCCAAAGGAGTCAGCTGTACCTATATCCGCCAGACTGAGGCGCTGGGTTTGGGTCATGCGGTGTCCACTGCTGCCCACCTGGTTGGCGATGAGCCCTTTGCGGTTATTCTGGCGGATGACTTAATCCACCATGATAAAGGTGCTGTAAAACAGATGGTGGAAATCTATGATTTTTACAAAAGCTCGGTGATCGCAGTACAGAAAGTGCCGGGCCCGGAAATCTCATCCTATGGTGTGGTCAGCGGCAGTAAACAAACTGACCGGGTGTTTCTGTTGGATAAAATAGTCGAGAAGCCAGCCTTTGAAGACGCGCCCTCTGATATGGGTGTTACCGGCCGCTATATCTTTACCCCCCAGCTATTTGCTCATCTGGCCGCTCTAAAGCCCGGCGCGGGCGGCGAATTCCAACTGACCGACGCCATTCAGACACTGCTGACCGAGGAACAGGTACTGGCTTACGAGTACGAGGGTGTTCGTTATGACTGCGGTAGTAAAATGGGTCTGTTGAAAGCCAATATTGAACTGGGCCTTGAGCATCAGGAAATTGGCGACGAGCTTCGTCAGTATCTGCAAGATGAGTTGCCCGGTAAACTGTGAAAAACACCGTCCTGCTGTATGTATTAAAAATAATAGCCTGGCTGCCACTTGTGGTGGCCAGATATTTGGGTGCTGTGCTTGGCAATTTCCTGCGTCTGACTAATTCGCGACCCTACAGGGTCAGCCAGATTAATCTGGCTCTCTGCTTTCCACAGCTCTCCGAATCAGAAATTGACGCTCTTGCCAAACAGCGTATGTCTCAGCTGGGACAGGCTTTTTTTGAGACACCTAAATTATGGCGGCAATCGTCGCAATGGTTGCTCGGCAAAATAGTCGACATAGAGGGATCTGAGCATCTGCAAGCAGCGCTGGATAACCCAAGGGGCACTATTTTACTGGTTCCCCATCAGGGAAATTGGGAGGTGATAGGTCTGTGGGTATCGACCCTCACCACTATGACTTCGATGTACGAGCCCCCAAAAATGGTTCAACTAGAAGATTGGATCAAGACCTCCAGACAGAGAGCTGGCGCCACTCTGGTTCCAACCAATGTGCGCGGTGTTGCCGCACTTTTAAAAGCTCTGCGCAGAGGCGAGGCCACCGCTATTCTGCCCGATCAGGTACCACCGGCCGCTAGCGGCGATTTCTCGCCCATTTTTGGTGTGCCAGCCCAGACTATGACATTGGTGCATAATCTGATTCAAAAGTCCGGCAGTCAGGTACTGTTGTGCACTGCTCTCCGGGCCGATGGAGGCTGGCAGCTGCACTTTATGCCCGCTGAGGAAGCAATTAATAGCGCCGACCAACAAACCAGTCTCGATGCTCTTAACCGGGGTGTAGAATCTATTGTCGCCCTGGCCCCCAGTCAGTATCAGTGGGAATACAAGCGTTTTAAGGCGCGTCCGGAAGGCTATCCCCCCATTTACCCCAAGGGCAGTTAATGGCTGTGCGCGCAACCCAATTTGCTGATTTCCATCCAGGTCCGGAACCTGCCTGGAGAGAGATGATCAGTACCTCTGACTATACTGTGCCCGCGCATTGGCGACCCTGGTTGTCGGACACCGGCTCTCTTACCCAGCGCCTAATTGATGTCTGCGATAACAGGCTGACAGTACAGGTACTAAGACAGAATCTGGCGCTGCCCAGGTTATCAGAACGCCGGGCACTAGGCTTACCCCAACGTCGCTTGGCATTAATCCGTGAGGTGTTGCTGCTGGGCGGTGGCTCTGCCTGGGTCTATGCTCGCAGCATCATTCCACTCAGTACTCTGACTGGACGTCTGCGCAGTCTCAGACAGCTGGACAACCGACCTCTTGGGGCGCTTTTGTTTAGCGATCCATCAATGTGTCGCGAACCTGTAGAAGTAGCCTGTTTTAGCTCCCCGGGCACGCAGTTACCAGTGGCGTTGACGGCTTATCAGGCACCCCTTTGGGGCCGTCGCTCCGTATTTCGCCTAGACAATAAACCCATGTTAGTCAGCGAGATATTCTTACCGGACTTTAAGCCTTACAATCAAAGTCCCAGTTTTAATTATTCGCCAACAACATGACAACAGAAACCCTACCCACAGCTAATCCATGGCTGCGCCTTATGCGCCTCGATCGACCCATAGGCACCTACCTTTTGCTGTGGCCAACCTACTGGGCACTCTGGTTTGCCTCTGCAGGCAGGCCATCGTTTAAGACATTGATAATTTTCACCCTGGGTGTGGTGGTTATGCGTGCAGCCGGCTGTGTGATCAATGACTATGCAGATCGCCATGTGGATGGTGCGGTAGAGCGCACCAAGCACCGCCCCCTAGTTACTGGCGAGATAGCGCCCCGTCAGGCATTACTATTGTTTTTTAGCTTGCTGTTAATGGCTCTGGTTTTGGTGCTAATGACCAATAGGATGACGGTTGCACTGTCTTTTGGTGGCCTGCTGTTGGCGGCCAGTTATCCCTTTTTAAAGCGAGTCACTAATTTACCGCAACTGGGTCTGGGTGCCGCCTGGGCCTGGGTGGTGCCCATGGCCTTTGCCGCCGAGCAACAACAGCTCCCTGCGGCGCTTTGGTTTATTTTTGCTGCCATTATTCTCTGGACCATTGCCTTTGACACTTATTATGCAATGGTTGATCGGGAGGATGATTTAAAGGTCGGCATTAAATCTACGGCAATACTATTCGGTCGCCATGACCTGTTGGTTATTGCCATGCTACAGCTGGCAACCCTCGGGCTATTATCTGTGGCTGGTGTAAGTTTTGGCCGGGGAGCGTTCTACTTTTTTGGCCTGGCCTTAGCCGCAGCCTACTTTGTTATTCAGCATCTAAATGCCAAAAGTCGCGAGCCAGAGGGTTGTTTTAAAGCCTTTCTAAATAATCATCGGGTGGGCATGGTTATCTTTATTGGTTTGGCTCTGGACTATTTTTAATCAAAATCCAGCATCAAAGCCTCAGTTTGGAATTAGGTCTTTTCCCAGACTAAAAGACGATTGTTAGCTGGCATTGAATGGTCATCCAGCAGCACTAATCCGGCGTCCACAGCCAGTCGATTTATATCATGAAAATCCCGGATACCCATATGGGCGGCCTGTTGCCGCAGCTGTAGATCAAACTGGATATTGCTCTGTGGCGTTATCTTGCCGGCATAGCCCATGGGCCCGTATAGGCAGAACAGCCCTCCGGTCAATAGGTGCGACCCCACCTGAGCCAGCATATTCACCACGCCCTCCCAGGGCATAATATGCGCAGTGTTGGCCGAATAAATAACATCGTAGGTGGTTTCTGGCCAGTGATCGGCCAGCATATCCAGGACAATGGGTGCGCGCAAATTAGGGGAGGGCTGATCCTCTAGCCAGAGCCTGATGCCAGGATGGTTGTGGGGTAAATCACTAGTTTGCCAAACCAGATGCGGAAGATGCTGAGCAAACCAGACCGCATGCTGCCCAGTGCCGCTGCCAATCTCCAGAACGCGGGTTTTATGGGCTATCAAAGGCCCTAAAACCTCAAAGATTGGCTCGCGGTTATTTTCGCAGGCTTGTGAAAAAGGCTTGTCCATAGGCCCTGACACCCTAGTAATGCTCGCGGGTAAAGACCCACTTATCTCCATCGCTCAGGGCGTTGTTATAACTGTAGCCATCGACATCAAACTTCTTAATATCTTCAACATGGATAATTTTATTTTTAATAATAAAGGCGCTCATCAGGCCTCGCGCCTTTTTGGCAAAGAAGCTAATAATTTTGAATTTATCGGTTTTTTTGTCCATAAATACTGGGGTAACAATACGGCCCTCAATATCCTTGGCCTGTACCGATTTAAAATACTCATTGGACGCCAGATTCACCAGCACCGCATCAGAGGATTTAGCCAGCAGTTTATTGATTTCGTCGGTAATAATGCCGCCCCAAAACTGATACAGATCAGCCCCACGATCATTGGCAAACTTGGTGCCCATCTCCAACCGGTAAGGTTGCATAAGGTCCAGGGGGCGCAGCAGACCATAGAGCCCTGAAAGTATACGCAGATTATCCTGAGCCCAATCCAGTTGCTTATCGCTCATGCTTTCTGCATCCAGACCCTGGTATACATCTCCTTTAAAGGCCAGAACAGCAGGCCGGGCATTATCCGTGGTAAATGGTGTTTGCCACTCTTGAAAGCGCTCATAATTCAGTGCGCCGAGCTTATCACTCAGCCCCATCAGTGCGCAGACATCTTTGGGAGAAAGAGCCTTTAGCCCGGTGAGCAGTTCTTGAGAGTGCTCAAGCAGTGCAGGCTGGCTATGGGCTGTAGAGCTAACAGTGCTGCTGTAATCGAGTTTTTTAGCGGGAGAAATAACAGTCAACATAATTTAAATTCGCCGTTTTATGGAAATCCAGAGCAATTAGTGCTGTCATTATAGCAATCTATGGATGTCAGATTGAACCAAGGAGCATACAAAATGCAGCGCTTATTAAACCCTGTGTACGCACTTTGCCTAATCGCGGTTTTATTGCTAGCTGGCTGTGAGGTCAACCCAGTGACCGGGAAAAATGAACTGTCATTGATCTCACCCAGACAGGAAATTGCCCTTGGCGAAAAAAACTATGCACCCTCGCGACAGTCTCAGGGCGGAGACTATTGCCTAGATGCAGGCTTACAGGCTTACGTAAGCTCAGTAGGCAGCCGGCTCGCCGCCGAGAGTGACCGCCCAGATTTACCCTATGAGTTTGTGGTGCTAAATAACTCAGTACCCAACGCCTGGGCTCTTCCCGGAGGCAAAATTGCTATTAATCGCGGTCTGCTGGATTATCTGGATGATGAGGCTCAACTCGCGGCAGTGCTTGCCCATGAAATTGTGCATGCTGCAGCCCGTCACGGAGCCTCTCAGATAAGCCGCGGAACTCTGGCCAATATCGGCATGCTTGCCGTAGGTGTTGGTACTCAGGGCCGAGATAATTCACAGCTCTACGCAGCTGCATCTCAGCTGGGCGCCGCAGCCTGGATGGCGAAATATGGCCGCGATGACGAGTTAGAATCTGACTACTATGGTATGGATTATATGGCCAGAGCAGGCTATGAACCCCAGGCTGCGGTGGAGTTACAGCGCACCTTTGTCAAATTGAGCGAAGGCCGCCAGGCAGACTTTATCAGCGGATTATTTGCCAGCCATCCACCCTCAGTCCGGCGTGTGGAGGCCAATAGCGCCAGGGCTAAAATGCTGCCGCGAGGGGAGCGCCACAGAGAGCGCTATCAAGCAGCTATGGCCCAGCTACAAAAGGATGCCCCTGCATACAGAGCACAGCAAGCTGCGGCGGCAGCGGTGAATAAAAAGCAAGCCAAAAAAGCTCTTGTGGCCCTGGACAAAGCGGTGGCTATCCAACCACAGGAAAGCGCCTTTTGGGAGTTGCGTGGCCAGGCCTGGAAGCAGATGAATAATCTTGCCAATGCCGACAGAGCTTTCACTACAGCAATCAGCAAAAATCCCGAGTATTTCAGTCCCTACCTGGCTCGCGGGGTATTGCGGCATGAGCGAGGTCAGACAGGTCTGGCCCTGACCGATATTAAACGCAGCTATGCTCTGCTGCCCACTCCCACAGCCAGCTACTATCTGGGCGAAGAGGCTATGGCGGGAGAACAGTACAGTCTGGCCACCAACTATTTTAAACAGGCCTATCAGGCTGGTGGCGATATTGCCGCTCGCTCTCAACAGCGGCTTCAAGCAATCAAACTGGAGTTGCAGCCTGAAAGTTTTATTACAGCTCAACTGCTGTTATCAGACCGTCGTGAATTGCTGGTGCGCACCACCAATCATAGTCCTGCCACCATGGCTAGAGTTCAATTGCGTATCAGCGTCGCGGGCCAGGCCAGCTATCTAACATTGCCCCAGCCATTGGCCGCTGGCCAGAGCGTAAATTTGGGCACAGGTCTTGGGCCTATTGTGGATTCGACTGCTCAGTACCAGGTTGAGGTGACAGGCGCAGCAGTATCTCGCTGACCACCAGAGCTAATTTGCAGACAGTGCCAAAGGAGACTTTCGATACAGGTCCTGAGCAATTATTTGTCAATTAATCGAGTTATTCCGGACACTGAGCGTAATTAGTTGCCAGACATTGATCGACAATGCCCTGCACAGCACTAATTTCACGATCTTCCATCTGCATGGCCGCAACCGAGGTGATACTGATGGCGTCGGTTTTGCCGTTGTGTTCAGACAGTGAAGCCCAGACCATGGCCTTTTGCGGTTCAGCATCTTCACTTCCACCCTGAGCAGACTGTAGCATGTAGGCATACATAAACTGCGCGTTGGCATAGGCTTTTTTGGCAGATTTTAAAAACCACTCGCGGGCCTGATCGTAATCAGCATCCCGTTCATGGCCCTGGTGGTACATAAGACCCAGCATATACTGAGCCTCAGTAATATCCTGCTGAGCTGCTTGTTCAAATAGAATAAAGGCCTGACTGTAGTCCTGCTCTACTCCGGTCCCGTTGTAATAGAGCATACCCGCATTGTGCTGCGCTGCCGCCAGGCCTTGCTCACTGGCTTTGAGGTACCAGCTGATTGCCTGCTCATAATCTTGAGTTACACCCAGACCCTGCTCATAGAAATGCCCCACATTGTTTTGTGCCTCAGCACGACCTGCCTCAGCCAGGGGCATAAACGCCCGCATAACAGTTTCAAAATGACCGCGCTTAATGGCCATTACGCCAGCCTCGTAGGTATCGGCGAACGCCAGCCCGGGAGCTAAGACAGAAATTACAGAGCAGTGGAAAACAATGATTTTTAGAAGTTGCTTCACAGACAAATTCCTTTGTTATTATTTTATTAAGAGCGCTCTTGGCTTCGCGCTTGCTTTTGTACAGCAATGACCGCCTGGAACAGTGCTCCCTCAGTCACTGTACCCATCAGTCGTCCAGTATCCGGCTCTATAATCGGCAGGCTTTCGCCTACAAATTCGCCAGCAGTTGCCATGGCATGCTCTAGTGAATCATGAGTATAAAGGCTGAGAGGGGCGGTATCCATAAAATCGCCAATGGCTCCAGACCCGGCCTCAAGCACAGCATAAATGCTGAGCTTGCCAAGTAGGACCCCATCTTGATTGAGCACATAGGCTTCGGTATCTCCCCCTGTGCGCATGGCATCCAGCAACTCATCGCCACGGCTGGTAACAGCAGCGGGGATATAATTCTGGCTGGCATAGCCCTCTATCAGCACATGACCCAGGGCAAGCGCCTCACGACCCTGAGACAAGTCTATGCCGCGGTCGAGCAATTGACGATCAAAAAACGAGTGGCCAAACAGGCGGTTAGTCAGCAAACTGGAGACCACCACCGCCACCATCGCCGCTACGGCATATTCATAGGACTGGGTTAGTTCCAGCACAATCATGACTGCTGACAATGGTGCGCCAATCACCGCAGAACTCACTGCTGCCATTGCGGCCACGCTGATAATGCCAGCAATATTGGCAAATCCCAACAGGGTTAACAGCTGCCCCGCCAGAGCCCCAGTTGCCACTCCAATAAACAGGGCGGGAGAGAAAGTTCCCCCAGGCAACCCACAGCCGAGACAGACGGCAGTCATCATAATTTTAGCGATCAGCACTGTGACCAGCAGCCAGAGGGCGAAGTCGCCGGCAATCATCTGATTGATACTAGAGATACCCAATCCCAAAATCTGCGGTATCCATACTCCCACCAGGCCGCACAGGGTTGCCCCCAGAAAGAGCAGCTTGGTTGGCGAAAGCTTAATGCTGCTGGCCACTGATGATGCGTGGCGAAGGGACAGCATAAATAGTGTGGCCACCAGCGCAAACAGCGGCGCCAACACGATTAATGTGGGCACTACTTCGGCAAGACTTGGCACCACCGCCTCAATATCCAGTGATGCAGTATTGGGAAACCAATAGCTGCCCAATGTGCTAGCACTGATGGAGGCTACAGTGATAGGTGCAATAGCTCGCATCGAAAAGTGCCGCAGTATGGCCTCATGGGCAAAAATAACCCCGGCAATAGGGGCGTTAAAGCCGGCCGAAATAGCGGCGGCAACGCCGCAGCCAAGGTAAATATCCTGGCTTAGGCGGCTAGACACAAGGCGCTTTACCCAGACTCCAATCGTGGCGCCGAAATGAACAATAGGCCCATATTGCCCAACCGAGGCGCCGCCGCTGGCCGCGGCAAAAGCACCCAGTGTAGAGGCAAAACCCTGCTTGATATTCAGTGGTTGATATTGCTGCTGGGCAGCAAAGATACTGTCAGCGGGCCCTGCCCACTGGCTAATATTGAGACTGGTTTTTATAAATAGCACGACTGCCGCCGCGGCCCAGAGAAACAGCAGGCTTGAAAAAGACACAATCTGCCCGCCAACATTAACGCTCAGCAAATTAGATGCCTCTCTATAGGCGCCCAGGGATTCTACGCCTATTACAAACAGATTCGACACTACTCCGAGAGCAGCGCCAATCAATCCTCCGACAACCAGGGTAATGCAAGCCTCTACCAGCGCTTCCCGAAGTTTTAACATGATTTTGGTTCCAATTGGTTAATGTGCAATGTACGCAACCCATGTGTAGATGTCAGTATTTTTTGTCAGTTGCTTTGGTCCAGCCCCAACAGCGCTTATTGCCAAATGCATAGCTAAAAGAATTTAACGCCCTTATTCGTGCAAGCTCATACCTATATAACGCAATTCATAAATACATCTTAATGTCTCATTTTCCACCGGGGCAAGGCGAGACCGGTTTTTGCGGCTTCAACCTTGACCTGCGCTTCAGCGGGAGCAGCAGCGGCTGCTCCAGTCTGAACTGGAGGTCTGGTTTGCACCACCTCTGCGGGCGGTGCACTTTTAATACCTATGTCACCTGATGTCATATCGCTCACCATTGTTTAAACGACCCAGCATTTATAGGCAGGGTCAACCAACCTCCAGCTACCAGATTTTGGTGGATAGAGGTGTCTTCAATGAAATCATCGACAGTAGTTTGAGAACCTTTAATACTTTGTTCAATTATTTTATGTAGACCATTAAGGCCGCCAAAATAACCCCGTGAACCTGGCTATGAGCACGGTGCCGGTAAGGTTATACTGCACTCCGTTTGAGAATCTATGCAATTATTATTCGCTGCAAATAAGTTGGAGTATAGGTGTGATTGGTGCTGTTATCAGGCAAATCGATAGGCTTACCGAGATAACCGGCCGGGTTATTTCCTGGCTGACTGCAGCTATGGTTGCCCTTGTTGTCACGGTGGTGGTAATGCGTTACTTCCTTGAGATGGGCTCGATCGCTATGCAGGAGTTGGTTACCTATATCCACGCTATGGTCTTTATGCTGGGCATTGCCTTTACCCTAAAGCGCGGTGGTCATGTGCGGGTAGATATTTTTTATCGCAACTTCCCGGCCCATAAAAAAGCGCTGGTTGACCTGCTGGGGGGGCTTTTTTTTCTTATTCCCGTCACTGTGCTGATCTTTGTAACCAGCTGGGATTATGTAGCGGCCAGCTGGGCCATTACCGAGACTTCGGCAGAAAATAATGGCCTGCCGTTTATTTATCTGCTGAAAACACTGATGCTAATTATGCCCGCAATGTTGCTGTTGCAAGGTGTTGCTGAGGTGTTAAAGAGTGCGTTGATTCTAACTGGCCGCGGGCTAGCAGAGCATGAAGCTGTAGAGCCTATTCTCTGATGGCTGAGTTTATTCCTTTTCTGATGTTTCTAACGGTGTGCCTGGTATTAATGGCGGGCTATCCAGTAGCACTCTCTCTGGCGGGAACCGCTTTGCTCTTTGCCCTGGCGGGAGCAGCTGTCGGTCAGTTTGATATGGCGTTTTTATTGGCTCTGCCCAATCGCCTCTTTGGCACCATTGAAAATACCACCCTGATCGCTGTGCCCCTGTTTATTTTTATGGGGGTGATGCTAGAGAAATCACGTTTATCTGAAGACTTACTAGAGAGCATGGCCGATCTATTTGGCGGCTTTCGCAGCGGGCTGGGTATCTCTGTGGTGCTGGTGGGGGCTCTGCTAGCCGCCAGCACAGGGATTGTTGGGGCCACGGTGGTGACTATGGGGCTGATGTCTCTGCCCACTATGCTTAAGCGCGGTTATTCTTCGGCCCAGGCCACTGGGGTAATTGCCGCCACTGGCACATTGGGGCAGATTATTCCGCCATCCATTGCATTGGTTTTACTGGGCGACACATTGTCGAGCGCCTATCAGCAGGCACAGCTAAATATGGGTATTTTTACGCCTAAAACGGTCTCTATTGGTGATCTATTTGTCGGCGCAATTATCCCTGGGCTGATTTTGGTCTTTATGTACATTCTCTATGTCATTCTATTTTCCAGGCCGGCGCTACAAGCTGAGGCTGAGCTACCCGCAGGGCAGCCTTCGGCTGATAAAGTGTCGCGCGCCATGCGCAATTTATTACCTCCGGTATTTTTAATTGTGGCAGTGCTCGGCTCTATTTTGACAGGTGCGGCTACACCTACCGAAGCCGCCGGCGTGGGAGCCTTTGGTGCCACATTGCTTGCTGGTTTGCGCGGGCAGCTGAGCCTGAGCAGACTGAGAGAGGTGGCCCAGAGCACCACGGAAGTCACGTCGATGGTGTTTTTAATTCTGATTGGTGCAGCGATATTTTCTCTGGTATTTAGAGGATTTGGCGGTGAAGAGGTTGTCGAGCAGTTCTTTAACGATTTGCCTGGCGGTATTGTTGCTGCAACATTGCTGGTGATGTTGGTTATATTTCTGCTGGGCTTTATTCTCGACTTTATCGAGATTACCTTTGTGGTTGTGCCCATCGTTGGGCCAGTGCTGCTGGCTATGGGTCTTGATCCGGTGTGGCTGGGTGTGATGATTGCCATTAACCTGCAGACCTCGTTTTTGACCCCGCCCTTTGGCTTTGCGCTGTTTTATCTGCGGGGTGTGGCGCCAGCCAGTGTTGAGACCTCGGATATGTATCGCGGGGTGATGCCGTTTATTGCCATGCAGGTCGCGCTGATGCTAATGCTTGCAATATGGCCTGAGCTTGCCACCTGGTTGCCAGCACTTATTTACAACTAGGTGCCAGGCCTAAAAACTAATAGCAACTAAAGGAAGAGACCTAAATCAATGCAAAATATTAATGAGTCCCCCACACCCATTGGCCAACTGATTTCTCAAACCATTGCCATGCCCAGAGAGACTAATTCCAATGGCGATATTTTTGGTGGCTGGTTATTGAGTCAAATGGATTTGGCTGGCGCTATATTGGCGGGCCGAATTGCCAGCGGTCGAGTGGCTACTGTGGCTATTAGCAGCATGTCATTTCTTAACCCTGTGCCCGTGGGCGCAGTGGTCGGCTGCTATGCCAGCACCCTGTCTGTGGGCACCAGTTCAATCAAAATCTCCATTGAGGCCTGGATCAGCAACAACAATAAGGATGATCTATGCAAGGTTACCGAGGGTGAATTTGTATTTGTCGCCATAGATGACAATGGCAATACTAGAACACTGCCCACAGCCTAGACCTCTGTTATAGCGTCAGAGCTGCAAAAATTTCCTGGCGCAGAGGCTCTATTTCATTAACTAGATGGTGATTGGCCCCGGCGATAATCTGCACCTGCAGCTCCGGCAACTGGCCTTTAAACTGAGCTAGATTGTCTTGCCAGTCTAATGTTTTATCGCCACTGCCCTGGACCAGGTTGACCTGGGTACATGCCAATTGGTGGCCGGCCCTGAAGTCGGAAAACTCTCTGATCCATTGATCCAGCGCGGCCACCCATGCCATGGGTACACTGCGTGGTTGAAATGGATCCCCGTGCTTTACAAAATCCAGAAATTCCACATCGAAGGAGCTGGGCCTAAACACCCGTTTGGAGCTATCCCTAAAGAGCCTGACAAACCGATACAGCAGTCGATTTAAACCCCAGCCTCTTGGCCGCAAGAGGGGAGCCAGTAAATTGAGCCTGGTAAATGGATAATGCTCTTGCTGATCAAAATTAATCAGATGTTTTAGCAGTATGGCCCCACCCATACTCTGACCTATAGCTTGCAGAGGCAGGTCAAACATTGTCTGGCTAATATCTATCACCTCATTTAGCACTCGCACATAGTCCGCGTAGTCTAAAATAAAACCAGGTTGGCCTGATGAAAGGCCATGCCCGGGAAGATCAAAGCAGATAACATTGAGGCGGCACTCAAGCAGATGCTCGATCAAATGGTTAAACAGGCCCATATGATCCATGTAGCCATGGACCACAATTACTGAGCCGACCGGGTTTTTTGGCGTCCAGCACAGGCTGGCTATAGCCAGTGACTGTTCAGGCTGTTGTAGATTGATAACTCCAGCACGGAGACGGAGCCCCCCACGGGGAATAGGAAGCTGATAAAAGTCGAGATACCGCCTTATGACAGTATCTGCGGGGTCGACAAAAGTTGTTTCAGCACTGAGTGGCAGCAGGTTTTCGCGTAGCGCTGTGATCGCAGACTGATCGAAAGTGGCTCTCGCTTGCTCCATAGACTATTCCAAAATTATGGTAAAGTGAATGCGTCCCAAGGTGCTGTTGACGCCGCAAACTATCTTGTCAGATTGGTTATGAATTACAAGAACAAAGATGTAGTCGATAAATTAGTCAGAGAGCATAGCTCAGCGCTAGTGCGGTTTTTGACGCGTCGCATGAAAAGCCGGGAGGATGCAGAGGATATAGCCCAGGCAGCCTACCTAAAACTCTACACTCTGGATGATCTGGATCATCTTTCCAATGCCAAGGCGTTTTTGTTTCAGGTGGCAGCCAATATGTCTATCGACCAGATACGTCGTGAGGTTTTGCACAAAAATTATATAGACCGAGAGACCTCGAAGCAGCCCAAAGACCTCAGTGCTATGGCCACTTCGCCCTCGCAAACCATTTCACTGGAGCGAGAGATTGAGGCCAGAGAAACCCTGCTTTTAGTGCATAGTAAACTGCAGGGCTTGCCTGAGAACGCCCGCCAGGCCTTTATTCTCAGCCGCAATAAAGGCTGGACCTACAGTCAGATCGCCCAACAGATGGGGGTGTCTGTCAGCAGTGTCGAGAAGTATATTCTTGAGGTACTCAAGCAGCTGCGCCATGTGGTGGCCGAGGTTGAGCATTGAAAATTATAAATTGCACAGATAAAAATTGGGGATTTGTCGGTCTTATACGTCTAACAGGGGATATCCAATGCCTAAGGAGGAGCATGCGCTTTTGGGTGCAGGGAGAAACATGAAAAATACAGGGAAAAATTCATCATATAAAATCGCCGAGGGTCCAGCCATTGAACAGGCATTGGGCTGGGTTGTACGGTTGCGTTCTGACAGCGTAGCCGACGCAGATATTGAGGCCTTTGCCGACTGGCTGGTGGCCTCAGAGCAACATGAGCTGGCCTGGAACCAGGCCATAGACACCTGGGAGACAGCAGGTCTTCTGTCCTACATGCCCGACTTGATGCCAGATGCCGAAACTGCAGGCTCTGTTCAGGACAATCTAGTTCGATTAATGCGCAGAGCCTTTGCTGGTTTCTGGCGATCGCTGACAACTGTGTCCGTTTCAGTGGCAGTTATTGCTCTGGCTGTGCTGATATTTCAGGACAATGGGCGGACCTATTCCACTGCCATTGGCGAGTACCAGCAGGTGCTGCTGGATGATGGCAGCCTGATAGAGCTCAATACCAACAGCTCGGTGACTCTGTCTATTTCAGATAGTTTGCGGGAGATCGAGCTGGTCAGAGGCGAGGCCTTTTTTACGGTAGCACCCAATAAAGATAAGCCCTTTATTGTCCATGTTGGCGGGGCCGATGTGCAGGCGCTGGGAACCGCCTTTAATATCTATCGGCAGGGCGCAGAAAGGGCTAGGGTACATGTGGTTGAGGGCGTGGTTAGGGTTTCTGAAGCTGAGGGTTCTGCAGTTGCTGCGCCAGAATCGAGAATGCTGTTGGCCGATCAGGCGCTTGAGTTTAGTGAGACCAGTGGTATGGCTGATTTGCCTCGGCAAAATATACAGCAGGCCACGGCCTGGCGGGAAGGGCAGATTCTTTTTGATAGCGCTAGTCTGAGTGAGGCCACGACACTTCTCAATCGCTATCTTGAGCATAAAATTGTCTTGGGCGATGGGGTGCAGTCAGCTCACAAGATCTCTGGGATATTTTCATCCCGGGAGCGCGAGACTACACTGGTGGCGGTGGCCCAGGCCTTTGATCTGGAGCTGTCTCGGCAGGACAATAATTGGCTGTTGTCTAAGCCCAACCCATAAGGTTTAATAGTCCTCTAAAAGATCTGTGAGCTGCATGCAGCCGAGTGTCTATGGACTCAGGGAAGCTTCCTGCTAAACAAGTGAATGTTTACCGCCATCTAATAACCTGTGGGCGACAGTTTTCTGTTGCCCTTTTTTATGCCTGCCTGTGTCTATGTCTATCTTTTATCCCGCCACTAGTTGGCTCCGCGCGAGCTATTGTTACAGATACTTATGAGGTAAGTTTGCCCAGTGGCGGCCTGCATAAATCTTTGGTGGCTCTGGGTCAGCAAACCCAGGCCTCGATTATTTTCCCCTCTCAGGTACCTGACAAAATACGTCCAGCTGTGGCTGGAGAATTCTCAGTATTACAGGTACTGGAACAATTGATTGAGGGCCAAGACCTTGAGTATCGGGTGGTGGGCCCCCAGACCCTGGTGGTGTTGCCTCGCTGTTATGCCGCCAGAGCCTGCCAGGCCATGGGGGACGAGCTGGCCTTCTCAATCCAGCAGTATCCCATGATTGAAGAGCTGGTGATTCGCGGCAAGCCAGTAACTGGTTCAAGGTTTAAGCAGCTAAATGCCGGAGGCTTTACCCCGGTAGAGATTTTAACCGCCACAGAGATTCGTTTGACGGGTGCTCAGACCATGGCTGAGTTAATGCGGTCTACCCCCGAGGTAATGGGTAATTCTGATAGTACTGCGGTGAGCAATGGTGGCAATGGTACGGCCAGTGTTACTCTGCGAGGGCTGCCAGCAACTAATACGCTGGTGCTGGTCAATGGTCAGCGCCTTGCTAACAATGCACTGGATGGCAGCTCGGTAGACTTAAATAGCATCCCTCTGGCGGCGGTTGATCGCATTGAAATACTTAAGGACAGCGGCTCATCTATCTATGGGTCTGATGCCATTGCGGGGGTGGTTAATATTATCCTCAAAAAGCGCTTTAAAGGTGCGGTTATCAATGCCTTTTATGGCTCGGCCAGCAGAGGAGACAACCAAACTAAGCGATATGATTATGTCGGTGGCCTGTCCCTAAGTGCCTTAGATCTGATGATAACCGCCTCCCATTATCAGCAAGCGGGAATTTTCAGTCGCGACAGAGAAATTTCCGCCAGCGCAGATGGTCGGGCAATGGGTGGTCTTGATTTTCGATCCAGTGCCACCCCCAATGCCCGATTGCAGGTCGGTGGGGATGTGCTGCTGCTATCTGCTGACAACCTCAATGGCTCGGCGGTGGCAGATTTTCGACGGGCCACTGACGATGATCTGTTTGATTACCGGCAGCTGACCTCGTCCCTTGCTCCGGCGGAACGCAATTCCATCCATATTGCCGGAGAATTGAAAAACCTCGCGGCCGTCGACGCCGCTTTTGAGCTGACCCATGTAGATAGTCGCAGTCACACAACCCTTGCGCCGGCATCAGTGTTGACCGCATTTTCTGCTGAGCCTATCAGCATTGATAGCAACAATCCTTACAACCCCTTTGGCCAGGCCATAGATGACGCTCGTATTAGCCTGGTGGGTTTGGGCCCCAGGCAGCAGCATAATCGCGCCAGAACAACCCGTGCCCACGGCAGAATTATGGGTAACCTGCGTGATGGTGAATGGCAATTGAGCCTCAACTGGAGCCAGACTCGGGCAACAGAGCGCTGGCGCAACCTGGTCGATTTGGAGCAACTTGCGAGGGGCCTGAGTTCTGCACAGAACTGTGCCAATACCGCGGGTTGTGTGCCAATTAATATATTTGCTCCCGCCGCGACAATGCCTCAGGATCAGCTCGATTATATTGCCGCAAATGCCCTCAATCAGGGCAGAGCGGAACTCTGGTCGCTTAACCTGGATCTGTCCCAGCTGGTAGACATAGTGCCTGCCGGAGAGGTGGAGTTTGCCTCCGGGCTAGAATTTCGTCGCGAACGTCTGCACACCTCAGTAGACAAGCTGGTACTGGGAAATCAATTGATTGGCGCAGCCACAGGCAATAGTCAGGGCAGTCAAAACATTACCGAGATGTATCTGGAGTCACTGATCCCCTTGGCTAAAAATCTACCCGGAGTGCACAGTCTGGAGGCCAATGCTTCGTTTCGGCTAACTCATTCCAGCAGCTTTGGTGTGCGCGCCAATCCCAAAATGGCGCTGCGTTACAAGCCTTTGCAAGATCTAATGCTGCGCGCCAGCCTTTCCTGGGGCTTCCGCGCGCCTTCGTTGTTTGAGTTATACCGGGAGGCAAGCAGTACCCAGGCATTTTTAAACGACCCCTGCTCCGGAGCAAATGCATCTCAGCTAACTGGTTGTTCACAGCCTACAGACCCCTTGAGAACGGAGTATTCTGTTGTTATCGGTGGCAACAGCAATCTCAGGCCTGAGAAATCTCAAAACCTGTCTATGGGGTTTTTGTATCAACCCAATGGTTTGGAAAACCTCAGTCTTGGGGTGGATATATTTTCTATTGAAGTCGATCAGGTAATTGATGCCAATGGTCAGTTTTTTGTTAATCAAAATGCTCACAACGGACGGTTTGCCGATTTGATTACCCGATCGGATAGTGGCGAGCTGCTGCAGGTAACCGCCAATAATCAAAATCTGGGTTCCAGAGAGATACAGGGTGCCGATATAGATATATCCTGGCGAGTTTTTATTGCTCGCTGGGGTACATTTGGGGTCAATATGGGCGGTTCTTACATTGACTCATACCGTTTTGCGCCGGAGCCAGGAGCGCCGGGCACAGATTTGGCTGGTAGCTTTGTGGATAAAACAGCCGGTGGCAGTGGCTCCATTCCCGAATGGAAGTCACGGCTCAATTTATTCTGGCAATTTGGCCGCTGGGAGTTTGCGCTCTCCTCACTTTATATCTCCAGCTTGAGGGAGCAAATTATCTCTGAAAATCGGGCGCGGGAATCAGGCGCCTGGTCGCGGGAGGATATGCAGGTGAGTTATCATTTTAATTCCGGAGAGTCGCTGGTCACGCTGGGTATGGAGAATATTCTAGATCAAGCACCGCCATTTTTAGGCACAGCATTCAATGATAACTTTGATGCCCGGACTCATGATTCCACAGGTCGGTTTCTCTACGCGAGGCTCAGCCACAAACTGTAATACAAGGCTATTAGGATTAGCCATAAAAAAAGGCACTGAGCATTGCTCAGTGCCTTTGGCATAGCTCTGTTGTTTTTACTCGTCGGTCGATAGCGAGATATCGTAGACGCCAGCTTCTCGGGCCTGGTCAGAAATCTTCACAAACAGCTCAGTCTTGGACTTGGGATGCGAGCTGATTACCACTTTGGCTTCCGGCTTCTCCGCATGCATTCTCTCAACGTTGGCGCGCACAGAGCGTATATCGATACGGCGGCCTTCAAGGGTGAGCTCATTACTTTCAGAAATTCTGAACACAATATTGGTGTTCTCTGAGTCTGGTGGTGGTTGGTCCGAGGTGGGGGGACGATTAACGCCAAGACCAACTTCGTTAACAAATGATGCGGTTACAATGAAGAAGATCAGCATAATAAACACCACGTCCAGCATAGGTGTCATATCAATTTGTGATTCGTCTTCCGCCTTACGTCTTTTGCCTAGCGCCATGTTAAATCGCACCTTTTAAAAACTACTAATTCTATGGAGGTGGGCATTCTACTGAATTTTATAGAAATTGCTAGTCATCTCAGCCCGCAGGCGAAACGCCACTTTTATGCTATTCTGACCTCTTGTGCCCCTTGGTGCCAGCACTGATTACTCATAATCGCAAAAAAGTCGTATTTAGGAACTCCTATGCCGGAATTACCAGAGGTAGAAACCACTCTCAGGGGTATTGAGTCTGCTATTACAGGCCAGGTAATCAGAAGCATCCGAGTGCGCCAGAGCTCTCTGCGCTGGCCGGTTAACCCAAATCTCGCCCAGCTTGTTGAAGGGCAGACCGTAATTCGTCTGTCTCGGCGCGCCAAGTATCTGTTAATGCACCTTGAGCATGGTTCCATGCTAGTGCACCTGGGTATGAGCGGCAGTCTACGGATAGTTCAGCCCAATACAGAGTTGCGCAAGCACGACCATATAGAGATGTGCATGGGCAATGGGTCTGTACTGCGATTTCATGATCCGCGCCGCTTTGGTTGTTGGCTCTGGTCGGAGGGCCCTCACCAGCAGCTTTCCCAGCTGGGCCCCGAGCCCCTGTCTGAAGACTTCAATGGGCATAGGCTTTACCAGTTGTCACGCAGGCGAAAAGTGGCGGTTAAACCCTTTATCATGGATAACAAAACCGTGGTCGGGGTAGGCAATATTTACGCCTCAGAGGCACTGTTTCGCAGTGGTATCAGGCCGGACCGCAGCGCTGGCAACATATCATTGCAGCGCTACACAGAGCTTGCGGGTCATATACAGGAGGTGTTGGCTGCAGCTATTTTGCAGGGCGGCACCACATTGCGGGATTTTGTTAACGGTAATGGCGAGCCAGGTTACTTTCAGCAGACCCTAGCGGTGTATGGCCGGGGTGGCGAGACCTGCGTCGCCTGTGCGGGCCTGCTAAAGGAGATTAAGCTGGGGCAGCGCAGTTCGGTATTTTGCCCGCGCTGTCAGCGCTAGCTTAATGATTAAACTTGGCAGACAGAGCCTCAACTACATTGGCTGGGACAAACTTAGAGACATCGCCGTCCAATGAGGATATCTCGCGCACCAAAGACGATGAAATATAAGAAAATCTCTCGGCAGGTGTAAGGAAAATACTTTCAACTTCTGGCGATAGAGCACGATTCATATTGGCCAGCTGAAATTCATACTCAAAGTCAGAGACAGCTCTCAGTCCTCGCATAATGGCATCTGCGCCGCAGTCATTAACAAAGTTAACCAGCAGGTAGTCAAAGCCGCGAATCTCGATATTAGGCACATGAGCCAGGGCATCAGAGGCTAACTTTATGCGCTCGTCGATACTAAACAGCGGGCTCTTGCGCTGGCTGCTGGCGATACCGATTACTACTTTGTCGAACAGTCTCGAAGCTCGCTCAACAAGATCAATATGACCGTTGGTGATGGGGTCAAAGGTACCGGGATAGACAATAGTCTTCATGAGCTGCATCTCGATCAGAATATGAGAGGCCGCATATTACTTAAATTGTGCTCTGGGCTCAATGTAAGAATACAGGCCATATTTTACTCCTCCTGTCATTTTTTCCTGACGTTGCTGCCAGTTTGCGGGAGCCACAAAACCGCTTTCTGCCGCGGGCAGTTCAATGTAGATGCTGGCTCCGGGCGCTAACCAGCCAGGACTATTAATAGCTTCACATATGCTGCCCTGTAGCTGTTTATCAAAAGGCGGGTCGATAAATACAATATGGTAGCCCTGCTGCGGTGGATTTTGCTGTAAATATTGCTGGCAATCGGCACTGATAATGCTGAGGTTGTTGGCCCCAAGTAGGGCCTTGTTATCATGCAGTTGCCGCACCGCATCTGCATGTCGTTCAATGGCGGTACAGCTGGCCGCTCCGCGAGACAGAGCCTCAAAGCTAAGGGCTCCAGAGCCAGCGAACAGATCAAGGCAGCGCGCACCTGCAATATCGGCCGCCAGCCAGTTAAATAAGGTCTCGCGGATACGATCACCCGTGGGCCTTAGGCCTGGCACCGCTGGAAAGGGCAGCCGTCGGCTGCGCCACTGACCGCCAATAACTCTCAACTTTTGCTGCCCTTTGCCCTGAGTTTTATTGCCGCGCAATTAGATGCTCCCAATCAGTGAGTTTTACCCACTTTTTCCAGGGTAAATGGTAGGATACACTAGATTTCAATAACCGTAATATAAGAACCTCCATGGATTCTCCCTCACCTGAAAACAAGCCTGTCGAAGCGAAAAAAAAATCATTTTTGGATCGCTTTAGGCGTGGGTCTGCGGCCTCTGAAGCCGCCTCGTCAGAAGAGATCCAGCCAGCTGAGGCTCAGTTAACCGAGCCCTCCGCGGATACTGTGCCATCTGTGCAGCCCTCAGTAGAAGTACCTGCAGAAAAACCAACTGCAAAACTGAGCTTTGCTCAGCGTATGCGCCGAGCACTGACCCGTACTGGCGAAGGAATTGGCAGCCTGTTTTTGGGTGGCAAGGCTATAGATGATGAACTGCTTGAGGAGCTGGAAACTCTGTTGCTGATGGCAGATGTGGGAATGGACACCACAGCCAATATATTGGCGGAGATAACTGATCGTCTCAATCGCAAGGCGCTCAAAGATAGTGACGCTCTTAAGACGGCGCTCAGCGAAATACTGCAGGCAAAACTTGAGCCCTGCGCTGTACCTTTGGATTTAAGTGGTGAACACCAGCCTTTTGTTATTCTGGTGGTGGGTGTTAACGGCGTGGGCAAAACCACCACCATAGGCAAGATCGCCAACCGACTGCAGCGGCAGGGTAAGTCCGTTATGCTGGCTGCAGGCGATACTTTCCGCGCAGCAGCCGTGGAGCAGCTGCAGGTCTGGGGTGAGCGTAACAATGTACCTGTGATTGCCCAGCATACAGGCGCGGACAGTGCCTCGGTGATTTTTGATGCCATCCAGGCGGCCAAGTCCAGAAATATAGACGTGATTATTGCCGACACAGCAGGCAGGCTACACAACAAAAGCAATTTGATGGAAGAGCTTAAAAAGGTTAAGCGCGTGGCGGGCAAGCTTGATGACACAGCGCCTCAGGAAGTACTCTTAGTGTTGGATGCCGGCACCGGGCAAAATGCCGTGTCACAGATGTCACAATTTAATGAGGTAGTTGGCGTCACCGGTATAGCGCTGACCAAACTTGACGGTACTGCTAAAGGCGGCGTTATCTTTGCTCTGGCCGATAAGTTTTCAGTGCCCATTCGCTATATCGGCGTGGGCGAGGCCCAGGACGATCTGCAGCCCTTTGAAGCCAGTGAATTTGTCGATGCCCTGCTGAGTGCAGGGATAACTGAGCAGTAAATATGATTTGTTTTGATAATCTCAGCAAGCGCTACCCCGGTGGTTTCGAAGCGCTCAAGAATGTCAGCTTTGAAATGGACGCGGGAGAGATGGCCTTTTTAACTGGGCACTCCGGCGCCGGCAAAAGCACTTTGCTTAAAATGCTGATGCTTATGGAGCGACCCACGTCGGGGAATCTGCTTATTAATGGCAAAAATCTCAATAGGCTCTCCAACTCCCAGATCCCCATTTATCGCCGGCAGGTAGGCGTGGTCTTCCAAAATCATCAGCTGCTGCTGGATCGCACCGTGTTTGATAATGTTGCCCTGCCTTTGCAGGTCTCTGGTTATCCCAGCAGCGAAATTGGTCGTCGGGTGCGCGCAGCGCTGGACGGTGTTGGCCTGTTGGAGAAAGAACAGCAAAAGCCTGTTGCTCTTTCTGGCGGTGAGCAACAGCGTGTTGGCATTGCCCGGGCAGTGGTTCACAAACCGCGCATACTGTTGGCCGATGAGCCAACGGGCAATCTGGATCCTGAGTTATCTAGTGAAATTATGGCGCTGTTTCGCCGCTTCCAGAATGTTGGCGTAACTGTGCTAATTGCCACCCACGATATTACTCTGATCAATCGTATGCAGCTGAGAATTATGCACCTTGAAGAGGGTGAGCTGACCGATGATGGAGCCGGCTATGGCCTCTAAAGACAGAAATACACGGGATGGCGCCCAGCGCGGGGCCAGCGGCAAAAAAATAAGATTTGCCGATCGCTGGCAGGGCTATAAGTCCCATCACCGCGATACCATAGGTGTCAGCCTGCGCAAGCTGCTGACTGAGCCTCTACAAACATTGATGACTGTAGCGGTGATTGCCATTGCTCTGGCACTGCCCTCGGCGCTGTATCTGACGGTGGAAAATATTGACCAGCTGGGTAGTCATTTTGAATCCTCGGCGCAGATTACCGTCTTTGTTAAAAAGGGCGCTAAGCCCCAGGCAATTGATAACTTGCGGGCAGAGCTCGATGCTATGTCTGGAGTCGACAGTCTGAGTTACATTTCTGCCAAACAGGCGCTATTGGAATTTAAGGCGCTGTCTGGCTTTGGTTCGGCACTGCGCGATCTTGAGGAAAACCCTCTGCCAGCCGTATTCTTGGTGCAACCAGCGGTCTCAGAGCCCATCGATATGGGCCAGATAAAACGTCTGATGAATAAAATTAATTCCTTTGCCCTGGTGGACGATGTACAGATTGATATGGCCTGGCTGCAGCGCCTACACAGGCTTACCGAGATGGGTCAAAAAGTTGTTGTGGCCCTGGGCGCAGCGCTGGGATTGGGGGTGTTATTGGTTATTGGCAATACTATCCGCCTGTCTATTCAGAGCCGTCGCGATGAAATAATTGTTATCAAGCTTGTTGGCGGCACCAATGCCTATGTGCGGCGGCCCTTTCTCTATACTGGCATGCTGCTGGGCGTATTTGGTGCATTGACCGCCGCCATCATGATCTATGCCAGTCTGCTGTGGATGAGTAGCTCAGTGGCCAACCTGGCCGAGCTTTACCAGAGCCAGTATCGCCTTCAGGGGCTAGGTATTCTCGGCTTTTTGGGCCTGGTAGGCCTGGGGGGTATCTTCGGTTTGGGCGGTGCTTGGATAGCGGTTAGCAAACATCTTCGGGATATTGAGCCAAAATAGCTTGCGACTCCGTACAAACCCAGGTGTTTCCTGATATTTATTGAACCTTCAGGGGCTAGGAACGACTAATCTTTTAATGCTAAACTTATAAACCAGCTGTTTTTAGACAACCTTTTTAGAGAGTTATATGAGCAAAGCCCTTCAAACCATGGAATGGATGACCCCAGGCGCTAACCTGAATGCTTACATTCAGGGCACTGCCACGGTGCCGATTCTCTCTATTGAAGAGGAAAAATCTCTGGGCGAGGCACTTTACTACGAAGATGATCTAGATGCTGCTCGCCGTCTGGTTATGTCTCATCTGCGTTTTGTGGTTCATATTGCACGTTCCTACAACGGTTATGGTTTGCCTCTCGCAGACCTTATCCAGGAGGGCAACGTGGGCCTTATGAAGGCGGTGCGACGCTTTAACCCTGAAAAAGGTGTGCGCGTGGTGTCTTTTGCAGTGCACTGGATCAAGGCCGAGATTCACGAATTTATCCTGCGCAACTGGCGCATTGTCAAAATCGCTACTACCAAGTCCCAGCGCAAGCTGTTCTTCAATCTGCGCAGCGCCAAAAAGCAGTTGCAGTGGTTGACCGCCGACGAAGCCAAAGCTGTTGCCGATGATTTGGGTGTAGAAGTTAAAGATGTGATGGAAATGGAGATGCGCCTCACGGCTCGAGACTCAGCCTTTGATGCTCCGACAGAAGAGGACGACGAGAAGGCAGCCTACGCGCCGGTTCATTATCTGGAAGATAAATCCGCTGACCCTGCTCAGCAGGTCGAAAACGATGATTATCAGGGCGACAATAACATGCGACTGGCGCAAGCCGTGCAAAGCCTGGATGAGCGTAGCCAGGATATCTTGCAGCGCCGCTGGTTAGACGATAAAAAAGCCACGCTGCATCAGTTGGCTGATGAATATGGCGTCTCTGCTGAGCGTATTCGCCAGCTTGAGAAAAACGCCATGAAGAAAGTCCGCGTGGCTATGGAAGCCTGATTAGACTCAACCTCGCCCGCAAGCCGCACCCTATCGAAGCTCAGACAAGTGCGGCTTTTTTATTGCTCAAAATTACTACTCAAAACCCTCTATGAATAAACCGCTGTGGATTAAGATAATAGCTCTGAGTGGCGCAGTCTCTGTTGGACTGGGCGCCTTTGCTGCCCACGGTCTGGGTGACAGCCTGTCATTAAAGATGATGGCGACCTTCCGCACCGCAGTGCTCTATCAGTTTTTGCATACTATTGCTCTGCTGGGTCTAGTCAGTCTACCGGATAAACTTGTGGATACAGCGCGACGGCAGTTGGTAGCCAAAAGCTGGCTGCTGGGCATTTTGCTGTTTTCCGGCTCTCTCTACAGTCTGGTATTTACCGGCATTACCGCTCTGGGCATGATTACTCCGCTCGGTGGTCTAGCCTTTATTGCTGGCTGGCTCCTGTTGTTTACTGCGGTTAAAAGAAGCGATTAAATGGATATCAGACCGGAATACCGTAAAAAATCCATTCGCAGCTATGTGGTGCGAGCTGGCCGTATGACCGATGGACAGCGCAACGCCTTTGAAAACAGCTGGGTCAAATATGGTTTAAAGCTGGCCGATGGCCCAATAGATACTGATCAGGTGTTTGCTCGCAGCGGCACCAAGGTGCTGGAGATAGGCTTTGGCATGGGCGATTCGCTGCTACAGATGGCCGCAGCAGAGCCTGAAACAGACTTTATTGGTATTGAGGTGCACCCTCCAGGGGTAGGAACATTGATGAACGGCGCGGCCGAGCAGGGCATAGATAACCTGCGGGTTTACTTAGCCGACGCCAATGATGTACTGGAAGAATGTTTTGCCGCCGAGAGCATTGATCGACTGCAGCTGTATTTCCCCGATCCCTGGCATAAGAAAAAGCATAATAAGCGGCGCATAGTGCAGCCGAGTTTTGTGCAGCTGGTGCGCGCGAAGCTGCGCCCTGGAGGTATCTTGCATATGGCCACAGACTGGCAGCATTATGCCGAGCAGATGCTCGAGACATTGGATGCAGCTGAGGGCTTTGAGAACAGAGCTGGTGCTGGTCAATATTCACCCCGCCCTGAGTATCGGCCGCAGACCAAATTTGAGCTGCGCGGCGAGCGTCTCGGCCATGGTGTCTGGGACCTTATCTATCAAAAAATTGATTAACCCCACTGGTTAAATGACCTACACTAACCCCAATAACTCAACTATTTAACATAGCCATAACAGGATTCACCATGAACCGATTGAAACTTCTCTCATTGACTGCACTCCTTGCACTAGCTGGCTGTGATCAAATGAATAACCAGCCTCAGGAGGCAGATTTGCAAACTCAAGACCAAAAAATAAGCTACTTGCTAGGTATGGATAATGGCAAAAACATCCAAACCATAGGCATCGAAATCGACAATGCAGCATTCCAGCAGGGATTTAACGACGGTTTAAATAATGCTGAGCCCCAGCTGACAGAAGAGCAGATTGCCGAAGCCATTCAAGCCTTTGAGTCTGTTATGGCCGCCAAACGCGAAGAAATGCAGCAGGCTGACCAGCAGGCCAGCCAGATGCAAGGTGATGCTAACCTTGCCGAGGGTACTGCGTTTCTTGCAGAGAATGGCGCCAAACAGGATGTGGTTACCACTGAGTCTGGTCTGCAGTACAAAGTTTTGGTTGCAGGTTCAGGAGCCAAGCCCGGTATCGACAGCATGGTAGAGGTGCACTACGCCGGCCGCCTGTTAGATGGCACCGAGTTTGATAGCTCGGTTAAACGTGGTGTTCCCGCTCAGTTTGGCGTTACTCAGGTAATTGCCGGTTGGACAGAGGCACTGCAGCTAATGCCAGAGGGCTCCAAGTGGGAGCTGTATATCCCGGCTGATCTGGCCTATGGCCCCGGCGGCACTGGCCCCATTGGTCCCAATGCTACATTGATCTTCGAAGTTGAGCTGCTCCAGGCCAATGTTGCCAGCGGCGAAGGCTAAAGCAGACATCCTGCCAGTTAAAACTAAAAAGCCCCGATAAATCGGGGCTTTTTTATTGCTGCTGCCAAGTCTCTAGGACTCTTGCAAAAGCTGGCTGACATGAGAATTATGCAGCACCTCGATCATTTTATCCTCAGATTCAAAGCGCTGGGCTAGCGTCTCACCAATCTCCGAAAGATCTGTGGTCAGAGCATCCAGATCATCAGTGGCTAAATATTTGTCATTGAAGTCGAGAATTAACTCGGTAGAGGGCTGGATCTTCTCCATCAGCGCGGCGCCCTGTTCAAGACCTTCTTTGTCGCTAAACGCCTTACCTTCAGCTGCAAGTTGCTCAAACACCTCAAAATGACCCACAGATACATAGTCGACCATTAGCTCGCAAAAATTTTGCAGCATGCTGCCATGGTCGGCGTTGGCACCATCAAAGTTTTTTACTTCGCTGAGCTCGCAGTATTTGACCAGCAACTGACGACGCTCTTCCAGCCAGCGATCGATAACATCGCTAACCCCACCCCAGTGTTGCTGTAATGATTGGCAATTTTCTAACATAAGATCCTCTACTATTCACTCCCTTGGAATTTTAGTGTACCTGTTTTTCCGCGGGATAATAACTATTCAAAGAAGAAAAATTTACATCAAAATTGTCATTAATGGCGGCAAAAACATCGATGTCCAGATACCATTGAGCCCCATGCCCAGGGTTGAAAAGGCGCCACAACGGGGGCTTTGCTCAAAGGCCTTGGCCGTTCCTATAGCATGGGCAGAGATACCTAGTATCAGACCCTGCCAGCGCTCGTCAGTGATTTTTGTATAGTTAAAAACTGTCTGCGCGGCCAAAATGCCTACAATCCCGGTCAGTAGCACCACCATGACAATCAGAGTTACCAGCCCGCCCAGCTCCTCAGTAATGCCCACAGCGATGGGCGTGGTCACCGACTTGGCCGCCAGTGACAGCACCATTAGCTGATCGACATCAAACATTAGTGCCGTCAGCAGCGCACAGCCGGTGGCAAAAAAGCCGCCTATCAGCACAGTGGTGGCTACGGTTAGCAACAGTGGTGGCAATTGACGCATCTGTCTAGCCAGCGGCACAGCCAGGGCGACTGTGGTAGGCCCCAGCAGCCAGTTAAGCGCTCCATTGCCCGCATAATAGGCACCAAAATCCATATTAATTAGATAGAGAACCGCAGCTACCAGGGGAGTGCCAACCAGCAGAGGATGCAAAAATGGGTTGCTACCGCTGCGCCGGTAGACCGCTCTGCCCACCACAAAGCCCGCAAAGGACAGAGCAATAACCCAGGAACTAAGGCTAATTTGCTGCCAATAGGTACTGAGCAGGCCCATCAGTCAGAACTGCTTTTTTTTGCGTCTGGCAAAAAGCGAATCAGCACTGCCATAAAAAGAATAGCCGCCACAGTGCTCAGAAATATAGTAGCTAGAAGAGAGGGAAACTGTTGATATATCTTTTGGCTAAGAAAAAAGGCGCCTACAGAGGGGGGAATAAACATCAGCGACAGATGCTGAATTAACAGGTTGCTAGCGCGATCTAAGATGTCCACAGGCCGACCATAGACTGTCAGTACCAGCAGCAGCATAAGCATACCCAGCAGCGGCCCGGGCAGTGATATATCTCCGGCGCGACTGACTATTTCGCCGAGCCACTGGAAAGCCAGCAGCACAAGCAGGGCCAGGGCAAACTTTAACCCTTGCGCAAGAATTGTACTAGCCCCAGGGCAGCGAACCCAGCAAAGGACAGCATGACCCAGGCAGGCATACTTAGACCTAGTAACTGCCACTGTACCTCCGCACAGTTGCCATCACCGCGCAGCAGCATAGAGATGGCCTCCGAGGCTGAAAAGCTATCGAACAGATAGTCGACGGGAATACCGCAGGCCGGCACCTGATCTTCTGGGAGGCTCTGCAGCCATAGCTGCTTGCCGGAAAAATAGCTCCCCACCCCTGCAGTGGCGATGCTAAGTCCTGCATAGTAGCGCTGACCTTTTTGCCCAGGGTTATGGAGTGCTGCAAAGGTGCAGATCACGCCCAGGGCAATAACAAACACTCGCTGGGTAATACACAGGTAGCAGGGCTCCAGCCCCAGATAGTTCTGAAAATAGACTATGGCGATAACAATAAGACCTGCACTCGCAATGGCCTGAATAAGATTAATAATTCTATAACTGGGCAAAACCACAAAATACTCCTGGTGCTGGGCATTTAACTCAGGGCCCTAGTGTAATTCAATTTCCTGCAAAGTGGTGCTGACAAAAGTCTGTAATCTCGGATACAGCTGATGAAACTCCTCATCTATGGCATCCAGATGAGCTGTGATAATGGGCAGCGCCTCCTGCAGTGCTACAGGACGCCGCAGCCGCTCGCCAATACGCTGCAAAATCACTGGTAAATGTTCGGCCTGGGCATAGCTTTCGAGCCAGCCAATCGAAGGTGCTCGCTCCAAAAACTGCTGGGCTCTGGGCGGCAACTCGTTATTAAAACTACCCAGATGGCGATAAAAGGTCTGGCAGAAATCTCCCAGAGGCTGCTGGTAATAGCGCAGCCAGTCGCGGGCCAAAAGATGATCGTAAAAAACATCGGCCACTATACCTGCATAGCGACGCATGGGACTTTCAAAGCGCTGCAAAAAAAGCCTTAGCTCTGGCTGCTGGTCAACATAGTGGTCGAGTTTGCGGTGGGCCCGGATGCCTGCTTCTACAGCAGCTGGAAATTCACCCCGCCCCAGTGGCCCGCGCACAAAGTCTCCCAGCAGTCCACCCACCTGATGTTGAGGGTTGTCCCCGGCAAGTGCGATATGGGCGAGGTAGTTCATACTCTAGCCGTGCTAATAATTAGCCAGAAACTCATCAAAAGACAGGGTGTCGCTAGCTTCAATCTCAGCCTGCCGCTTGATAGACTGCTCGGCCAGCCGGGCATACTTGGCCAGAGTTTCGGGGCTTGGCGGTTGCGAGCAAAAGTATTCACGCTGCTCACAGGCCTTGCGCATTGCCATGCCGTAATAGGTTTCTCCATTCTCAGCCATCTCCCGCAGCATGGTTGCTGCCGGGGTAGAGGCGGCATCACTTAAGCGCAGCTGCATGGCTTTGAGAGCGGCACTGTAATCATTGCTCTGATGGGCGGCATCCAGCTGTTTGGCCACCGGTTCCATAGCTGTGAGCAGTGATCCGCCCCAGTCGCGCAGTGAGATCTCTCCATCGGCCTGAACCAGCATCAGACTGGGGTCGCGACCCTGATAGACGGTACGCAGATTGTTCTCTGGTATACGGGCATATTCCTGATTATTGGTCTCTGGGCTATCCTGCAACAGACAGAACAGTAAAAAGGTATCGACAAAGCGAATGGTCTCGGCATTGATGCCATTGGGAACCAACGGGTTGAGATCAATACAGCGAACTTCAATATATTCAACGCCCCTATCCTGCAGGGCGTGTATTGGAGTTTCCCCCATTTCGGCGGTGCGCTTAGGTCGAATCGAGCTATAGAATTCGTTTTCAATCTGCAACAGCGCAGTATTGAGCTGCTTATAGTTACCCCGCTCATCTTTTAAGCCAATTTCATCATAGGCAGGGTAGGGCTGTTCAAGTGCAGATCGCAATGTGCGCACATACTGATCCAGGTCGTTATAGCAGACTACCAGAGAGCTTTGAGCCTTGCTCTGATAACCCAGATCGCCCATGCGCAGCGAAGTGGCATAGGGCGTATACAGGCTGTGGCTGTCGTCGCCCACAGGTTGCAGCTGATGCTCACGGCCGCGTACAAAGCTTTTGCACACTGCTGGCGCTGCGCCCAGCAGATACAGTAATAACCAGGAATAGCGGCGGAAATTGCGGATAGTGGCAAAGTAACCCTGGGTCTTAAAGTCCTGCAGAGATTGCGTATCACCGCTGGCCCTCTGCAGCTCTTGCCAGAGTTCGTCAGGCACCGAAAAATTATAGTGAATGCCGGCAATGGTTTGCATCAGACGACCATAGCGGTTGCCAAGCCCAACCCGATATACCTGCTTCATCTTGCCTACATTGGAGCTGCCGTATTTACCCACGGGAATGCTGCTGTCATCGCCCAACTGACAGGGCATGCTGCTGACCCACAATAACTCGTCACCAATATGCTGGTAGGTGTAGCGATGAATCTCGTCCAGCTCGTGTAAAACCTCGTCGATAGAGGCTGAGGGTGCGGTTATAAACTCCAGCAGTGCTTCGGAATAGTCTGTGGTGATAGAGGGGTGGGTCAGGGCAGAGCCCAGAGCACTGGGATGAGGTGTCATAGCCAGGTGCCCAGTGGGATCTACGCGCAGGCTCTCTTTTTCAATGCCCCTGACAATACCCGTAAACAGTGCCGACTTTTCCGGCCCTGCCAAAAGAGACAGTTTGCTCTGCAGAGACAATTCAATGCTCTCTTAGGCGGCGTCTGACTGGTCAGAATTGGCGGCGGCCTGATTATTGGCCTGGAGTTCGGCAGATAGCACCGGGCGGCCTTTTGCATCAGCTTCGCATTCAACAATTGAGGCGCGCAGATCAATGTCTTTGGCATTGAGTTCGATCAGCTGATTAAGGGCGATATCTCTGTAGGGAGTGCAAAAAACACAGTTGCGATCGGCCTCTGAACTCCATTCCAAATCTTTGTTAAGAGTGCGCTGATCCTGCGTTTGTAAAATATAAATTTTCATTCCAATCCCGTGACAGATCCATTGATTTGCGGCACAGTGTAACCTATACCTAGGATTGATAAAAAGGGAAATCACATGCCAAAAACAGCCCTGATACCTATAGCCGATGGGTGCGAAGAGATTGAAGCGATCACCATTATTGATGTGTTGCGCAGAGCTGGTGTTGAAGTCAGTGTCGCTGCGGTCAACCAGGACAAAAGCCTGAGTATTAATGGTGCTCACAGTATTCAAATCAATGCCGATTGCACCATTGATAGCTGTGCCAATTCAGCCTGGGATCTTATTGCAGTGCCCGGTGGCATTCCCGGCGCCGAACATTTGGCCAGCTGTCAAAATCTCGATGCTCTGCTGCGCTCCCAGGTGCAGGGGGGCAAGCTATACGGGGCTATCTGTGCAGCGCCTGCACTGGTACTGGGCAGCAAAGGCCTGCTTGTGGACAAGATCGCAACTGGACACCCAATGTTTCAGCAAAATCTCAATGCCAAAGAGCTTAATAGTGAATCTCGGGTGGTGGTAGATGGCAACTGCATCACCAGCCAGGGCCCGGGAACCGCACTGGATTTTGCGCTGGAGTTGGTTGAGCAACTGTGCGGCGTGGTTAAACGTGAAGAAGTGGGCGCCCCAATGGTGCTGACCACATCGGCAACCGCCTATTATTGATAGCCTCAGAGTCGGGCGCCGGGGCTTAGTGAGGGCTCTCGACATTGGTGCCTATTACAGGGTCGGGCTCTGGCTTGATAAACCGGGCTTTTAAATTGGCTCCAGCCAGATAGAGGCAGGGCACAAAGACCAGAGTCACGCCAGTGGCAAATAGCACGCCAAAGGCCAGTGAGGCGACCATAGGAATCAGGAATCGCGCCTGCATGCTAGTTTCCAGCAATATAGGAACCAGGCCGACAAAGGTGGTAATAGAGGTGAGAATAATTGGCCTAAAACGTTCGTAGCCTCCTTGAACCAGAGCATTTTTGACACTTAAGCCAGTCTCCCGCAATTGAGTGATGCGATCAATTAGCACCAGATTATCATTCACCACCACTCCCGACACAGCCAGCACTCCCAGCAGCGACAGCATGCTGAAATCCAACCCCATCAGTAGATGACCAAAAATAGCGCCCATAATGCCAAATGGAACTGCGGAGAGTACGCCCATGGGTTTTAGATAAGATTTAAATTCAATCGCCATTAAGATATAGATAACTGCCAGGGCCAGGCCAAACAGCTTACTGGATGAGGCATAAAACTCCTCCTGTTCCTCCAGTTCAGCATCCTTGTTAAGTTTGACCTCAGGGAAAAGCAGCTGCATCTCTGCCGCTATATCAGAGTAGACCAGGTCGGCAATCTCCGTGACAGACATCTTGTCATCGTCGGGCACAGCAGTGATGCGCACACTGCGCTCACGATCGCGACGATTGATTCTACTATAGCCAGGCACATAGGAAGCCTCTGCTACCGAGTAAAAAGGAATTTCCGCGCCATTGGGCGTGCGAATGCGGACATTCTCCAGGGTATCTACCTGGGCACGATCCTCTTTAGGATAGCGCACCATAACCCGCACATCATCGCGGCCGCGGGGAATTCGCTGAGCCTCTGCGCCATAAAACCCCTGTCGCACCTGTTGGGCTACGTCCGCTAATCCTATACCTAGATTATCGGCGCCATCCCGTAGACGAATATCAATATCAGAGCGACCAGAATGGATATCATCGCGAATATTGCTGGTACCCGGTAGCTGCCCAAGCTGCCGCCTTAAATAATCTGAGGCCTCCTGGAGCTGCACCAGATTAGAAGATGTCAGCACAATAGAGACGCGCCCCGAGGTTGTTCTCGAAAGAGAAGACTGCGCCTCAAAGCTCTTGGCTTCAGGTATCTTGCCAACATAATGCTGCCAGCGTCTGGTAATAAGCGCAGGATCAACCTTGCCGCTGTGTTCAGGATTTAACTCCAGTACCAGGTTGATATTATCGCCCCACATAAATGACAGCTGATTGTTAGTTAGCTTGTCGGTAGTGATTTGCTGGGCGATCTCAGTATCAGTAGCCAGCATGTCGACGGCGCGCTCTGCCCGTTTAATAATTTCCAGTTTGCGCTCTTTAGAGAACCCGTCGGGCATATTGATTTTCAGCTGCATAATGTCTGAAGACACAGTGGGCATAAAACGTTGCTTGATATAACCTGAACCCACCAGAGTGATGGATAGGATAAAGGCCAGCACAAAGCCCACAAGCGTCAGATAGCGCCAGTCCAGAGCCTTGACCAAAAAAGGCTCATAGCTGTTTTTAGCAAAGCTCATCATACCATCGGCAAACCACTGGCGAAGATGGTAGAACCTCAGGCCCAGATGTGATTTAGGCTTGCTCTCTGGTTTCATCTGAGCCAGATGTGAGGGCAGAATAAACAGTGATTCAATCAGTGAGAAGCTCAGTGATACCAGAGTGACTGCCGGTATTCCCCAGAGCATCTTTGGCCAGATGCCAGGTAAAAAAAGCATGGGTAAGAACACAATCATGGTACTTACTACTGCCAGAACCACTGGCTTGGAAATTGCCTGTGCACCTAGCTGGGCCGCAGCCTGACGGTCATAGCCCTCCTGCTGATGGCGGTAGATACTCTCGCCCACCACAATGGCATCGTCGACAATAATTCCCAGAATCAGCAGAAACGAAAACATAGACAGCATATTGAGTGTTAGACCCAGACTGGGCAGAATCCACAGAGCACCCATGTAGGCAATGGCAATGCCCAGAGCAACCCAGAATGCCAGCTGTGGCCGCAGGAAAAGCATCAGTACCACAAATACCAGTACCAGGCCACCCAGCGCATTGCTGGATAGCAACTGCAGACGGCCAGAGAACATAACAGAAAAATCAGCCCAGGTTGCAATTTGCAGCTTGCTGGGGAGATAGCCAGTCTGACTGTCAATATAGTCTTTAACTGCCGAAGTAGTGGCCACCACATCTGGGCTGCTGGAATTTACGCTGACCCCCAAAAATACCGCGGGGTTGCCATTAAAACGGGTAAGAAAGTTGCGCTCTTCGAAGGTATCCGTCACCTCGGCAATATCACTGATTTTAATTTCGGTACCATCGGCACGGCTGGATACTGCGATATTTTTGAAGTCGTCTTCAAAGTAGGCTTGGCCACGAGTCTGAATCTGAATATCACCGGTATCTGCGCGAATGGTACCTGCGGGCAGGTTGATAGAGGTGCGGCGAATAGCATTGACCACGTTATCAAAGGAAATGCCATAGCGCCGCATGTCGACCTCTGATAGCTCAATGGCAATCTGCGATTGCCGAACACCTTTGAGTTCAACATAGTCAACGCTCGACAGAGTGGAGAGGTCATCTCTTATGCGCTCTCCGTACTCCTTGAGTACAGCTTCACTAGCATCGCCATAGAGTGCAACGCGAATCACTTCTTCGCGTATGATCTCTTCCATAACTATGGGGCGTTCGGCGTCGACTGGAAAGCTGATAATAGAGTCAACCCGGCTTTTGATATCGTTAAGCATTTTGTTCATGTCGAAGGCGGTATCAACCTCGACGGTGACAGAACCTCGGCCCTGGCGAGCCTGGGAGGTAATATGTTTTACACCATCGAGGTTGTAGATTGCCTCCTCAATGCGGATAACAATCTGCTCCTCAACCTCTCTGGGCCCAGCACCGGGGTAGGGCATAGTAATGCTGATGTAATTGACCGGAACAGCAGGAAAGACTTCCTTGCCCATATCCTGAGAGCCGAACAGGCCGCCGACCAGAATAAGAATCATCATCAGGTTAGAGGCGACAGGGTTGCGTACAAACCAGGTAATCAGCCCCTTCATGATTCGTCTCCCGCAGCAGCCCCCGGTTCCGGCTCTGAAGCGCCAGCTCTGGCGGTGGGCATCTCAGTATCAGAGGGATTGACCTTCATGCCTGCGATAGCCAGAGCAATACGAGTAGTCACCACTCGGGTTCCTGCCTCAATGCCAACGGCTACAACATTATTGGGGTTGGATCGCAGCACCGAGATAGTCTGAAAATTAATTTCATTATTCTGGTTCAACACCAGAATCTGATTACCTTTATACACAGCCTGTCTGGGCAAATTAACCGCATCTTCAACTATTTTGCCGTCGATCTGTCCCTCGACAAAAAGACCAATGTTCAGTGGTGGTCGCCCATCATTGCCTGAGGACTTGAAGGGATTTTTTACTTCTGCAACTGCATAGGTCATGCGGCTCTGCACGTCGATAGAGGCATCTGTACGCACAATTTCACCCTGCCACTCGTGGCTAACGCCAGCTACAGCGCTGCGCAGTACTACCCTGGGATAGTTCTGTGCCTGGCTGTCTTCAAAATTGACCGGCAGATCCACCAGCACGGCCTGACGATCTGCCAATGGTAATCGAACCTCCACTACATCAGTACTGTAGACCCTGGCAATTTTGGTTCCAGGCGTTACATACTGGCCTATATTGACAAAGGTCTGACGAACCCGACCCTGAAATGGTGCACTGATAGCAGTGCGAGCCAGATCAAGCTTGGCTTTTTCTACATCGGCGCGGGCAGATTCCAGCGCCGCCCTGGCGGCATTAAGTTGGGGCTGGCGAAGAAATAATTTATTGGCCGTGTTGTCGCCGAGATCCCGCCACTCGCGTTTGGCTTGCCTCGAGCGACCCTGCTCTAGGGCAACCTGCTCCTCGGCTCTGGCCTCCTGAGCTTTGGCCCGAGTCACCGAAAATTCATAGTCTGCTGACTCTATTTGTACTAGCTGCTCATCGCTCGCAAAAAAACTACCATTGGCATAATTATCCGCCACAGAGACAACCCTGCCAGATACCTGGGATACCAGATTAATCTCTCGCTTTGGGGCCACTGTGCCCTGACTGTTTACAGTCATTTTAATTGCGGAGGGGCTGACCACAAGCACATCCACCGGCAGTGGCGGGCGTGGCTTTAACGGAGCGCGTTCGGCCTTGGGTTTTAATAGAGCAAGAGCGGCAATTAAAGAAATACCAACAATCAATACGATAAGAGTGACTTTGCCTTTTTGACTGACCAGTGGCATGAAATTGTGAACCTTTATGATTATTAGTTTTAGGGGTTGCGGAGGTACAACGGCCGACCCCCCGCAGTGGTTGACAGTATACGAGGCTCAAAACTGACTAGATGAGGCTTATTTGCAGGACTATTTGTTTGCAGGGTTATTTCTAGGCAGGGCTATGCCCCAGGCAGTAATCTGCCTATCCAGGCTCTAAAGCGCAGCATAAACTCTGGAGCTGCATAGAAAATTGCGCCTAACACTAAAATATTGAGCAGAGCTATAGCAAGGAAGAACTGAGGAATGGTCCAGCCCAGAATACTTAAAAAGACAATACCCAGCAGGGCTCCGGCCACCATATACATCGCGTTAAAGATATTATTTACCGAGATGACCCGGGCGCGCCTATCGCCAGAAGTGCGTTCCTGAATCATGGAGTACAGCGGCACAATCAGGAATCCACCAAACATGCCAATAAACACCAAGTCGAGCATAATATGCACGCCAGTGCCCATGGTCAGGAACTGCATTGGCATTACAGTTTCACCCAGAGGATTGCCTGTCTGATAGGCCATGGAGGTAAAAAACAGATCAATTGCAAAAACACTCAGCCCCAGTCCACCCAAAGGCACCAGCCCCGGCTCCACACTGCCGCTAGAGAACCGATTGCACAGCAGAGCGCCGATGGCAACGCCTACAATAAAGGCAGCCAGCAGTACCGATATCAAGGTGGGATGACCATAGAGTACTGTTACCGCAAAATTGGGTACCTGAGTCAAAAAGGCACCACCGAACAGCCAGAACCAAGAGATACCGAGAATACAGTGAAACACCAGCGGGTTTTCTCTCGCTAACCTGTAATTCTGGGCAGTTACCGGCAAAGGATTAAACCCTATTTGATCATTATTAGTCGAGACTGAGGGCGCATCAGGAATCTGACGGCTGCTCAACCAGCCAGTAATCGCAAAGCCAATAGCCAGTGCGCCCACATAGATTGGCCCCTGATCTGTAGTTACCAGCCAGCCACCAATCAATGTACCCAGCAGGATAGAAGTAAAGGTACCCATACCCACCTGCGCGTTGCCCGCAAGTAATTCGTCGCTACCCAGGTGCTGGGGAATAATGGAATATTTGATAGGCCCAAAAAAGGCCGACTGCACCCCAAGCGCAAATAGAATTGCCAGCATCCAGGCAACACTACCCAGCCAGAGTGCAATACAGCCCAGCACCATCAACACAACTTCGGCAAATTTAATACGCCTTATCAACATGGCCTTGTCATAGCGATCTGCCAGCTGGCCGGCTGTGGTCGAGAAAAGAAAATAGGGCAGAATAAACAGGCCGGCAGCCAGATTGGTAATAAAATTAGTCTGACTATCTGAGCCGGCAACAGCGCTGCTAACCACAATTACCAGCAGGGCATTCTTAAAAAGGTTGTCATTGAGTGCCCCCAGAAACTGGGTAACAAAGAAAGGGAGAAACCGGCGCTGAGCAAATAAATGAAACTGGCTCTTGACCACTGCGGCGCTGTCGGACTGCTCCATAAACCTCTCCCCTGGCGACTGTTAATTATTTTATTGGTCAATCTTAGCGACAGTGTACCTGTTTAGCTTAGCTGATAGCCCATCACCGTGGTCTTGCGGCTGCCATAATTTCGCCGCTCCAAATCCACAAAGGTGCGCAATTCATTAAACCCTGTCTTGCGCATCATACCAGCTGAAGCCAAATTTTCCTCATGACGATCAATCAACACCAGCTGCGCTTTGAGTGCTCTGGCGCGATCGATGGTTAGGCGAAGTAATTCAGACCCCAGACCCTGGCCAGCTAAGTCTCGATGTACTGCCACTTCAGACACATAGACAGTGGCGCGCGATTGAGCATACTGATCGTATTTAGTCGGTAGGGCGCCGGGAAAGAGGAAAACACAGAGCCCGACAACCTCATGGTTTTTACAGGCCAACAAAATCTGTCCCTCGCCACCGGCAATCTGAGCAAAGGTCTTGATTACCTCATCGGCGGGCAGATAATTCCATGGGTTTGCACCCTGGTCCAAAAGAAAATCAATGAGAGCCGGGTGCTCATTGGGATGAGCGTTGCGATAGTCAATGACCGCAAATTTATCCATAGTCTTTATATGGCTCGTCAGAGTACCGATTATTCAGGCAGGATACCGAGCTCGCTCCACAGTGCATCGATGCGATCCTTTACTGATTTGTCCATCTCAATGGGCTCGCCCCATTCACGGTTGGTTTCGCCGGGCATTTTGTTGGTGGCATCAAGACCCATTTTTGATCCCAGGCCGGAGACCGGTGAGGCAAAGTCGAGATAGTCGATGGGGGTGTTATCTACCAGCACGGTATCTCGAGTGGGGTCCATTCTGGTGGTCATGGCCCAGATTACATCTTCCCAGTTACGCACATCCACATCATCGTCGGTGACAATCACAAACTTGGTGTACATAAACTGACGCAGAAATGACCAGACGCCCAACATTACGCGCTTGGCATGACCTGGGTACTGTTTCTTCATGCTGACCACGGCCATGCGATATGAGCAGCCTTCCGGCGGCAGATAGAAATCGACAATTTCTGGAAACTGTTTTTGCAGTATGGGCACAAATACTTCGTTGAGTGCTACGCCCAAAATAGCGGGCTCATCGGGCGGGCGGCCTGTATAGGTGCTGTGATAAATCGGATCTTTGCGATGGGTAATGCGATCAATGGTAAAGACGGGGAAGGTTTCTACTTCATTGTAATAACCGGTGTGATCACCAAAGGGGCCTTCTTCGGCTTCTTCTCCTGGATGTAGAAAGCCTTCGAGAACATATTCGGCACTGGCGGGAACTTGCAGGTCGCTGCCAATGCATTTTGTGACCTGCGTTTTTTCGCCCCTTAAGAGGCCTGCAAAGGCATATTCCGACAAAGTATCGGGCACTGGCGTTACTGCACCCAATGTGGTGGCCGGGTCTGCCCCCAGGGCAATGGCAACCGGATAGGGCTTGCCGGGGTATTTTTTCTGGAAGTCGCGATAGTCCAGTGCACCACCGCGATGAGCGAGCCAGCGCATAATTAATTTATTTTTGGCGATCTTCTGCATACGGTAGATGCCGAGATTCTGGCGTTCTTTTTCCGGGCCGCGGGTAATGGCCAGTGCCCATGTCACCAGTGGGCCTACATCGCCAGGCCAGCAGGTTTGGATGGGTAACTGATCTAGATCAACCTGCTCGCCCTCCAGCACAATTTCTTGACAGGGAGCACTTTTGATTTGTTTAACAGGCATATTAAGTACCTGTTTAAAGTCATGGCGTTTTTCCCACAGATCGCGCAGGCCTTTGGGGGGCTCAGGCTCTTTAAGAAATGCCAGCAATGTGCCTACATCACGCAGTGCAGAAACGCTCTCCTGGCCCATGCCCATGGCCACTCGCTCTGGGGTGCCAAATAGATTGCACAGTACGGGTGTGTCGTAGCCTTTGGGGTTTTCGAATAGCAGGGCAGGACCTTTGGCACGCAATGTGCGGTCACTGATCTCTGTCATTTCCAGATTGGGGTCGACTTCCTGGGATATACGAACCAGCTCTCCCCGTTGTTCGAGGAAAGCTATAAATTCGCGGAGGTCGGAATATTTCATAGGGCTTTAGCCTGGGTCACTGCGTCTGAGCTATGATACGCAGCACGCTCTAACTTTGGCGCACTATTTGCGTTTCATTGCGCCAAAGAATTCTGCATTGTTTTTGAAGCCTTTAAGCTTCTCAACCAAAAACTCAGCAGCGCCAAGGTCTTCCATATCGTGGAGTAATTTGCGCAAAATCCATACTCGCTGTAGTTCGGATTCATCCATTAACAGATCCTCACGACGAGTGCCTGAGCGGCGCACATTAATGGCTGGGTAGACACGCTTTTCTGCAATCTTGCGATCCAGAATCAGCTCCATATTACCTGTGCCTTTAAATTCTTCGTAGATAACCTCATCCATTTTCGATCCGGTATCAACCAGAGCTGTAGCAATAATACTCAGGCTGCCGCCATGCTCGATATTACGTGCAGCACCAAAAAAGCGCTTGGGCTTTTCGAGTGCGTGGGCGTCGACACCACCGGTGAGTACTTTACCCGAGGACGGAATCACGGTGTTGTAGGCACGGGCCAAACGGGTAATGGAGTCCAGTAGGATCACTACGTCTTTTTTGTGCTCTACCAGGCGCTTGGCCTTTTCGATGACCATTTCAGCGACCTGAACATGGCGATTAGGCGGCTCATCAAAGGTGGAGGCAATAACTTCACCGCGCACGGTACGCTGCATCTCCGTAACTTCTTCCGGGCGCTCGTCGATCAGTAAAACAATAATATGACACTCTGGGTTGTTGCGAATAATCGACTGGGCGATATTCTGCATCATAATGGTTTTACCGGCTTTGGGCGGCGCTACAATCAAGCCACGCTGGCCCTTACCTATAGGCGACACTAAATCGATAATACGTCCGGTTAAGTCTTCAGTTGAGCCATTGCCCGCTTCCAGACGCAGTGGCTGGTCGGGGAATAATGGTGTCAGGTTTTCAAAGAGGATTTTATTGCGAGCATTTTCTGGCGCGTCATAGTTGATCTCATCAACTTTGAGCATGGCGAAATAGCGCTCGCCATCTTTAGGCGGTCTGATTTTGCCGGCGATGCCATCGCCAGTGCGCAGGTTAAAGCGTCTGATTTGGCTGGGTGATACATAGATATCATCTGGGCCAGCGAGATAGGAGGCTCCAGCAGAACGCAGAAAGCCGAAGCCATCTGGGAGTATCTCCAATACTCCGTCTCCGTAAATATCTTCACCACTCTTCGCGTGCTTTTTAAGCAGGGCAAAGATAATGTCTTGTTTTCTTGAGCGAGCTAGGTTGTCCAGGCCTGCAGAGGCTGTCATTTCCAATAGTTCGTCAATAGGTTTTTGTTTTAGTTCTGATAAATTCATAGGTTGGTTTTACATTGCTATAGGATTGAAGGGATTAAGCGACTACGGAAGTCTTAAAATCGGTTGGGTGCTGTTAAAGCCGCATTTGGCGCAAAAAAAGATCAGGATTGGGCGTCAGAACAGGCAAACTTGACAGATACAGCTGAAGTATAGCGCTGGATGCGCAAAGCGCAAGAAAATTTTTATGGCCCTGCTAGCAGGGCCAATGAAAACTTTAGATCTGGGTTTCAACAAACTCCATCAGTTGGCCCTTGGATAGAGCACCTACTTTGGTTGCCTCTACTACGCCATTTTTAAGGATTAACAGCGTCGGGATACCGCGCACATTAAATTTAGCCGCAGCTTCTGGATTGCTGTCTACATCCACTTTGCATATCTTGATTTTACCCGCGTACTCAGTGGCGATCTCATCGAGGATTGGCGCAATCATTTTGCAGGGTCCACACCACTCGGCCCAGAAGTCAACCAGGGCTGGGATATCGGATTGCAAAACGTCGGCTTCAAAGCTTGCGTCAGTGACATGGACAATGTTGTCGCTCATGAGGAAGGTGCTCCAGTAGTTAGGTTTTAGTTTAGCGGACTGATTTTTTGGGCATAATAGCATCAGGTTTATGATGGCAACAAACGATTCTAACCCATAACAAGTAAATTTCAGGTGCCCTATGGCGTTTTCGAAGTATCTGCTAATTCTGATAATTGGCTTGGCGGCCGCGACCTTTGTCCTGTTTGATGGCCAGCAGTACCTGTCACTGGCGTTTTTCCGCGATCTCTATACACAGCAGCCGCAGCTGACGGCTCTGGTATATTTCCTTGCTTACATACTGGTCACTGGCCTGTCTCTTCCTGGGGCCGCTCTACTGACCATTGTTGGCGGTATGGTTTTTGGTCTCTGGGTCGGCATAGTTATAGTGTCTTTTGCCAGCAGTATTGGTGCAACCCTGGCCTTTTTGGCGTCGAGGTTTATTTTAAAAGACTGGGTGCAGCGAAAATTTGCTCGCTATCTAGGACCAATTAATCAAGGCATGGAAAAAGACGGAGGCTTTTATCTGTTCAGTCTCAGGCTGATCCCTCTATTCCCATTTTGGGTGATTAACTTGGTTATGGGATTAATGCCGATTAGGGCCACCACTTTTTACTGGGTCAGTCAGCTGGGTATGCTTGCTGGCACCGCGGTATTTGTTAATGCCGGAGTTAGTTTGGGGGCAGTTGAGGAGTTCTCTGCCGTGGGTATTTTAACTCCGCAACTTATTCTCTCCTTTATGCTTTTAGCGCTTTTTCCCTGGGTTGCTCGACAGCTGGTAGCGCTGACTAAACGCAACAGAGCACTGCGACGTTATCGCCGCCCCAAGCGTTTTGATGCCAATCTACTTGTTGTAGGTGCTGGTAGTGCAGGGTTAGTAAGCGCATACATCGCTGCAACTGTGAAAGCCAAAGTTATACTGGTCGAAAAGGCAGAGATGGGTGGTGACTGTCTAAATACAGGCTGTGTGCCCAGCAAAGCGTTGATAAGAGCTGCGAAGTCTGTAGTGGATATTGAACGTGCAGTACAGTTTGGTGTGGAGGCTGGCGCTCCCAAGGTGGACTTTGCCGCTGTAATGGGACGAGTTCATCAGGCTATCAAAGAGATTGAGCCCCATGATTCGGTTGAGCGCTTTACGAACCTGGGAGTGGACTGCATCTCTGGTGAGGCCAGATTTATCAGTCCCTGGGAAGTACAGGTAAATGGGCGGATCATCAGTGCCGAGAAAATTATTCTGGCAACCGGTGCCAGCCCTATTATTCCGCCGATTCCCGGTTTGGCTGAAATTGAGCCACTGACCTCAGAAAACCTATGGCAGCTGCAAACATTGCCTAAGAGGTTATTAATTGTCGGCGGCGGTGCTATTGGTTGCGAAATGGCTCAGTCTTTTCAGCGTCTGGGTTCTCAGGTGACTTTGGTGGAGGCCATGTCTCAATTATTGCCCAATGAGGATGCAGATCTGGCCACTGGGGTGAGCAATAGTCTCGCCGCGGAGGGTGTACAGATTATGACTCAGCATAAGCTGCTGTCCGTGCAGTCTCAGGGTGCCGGACCCAGCGCTGTTCTGGCAAGCTCAGCCGATGCCCGGGGCAGAGATCACACCAATGTGGAGTTTGACCATATTCTGGTGGCTGTAGGCCGCAGAGCCAACACCTCAGGTTTTGGTTTGCAGCAGCTGGGAGTTGAGTTAAATAAAAATGGTACGGTCAGCGTTGATCAGTATCTGCGCACCAGCTGTCCGACTATTTTTGCCTGTGGTGATGTCGCCGGGCCCTATCAGCTAACTCATGCTGCGGGTCATCAGGCCTGGTTTGCTGGGGTCAATGCACTATTTGGTCAGTTTAAGAAGTTTGCCGTGGATTATTTGCTTATGCCTCAGGTGATTTTTACCGACCCTCAGCTAGCTAGAGTAGGGCTCACTGAGGCTGAAGCTGCGGCTCAGGGTATAGATATTGAGGTTACTCTGTATGACCTGGCAGATCTGGATCGGGCCATTATAGATGGTAATGCCAAAGGCATGGTTAAGGTACTGACCGCCAGGGGCACTGACCGTATTCTGGGTGCCGCAGTACTGGGGCCACAGGCAGGAGAGCTAATTACCCAGTTTGTGACAGCTATTAAGCACAATCTGGGCCTCAATAAGATACTCGCGCTAATCCATAGCTATCCCACTTTGAGTGAGGCCAATAAATATGTTGCTGGAGAGTGGAAGCGCAAACATGTACCCCAGCGGCTACTGCACTGGGTCGAGAAATACTACCGCTGGAAACTGGGCAGTTAGAGTACCCAGAGTGACCGGCCTACCGATTAGCCGCTAGCTAAAATCTGCCATTGGCTCCTGGCCCACCACGGACTGCGGGTCGATATGGATAATAATCTCCGAACCGGGGAACGCCTCTAAAAGGCTCAATTCAACCTCGTCAGAAATTTTATGGGCTTCAAGCAGTGACAGGTCATCATCTAGTTCCAGATGTAGCTGAATAAAGGTCATGGTGCCTGAGTGTCTGGAGCGCAGGTCGTGCAGGCCGCGGGCGCTTTTATGTTGGAGCACCAGTTTTTCAATTTCTTCGCGCTGTGGGTCCGGGAGTTCGCGGTCCATTAGATGGTCGTAGGAGACAGTAATAATTTCCCAGGCGCTGTACAGAATATAGATGGCGATAGCGCAGGCAAACAGCGCATCAAAACCAGCCCATCCCTTCACCGATAGCCACAGAGCCAGTATGACGCTGGCATTCACCAGCAGATCAGTGCGGTAGTGCAGTGCATCGGCGCGAATTGCCGTCGAGTTGGTTTTGCGTATCACATGGCGCTGAAAACCCAGCAATAGCAAGGTAGCTACAATCGAAAACACCATCACTAGCATGCTGGTACCCACGGCCTCAACAGCTATAGGGCTGATAAGTCTGCGCCCGGCCTCCAAAAGTAGAAAGCCGGCCGACCCGGCTATAAACATGGACTGACTCAGCCCAGCCAGAGCCTCGGCCTTGCCGTGACCAAAGCGATGCTCCTTATCTGCAGGTGTCAAAGCGTGGCGCACAGCAACCAGGTTAATCAACGATGCCAGGGCATCCAGCACAGAATCAATCAATGTAGCCAGCAGGCTCACCGAGTCTGACAATCCCCAGGCTACCAGTTTGGCAATAATTAATATCAGCGCCACAGAAATAGATGCATAGGTCGCCAAGCGCAATAGTTTGGCGGTCTCTTGAGGGTCTGTAGATAGGCTTTGGGACTGAGTCATGATGGTCGGCAGTCTAGCAAATTTATAAGACTGGCTGAAGTCATTGGCTCCGACTAGGGATCAACGGGCAGGTTAAAAGCTCTCCAGCACAGTATTTAAAAACTGATAACCGAGCGCTGTTGTGCTGTATCTGTCAGGGTTGGATTCGATCAACCCCTGGCGCTGCAGATTACTGATTTGAGTCTTAATATTGGCCCTGTCCAGACCGGTGCGTGCCGAAAAGAACTCGGCAGGCACACCTTCCTTGAGGCGCAGCCCATTCATCATAAACTCCACCGCCATCTGATCTGGCTCAATGGAATTTTGCTGGGCAATCATCGATTCTTGTCGCGCCAGGTAGTTGTCTGGCTGGCGAGTCTTGCTGGTGCGAACCACTTGATTGTGCTGGGGCAAAGTGATTTTGCCATGGGCGCCGGCACCGATTCCCAGATAGTCGCCAAACTGCCAGTAGTTCATATTGTGCCTTGAGACCTGACCGTTGCGTGCAAAGGCGGACACCTCATATTGCTTAAATCCATTAGCATTGAGCAGCGCCGTACCTGCCTGCTGAATATCGGCTAGACGATCATCGTTGGGCAGTAAGGGGGGCTTTGAGTAAAACTCGGTATTGGGTTCAATCGTCAATTGATACCAAGAAATATGTTGAGCCCCATTGTCGATTGCCAGTTTTACATCTGACTCTGCCTGCTGCAGGCTCTGTTGGGGCAAGCCATGCATCAGATCAATATTAAAATTAGTAAAGCCCGCGGTCCTGGCGGTGACAATGGCTTTTAGGGCCTGATCTGCGTCGTGAATCCTTCCCAGACGCTGCAAATGGTTGCTGTCAAAACTTTGAATGCCTATCGACAGTCGATTGATGCCAGCACTCATAAAGCCAGCAAATTTTTCCTGCTCGAAGGTACCAGGATTGGCCTCCAGAGTGATTTCAATATCTGACTCAAAACCAATAATCTGTTCAGCGGCAGACAAAATTTCACCGATCCCAGCGGCGGAAAACAGACTGGGTGTGCCTCCGCCAAAAAATATTGAATGGAGTTTACGGCCCTGGGCCCAGTGTTTATCCGTCCTCAGATCAGCGATTAGCTTGCGCACATAGGCCTGCTCAGGAATCCTGTCGCCAGCCTGATGGGAGTTAAAATCACAGTAGGGGCATTTGCGCACGCACCAGGGAATATGGATATACAGAGATAGTGGCGGGAGCTGGAGCACGGATTACTGATTCTGAAGCCTGAGCAACAGGCTGGCCATCGCCTTGCCGCGGTGACTCAAGCGGTTCTTGCGATCTTTGTCCAGTTCTGCTGCGCGGCACCCTGTTTCAGGAACATTAAAGATAGGATCGTAGCCAAAGCCGCCATCACCTTTTTCGTCGCAGGCAATAGAGCCCTCCCAGGTGCCCTGACAAATAATCGGCGTGGGATCATTGGCATGGCGCATATACACAATCACTGTTTGATAGCGGGCGGTGCGCTGCTCTGCGGGCACGCCAGCGAGCTGCTCGAGAAGCTTGTCGCGATTGCTGGCATCTGTAGCATTGGCGCCAGCAAAGCGGGCAGAGTAAATACCCGGAGCCCCTTGCAGGTAATCGACCTCGAGGCCAGAGTCATCAGCGATCGCCGGAAGGCCAGACAGGGCTGCGGCATTGCGGGCTTTAAGAATGCTGTTTTCGACAAAGCTGAGTCCCGTCTCCTCAATATCGGGAATATTGAGTTCGGTCTGGGGAATCACCTCAATGCCCAGTTGGTCGAGCATCTGTTGCAGTTCTTTTATCTTGCCCGGATTGGCACTCGCCAGTACCAGCTTATTATCAGTGCTCAATCTATTAGTCTCCGGGTTGGTGTCTCGACGGGCTCAAATACTAAAGAGTGCTAATCCACATACATTTTTTTCTGGAATTTAAAATCATAGGGGTAGATGGTTTCTGGCCCATCGGATTGCGGCAACACGCGAATTTTAAAAGTCAGGAAATCTTCATTGTCGAATTCAAAAGGTGCCAGATAGTAGACAGTATTCTGCTCGCGCACGGTCACAAACTCCAGAGTCTGACTCTGCTGCAAAATATTAAAGACTCTGCCACTTACAGTGGCAGGCAGGGCTACCCCGGGAACCTTGGCAACGGCAATATTAACCAGCCCCTTGTCTTTGCCACGCACAATATCATTGGCCACGGCAATATCCGGGTCTATAAACGAACTATTAAAGGCGCTGTAAAAGACCTTGTATTCTCCATGTTGTTTATAGAGCTGCTGATCCACGGCACAAACCAAGCTGCTGGTGAGTAAAGCAATAATAAGAACAGGTAATTTCATAAGCTATAACCTCTGATTGACACCGGCGACAGTATCATCGGCTTAGATGATAGACCGCGGTCTGAGTAAACAAATTTGGCCACAGGCTTTTGAGTTTTGTATCTGGAAAATGTTCAGCGATGCATTGGCGCTGCAGAATATTAATATTGCGTTCCACGCACAGCGCTTCAAAATCTGCATAGGTAAAAAAGTGAATATTAGGCGTGTCGTACCATTGGTAGGCCAGCTGTTTTGTTACCGGCATACGGCCCCGAAAATTCAGATAGGCCCTGGTACGCCAATAGCCAAAATTAGGGAACGTAATAATACAGTCGCGGCCGATTCTAAGCATCTCATCTAGTACCAGATGGGGAAAGCGCATGGCCTGCAACGCCTGGGTCATAACCACAGTATCAAAGCTGCCATCAGCAAAATTGCTTAGTCCTTTGTTTAGATCCTGCTCTATTACATTGACACCCCTGGCTATGCATCGATCAATTGCTTCTGGGTCGACTTCCAATCCATAGCCGAGAACATTGTGTTGTTGCTCCAGGCTATGCAGCAGGGCACCATCACCACAGCCTAAATCCAGCACCCTGGTATTGGGCGCTATCCAGTCGCTGATAAAGTCAAAATCTTGATTCATTGGCCATCACCTGCTGAAGTAACAAGCCGGTCTGCTACGCGATTTAAATAGCCGCCCAGAGCCTTCTCATATCGGTCATTGGGGAGTAAAAAAGCGTCGTGACCTTTATCAGATTCGATTTCAACATAGGAGACTGATTTGCCAGCCGACATCAGCGCATCGGTAATCTCTCGAGAACGCCCAGGCGCAAAGCGCCAGTCACTGCTAAATGAGAGTACCAGAAAATCGCAGGCGGCATGGCCAAATGCAGCTACTGGATCATTGCCGTATTCTCGAGACAGATCAAAATAGTCGAGCATCTTGGTGATCAAAATATAGGAGTTGGCATCGAAGCTGTCAGAGAACTTATCGCCCTGATAATTAAGATAGCTCTCCACTTGAAACTCTATCGGGTCGTTGTTTTTATCGATTAAGTCGCCGATGCGCAGTTGACGCCCAAATTTTTGGCCCATCAGCTCGTCTGACAGATAGGTAATATGGCCTATCATGCGGGCCAGCGCCAGACCTCTCAGGGGGGCTGTATTTTGTTCAAGGTACTGGCCATCACAGAAATCCGGGTCAGACTTGATGGCCCGGCGGGCAATTTCATTAAAAGCAATATTCTGCGCCGTAAGCTTCATAGATGATGCTATAACCACGGCATTTAGTAGCTTATCCGGATGTTCCAGAGACCAGCGCATCGCCTGCATGCCGCCCAGACTGCCGCCGATTACTGCCGCCCAACAGTCAATACCCAGGTGTTCCATAAGTAGTTTCTGCGACTCTACCCAATCCCGTGCGCGCAGCGAAGGGAACTCCGAGCCCCAGACTTTGCCGGTAGCCGGGTTGATAGAGGTGGGACCTGTGCTACCAAAGCAGCTACCAATATTATTTAGACTGACGACAAAAAACTTATTGGTATCTATGGGTTTTCCGGGACCCACATAATGATCCCACCAGCCAGGTCTGCTGTCGCCCTCGTAATAGCCTGCGGCATGATGATTGCCACTCAGAGCATGACAGAGCAGTACGCCATTGCTTTTGGCGCTATTGAGCTCACCATAGGTTTCGTAGACCAGATCATGGGTTTCAAGCACCAGCCCGCAGGCGAGTTTGAGCTGCTGCTCGATACGCACAGACTGGCTGGTGACTATACCGATGGAGTTATCGGCGGGACTGTCGGATGGCATAATTGGGTCGACACAAACATTTGCATCAAGTCTAAGAGCGGACCGTGGTTAACGCAACATAATGATGTGGCTTTTTTTACTGACTCGGGGTTCATACTGAGTTTCGTTAGCAGAGATTTTTAGGGTTAGAATACAAAAAGTTAGCATCGAGGTACCACTCAAGGAGGTGGGCCCACACAATAATAAGGAGAGGGGAATGCAATACAGAAAATTAGGTGCCACAGATATAGATGTGCCCTTAATTGGCCTAGGTACCATGACCTGGGGAGAACAGAATAATCTGCAGCAGGCCTGCGAGCAGATGGACTATGCCGTATCCAGAGGCGTTAACTTCTTTGATGCTGCGGAGATGTACCCGGTTCCGCCCAAGGCAGAGACAGCCGGAGATACTGAACGCTGCATTGGTGAATGGCTATCTCAGTCGGGCAAGCGCTCGGAAATAACTCTGGCTACCAAGGTTGCTGGGCGCGCAGACACCAGACCTGACTGGAAGCATATCCGGGGAGGGCCTCGCCTCAACCGCGACCATATTCGTCAGGCCATTGAGGGCTCTCTAGAGCGCTTGCAAACTGACTATCTAGACCTCTATCAGGTGCACTGGCCGGAGCGCGCCACCAATTTCTTTGGCATGCGCGGCTATGTTCACTACCCTCAGGCTGATGGTATTGCCATCGAGGAAACTCTCGACGCACTATCCGAGTTGGTCGATGAGGGCCTGGTAAAGCATGTGGGTCTGTCCAATGAAACTCCATGGGGAGTGATGGAGTATCTGCGACTGGCATCAGAGCGAGGCCTGGCCAAGGTAGTGAGTATTCAAAATGTGTACAACCTGCTCAGTCGTCAATTTGAAACCGGTCTGGCAGAAATGGCCATTCGCGAAGACGTTGGCTTGCTGGCTTATTCGCCCATGGCCTTTGGTGTGCTTAGCGGTAAGTATCTCAACGGCCAGATGCCTGCTGGATCAAGATTGGAGCTTTTTGAGCGCTTTGCGCGCTACGGAAGCCCTCAGTCTGAGGCAGCCACTATCGCTTACAAAGCCATCGCCGACAAATATGATATGACTTTAGCGCAGATGTCTCTGGCGTTTGTCTGTCAGCAACCCTTTGTGACCAGCTGTTTGATCGGCGCTACGACCATGGATCAGCTGCGAGAAAATATCGATGCAGTGGAAGTTCAGCTGTCGAAGGATCAATTGTCAGAAATTGAGGCTGTGCATAACCAGTATCCGGATCCTGCTCCCTAGGGAGCAGGTTTTTGGTCTAAATATCAGTGACTAGTTGAGCAGGGGTACGATCAGACCACCCAGCATAGGCAGCACCTTGGCGCGAATAAACATAAGCGTAAAAATTGCTGCCATTGGCGAAATATCGATCATGCCAATGGGTGGGATCAAATTTCTAAATGGCCTCATATAGGGGTCAACCACCTGAGAGACCAGCATCACCGTGGGGTGCTGGGTTGTACCCACCCAGCTAGAGATCACTAGAATAAAAATACCCCAAAAATAAATCTCAATCAAAGTGCGCAGCAGATCAAAACCTGCCACTGCAAGATAGGCAAAAATTTCACCGACGGCCACAGCGCCAAAACCCATCAGTAGCAGATAAAAAGACCATTTCACCAGGATAGCTGCCACCAGTGCCCCAATGTTAAACGAACCCACGGTCGGCAATAGTCGGCTCAGGGGCTCAACAACAGGGGCGCAAACTTTAAATATCGCCTGGCATATTGGGTTGTAGAAGTTAGCTTGCACCAACTGCAGTAATAGGCGAATTAACAGCAGTGATGCATAGATATCAATCACTGATCTGAGAATAAAAATTAGCGTTTCGCTCATGAGGAGAAATCCTTGGACATTTCTTGTGCGCGCGCTACGGCGCTGGTCATAGCAGTGCGGAAGATATCTTCCAGCCCATGCTGTTGGAAACTGTTTATGGCAGCCTGAGTAGTACCGCCGGGCGATGTAACCTGATCCCTGAGCTCAGCGGCGCTAATGCCAGACTCCATGGCCATGCGCGAGGCTCCCAGAGCCGTATGCAGGCTTAGCTCCTGAGCGGTCTGCTCGGACAGGCCCAGTTCCTGAGCTATCTTCTGCATGCATTCCAGCACCAAAAAGAAATAGGCCGGACCACTGCCGGATACAGCGATAACTGCATCGATCAAGTCCTCTCGATCCACCCAGCAACTGTAGCCAATGGCCTGAAATATCTTATCCACCAGACTGCGCTGTTCACTGGTCAAAGCACTCTGGGTAAATAAACCAGTGGCTCCCGCCTGGACCATTGAGGGAGTATTGGGCATGGCGCGAATCACCGGCATATCAGCCCCCAGCCATTGTTGCAGAGAGGCTACAGGAATGCCTGCCGCCACCGAGATAATAATTGGCCTGTGGCTCAGTGCAGGGGCCAAATCTTCTACCACCTGGCGCATCATTTTAGGCTTCACGGCCAGCACCAGGATATCTGCCTGGACCGCAGCTGCCAAATTGTCGGCTGTGGTAGTTGCGCCGGTAGTCGCAGATAGCCGATCTCTGGTGCTCTGACTGGGGGTGCCCACCACAATCTGCCCGGGGTCGAAGTTATTGGCCACCATGCCGCCGATAATGCAGGAGGCCATATTGCCGCCGCCGATAAATGCGATTGAACTCATTGGCTGATTACTAGCCTCCCTTAATTAATTATATTAGGCTCGATATTAGAGACTCTGTTTAGCGCGGACCAAAAATATCCGTACCCACCCTGACAATGGTCGCGCCCTCATAAATAGCGGGCTCTAAATCACCCGACATTCCCATAGAGAGAGTATCCAGTTTCTGGGAATTGTCCAGCCTGGTATTAATCTCTTCCAGCAAGGCCCGCAACCGGGCAAACGGCTGGCGCTGCTCTGCGGGCTCGGTGCTGGGTTTGGGAATTGCCATTAATCCGCGCAACCTAAGATTGGGGAGCAGTGCGACACTGTTGGCGACCTCAATAGCCTGTTCTGGGCTCAATCCAGATTTGCTCGACTCATTATCAATATTGATCTGCAGACAGACATTTAGCGCTGGCATGTCTGGGGCGCGCTGGTCGCTCAGGCGCTTGGCAATCTTCAGTCTGTCTACTGTATGCACCCAGTCGAAGTGCTCAGCCACCTGCCTGGTTTTATTGGATTGCAGGGGCCCAATAAAATGCCAGCTAATAGCACTATTGCTCAGCTGAGCAATTTTCTCGACAGCTTCTTGCAGATAATTCTCGCCAAAACTACTTAGGCCAGATTCCATCGCTGTCCTTACCTGTGCACTGGTTCGCGTCTTGCTGACAGCCAGTAGCAGTATATCTTCAGGATTGCGGCCTGCGTCACGGGCGGCCTGTTGCAGACGTCTCTGCACAGAGGTAGTGTTATTTTCAATGTTTGCCATAGTGTTAAGTCATCAAACCTGGTTCGAGCCTGGCTCACCGAGCAGCATTAGCCTTAATGGAATAAGCGAGATGCAACAATGGATATCACCGAGTTATTAGCGTTTAGCGCAAAAGAAGGCGCATCGGACCTACATATTTCTGCCGGTCTGCCACCGATTATCAGAATTGACGGTGATGTACGCCGTATCAATTTGCCCCCTATGGAGCATCGCCAAGTCCACAGTTTGATCTACGAAATAATGAATGACAAGCAGAGAAGGGACTATGAGGAATTTCTCGAGACCGACTTTTCCTTTGAGGTGCCCGGTGTGGCACGTTTTAGAGTCAATGTTTTTAACCAAAACCGCGGCGCTGCAGCTGTATTTCGCACCATTCCTTCCAATGTGCTGACCCTAGAACAGCTGGGTATGGGCGATGTGTTCAGAAGGGTTTCCCTACTTCCCCGCGGGTTGGTATTAGTCACAGGCCCCACAGGCTCTGGCAAGTCCACCACATTGGCCGCCATGGTGGACCATATCAATGAAAATCGTTACGACCATATTCTTACCATCGAAGATCCAATTGAATTTGTTCACCAGAGCAAAAAGTGCCTGGTTAATCAGCGCGAAGTACATCGCGATACCCTGGGCTTTGGTGAGGCTCTGCGCTCGGCCCTGCGAGAAGACCCGGACGTTGTGTTGGTCGGTGAGCTGCGGGATTTGGAAACTATTCGCTTGGCACTGACCGCTGCCGAGACCGGGCATCTGGTGTTTGGCACATTGCACACCACCTCTGCAGCTAAAACTATTGATCGGGTGGTAGATGTATTTCCCTCAGGGGAAAAGCCCATGGTGCGCTCTATGCTGTCAGAGTCCCTGCAGGCGGTTATCTCACAGACCCTGTTAAAGAAGGTGGGCGGAGGCCGAGTGGCAGCCCATGAGATTTTGATTGGTACAGCGGCTATCCGCAATTTAATCCGTGAAGACAAGGTAGCGCAGATGTATTCAGCCATTCAGACCGGCGGGGCGCTGGGCATGCAAACTCTGGATCAGTGCCTGCATCATCTGGTGGAGCAGCGCTTAATCAGCCTGGATATCGCCAAAGAAAAAGCCAAATTGCCAGATAATTTTTAACTGCCAGCGCTATTAATAGAAAGGACAAATCATGGTCGCCGAGACATTTGAGAAGTTAGTCAAAACAATGACCGAGCAGAAAGCCTCGGACCTATTTCTAACCGTAGGCCTGCCCCCCTGTATTAAGCTCAATGGCTCTGTGGTGCCTATTGGCGAGCAGTCTCTGGATCAAAAGCAGTGCGAGGCCCTGGTGTTAAGTACTATGACGGACGAACAGCGCAGAGAGTTTTACCTTAATAAAGAACTTAATTTTGCTGTAATCAGCGAAGAGTCTGGCCGTTTTCGTGCCAGTGCATTTTATCAGCGGGGCGAAATAGGTATTGTGCTGCGAAGAATAGAGACCCAGATTCCGACGCCAGAGGCGTTGCTGCTGCCTCCGGTTCTCAAAGAGCTAGTGATGAACCGCCGCGGCATTGTGATCTTTGTGGGTGCAACCGGCACAGGCAAGTCCACTTCTCTGGCGGCTTTGATTGGCCATCGCAACAAAGTGAGTCGAGGACATATTGTCTCGATTGAGGATCCAATCGAATTTATCCATGAGCATCAGGGCTGCATTATCACCCAGCGAGAAGTCGGAGTGGATACTGAGTCCTTTGAGGTGGCGTTAAAAAATACCCTGCGCCAGGCGCCAGACGTTATTTTGATTGGCGAGATTCGTACCAGAGAGACCATGCAGCATGCGATTACTTTTGCCGAGACTGGCCATCTGGTGCTGGCCACGCTGCATGCTAACAATGCCAATCAGGCTCTGGATAGGATTAACCACTTTTTTGAAGCAGACCGTCACAGCCAGCTGTGGATGGATCTCTCTCTCAATCTTCGAGGTATTGTGGCCCAGCAACTGGTACCCACTGTGGATGGCAAAAATCGACGGGCTGCGATTGAGGTTTTACTCAATACGCCACTGGTTGCAGATACCATTCGCAAAGGGGAGGTGCACAAGATTAAAGAGATTATGACCAGCTCGGCAGAACATGGCATGCAGACATTCGATAAGGCGCTGTTTGAACTCTATGTGGATGGCGAAATCAGCTATGAGAATGCAATTGCCCATGCCGACTCAAAAAATGATTTAAGGTTGATGATTAAGATGTACAGCGACCAGCAGACGGGTTCTAAAAAAGCACGCATCGATAAGTTAACCATTGAGGATCATTCGGCGGGCAAACTTAATTGGTAGATGGGCCTTTATTTGGCGAAGGGTTTTTTTCGGGCTACGGGCTGGATATTGGCTAAGTGCTGTCTATTGGCTAAGGGCTTTTCCCCAGATCGGGGTTTTCAAGCCAGGTTTGCAGAATTAGTGCTGCTGCCAGATGGTCAATCTTAGTTAGATCTGACATCTTGCCCTTGCGGGCACCGCTGCGCTGCTGCTCCTGAAGCATAGATTTTGCTTCGCGGCTAGTTAGTCGCTCATCAACCATCTGTACATCAATGCTGTAGCGACCCTGCAGCCTGCGCGCAAATCTGCTGGCTCGCTCGCTGAGCTCGCTGGCTGTGCCATCCATATTCAGCGGCAACCCCACCAATAACAGACTGGGCTTCCACTCATTGATTACCTCGGTGACCTGAGACCAGTTGGGGGCGCCATCTGAGGCTTTAATTATGCATAGACCATTGGCTGCTGCAGTCAATGTCTGGCCATAGGCTACGCCAATCTGCTTTAAGCCAAAATCAAAGCACAGCAGGGTCTGGTGTTTGGTTTCAGGCATGGCCGATATCGGGAGAGAGCATATTGAGATCCAGCCCAATGGATGAGGCCGCTGCTCCAGCGCGCTTATCGCAGGCGGTATCAAAAATAATCGCCGAGTCAGCTGGTATTGTCAGCCAGCTATTTTGCTTTAACTCATCCTCCAATTGACCAGCGCCCCAGCTTGAATAACCCAGGGTGATAAGTGCATCAGCCGGACCATTGCCCAGAGCAATATCACTGAGGATATCTTTGGATGCGGTAAGGCTGATATCTTCAGCAATGGCAACCGTTGACTCCCATTGCTGCTCACTGGTCTTGTGCAAAATAAAGCCGCGGTCGCGCTGCACTGGGCCGCCGTCGAATATTAGTGAATTTCCCTGCTGATCATGATATTCCAGATCCAGCTGATCAAAGATAGCCTTGGCTGGAATATCCAGCTGATGGTTAATAATCAAACCCATGGCCCCATCGATACTGTGCTCACAGATATAGACCACAGACTGGGCGAAATTGGGGTCATTAAGACCTGGCATAGCCAGAAGGAAATGGTTTTTTAGGCTGGAGATAATTTTTTTTGTGCTTTCGCTCATAGTAGTCAATATGCGGGTTTCGCGCCGCAAACTCAAGGGCTACCTGCAGACTGCTGGTTTAGGCGAGCATCGATCGCCGCCATCAGCTGATCTCCTATAGCTGTGCCCTGAGACTTATCTATCTCTCGAACACAGGTGGGGCTGGTGACATTGATTTCGGTCAGGTAGTCGCCGATGACATCCAGACCAACAAAAATCAGACCTTTTTCTACCAGCGTTGGAGCGACTTGCTCGGCGATCCACAGATCCCGTTCAGACAGTGGTTGCACCAAGCCAGACCCACCGGCGGCCAGATTACCGCGAAATTCGCCCTTCGAGGGAATGCGCGCCAGACAATAGGGCACCACTTTGCCATCGACAACCAGAATGCGTTTATCCCCGGTCACAATTTCCGGGAGATATTTTTGTGCCATGATGGTCTCGGCGCCATATTTAGTCAGGGTTTCAAGGATTACATTTAGATTCTGATCGCCGTCCCTGACACGGAAGATCGATGTGCCACCCATGCCATCCAGCGGTTTAAACACCACATCGCCGTGCTCGACTAAAAATTTCTTCAGTCGACCCTGGTCGCGACTGACCAGCAGTGGTGGGGTGCACTGGGGGAACTGGGTAGCGAATACTTTTTCATTGCAGTCGCGCAAACTCTGGGGGCGGTTGACTACCAGAGTACCGCGGCGCTCAGCTGCCTCCAGAATATAGGTAGAGTAGATATATTCTGCATCAAAAGGTGGATCCTTGCGCATCAGCACCACATCGAGCTCTTCAAGTGGCACAGAGCTGGCCCCCTCAAGCTCATACCATTTATCTGGGTCTTCGAATACCCGCAAGGGCCGCACCTCAGCTCGTGGATTGCCATTGTCCAGAAATAGGTGTCGCTGCTCCATGTAAAACAATTTGTAGCCCTGCAGCTGGGCTGCGAGCAATAAACTTAGAGTGGTATCTTTGTTGTAATTGATCGATTGGATCGGGTCCATTACGACCCCAAGTGATTTACCCATAAATGACGGCCTTGTTGTGATTTTTGCACTATAACTATCTATGGCAATTGGCTACATGCTAAACGCTCTTAAAATCTGTGAGCCAGCAAGCAAAAACATTACTAAAAATAGAGGGTTGTAGATTATATATTACAACTGTGTTTAAAATTCCATAACTTAAGTGACATTGGCAGTACTTAGGGCGTTAAGTGGTTTTAAAGATGGTGAATAAAATGGATGTTCAGGGCCTAAAAGTGCTGGTGATTGACGACAGCAATACGATTCGTCGTACCGCAGAAACCCTATTGGAAAAAGCGGGCTGCGATGTAGCCACTGCCTCTGATGGGTTCGACTCATTAGCTAAAATTGTTGATATCAAACCTGATGTCATATTCATTGATATTATGATGCCGCGTCTCGATGGCTATCAAACCTGCGCCCTTATCAAAAACAATGCCGACTACAAATCTACCCCAGTGATTATGCTATCCAGCAAAGATGGCCTCTTTGATAAGGCCAAGGGACGTATTGTGGGTGCCGACGACTATCTCACCAAGCCCTTTGGCAGAGTCGAACTTTTACAGGCCTTGGAAAAGTATTTAGAAAAACAGGTCTAGCGCCAACTGGCCATATTTAAAAGGCAATTTTAGATAGGGAAATAAATTAACAAATCTGACAAGAGGTTGGAGGAAATGGCAAAGATATTAATTGTGGATGATTCGCCCACAGAAACATACAAGTTAACCAATATTCTTGAGAAAAATTCTCATTCTGTGCTCTCCGCTGAGACTGGTGAGCAGGGCGTGAATCTGGCTAAAACCGAGCAACCAGATGTTGTATTGATGGATATTGTTATGCCCGGCCTCAATGGTTTTCAGGCTACCCGTCAGCTGGGCCGGGGCAATGAAACCAAACATATTCCAGTAATCATAGTGACAGCTAAAAATCAGCAGGCCGACCAGGTGTGGGGTGAGCGCCAGGGTGCTGCCGCCTATCTGGTCAAGCCAATCGACGAAGGCCGACTGGTATCAGCAATTAAACAGGTACTGGCGTAGGAGCTCACTCATATGGCCGACGGAACGGACGTATTTGCAGCACTGAGTAGCCTGGTCAAGCGCTTTGGCTCATCCAGCCAGGGTCTGCCAGCACAGCAAGAAATTATCGAGACTGAAAAACTGATCAGCTTTTCACTGCTGGACAGGGAATATTTGATTACTCTTTCAGAAGTAAATGAAGTGCTGGTAGTCCCCAAGTGTACCAAGCTACCCAGGGTTAAAAACTGGGTGGTAGGTGTGGCCAATGTGCGCGGTCGGCTGCTGCCCGTGATCGACTTTGCAGAATTTTTGGGGCGCAAACTTACAGGTCCGGCCCGCGGCCGCAGAGTTCTGGTTTTTGAAGTCGCCAGTAATTATTTAGGCCTGATTGTGGACCAGGTTCATGGCATCAGGGCACTGCCCCTGGACAGCTACCAGCCGGCCAGTGAAAAGGGGCCCCTGGGGAGTTTTATTGATGGAAAATTTGTAGATGGCGCTCATAGTATTGAGCTCTTTCGCCCACAGAGACTAATTGAAAACGATCAGTTTATGAGGGTTTCGGTATAGCCAATGCATCGCAGTAACAGAGCATCAACTTGGAGGATGATATGAGTAAGGGACAGGGGAACAGTAGTTTTTTTCGCAATTTAATTATCATGTTGGGTATCGCCTGTATGGTTGCCGCAGGCTACAGTGGATTCGAAGTAAGTAATAAGGCGCGGGATGACTCCGCCAATATTCAAAGTATTGCCGATTTGCGTGTAAAAGCACTGCGCATCACTCAGCTGGCTCGAGATGCCACTGCTGGTAATGAGCTTGGCTTCGAGAGTCTCAGCAGACTCAGCAACCAGATGAATATTGGCTGGATCACACTTAAGAAAAGGCTCAGTGAGCAGGGTGAAATATCCCCTGCGCAAATTACTGCAGTGTCCAACAGCTGGGACAGGGTGTCGGCCAATATGGAATCCCTGGGCGACAACCGAGAAGCGGTACTATTTGTATCTACCGTAGCCCATGAGCTAAATACCAAACTGCCGCTGTTGCAGGATAACTCAGAGCAGGTGGTGGATGCCCTAGTTGCGAGGTCGGCCCAGGCAGGTCAAATTACCATTGCTCAGGAACAGCTGTGGCTGATAGAGCGTATTGGGCGCAATATCGACAAGATGATTGCCGGCAGTGAAGATGCCAATGTGGCAGCCGATCAATTTAGAAATGACTCTAATGTTTTCAGGGATACCCTGGAGGCTATGAAAAATGGCAACTTTATCCTCGGCATTTCCAAAGTCACTGATCCCGACGCTATCGCCAGCATCAATGAAATTGAGCAGTCTTTTGATATTGTCTCCAGTGAAATAGAGCGTATCCATGAATCCGCCGATGAGCTTTCTACCGCTCAGGCTTCGGCCGCTGCTCTGGTAAGTTCTGCTCCCGCCCTGCTTACCAGCCTCGACCAGTTAGAAGATCTGGTTCGCGGATTGCCTGTATCTGGTCATCGACTATTCAACAGTACAACTACGCTAATGGCTGTCTCCGGATTTCTCGCAGCCTTAATCCTCTTAGGCCTGATTATTTACACCACCACGCGCCGCAATCTTATTGAAGCAGAGAAAGTCAAAGACAAAAACCAGCAGGCTATTTTGACTTTGCTCAATGATATCTCTGATCTTGCTGATGGTGATCTAACCGCAGAGGCCACAGTGACAGAAGACTTCACTGGCACCATTGCTGACTCCATTAATTTTGCTATAGCCGAGCTGCGCAGCCTGGTACAAAATGTTGCCAGCACCTCAGAGAAAGTCGCCAGTTCTACAGATGCTACTCGCTCCACCTCACTGCAGCTTGCCGAGAGTGCAGAAAATCAGGCTCAGGAAATTGCTGGCGCCTCAGCTGCGATAAACGAGATGGCCATCACTATCGATCAGGTCTCGTCTAATTCGGCCGAGTCGGCCGCAGTGGCAGAGCGCTCCGTATCCATTGCTAAAAAAGGCGCCTCTGTGGTGCGCGATACCATTGAAGGCATGGATACTATCCGTGAACAGATTCAGGATACCTCCAAGCGCATTAAACGTCTGGGTGAGAGCTCTCAAGAAATTGGCGATATAGTTTCGCTGATTAACGAGATTGCTGACCAAACCAATATTCTGGCGCTGAACGCCGCCATTCAGGCGGCCATGGCGGGTGAAGCTGGTCGCGGCTTTGCTGTGGTAGCCGATGAGGTGCAGCGGCTTGCAGAGCGCTCGACAACAGCCACCAAGCAGATCGCAGGTCTGGTAAAGACCATTCAGAGCGATACCCATGAGGCGGTAGCTTCAATGGAACAGACTACAGCTGAAGTAGTAAAGGGGGCCGAGCTGGCCAATAGCGCAGGTATAGCACTGGAAGAGATTGAAACTGTATCCACTAATCTGGCGGAGCTGATTCAGGATATCTCCGAAGCGGCCAAACACCAGGCAACCACCTCTTCACATATTTCCAACACCATGAATGTTATTCAGGAGATTACCTCTCAGACGCTCTCAGGAACCAATGATACGGCACAGTCTATTGGCGATCTTGCAGATATGGCGGTTGAGATGCGCGAGTCAGTGAGTGGCTTTATTCTACCCAGTGCTGATGATCTTGCGGATCAGTCCGAGGATGACTCCACAGCCGAAAATACTGACCCAATGAGCTCTCCAGAATATGAAGATATTTCGGCGGACCAGTCTACAGATGACGATAGCCATATTTTCGACTCTGAGGACATCGTGGATGCAGAATCAGAAATGCCATCGCCAGTGGAGCTAGATCAGGAGTCCGATCGAGATGAGTTTCTTATTCAGGATACCGACAGTTTAATTATTCAGGACACTGATACCCCAGAGCAAGTCAGTCAGGCAGATGAAGAGGAAGACCATGATCCCTTCCATCTGGATGAGTTTGAAGCCGAAATAGAGGCGCTGCTGGAAGACACCGACAAGCCTCGCTAGTCAGCCAATTCATCACAGGAACAATAGATTGTGGCCAGATTAGCAAGCAGGGAGCTTATTCACAGCTGGGATAAACAATCCTTTTGGTTGTGGAAAAAAGCCATTGAACAGCGCACAGGTGTGTGCGTTACGCCGGATCGTGAGCGGGCGCTTATCAACCTGTTGCAGCAACGTATGCAAGCACTCCAATATCAGGACATCAACCAGTATTTTGCAGACTCACTGGATGATGCCAAAGGTGCAGAAGAGTGGAGCCGACTGGTAGATAATTTACTAATTCAGGAAACCAGCTTCTTTCGTCATCAGCCATCTCTGGACTATGTAGCACGCTGGGCCAAAAGCTATGTGGATACGCAGCATCCAAGAGCTCCGCTATGGTTATGGAGCCTTGGCTGTTCCTCTGGTGAAGAAGCCTACTCGCTGGCAATCACATTATGCGAAACCCTATCCGGCCTGAACAGAAATCCCAAGTTTGCCATTATTGCTACTGATATCAGCCACCGAGCCATTGCAGAAGCAAGGTTAGGTGTCTACCAAGATCGCCGCCTGTGCCAGGTGAGCCCAAGTATTAAAGAAAAGTATTTTGACAGGATAGGGCCCAAGCGCTATCGAGTTAAACCGAGCCTGCGCGCCCATATCTGCTTTCTCACCAGTAACATATTGGATGCAAGGCCACCGTTAATTCGCCGCAAACTCCATCTTATTTATTGTCAAAATATGTTGATCTATTTTCGTCGCTGGCAGCGGCGAGAAATCGTCAACCAACTGACGCAGCAGATGAATGATGACGGCCATCTGATTGTAGGTATGGGCGAACTGGGTGCCTGGGTTCCGGCTAACCTGAGTAGGTCGGTTCCCAAAACCGTGCAGGCTTTTAGTAAAAAGCCTATAGAGATCGCCACCGCAATTTCCGCCGCCAAGGCAGCTGGAAACCGAAAATTATCGCAGGCCATAAGGAGATACTGAATGACAGACATTCAGATACAGAAGCCTCAACATCAAACTGAACAGACATTCAAAGGATTAGAATGGTTGGTTGATGAGATCGAGCGAAATCTAACATCGGCCTACAATGAGTTAGAGGCTTTCACCAAAGACGTAAATGACGAGACCAAGATTTATTTTTGTCTCGGTCATATTCATCAAATTTCTGGCCCCTTCAAAATACTTCAGTGCCAGGGTCTGATTTTGCTCTGTGAAGAAATGGAAGCGGTGACCCAGGCCATTATCGACAAAAAGGTTTCCAATATACCCGAGGCCTGCGAAATTCTGGTGCAGGTTATTATTCGTCTGCCAATCTATCTGCGACAGGTTTTGGCAACCAGAGTTGATCAACCAGAGGCACTCATATTACTGCTTAACGATCTTCGAGCTACTCAGGGCCGTGGTCTGTTATCTGAGGGGTTATTATTCTCTCCCAGTCTAGCCTCACTGGAATCCAAGTCAGAGGCAGAGCTAACAATTCCCGCAGATGCCCAAGGTTTTGTCGAGCGAGTAAAACGTCTGCGGCAAATTTACCAGATATCTCTGATCAAGCTGATCAAGGATGAACAGGCGCAGATTCATCAAACCAATATCAAAAAGATTTTTCAACGCCTGCAAGAGGTTTGCGTGGGAACCTGGAGGCAGGACCTTTGGCAAATTTCAGAGCAGGTATTAGCGCTAATTTGCAGTCGCCGTATCGAACTCAGCATAGCCCCAAGAAGACTTTTTCGCGCTCTGGATACAGAGTTAAAAAACACAGTTTTTGATATCACCTCAAACTCTACTTCGCCAGTAGATATAGCGCTGCTAAAAAATCTGCTGTATTACCTGATGACCGTCAAGCCAGAAACCAAAGAGCAGAAATATCTATGGGACCTCTATAAGTTATCAAGCGCATTACCAACGGGCAGTATAGACCCGGCGTCTAGTCGACTCACGCCTCAGCACGATCCCGAAGTGGTGCGCTCACTAGTTGCCGCTATACAGGTTGAGCTTACTAGCGTGCGTTCGGCGATTGAGCAGTTTACTATTCAGGGCAGACTGTCCTCAGAGGATGTCTGTGACAGCATACCTGTGTTAAACAACATGGGTGATTCTCTCGCCCTAGTAGGCCAGGGCAAACTGCGAGACGCTATAAACAAGATTGCAATTACTTTGCAGCAGAGCTTGCAATCAGATCAGCCCCTCGACGATGAAAAAATTATCGCCTCAGTGCAGGAGCTTACCCAGGTGGGTGCGGCTTTAAATGCTTGGGCGAGTCATCCAGAAAACTTTACCGACGAAATACAGATTGATCAAAATCAAAATAGTTATGAGCTCGAAACAGCCAGAGAATCCCTGTTGGCCGAAGCGAGAACTGATATCGAGCATATCAAAGAATCTGTAGTAGATTTTATAAACTCTCAGTGGGATCAGGAAATAATAAAACCACTGCCAGCGGGTTTCTACCAGTTATCTGGTGCTTTGAAAATAATTGGCCTACAGCGTGCGGCAGCCATTATTGATGGCTGTGGTATCTATGTGCAACAGCATCTAATTAACTGTGGTGCCGCTATTGAGTGGCAGTTATTAGATGGTTTTGCAGATATTATCACCATGGTCGAGTACTACTTGGAACAGGTTGCTTCCCTTTCTGAGGAAGACCAGCACCAGATTTTAGAAGGAGCTGAGGACAAAATTGATGCTCTGTTACAGAGAGCTATAGAGGATAGTGCAACTCAAGCAGATAAGCTCCACGCCTCTGATGGTGAGCCAGATCATTTCAGAAAACCCACCCCGGAAAATCAGCAACAGAAACCCCACGCATTAGTCAGTAGCAGCCATAAAGAACATCAACCTAAAGATGAGATTGATCAGGAAATTATCGATATATTCCTGGACGAAGCTAAAGAGGTACTGGCTTTACTTAATAGTACCTTTCCAAGCTGGGAAAAGTCTCCGGAGGCGAGCGAGCCTCTTACCGTAATTCGTCGATCCTTCCACGCTCTGAAGGGCAGCGGTCGCATGGTCGGTGCTCTGGATATAGGTGAGCTTGCCTGGGCCGTAGAGAATATGCTTAATCGGATTCTGGATGGCCGCATTGCCAGCAACAAGCAAATTATTGACTTGGTACAGCAGTCTCTTGACTATTTGCCTGTATTGATCAATGCCTTTGCTAAGGGTGCGTCAGAGTCTAACCTGCAGATAAGCCTGCAAATCATTCATCACGCAGAGCAGCTGGCCAGAGGTGAAGAGTTAACCGATTTGCCTGAGCCAATCCCTGAGCAATCAGCAGCTACTGATAAACAGGAGACAGCTGATGTTTCGCAGACGCCAGAAGATCAGTCGTCGGACGAACAGCAGGTTATCTTGGAGATATTTGTCAAAGAGGCAAAAACCCATCTTCGAAATATAGATCATTATTTAATTGTGGCCAGGGCGTCAGATACTGAGCCGCTGCCACCTACCTCCGTGCTTCAGCGCTCACTGCACACATTGAGAGGCACCTCAGATATGGCTGGCCTAGAGACTCTAAGCCAGCTGGTTATACCTCTGGATGATTTTATCAAAGAACTGCTAAATCACCGGGTTGCTGTTGATGAGGATATTATTTTCCTCATCAATGACGGAGTATGTTTTTTCAGAGATCTACTGGCCCAGCTGGAAGTAGAGATGGACCCCTCCACATCATTGCATATGCCAGACGGGGTTGGCTTGTTTTATCAGCGTGTTGCAGAACTGCGTGAAAGATATGTTGGCGCACTATTGCGAGCCAATGGCCAGAGTGAATACTCAGCTGACCTGTTGGCGATTAAAAATTTGATGGCCTATGGGCTGTTTGCCATTCAGGATTACGAGCAGATATTGCAAACCAGCCAGATTGAACAGAGTGACTTTCAATCAGGTTATAAAAAGTTAATCACCGATTTAGAAGCCATTGTTGAGACTGCAGAGATTAAACCTATTATAGAATTGTCCAGTCTACTGCTGGCTATCTATCAAGAGCATAATTCTGCGTCCCTGCCGATTGATAAAAAAGTGCTGTCTCAGTTGCAGGCCTGTCATGAAATGTTACTCAGCTTTTTTGATATGTTGGCGGCCGATCAGGATATACCCGAGCTGCCAGATCAGGATAAAAAAACCTTAGCCGCGATTGCTACTATTCCTTCCAGTACAAGCAATCTTGCTCAGCCTGAAAAGCCGACTGTCGACAGTCAGCAGCTTAAAGCTGACCAGCCTATGAAGGCTGTTGATAAGGCACCGCAAGCCAATAAAAAACCAGTTAGCCAGGATGTGGAGAGTGACAGAAGAGTCGCAACACCGCCTGCTCTATGGATGGAAAATGATCTGGATAAAGAAATTGCAGGGGTGTTTGTGGAGGAGGCCGAGGATATTGTCAGTCATCTGGAAGAGGTACTACACGCTTGGAAAAACCAACCTCAGGCGCCAGATTTTGCCGATCAATTAAAGCGAGACTTACATACGCTCAAGGGCGGCGCGAGAATGGCGGGCTTTAATGCTCTGGGCCAGTACACCCACGACTTTGAATCCTTTATTGATATTACCAGCAAACCCAACAAAGCTTTTTTTGCCAAGCTGGCTGAGTATCTGGAGCTTATTATTGGTGGTTATGATATTGCACGGGCGGTTGCCGCGGGCTCCAGTGTCGGTGAGACGGATACGCAGATCCGCGCTCTATTAAATCGCTTTTCTGAACTTTTAGCTCCCGAGGGGAAGACTGCAAATAGCGCGAAACCTGACAAAGCTAACAGACGTGAGAAACCGGAGCCGGCCGAGCAACCTCAGGCCAAGAATGCACCAGAGCCTGTAGATTTGGTTGGTAAAAAAGCTGCTCCCGGTAGTCAAAATCAACCTGTTAATCAGGCGGGCTCCAGCACCCAGTTAAAAGAGGTGGTGCGTATAGGGTCCGAAACTCTGGACACTCTGGTCAATCTCTCGGGAGAAAATATTATCTTCCGCGGCCGTGTCGAAGAACAGGTGAGCGAGTTTAATCATTCTCTGGATGAAATGGACGCTACCATCTTACGCCTCCAGGAGCAGGTGCGCCGGCTGGGAACCGAAACTGAGGCGCAGATTGATTATCGCCGTGAGCAGATTGAAGCCTCTGGAGAGGCCGAAAATTTTGACCCCCTTGAAATGGATCGCTACTCCCATCTACAACAGCTGTCGGGTTCGCTGGCGGAGTCGGCCTCTGATCTCTCCGATCTTAAAGAAACGCTGGCGGATAAAATGGTCGATACAGAGAGCCTGCTAATTCATAAGTCGCGGATCAATGTGGATCTGCAAGAGGGGTTAATGCAAACCAGGATGGTGCCATTTTCCAGGATTCTTCCTCGGTTGCGACGCATAGTAAGCCAGGTAAGCTTGGAGTTAGGTAAAGAGGTACAGTTGAGTCTGGATAATGTGCAGGGTGAAATGGACCGTACCGTGCTCGATCGTATGGTAGCGCCTCTGGAGCACATGATTCGCAATGGGATAGATCATGGTATAGAAACCGAAAAACAACGCAAAGCAGCAGGCAAACCCACTATTGGCACCATTGCCATCACCACCTATCGCAAAGGTGGAGATATTATTCTGCATCTGGCGGATGATGGAGCTGGGCTGGACATTCCCCGGATTAAGTCTCTGGCCATTGACAAGCAACTGATGCACAAGAACGCTCTACTGTCGGATCATGAGATTGCTCAGTTTATTTTCCATCCGGGATTCACCACCCTTGATTCCGTCTCTGAAATATCTGGTCGCGGTGTGGGCATGGATGTGGTCAGCAGCGAGGTGCGACAGCTTGGCGGTTCTGTGGATATAGATTCGTCTCCCGGGCAGGGCACTCAATTTACTATCGTGCTGCCATTTACACTGGCAGTGAACCGGGCACTGATGATCAATGTGACCGGAGATAATTACGCCCTGTCACTAAATAGTATAGATGGAGTTTATTTTGTCAGCCCCGAAAAGCTGGCGGCCGCCATAGATTCAGATGGAAAAATCAGCTACGGGGGAAAACAGTACGAGCTGCAATATTTAGGCTCGCTGCTCAATAGAGAGATCGAGCATAAAATTGATACCCTGGCAGATTCCATAGGCTTGGTTTTATTTCACTCCGACCACCGACACTTCGCTGCCCAGGTTGATGAGATTATTGGTACTCAGGAGATAGTGGTTAAAAGTCTTGGCTCTCAATTTTCAACGGTGCCAGGTCTGGGTGGAGCGACCATTCTGAGCGATGGTCGTGTAGTCGTTATTATAGATCTCAATGAGCTGGCAAGAGTCGCCATTGGCGACGGAGAACTGTTGCCAGTTGATAGCCATGCCCATATAAATCTCGACGCAGAACAGCAACCAATTATCTCTCACCAGAAGGATTCGACGGTATTATCAGAAAATCCGCAGGTGCCTCATATATTGGTAGTGGATGACTCGGTAACTGTGCGCAAGGTAACCAGCCGCATCCTCAACCGCCAGGGATACAGGGTGAGCACAGCTAAAGATGGAGTCGAAGCTATGAAGATGCTTCAGGAGGAGAAGCCATCAGTTATGTTGTTGGATATTGAAATGCCGCGCATGGATGGATTTGAAGTGGCTACCCGAGTCAGAGCCAGCAACTTACTTGAGAATATTCCGATTATTATGATCACATCCAGAACTGGAGATAAGCACAGGCAGCGTGCCATGGAGCTGGGAGTTAATCTGTATATGGGTAAGCCCTACCAGGAAGAGCAATTACTCGATGCCATAGATGCTTTGCTGGTATCAGGGCGCGGGTAGTTAAGAATGCGCCAGCCTCCAGTCAGAGCAAAAAGAGTATGGCTATTGGGAGCCTCCACTGGCGGTTTGGAGGTGGTGGTAAAATTTTTATCACAGATTCCTGTCAATAATGAAATCGCATTTATCTACGCCCAGCATATTGCTGAGCAGCAGATCGAAACTGTGCAGCGAATTATAACCAAGCAAACGGACTGGCCTGTGCGACAAGCGGCAACTGGGCAGACCATTGCTCCAGGGACGGTTACAGTGGTATCCCCAAGGTTTGACACCAGGCTGTGCAAAAGTGGCTGGCTACTCTGTTTTGACTCACCCTGGCAGGGTCGGTATGGGCCATCCATTGATCGTCTTGCCGCGGGCATTGCATTGCAATACAGGCATAATTGCGGAGCAATAATATTCACTGGTATGGGAGACGATGGCAGTAAGGGCTGTCAAACAATTATAGATCGTGGCGGCTCGGTCTGGGTTCAGAAACCTGAGGGTTGCACTGCACCGGCAATGCCGACAGCAGTACTCAGTACCAGTAGGGTCGATTTTGTCGGCACCGTTGCCCAGCTGGCAGATAAGGTAAGAGAGGAAGCACTACAAATGGAGGCTTGTAGCTAATGAGTTTATTTTTCCTAGACCAACAGAAACCCATCGAGCAAATTGACTGCCTTGTTGTTAACACAGGGCAGTCCGAGTTAGTTTTTCCCATGCCGGCAGTGGCTGAGATTATTCATAATCAGCCCGCGCGTGCTGGAGAGAAGCTGCCGCAGTGGGTTACCGGCTGGATCCAGTGGCGCCATCTTAATATTCCACTGATTGATTTTCATGCCATGCAGCAGGACAGAGCTGCGAGAAATTTTGGCTCCAGCACTAGAATACTGGTACTAAATAGTTTCTGTGAAGGCCACAGCCATAAATACTACGCCATTTTAAGCAAAGGCTTCCCCCATACATTGCAGGTTGAGGCGGATGCGGATCTTGCCAGCACAGGTTCCGTCGGCCTAGACCCCTGCATAAAAATAGAATTGACGCTGGAGGATAAAAAATTCCTGCTACCAGACTTTGAGGCCATAGAACGCTACCTTGCCAAGATTCCGCTGTACTTTTAAACCACCTAATTTTAGCAGCCGACTCCCAGGCGATATACTATGACTGACTCCAGCCCTGTTGTGCCGTGACCCATAGGCCGCGGTTTGCTATTTCGCTCCTCCCTGAACAAATGTTAGTGTTATGCTATTGATTTAGACAATTCAAATAACCGAAAAAATAATAGGGGTAGGTATGAACGGTTTGATGATGGACTCGCAGCTGACAATCACATCAATAATGAGGCATGCGGATCGTATTAATGGAGCCAGTGAAATTGTTTCATTTACAGGCGACAACCCTCACCATAGATACACTTACAAAGACGCCTTTCGTCGAGTTCGTCAGATGGCCAATGCTCTGGATCAGGTTGGCTTTAAAAAAGGTGACCGCATTGCCACCCTGGCATGGAATGACTACCGCCACTTTGAACTCTACTACGCTATTTCATGCGCCGGACATATCTGTCACACCATTAACCCAAGACTTTTTCCCGAGCAGATAGAATTTATTATCAATCATGCGGAAGATCAGTGGGTATTTGCTGACCCCATGTTTGTTCCTTTGCTGGAGGCGCTCAAAGACAAGCTGCCCACGGTTCGCGGCTATGTCATTATGACCAGTGCGGATCATATGCCAGAGACATCCCTGAACAATGCGCATTGCTATGAGACCTTTATTGAGGGCCAGCCTGATACCTTCGATTGGCCAGAGCTGGAAGAGAATACCGCCAGCTCCATGTGCTATACCTCCGGCACCACGGGCAATCCCAAAGGTGTGGTCTACAGTCACCGCAGCACAGTGTTGCACTCTATTGTGGGTTCCTTGCCCGATGTGATGAACCTAGCTAATTCTGATGTGATTATGCCCATCGTCCCCATGTTTCATGTCAATGCCTGGGGCACGGCCTACAATGCCCCTATGGTGGGTGCAAAACTGGTTTTCCCCGGGCCAAAAATGGCTGATGGCGAGACATTGACTCACCTGATCAATGAAGAAAAAGTTAACTACTCACTGGGCGTGCCCACAGTATGGCTGGCTTTGATCGACTATCTCAATGCCACAGGAAAGACGGTGGAGACTCTGAAAAAAGTGGTTGCCGGCGGCTCCGCCTGCCCGCTGTCACTGATGCAAGCTATGGATAAATACGGTATCTATATGCATGTCGGCTGGGGCATGACCGAAATGAGCCCCCTGGGCTCCTACAACAAGCCTCTGGCCTGGATGACTGAATGCTCTGAAGAGGAAAAGAATGCCTATCGCATCCGCGCCGGGCGTATTGTCTATGGTGTAGAGATGAAAATTGTTGACTCCGAACACAATGACTTGCCCTGGGATGGCATCGCCTCAGGCTTGCTGCTGGTTAAAGGCCCCTGGGTCTGTGAAGGCTACTACCGCCTCGAAGACAAGCCAGCATTGGATGCGGATGGCTGGTTTGATACCGGTGATATGGCCTCAATAGATGAATATGGCTATGTGACTATCACCGACCGGGTTAAAGATGTCATTAAATCCGGGGGTGAGTGGATCAGCTCTATAGATGTTGAAAACGCAGCCATGGCCCACGCCGAGGTGCAGGAGGCTGCGGTGATTGGGGTGCCCCATCCTAAGTGGACCGAGCGACCATTGCTGATTGTCATTCCCGTGGCCGGCACATCGCCCAGCAAGGAGGATATTCTGGCTTCCCTGAAAGGCCAAATCGCCAGCTGGTGGGTGCCAGAGGACTGTGTATTTGTTGAGGAGATTCCCCATACCGCGACTGGCAAGGTAAGTAAGAAAGATCTGCGCGAGCAGTTCTCTGATTACCAGTACTCCTAAGCTAGCGGGGTCAACCAAACTTGCGCACAGGCGTTCTAGGCTGGACTCAATAATAGAAGGGGTGTGGTAGATGAAAAGCTTACTTTTAATGGCCCTGGTAGCCTCAGTTTCTATTGGAGCTGTTGCCGAGCATCATGGGGACTCAGACAGGGGTCGCAAAGGCAGCATGTTTAAACAGATAGACGTTGATGGAGATGGCGCTGTTTCGCGTGAGGAGCACGAAGCGGCAATCGCGAGAATGGCTGATGATAGGCGCGAGCGCTTTAATACCATGGACGCTGATGGTGATGGTTCGGTCACCAGAAAAGAGGCCGCCGCAGCAAGAAAGCACAGAAAAGAGGGCCACAAACCGCGCGACCGGGCTGTGGACTAGATCCAAAGTAAAATCTAATAGGGCTGCTTCTCTGAAGTGGCCTTTTTTTATTCCTGGAAAACTGCCCAGCGCTCGGCCAATACAGGCAAAGTATTTGCACCTAAAACTGTTCTGCCGCATCATTGCGGCTCAACTGACTTATGGTGTGATATGACTGATTTTCTGATTGCCCCCTCCATCCTCGCCGCTGATTTTGCCCGTCTGGGTGAAGAGGTAGACAATGTGCTTGAGGCCGGTGCCGATATTGTTCACTTTGATGTTATGGACAACCATTATGTGCCCAATCTCACTATTGGCCCCATGGTATGCAAGGCGCTCAGGGATCATGGTGTGACCGCCCCCATAGATGTTCATCTGATGGTGCAGCCAGTAGATGATTTGATTCGTATGTTTGCCGATGCCGGGGCCAGCTATATTACCTTCCACCCAGAGGCCTCCAATCATATAGACCGCTCACTTCAGCTGGTGCGTGATCTGGGCTGTAAGGCCGGACTGGTGTTAAATCCTGGCACAGGGCTGGATACAGTTCGCTGGGTGATGGACAAGATGGATATGCTATTACTTATGTCGGTTAACCCAGGCTTTGGCGGGCAAAAATTTATTCCCTCGACTTTGGATAAACTGCAGCAGGCCAGACAGCTAATAGATGCCAGTGGCTATGATATTCGCCTAGAGGTTGATGGCGGCGTTGGAGTCAATAATATCGCCGAGGTTGCCACTGCCGGCGCAGATACTTTTGTTGCCGGCTCGGCTATTTTTAGCCAGCCAGACTATGCTGCGGTGATTGCCAGTATGCGTGAGCAGTTGGCGACAGCCGGCTAATTTACTGAAGTAGGTTAATTGATTACAATGACCGCCTTCATCCAGGGAGATGGGTTTTGAACACAAGCAGTTTGGTACAGGTTGATAACAGCCAGCAACGGTGGCGATGGCGCAACTAATGTGTCCTCGGTGCTGCGTGCACCTGCATCAATCGAACTGTCCAAGGAAACCATCATGACCCCTGAAAAATTTGCCCAGCTGGCAAGCCAGAACTTCAACCGTATTCCGGTGACCCGCGAAGTACTGGCCGATCTTGAAACTCCCCTTAGCGTCTACCTAAAACTTGCCATGGGTGCCAACTCCTATCTGTTTGAATCTGTGCAGGGTGGCGAGAAATGGGGGCGCTACTCGCTGATCGGGCTGCAGACCTCCACCGTGCTTAAAGTTTTTGGCAATCGCCTGGAAATTATTCGCGATGGCAAGCCAATGGTAAACCGCGCTACCAGCGATCCCCTCGGCGAGGTAGAGCGCTTTCGTCAGTTGTTCAGCATGCCCAACCTCCCAGAGTTGCCCAGATTTACCGGCGGGCTAGTGGGTTATTTTGGTTACGACACAGTGCGTTTTGTCGAGCCGCGGCTGTCCAAGAGTGCACCAGCTGATGATATGGATGCGCCAGATATATTGCTGCTGGCCTCAGATGAAGTGGCAATCTTTGATAATCTAACCGGTACTATTATGCTGGTGGTGCATGTAGATGCGGCTGAGGCCAAAGCGTTGGAAAAAGCCGAGGCCCGACTCGATGAGTTAGAAGCCAAGCTGGCCCTGCCAGCTCCTCAGTTGCCTGCGATGAATACAGGCCCCGGGATTGCGGAGCAGGCATTTGTCTCGAGCTTTGGCCAGCAGAACTATATGGCGGCAGTCGAAAGAGTTAAAGACTATGTACTTGCTGGCGATGTTATGCAGGTAGTGCCATCTCAGCGGCTGTCAGCTCCTTTTAATGCCGAGCCCATTAATCTGTACCGCGCCCTGCGTAGACTAAACCCCTCGCCCTATATGTATTTTCTGGATCTAGATGGCATTCATATTGTCGGCTCATCGCCAGAGGTTCTTGCACGCCTGGAAGATGGTCAGGTCACCGTGCGACCCATAGCTGGTACCAGGCGTCGCGGTCAGACAGCGGAAGAGGATTTGGCGCTGGAAAAAGAAATGCTCGCCGATCCCAAAGAAATTGCCGAGCATCTGATGTTGATTGATCTGGGGCGCAACGATGTGGGTCGTATCAGTCAAACGGGCACAGTAGAAGTTACAGAGCAGATGATCGTTGAACGCTATTCCCATGTAATGCATATCACCTCCAATGTAGTAGGTGATGTCACTCCGGGAATGGGCGCACTGGAAGTTTTAAAAGCCACATTGCCGGCTGGCACATTGAGTGGGGCACCAAAAATCCGTGCCATGGAAATTATCGACGAACTGGAACCGGTTAAGCGAGGAATCTACGGTGGAGCTGTAGGCTATATTGGATGGAACGGCAATATGGATACTGCCATTGCCATTCGTACCGCAGTAATCAAAGATGGCATGTTGCATGTGCAAGCTGGCGCAGGTGTGGTTGCCGACTCGGTCCCTCAACTGGAATGGGAAGAGACCATGAACAAGGCGCGGGCATTAATGCGCGCAGCAGCTATGGTGTGCCCGGCATCTGAGGGAGAGACCCAATGATACTTATGATCGACAACTATGATTCATTCACCTACAACGTGGTGCAGTATTTGGCTGAGCTGGACGCTGAGGTTAAGGTATTTAGAAATGATGAAATTACCATTGCCGAGATCGAAGCATTAGCTCCGGAAAAAATTGTTATCTCCCCCGGCCCCTGCACGCCCAATGAGGCTGGAGTCAGTGTTGAATGCATTAACACTTTCGCCGGCAGAATTCCGATTTTGGGCATCTGTCTGGGGCACCAGAGTATTGGTCAGGCCTTTGGCGGCAAAATTATTCGTGCCAAACAGGTGATGCATGGCAAGACCTCAATGATCTATCACGACAACAGCGGCGTGTTTAAAGGTCTGAGCAACCCCTTTGAAGCAACTCGCTACCACTCCTTGGTCATAGAGCAGTCGTCCATGCCGGACTGCCTTGAGATTAATGCCTGGACTCAGAACGAAGACGGCTCGATGGACGAGATTATGGGAGTCCGCCATAAACAGCAGGCCATTGAGGGAGTGCAGTTTCATCCTGAATCTATTCTCACTCAGCATGGCCATGATCTGCTGAATAATTTTTTGGAGAGCTAAGCGGTGGATATTAAGACAGCATTAGAAGCAGTAGTCAGTGGCCAGCATCTGAGTTCAATGGAAATGCGCGACGTGATGCGTCAGATAATGACCGGTCATGCCACCGAGGCGCAGATTGGCGCCTTTCTGGTGGCCCTGCGTATCAAAGGAGAAACCATTGATGAAATTGCCGGCGCCGTAGAGGTGATGCGCGATCTGGCTACAGGTGTTGAGGTCTCCGGTGACTACTTAGTGGATATTGTCGGCACTGGTGGTGATGAGTCCAATTTATTTAATGTCTCCACTGCGGCGACTTTTGTGGTCGCGGCCGCTGGTGGGCGAGTAGCCAAGCATGGCAATCGCTCGGTTAGCAGCAATAGTGGTGCTGCCGATTTGCTGGAGGCTGCAGGGGTTAACCTAAATCTTAGCCCGGTGCAGGTAGCCCTCTGTGTTGAAGAGCTAGGGGTCGGCTTTATGTTTGCGCCGGCTCACCACAGCGCCATGAAGCACGCCATTGGCCCGCGCAAAGAGCTGGGACTGCGCACCATTTTTAATATTCTCGGCCCCATGACCAACCCGGCAGGCGTCACTCGCCAGTTGATTGGTGTGTACAAGAAAGAATTATGTCGGCCCATGGCGGAAGTGCTGGGCCGTCTGGGTGCTACCCATATTATGGTGGTGTACTCGGCGGATGGTCTTGATGAAATCAGTATCGCCACCCACACCTATGTTGCCGAGTATCGCGACGGTTCGGTGAGCGAATATCAGATTCAGCCGCAAGATTATTTCTCCTCGGCCCAGAGCCTGGATGGCCTGGCGGTAGAAGATGCTGCCCAGTCTCTGGCGCTCATTACCGATGCTCTAGGCAAGCAAGCCAGTGCCAATGGTGCCAAAGCTGCCGACCTTATTGCCATTAATGCGGGAGCAGCTCTCTATGTGGCCGGCTGTGCTGCAGATTTGCAGCAGGGAGTAGAAATGGCTCTGGATGCTATTGGCTCTGGTTTAGCCAGGGCTAAAATCAACGATCTGGCCACCTTTACCCAGGTCCAGCAAGACGGCTAATAGATTAAGAGATTTAATAATGAGCTCAGATACACCCACGATATTAAAGAAAATTCTTGCTCGCAAGCGTGAGGAGATTGCTGAGCGCAGCGCAACTGTGCCACTACAACAGCTTGTGGAGCAGGCGGCATCCGCTCCGGCACCCAGAGGCTTTGCCGCTGCTCTGGCCAGCAAATTAGCTGGCGGAGAGTCTGCAGTGATAGCCGAGATTAAAAAAGCCTCGCCCAGTAAAGGGGTGATTCGTGAAAATTTTGATCCGGCAGCCATTGCCGCCAGTTATGCCAGGGGTGGCGCAGCCTGCCTTTCCGTACTGACCGATGTGGACTTTTTTCAGGGTGCCGATCAATATTTACAACAGGCTAGAGACGCCTGCCAGCTACCGGTTATTCGCAAAGATTTTATTATTGATGAATATCAGATCTATGAAGCTCGAGTCATGGGTGCAGACTGTATTCTATTAATTGTCTCAGCTCTTTCTGAACCTCAGCTTAACCATCTGCATGAGGTCGCTCTATCACTGGACATGGATGTATTGATTGAGGTCCATGATGCCGCTGAACTAACTGTTGCCCTCAAGCTCGATAACCCTATGGTGGGTATTAATAATCGCAATCTTCACAGCTTTGAAGTCAGTCTCACCAACACCTACCAGCTGTTAGAGAAGATTCCGGACAACAGGATTGTGATTACCGAAAGCGGCATCCACAGCAGAGACGATGTAGCGGCCATGCGTCGACAGAATGTAAATGCCTTTTTGGTCGGCGAAGCCTTTATGCGCAGCGAAGAGCCGGGTGACAGACTCAGCGAGATGTTTAGCTAAGATCTGCTCCTGATGTTTTTAGCGAGTGCCAAATACCACCATGGTTTTTCCCGCTACGGAGACCAGTTCGCGCTCTTCCAGGTCTTTCAGTACACGGCCAACCATCTCTCTTGAGCAGCCTACAATTCGGCCAATTTCCTGGCGGGTGATCTTTATTTGCATGCCATCCGGGTGAGTCATGGCATCAGGTTCCTTGCACAGGTCTAACAGTGTCCGAGCCACCCGGCCTGTGACATCCAAAAATGCCAGGTCGCTGACTTTGCGCGTGGTATCTCTGAGCCGCTGGGCGATCTGTTTGCTGATGGCGAAAAGAAATTCCGGGTGTTTATGGCTGAGTTCAATAAATTTGCTGTAGCTGATTTCGCCCACCTCACACTCAGTTTTGGTGCGAATCCAGGCGCTGCGATGCTCCTGATCAAACAGACCCATCTCACCCACAAAGTCACCGGGGTTTAGGTAAGCCAGAATCATTTCCTTGCCATCGCTATCGTCTTCAATAACTACGGTCACGGAACCTTTAATAATGTAATACAACGTGTCGCCCTGATCTCCAGCATAGATAATCGTGCTTTTTGCAGGATATCTACGGCGGTGACAGTGGGACAAAAATTCTTCAACATTGTCTATGTGTGGGGTAAGAGGTGCAGGCGCCAATGTGTATCTCCTTATAGGGTTTTTCTAAGCCGCGGTCGTTTACCACTACATATAACAGTTATTTGCGACCCCTGTGATTAATAGTAGTCAAAATATTTTCCCTGCGCGACAAATTTAAACTCTGGTCTGTGCTATCTTTGCGAGCCAATCGGCTAGTCAAACAGGTAACAGGTAAGATATGCAAACAACAGTAAAGTGGGTTGATGGTGTTATGTTTTTAGGTGAGTCCGGCTCTGGTCACTCAGTTGTGATGGATGGCGCACCGGATCAGGGTGGCCGAAATATGGGCGCCCGACCTATGGAAATGATTTTAATGGGCCTTGGTGGCTGTGCCTCGTTCGATGTGATGACTATGTTGCAGAAGGGTCGTCAGCAGGTGTTGGACTGCAGAGTAGAGATAGCTGCACAGCGTGTTGATGCTGTGCCTGCTGTGTTTAGTAGCATTCATCTTGAGTTTGTTGTGACTGGTTCTAATTTAAAGGAATCTCAGGTCAAGCGGGCCGTTGAGCTCTCCGCCGAAAAGTATTGCTCGGCCTCTATTATGCTGGAAGCAGCCGGTGTTGAAATCAGCCACAGCTATACTATTGAAAAAGTCTAAAAGCTGACAAATATCGGATATTACCTCCAGGGCAACCTTAATTGAGCTGCACATAAAAGTCCGGGGCAAAAAAAAAGGAGTCCGGGGAGGACTCCTAAAAAAATTCTTTGGATGAATCACAAAGAGGGGTAGGGTTAGAACATGTCCGGGACTCGCTACCAGCGCTTCCCAGGCAGACGTTCTTCAACTGGCGAGCATAATAAAAACCCCAAAAATATAATTCAAATGCATTATTTGCATTTAGCCCATGCACAGCGGTAATGACTCAGATTAAGGCAAAAGAGCTCTAGCAAAAAAAAAGGGACCCTGGCGGGTCCCTGTAAAAAAATCCTATAGCGAGGATTAAGAGGGGTAAATCTTTGGTACAACGAATTTGGTAAATCTGTAAATACAAGCTCTGTAATGCTGTTGAGCTTTACTTCTCAGAAGCCTCAATCTGTGGTGCTTCCAACTTAACGAAACTGTCTTTCGCAATTGCAGCACCCGTAAGGCCGGTAAAACCGATCATTAAATATACGAGTGTCATGTCTGTGTCCTTTGTTAGTTAAGAGCGCCATCGCTCTATGGGTGACAATATAGTGAGTTTCATGACATAATCCAAATGCATTGTTTGCATTAAGTATATGCATTTTGGTAATGGCATAGGAGTTCGTTAAAATGAATCTACAAAAGCTGTCTCGCCTGGATTTAAACCTGTTGGTTTCCCTGCAGGCATTGCTGGAAGAAAAGAGTGTCACCCGGGCCGCTGAGCGATTATTTATTACTCAGCCAGCCATGAGCCGGGTGTTGCAGCGCCTGAGACATCAGCTGGACGATCCATTATTTACTCGCACTGGCAATGAGCTGGTGCCCACTCCCAAGGCAAGAGATTTGCAGGCCCGGCTACCGGGGCTACTTGATAGCATCTTGGAAATTGTCAGTGAGGGGGACTTCGATCCGGCAACCTATGAGGGAGAAATTACTATTGCAGTGCCTGAATTTGTTGCGATTTCCTTAATCTCCGAGTTAACCAAATTGGTTACCGAGCAGGCGCCCGGGGTGATTCTGTCAATCTCCAGTGAAACCGATTCGGTGGAGGGAGAATTGGCCGAAGGTGGTTTGGACTTTGCCATTGATATTGAAAAGACCATTACTGAGGACATCAGCTCCCGAAGTCTGGCTATCTTTACTCCCTCAATCTGGATGAGAGAGGGCCATCCACTGGCCGATAGAGCCAGAGTAACCCTGGACGAAATTTTGGAGTATCCCTTTGTTCAGTACTATCTATTGATCTATAAGCGTGTCAGCGCTCGCACTGACGCTCGTTTTGACCGGACACTGAGAGACATGGGGCGCAAGCGCAAAAAAGCTCTGGTTACCAATCAGCTTATGACGGCCATGGAAACAGTCTGTGATACTGACTGTCTTATGGTGGCGGCCAAGTATGGTTTGACCATGGAGCGTGAGATGTATCGTATTGTGCGCAAGCGTTACCCCGCCGAGCTCCCCCACGAAGGCACTATTTCTCTGGTTCTATTGCAGCACAAGCGTACCTCAGGATCGGGCATCCACCGCTGGCTGTCAGATAAGATTGTTGGCTTGATTCAGAACCGCGAGAGCGATTCCACAGCTGAAAGTTTTGACTAGATACGGTAGCTGCTGCTTGTCATGGCAGAGGAAACCATTGTCATCAGTTTTTTCACCGGCACCGGGAAGCGATGACCGCCAGCATCCAGAGCGCTCTGGGCATGGCGCGCTTCATCGTCCAGCATCTGCTCAACAATAGCGCGGCTCTTGCTGTCCCCCTCGGGAAGGTCGTCGAGATGTTTCTGTAAATGATCGCAGACCTGGTCTTCGGTGGCAGCCACAAAGCCCAAACTAAGTTTATCGCTAACTAGGCCCGCACCCGCACCTATACCAAATGACATGGCGTACCAAATAGGGTTAAGTGCACTGGTACGACCGCCCAACTCGCCGATACGCTGTTCACACCAAGCCAGATGATCAATTTCCTCGGCCGCGGCATGCTCCATCTGTTCACTCACTTCAGGCAACTTCGCTGTAAGGGCCTGACCCTGGTACAGGGCCTGAGCACAGATCTCACCCGCATGATTGACCCGCATCAGGCCTATAGCATGCTGGCGCTCCTGGTCGGTTAATTCGCTCTCTGCAATTTCAAGCGCTGGCGAAACCCGCTGCGGCGCAGGTGCACTGCCCAGCACGGTACGCAGGCCCTGGTCCAGTTGGGTAAGCACTTGGTCTATTGCTGTGAGTCGCCGATTTGCCATATTAATATCTGGGTAACCTTACTAAATCGTTAGTCTGCGGGATCAATTGTAGCCGCTGCAGGAAAGTATTTCTTGCCTATGTAAATAGGTACGTAGGCGATAGCAAAAAAGCCCATCGCCAGCGCTTCACAGACTAGGATATAAAAGGGCCAGGGACCAAAATAATCTAGGATAGAGGGGTTGAGCGGTTTTTCCATTAGGTAGAAGTAATTGGCGTCAAGGGTCAAATTTACAGGGATCAGCAGCAATAGATACAGATTTAACCAAATAAAAGTACGCAGCATACTCCTTGCCTCGGGAATAAGCCGAAAGGCGAGTAGATGATGAATCACTAAAATCACCAAGCCACCATGCACTATCCAGTATTTAAAAAAGCCATAGCTGGGGAAGCCCGCATAGAGGTCAGGGGTCAGCATCGCCTGAAAGGTGCCGCAGAGAACCAAAAAATAGATAATTTCAAAACGCCTCAGATTGGGCTGCCAAAAAAGCATTGGCGCCAGCAAGGCAAACAGATTGCAGATGGACAGGGGCAGATCGACCCGATAATTAAACAGACCGTTGTAGGAGTGAATCCAAGAAAAGGCCACCACGGTCATTGACAAAAATAGCGCAATTATCCGTCCCAGCCATAGGTTTTGCGCGCCACTCAGCCTGGTGCCAACCTTTGCCATCACCGCCAGTAACCCGGCGAACACCACCAGTGTCCACCAGTGCATGGGGCTAAAGGACGCAAAGGGAATATCGAAGCTGAAAAATGGATGGTCCATATTACCCCCGATTTAAATTTTTTTGACAGCCTTGGGCCTTGTTATTTATCTGCGGATTCACGCTCAATAGCGCGCCAGGCGATATCATCTCGGAAATAAATATCCTCCCAGTGAATCGTCGACGCTAGCTGATAAGCGGCACGCTGAGCCTCAGACACTGACTCGCCCATTGCTGTGGCGCAGAGTACTCGACCACCACTGGTAACTACATTGTCACCCCTTTGGGCGGTGCCGGCATGGAATACCTTGGCATCTGTGGCTCCCCCCTCGTCAGGCTGCAGGCCACTAATTACATCGCCGCCGCGGTAAGCTCCGGGATAGCCGCCAGCAGCCAGAACAATTCCCACAGCAGGACGAGGGTCCCACTGAGCCTGTTGCTGATCCAATTTGCCGTCAATGGCTGCCACACAGTGATTGACCAGATCAGATTGTAGACGCAGCAGAATAGGCTGTGTCTCCGGGTCACCAAAACGGCAGTTATACTCGATCACCTTAGGCGTGCCATCGGCCATAATCATGAGTCCTGCATAGAGGAACCCAGTGTAATCGTTGTCCTCAGCAGCCATGCCTTGAACAGTTGGATAAATCACCTGGTTCATAATCCGCTGATAGATTGCCTTATCCACGACCGGCGCAGGGGAATAGGCCCCCATACCACCGGTATTGGGTCCGGTGTCGCCATTACCGGCGCGTTTATGATCCTGACTGGTGGCCATAGGCAAAACATTTTTGCCGTCTACCATAACAATAAAGCTGGCCTCTTCGCCGTCGAGAAATTCCTCAATAACCACTCGGTGACCAGCCTCGCCAAATGCATTGCCTGCCAACATATCGCGCACCGCTGCTTCAGCCTCGGCAATGGTCATGGCAACAATCACCCCTTTGCCGGCCGCCAGTCCATCGGCCTTGATCACTATGGGCGCGCCCACCTCCTGCAGATAAGATAGTGCAGCCTCTACATCGGTAAACTTGCCATAGCTGGCGGTTGGAATCTGGTGGCGCTCAAGAAAATCTTTGGTAAAGGCCTTGGAGCCCTCAAGTTGAGCTGCGCCTTTAGAGGGACCAAAAATAGGCAGGTCGCGGGCTTGAAAAAAGTCCACAATGCCATCTACTAGCGGCTGTTCCGGACCTACAATGGTGAGACCCACCTGGTTACTGGCGGCAAAATCTGCCAGGCCCTGAAAGTCGCTGACCCCCAGATTAATGTTTTCTATATGGGCTTCACCCGCTGTTCCCGCATTGCCAGGGGCAACAAAGACTTTGTTTACATCCGGGCTCTGAGACGCCTTCCAAGCCAGTGCATGTTCACGCCCACCTGAGCCAATAACCAGTACATTCATCAATCGTATTCCAACAGTCACAAAAGACCGCAATTGTAGCAGACTGAGGTGCAGAGTTATCAACGCAGCGCAGTAACCAGTGCATTGAACATCTAAAAAAATCTCTCTGCCGTACCCTAAACCATTAAACAATTAATCCAAGGACTGCTGTTATCACTGATTCTGCGCAAAAGGTCACCCTAGTCTGGTTTCGTCAGGACCTGCGGCTGGCAGACAATCCAGCCCTGAGTGCCGCCTGTGAACGAGGTGACATCATTCCCCTGTATATACTCGACGACCACAACTCTGGAGAATGGGCCATGGGTGGTGCCAGTCGCTGGTGGTTGCACGGTGCTCTGGAGTCCCTAAACCAATCTCTGCAGGGCAAGCTTAATATTTATCGTGGTGACCCCTTGGCCGTCCTCAGTCAGTTAGCCCAGCAGACCTCGGCTACCTCAGTTGTGTGGAACCGCTGTTATGAACCCTGGCGCATTGCTCGCGATGCCAAGCTAAAGGCCCAGCTAAAGGATCAGGGCATAGAGGTAGAAAGTCACAACGGCTCGCTGCTCTGGGAGCCCTGGCAGGTACTTAAAAAAGATGCCACACCCTACAAGGTTTTTACGCCCTACTACAGGCGTGGTTGCCTGTCGGCAGTCCCTCCCAGAAAGCCACTACCGGTGCCCGCCAAACTTAGCGTTCAGACTCCCCTTGGCGATAGCCTGGCCCTGAGTGATCTGCAGCTGCTGCCAACCATTGCCTGGGACACCGCCATGGCGGCACGCTGGGAGATCAGTGAAAGCGCTGCTCAGGATCGCTTGGATGAGTTTGTTATGCACGAGCTTGAAGACTATCGTGAGGGGCGTAATTTTCCAGCTAAGCCCAATGTGTCGCGGCTGTCTGCCTACCTGCATTTCGGACAGATATCTGCCAACACCGCCTGGCACAGGGCCTCAGATGCATCTGCACTGATCAATAATGAATCCAGCGTAGATACATTTTTAAGTGAGCTGGGGTGGCGAGAATTCTCCCACTACCTGCTATACCATTTTCCCCAGTTACCCAGAGACAATCTGCAGTCTAAGTTCGACAACTTTCCCTGGGCTTCTAATACTGACGCCGATCTTAAAGCCTGGCAGCAGGGCCGCACCGGTTACCCTCTGGTGGATGCGGGTATGCGCGAGCTCTACAGCACGGGCTATATGCACAATCGCGTGCGCATGGTGGTGGGTTCGTTCCTGGTAAAAAATTTACTGATTCATTGGCATCGAGGAGAGGATTGGTTTTGGGACTGTTTGGTAGACGCCGATTTAGCGGCCAACAGTGCCAGTTGGCAGTGGATTGCCGGCTGTGGCGCAGATGCGGCACCTTACTTCCGCGTATTTAACCCTGTCACTCAGAGTGAGAAGTTTGATAAGCAGGGCGACTATATTCGTCGCTATGTCCCTGAATTGGCGGAGATGCCTGCCAAATATATTCATGCCCCCTGGCTGGCGCCCGCAAATATTCTGGCAGCAGCAGGTGTAGAGATGGGTGTTAACTATCCCACCCCAATTGTCGATATCAAAGAGTCTCGGGAGCGGGCGTTAGCGGCATTTGCGGTAACCAAGGCGGTTGAATAAAGTCTTGGGCCATCTTGCCAGGCTGCGGCCAGAGGGCTCGCCAAGCCCATGGGATACAACAGCACAGAAAATAAAAAAGCCCGCATTTAGCGGGCTTTTTTATAGCCGTTAACAGCTTAGGCTCTAATGTCTAAAATGACGCATGCCGGTAAACACCATGGCCATGCCGTGTTCATTGGCTGCGGCAATCACCTCATCATCGCGCATGGAACCGCCGGGCTGAATAATGCAGCTGATTCCAGCTTCGGCTGCGTTATCAATGCCGTCGCGGAATGGGAAGAAGGCATCTGATGCCATCACCGCGCCGACCACTTCTAGCCCGGCATGCTCGGCTTTGATGCCGGCGATTCGCGCTGAGTTAATACGGCTCATCTGACCGGCTCCCACACCTATGGTTTGATTGTTTTTGGCGTAGATGATGGCATTGGACTTAACCATCTTGGCGACTTTCCAGGCAAACATCATATCGGCCAGTTCGGCCTCTGACGGCTGGCGGTCGGAGACAATTTTAAGGTCTTGCTCTGTGATCATGCCATTGTCGCGGTCCTGAATCAGCAGGCCGCCATTGACACGCTTATAGTCAAAGTCCTGAGGTCGCTCTGTGCCCCAGGCGCCACATTCCAGCAGGCGAACATTTTTTTTGGCAGCTACAGCGGTTACAGCCTCTGCAGATACCGAGGGAGCAATAATCACTTCAACAAATTGTTTCTCGCAGATTTTTTCTGCGGTTGCTGCATCCAGTTCGCGATTAAAAGCAATAATGCCACCAAAAGCCGATTCTGGATCTGTGGCAAAAGCCAGATCATAAGCAGTGTTGATATCCACAGCTACAGCCACACCACAGGGGTTGGCATGTTTTACAATCACGCAGGCGGGCTGATCAAATTGTTTCACAGTTTCTAGCGCCGCATCTGTGTCAGCAATATTGTTAAACGATAACTCTTTGCCCTGCAACTGCACCGCAGTGGCTACGCTAGCCACTGTTGGGTTGGCCTCTGTGTAGAAAGCAGCCTTCTGGTGAGGATTCTCGCCGTAGCGCATTTCCTGGGTTTTAAAATACTGCACATTGTAGGTATCAGAGAAGTCGCGCTTTTCATTGGCGGTATTTCTGGCCCCAAAATGGTTGGCAATCATGCCGTCGTAGCCAGCAGTGTGCTCAAAGGCCTTCACCATAAGTTGGTATCTGGTGCTGTAGTTCAGTTGCCCCTTGTTGGCCTGCATCTCTGCAATAACTGTGCTGTAGTCACCTGCATTAACTACTATGGCAACGTCTTTATGATTTTTGGCCGCAGAGCGAACCATGGTCGGGCCACCAATATCAATATTCTCAATCGCCCTGGGTAGATCACAGTAGGGGTCTGCCACTGTGGCAGCAAACGGGTATAAGTTAACCACCACCATATCGATGGGTTGAATACCATGCTCTGCCATTACATTATCGTCTTGGCCTCGACGGCCAAGGATTCCGCCATGCACTTTGGGGTGCAATGTTTTGACCCGGCCATCCATCATCTCGGGAAAGCCGGTGTAGTCAGATACCTCGGTGACCGCAATCGAATTTTCGCGCAGCAGGCGAAAGGTGCCTCCAGTAGAGAGTATTTCTACGCCCTGCTCGGTGAGTGCCTGGGCAAAATCTACAATGCCAGTTTTATCGGAAACACTGATCAGTGCGCGGGAAATTTTTCGTAAGTCGCTCATGGAGTCCTCGGTTTAAAAGCTGATAGTTCAAAGGGTGCAGTAGGTGATTAGTACCTGTTACAGAAGGTCGTAATGTTTTAATTTTTTGCGCAGAGTGCCGCGGTTGAGCCCGAGAATTTCCGCAGTTCTGCTCTGATTCTGACGGGTATAATTCATCGTTGCACTCAGCAGTGGCGGTTCCACTTCAGCCATAACCAGCTCATATAAGTCTCGGGTATCCTGGCCATCGAGGTCGGCAAAGTAGCGCTGCATTGCCTCGGCCACACTGTATCTAAGAGATTGACTGCTCTGGCTTTCACTGGCTGCAGGGCTATCACTTGCTGCAGGGCTGCCCTCTGCGACTGTAGTTGGTGTCTCTATTGCAGAAGTCATGCGGCCTGTTCCTGGTTAACTGGGTTATTAAAAAATTGATCCACAAACTGTTGCTGTTGAGCGGTACTTTCGAGCTTATTAAATTGCTGGGTAAACTCTTTGCCGCCAGCCAGTTCACTGCTGTACCAACCAATGTGTTTTCTGGAAATTCGCACACCGCCCACTTCGCCATAGAATTTATGGAGTGCCAGTAAATGGCGAGCCATCATTTGCCCCAGCTCATGAAAGCTCGGGGGTGGTAGATGTTGGCCATTTTCAAGATATTGATTAATCTGAGAAAAAATCCATGGATTGCCCTGAGCTCCGCGCCCAATCATCACCGCGGCAGCTCCTGTATGCTCGAGCACGGCGACAGCTTTTTCTGGGCTGGTAATATCGCCATTGGCAATCACTGGCATAGAGACGGCCTCTGTTACTGCGGCGATGGTATCGTATTCGACTTCCCCTACAAAACGACAGGCTCGAGTGCGGCCATGTACAGCGAGCGCCGCTACTCCAGCCTGTTCAGCAATTTTCGCAATGGTCACGGCATTGCGATTTTGACGATCCCAGCCGGTGCGAATCTTTAGTGTGACAGGGACATCAACGGCGTCGACTACTGCATGTAAAATACTGGAGACCAGCTGTGGATCCAGCAATAACGCCGAGCCTGCCGCCCGCTTGCAGACTTTTTTGGCTGGACAGCCCATGTTTATATCGATAATTTCAGCGCCCTGGGTAACATTAAACTGCGCCGCTGTAGCCATCATCTGCGGATCATAGCCAGCAATCTGTACTGATCTGGGTGCCGGTTCATCGCCAAACTGGATGCGCAGGCGAGACTTTCTGGTATCCCAGGTGCTAGGATCTGCGGCCACCATCTCGGAGACCACCAGCCCGGCGCCCATCTCCCTGCACAGCTGACGGAAGGGCAAATCAGTTACTCCGGCCATAGGAGCCAGTATAGTTTTGCGATCAATCTGGTAGGGGCCAATATTAAACACAGCAAAGCCATAGATCAGTGAAAAAACGGTTGGCCATTCTACCCTGTGACCAACTGATTAAAAAGTGATCAATTAAAAAAAGCCTTATTTTTACTCATATGCTGTAAACCGATAGTCCTAAAACTATAATGAACCATCAATCACAGCATAATTACCTGCAGCCTATGATACTCAACAACCATTTTCTCCAGCAGATAAAGACAGGGCCCATAGATTGGCAGGCTAGTGCCGTTATGCTATTTGATTGTCTGGGTCAGTCTCAGTGACAGCCAATATAGGGGCAGTGATTTTAGCCGCTGGTAGTGGGTCGCGATTTGTCAGTTCTGGCGGCGATGGTCCCAAGCAGCTGGTCTCTATCGATGGTTTACCCATGTTGCAGCAGGCGATCAATCTGGTCGATCAATTATTGCCAGGCAAGGTCTACAGCCTGCTGGGCAGTGACTGGCAAAATATAGAAAAACAACTGGTTGGTGCCGAGGTCATTATTAATCCAGATTGGCAGCGCGGACTGGGTAACTCTATTGCCTATGCTGTAAGGCATCTGGCTGCGGATCAGTTAGCTTACGATGGTCTGCTGATCATGCTTGGAGATCAGCCATTGTTAACCAGCACCGCACTGGCCGAGATGCTGGATCTATTTGACAGGGACAGGGTGGTCTGTGCCGTCTATGATGGTCATGCTGGAGTACCAGCGCTTTTCCCGCGCACATTTTTTGCCGATTTGATGGCTCTGGATGGCGACTCTGGCGCCAAGGCTATGTTGCAATCGTTGAACGATAAAGTCACAGTACCCATGCCTGAAGCGGCTATAGATATAGATACTATTGAGGACCTTGAAAGCCTTTAGCGCCAATCAAAAGCCCGTAGCCCCAATCAAAAGCCTTTAGCGCCAATCAAACTGATAAAACCCCCAGCCCCTCCAAAAACCTGCGGCAGTTAGATGCTCAGCTAACTCAGTTTTGTGGCCGACAGCCTTGCCCACTCATCCTCTATGCCTGCGGCATCAAAGGTAAATTGCTGCAGATAGGGCGCAGCCACGTCCTCAATCTGCGACTCAAGCAGCCCGGACAGGCACAGCAAACCACCGGCAGCGGTGAGGTCGCTAATGTTATTGGCAAGCTCAATAAGAGGTGCGGCGAGAATATTAGCCACCATAATATCGGCCAGACTATTGTCTGGAATGGCATCGGGCAGGCAGGTAATCAGGCGATGATCAGCAATACTGTTGCGCTGGGCGTTATCGCGACTGGCCAGCAGCGCCTGGGGATCGTTGTCTATAGCTATCACTTTTTCCGCGCCCAGCAGCAGGGCAGCAATTCCCAGTATTCCCGAGCCACAGCCATAGTCAATCAGAGTTTTACCCTTGAGATCCTGCTGGTCCAGCCAGCGTAAGCAGAGATGGGTTGTGGGATGACTGCCGGTGCCAAAGGCCAGCCCGGGGTCCAGTAATAGATTGATACCATTGGGATCTGGTGCATCAGTCCAACTGGGACAGATCCACAGGCGATGGCCACATTTGAGTGGCTTGAAATACTTCTTCCATTCCTGGGACCAGTCTTTGTCTTCAAGTAGCTCCCAGCGCAGCTCGGCGTCCAGTTGCGGTTGCAATTGGGATTTTAGCTGCAGAGATACAGCATCAGTATCTATAGTCGAGGGGAATAGGGCTTTGACAACGCAGCTGTCCCACAGAGGGGTTTCACCCACACCTGGTTCCAGAATAGGCTGGTCTGCAGCATCCTGCAGTGTGACTGACACAGCACCCAGCTCCAGCATAGCGTCTTCAGTAGATTCGGTCTGCTTTAGGGGTACTTCAGTCTGTAGTTGGACCCATCGATTGGCTGACACTCTTTTACAGACCGAGTTTTTTCTCGAGGTAGTGGATATTGACTCCACCTTTTTTAAACTCGGTATCGCGAACCAGATCTGCATGGAGTTCTATATTGGTCTTTATGCCGTCAATCACCATTTCATCCAGCGCGTTGCGCATTCTTGACAGGGCTGAGTTTCTGTCGCGGCCATAGGTTATAACCTTGCCGATTAGACTGTCGTAATTGGGTGGCACTCTGTAGCCATTGTAAATATGGGAATCAACGCGCACGCCATTGCCGCCCGGTGCGTGGTAGGCATTGATGGTGCCTGGCTGGGGCATAAAGCTCACTGGATCCTCTGCATTGATACGACACTCAAAGCTGTGGCCGCGGAAAATAATATTTTCTTGCTTAAAGCTCAGAGGTCTGCCGCTGGCAATCAATAGCTGTTCTTTAATAATATCGACGCCGGTGATCATCTCAGACACTGGATGCTCAACCTGAACGCGGGTATTCATTTCAATAAAGTAGTAGTTGCCGTCTTCGTAGAGAAACTCAAAGGTACCGGCGCCGCGATAATTAATCTGTATACAGGCGTTGACGCAGCTTTCAAAAACCGCCTGACGAGCCTCTTCAGGAATTCCTGGAGCTGGCGCTTCTTCAATGACCTTCTGGTGGCGCCTCTGTAGCGAGCAGTCGCGGTCACCCAGATGAATAGCGCTACCCTGACCATCTGACAGTATCTGCACCTCCACATGTCGCGGGTTTTGCAGAAATTTCTCCATATACACAGTGCCATCGCCAAAGGCAGCTGCGGCTTCTGTCTTGGTAATACTCACTGCATTAAGCAGACTTTGCTCGTTTTCTACCACGCGCATGCCTCGGCCACCGCCACCAGCAGCAGCTTTAATAATCACTGGATAGCCTATGCGCTGGGCCGTAGCTTTGAGAAATTCAGGGTCATTGGGCAGAGGGCCGTCGGAGCCTGGCACCGTGGGTACACCGGCCTCTTTCATTGCCTTAATAGCGGCAACTTTGTCGCCCATAATGCGGATCACGTCGGCGGTTGGACCTATAAATACAAAGCCGCTGTTTTCTACCTGCTCTGCAAAGTCAGCATTTTCAGCTAAAAAACCATAACCGGGGTGAACTCCCTGAGCTCCGGTAATCTCCATGGCGCTGATGATCGCTGGCACATTGAGATAACTCTGGGGTGAGGGGTTGGGGCCAATGCAAATCGCTTCGTCAGCCAGCTTCACATGTTTGAGCTCAGCATCCACTTTTGAGTGCACAGCAACGGTTTTAATATCCAACTCTTTGCAGGCGCGAAGAATTCTTAAGGCAATTTCGCCGCGATTGGCGATAAGCACTTTATCCAGCATGATCAGGTTCCCGGCAGACTTTAAACAATAGTAAACATAGGTTGATCGAACTCAACCGGCTCACCGTCTTCAAGCAGTATGGCTCCAATGGTGCCCGCCTTGTCGGCTTCAATCTGATTCATCATTTTCATAGCTTCGATAATGCATAGAACATCGCCGGGCGCCACCGTCTGACCGACCTGCACAAAGGCGGCAGAGCCTGGGGCCGGCGCGCTGTAGAAGCTGCCAACCATGGGTGAGCGCACCACATGACCACTTAGCTCATCCGCAGCCGGAGCTGCAGGAGCAGCTGGAGCCACAGCAGCAGCTGCAGCTGGAGCCGGCGCTGCAGGTGCTGGCACAGGCGCTGGGGCAGGGGGTGCGGAATAGGTCACTGGGCCGCCGCGGCTAATGCGCACAGACTCTTCACCCTCGGTGATCTCCAACTCATTAATGTTGGATTCTTCCAGCAGTTCTATCAGTTTTTTAACTTTGCGAATGTCCATTCTAATCTCTCATTATTGGTCAAGCTTGCTAAGCACGGCGTGCAGCGCAAGATCGTAGCTTTTAGCGCCGAAGCCGCAAATAACGCCCTCAGCAATATCAGAAAAATAGGAGTGGCGACGAAACTCTTCGCGTCCGTGGACATTGGAGAGGTGCACTTCTATAAAGGGAATCTCCACACCAAGCAGCGCGTCGCGCAGAGCCACACTGGTATGAGTAAAGGCGCCAGGATTGAAAATAATGTAGTTTATTCCCTCCTGCTTGGCATCATGGATGCGCTGGATCAGCTCATATTCCGCATTGCTTTGCAGCGCCTGCAAATGGTGGCCTGCACCAATAGCGGTATCCATTAGATGCTGATTGATTTGTTCCAGAGATGCACTGCCGTAGAGCTCCGGCTCCCGGGTGCCGAGCAGGTTCAGGTTAGGGCCGTGGAGAAGAAGTATGGACGCCATAATAATCGCAGGTCTGCTGGAGTTCATTGCAGTCTGCCCTAAAACTCACAGCCTGTCCACAAATAGCGGCAAAAACTGTTTTTCGGCGAAATTCGCCTCATTTTACTCGATTTTTGCTGCTTTTTCCTCGGTGTTGTTCTTGCGCTAGGCTGAATTTCTGGCCAGATAGCGGGTTTTAGCCTCATAATCGCACCAAAAAGGCGCCTTTATGACGAAGTTCGTCTAAATTCGGCTAAAAGCCACAAATTTGTGGCTAAAATGCAGCTAACATCTAATTGATGCTATTTAGCGCGTCGAGAACCATATCTTGTAGAAGAATTTGCGGCAAAATCTGTGCCCCTCCATCGCCACTTGGGTAGAGCAGATACAGGGGCACACCGCTGCGCTGATACTGATTGAGCAGTTCTGTGATCTCCGGATCAGAATGGGTCCAGTCCCCTTTCATATAGGTGATATTGTTGGCTGCCAGGGCTTGGTAGAAAGCCTCGGAGCTCAGTGCGACCTTTTCATTGGCCAGGCAGGTAATACACCAGTCTGCAGTGAGATTTACAAACACTGGCTTACCACTACTTCGCAGCTCGCTCAGGCGCTGGGGGGAATAGGTTTCCCAGCGAGCCACTCTATCATTATCCGACAGACCAGCAGCTGGTATAGCTACGGCTCCTACAAGACAGAGTGCTGCCAACAGCTTGCTGAGGCTGAGTTGCCAGGTTTTTGTACCCGCCGCCCGATCCAGCTTCCATAGCCAGATTGCCATAGCAATCAGTGTAAGGCCCACAATAACTGCGGCTACTACATCCACACTGGTTTGCCGGCCGGCGACCCAAACTAGCCAGGCTGCAGTGAGATAAAGAGGGAAAGCCAGGAACTGCTTGAAGGTATCCATCCACTGTCCGGGTTTTGGCAGCCGTTGACTGAGTCCTGGTATCAGAGTGAGTAGGATAAAGGGCAGGGCCATACCCAGCCCCAGAAAAGCAAATACTAGCAGGGCAACAGCTGAAGATTGGGAGACCGCAAAGCCCAGTGCTGGGCCCATAAAGGGTGCAGTGCAGGGACTGGCAACAGTGGTAGCTAAAACACCGGTTAAAAAAGACGAACTAAGGCTCTCTTCATCGGTATCTGCCGACTGACCCAGTGACATCAGCCCGGCGCCAATCTCCAGATAGCCCGAGAAAGCCAGACCCATAATAAAAAATAGATAGATCAGACCTACAATAAAACCTGGAGACTGTAGCTGAAAGCCCCAGCCCACGGCTTCTCCAGCTGAGCGCAGGGCAAGCATAACCACAGCTATGGCGACAAAGCTGGAGACCACCCCCAGGGTGTAGACCAAGCCATGAATCTGTTTGCTGCGCTGAGACTGATGAGCTCGCGCAAAGCTGAGTGCCTTGATGGATAGTACCGGAAAAACACAGGGCATCAGGTTTAAAATCATACCCCCAGCGAGGGCGAAGACTAATACCAAACCAAGAGACAGTGGTGCATCTGCAACAGGGTTAGCATCAATTCCTCTCTGCGCAGATGCTGAGGCTGTGTTGCTGATAGAGACAGTGCCCGACAGCAAGTCAATGGTCACCCACTGCTTGTAGGGAGGGTAACAGAGTCCGGCATCGGCACAGCCCTGGGACTCTATCTGGATTTCTATCTGATCGGCCTCGGTGCTAAAAGGTAGGGTTACACTGGTGCTTTTATAATAAACCTCCAGCTCGGCCTCAAAGTAATCGTCCCACTTTACCTTGCCTGTCTGGAAGCTCGGAGGTTGCAGCTGGCTGCTGGGATCCACGGCATTGAACTTGAAGCGATCCCGGTACAGGTAGTAGCCATCGGTAATGGTCCAGTCAAACCGCAGCTGACCATCCCCTACCGACACATCGACCTGATAGGCCTGTTCTACAGGAATAAAAGTATTGCTGTCTTGCACCAGCAGGTTGTTTGCTGAGCCTGAGGTTTGCGATACAGATACCTGAGCTAAGCCAGCCAGACTAAAGGATAGAGCCACGAGCCCTAGGCTCAGTAATAGGCCCTTTCTAAAAATTGTCTTCATATCGCTATTCCATTGTCATACTGGCTTATTATTTAGTGTGCAGAGTCCAGATGGACAAACCGTTCAAAATACTCTGACCCTGAGTTTAACATTTTGGTAGCATAGGCAGGGTAAAAAAACCTGATAACCAGTCAACCTCGCTAGCTCCGTGCTATAGTTTCCGAGAGGATCAATATGAAAAAAACCATTGCGTTTATTGTGGCGACGCAGATCGCTCTGCTAGCCCCATTAACCCAGTCTCAGCCCGCTACTCATACAGCACAACATGCGCATGGGTCTGTGCTCGAAGCCTCTGACGCTTATATTCGCACAATGCCTCCCGGGCGCACAGTTACCGCCGGCTTTCTTAGCATCACCAACAGTGGTAGCCAGGACTGTAAGATCCTCAGCGCTGAGTCCCCCCTGTCTGACCGTCTCGAGTTTCACGATCACCTGCACAGCGATGGCATGATGCGCATGCGGCCAGTTGCCGGTGGGTTGCAAATAAACGCTGGTGAGACGTTGGTATTCCAGCCTGGCGGACTGCATATTATGCTGTTTCATCTTCAGCAGCCGCTGGTCGCTGGTGAGAGTACGCCTCTGCAGCTCAATACAGATCAGTGCGGCACTCTTCAGATTAATGCTGAAATCCGCAGCTTGGTCGCCAAACCTATGGGCGGGATGCACCATTAATGAAGCTGTTTAAGGGACTGAGATCGAGGTGGAGCCGCTCTTACAGCAGTATGAGTGAAACTCTGTCAGAGGACTATGTGGGCGAACAGGCCCCCAAGGGCCTGCGCTACAGTCTTTTAAGCACAGTGCTGCTATTGGTATTGCTAATACTGCTGGGTTGGTACTGGAGTGATGAGCCCGATCTATTTGAGGTTACCTCTGTCAATAGTCAGTCGCAGCAACCGGTAGTCGGCGCTGCCACTACAGGCACATTGGTTCATGTGATCGATACTATGCTTAACAAGCCCGGTGGTTATCTGGCCAATGATGTTATACCTCCGGGGCTGTGGCTGGATAATCTGCCAAGCTGGGAGTTTGGTGTGTTGGTCCAGGTGCGGGACCTCAGTAAGGCAATGCGCGAGTCATTTAGTCGATCTCAGTCCCAGTCTACGGAAGATCGCGACCTGGCCCTGGCCGAGCCCAGATTCAATGTAGACCATCAGAGCTGGGCTGTGCCCTGGCCGGAAAGTGAGTATGCCGATGGTCGTGACTACTTAACAAGTTACCTGCAGCGTCTTGGCGACGAACAGGAATTCGATGCTCAATTCTATGCCCGCGCTGACAATCTGCGCTATTGGCTGGGCACCGTGGAGACCAGACTGGGCAGCCTGTCGCAGCGACTTTCCGCCAGTGTGGGCCAGCGCCGCATCAATACTGATCTCGCTGGGGCGGCAGATGCGCGCCAATCTACAGCTTCTCCCAGAGAGCTTGTGGTAAAAACCGACTGGATGCAGATAGATAATGTTTTCTATGAGGCTCGCGGAACCTCCTGGGCACTGCTACATTTTCTACAGGCCATTGAAATTGATTTTGCTGATGTTCTTGACAAGAAAAATGCCCGAGCCAGTGTGCGACAAATTGTGAGGGAGTTGGAAATGACTCAGCAGCCGGTGCATGCCCCGATTATTGTTAATGGTGAGGGCTTTGGGTTACTCGCTAATCACTCACTGGTGATGGCGTCTTATATTAGTCGTGCCAATGCGGCGATTATTGATTTAAGGGAGTTGCTCTCCCAAGGTTAAATACCAATGACAGATGTCTTGAATGCAGATGGAATTGTTTCTGGGACAGAATTAGAAAAAAAACAAGAGAGACAAGCAGATACAGAGCCTGGTACCGGACTTGAACAGGCTCTCAGCCAAGATCTGGTGGCAGCCCGCCTGAAAGGCGGTGTTATGGTTGTCGACGAAAACTTTAAAATTGTCATGATTGATCGCAAAGCAGCCAAATTTTGCGGTGTCTCCTCGGGTCAGTCTCAAGGCAAAGGGTTTTACTCATTGTTCCCTGGCCTTCACGGCAGTCTATTTGCCTCCGAACTCCATGAGGTTCTGATTGCCATTGGTGAAAAGCGCTGCTCCAGACCCAGCCAAAACACCCTTCTTGATCAGTTTGCCAACGCCTTTGGCGCCAGTGCAGGGCTGAGGGAGCCCATCTGGGCTATTTCCATGCGCGCCTATCGCGATGGCAGCAATATCTATGGCTTGATTCGTATTCACTTTACCAGCCACAGAGAAGATCCAGCTCCAGGAGGTTTGAGCCTGCAGTGCCCTGGCCAGGCGCCAGACAATAGTCCTTCGCAATCCACAGCCATCAGTCGCAGTATTAACTTTAGCCAGGATAGTGCGACGCTAGTGGTGGATTGCTATGGTTATATCTCAACGATTAGCCAGGCTGCAGAAACTCTCTTTGGCTATAGTGAAGAGGTGTTGCGCGGCAGCTCAGTACGATTGTTATTCCCCGACCTCAATGACCTCGATGGGTCTGATATTTCCGGCAGTCTTGATAAGCTGGTAGCTCAAAATCCCCAGGGTTATATCTTAGCTGCCACCTCAGAGGGAGAGTCTCGGCGACTGGACTTGCAAATCTTTAGCTGCTCTGAGGATTCACAAGAGTTAATTTTACTCTGCCGTGATCGTACCCAGAGCAGTCTGATCGCAGAGGAGTTGGCCAACCGTGGCCGCCTGTTTGATTGCACATCTAAGGGCGTTGCCGATGCTGTGCTGGTTGTTGATGCCGAGGGCTTTGTTGCAGAGATGAACCCCATGGCAGAGCAGCTTCTGGGCTTCGAGCTGGACGCCTCAAAAGCGCTGCAGATTGAAGCAGTGATGCCCCTGGCCAATGAGAAGACCGGCGTTAAGGTGACACCGGTTCACGATGCGCTGACCCAGGCTGTCAATATTCAGGAGACAGAGTCACTGCTGCTAAAGGTGCGCGGCGCCGAGCCCATGGCGGTAGCCGTATCAGCATTCCCCATGCGAGATGCCATGAATCGCATGCAAAAATGTCTGGTTATATTCCGGCCCCTGAGCGAAGCCAGGCGCGTTTCCAGTCGCCTGCGCTGGCAGTCCATGCACGACGAGCTTACCGGGTTGCCAAATAGGAAGCTATTGGCAGAGCGACTTCAGCGCGCCATAGAAAGCGCCAAACGAGAGGGCTCTATCCATGCACTGCTGTATATAGATCTCTACAACTTTTCAGTGATCAATGATACCAGCGGACATATGGCGGGTGATGAAATGTTGGTTCAGTTTGCCCGTCTGCTTATGGAGATCGCAGGCCCCAGTGATATTGCCGCGCGCATTGGCAACGATGAATTTGCGCTCCTATTGCACTGTATAAATTACGACAAGGCTATGGCTATGGCCGAGCAGGTGCTCGAGGTGATCAAAGACTTCAGTATTCCCTGGGAGGGCGAAACCCTCAGGGTGGGGGCTAGTATTGGCGGTATTATGATTGATGCTGAGGCGCTCTCGGATATCGATCTTATGATCAGTGCCGGGTCATCTTGTGCCGCCGCTCGTGACAGGGGGCGCAATAAAATTCATTTTCAGTCCTTTAATGAAGAGGTCAGCAAACGTCGCCGCCTGGCCACCAGCATGCCCAAGATCGTATCAGCATTGGATGAAAACAGGTTTACCCTCTTTGCCCAGCCGATAGTGTCTTTAAACCCAAATATTGCACTGCCAAGATATTACGAGATTCTGGTGCGTATGCGCGACAGTGATGGCAGCATTTTGCCACCCTCAGAGTTTATTCCCGTGGCAGAGCATTTTTCTTTAATCGACGATCTGGATAAATGGGTATTTACCAATGCACTGGAATTTCTGCAAAACCGCCAGCGGCGGGGCGAGTTGCTGCCAACCTTGGCCGTCAATCTGTCTGGAACCACTGTGGGGGACGAAAATGCTATTGATTATATTCTCGCCGGATTTAGCGACAGCGGTATTCCACCCAAGCATATCCAGTTTGAAATTACTGAGACTGCGGCAGTAAAACATCTGCCAGAGGCTAAGCGTCTGATAGCCACATTACGCTCGGTGGGCGTGTCTTTTGCTCTGGATGATTTTGGCAGCGGGCTATCTTCATTTGCCTACCTAAAAGAGTTGCCAATCGACTGCCTGAAGATTGACTCGAGCTTTATCAAAACCATGGACAATAGTGACGTCGACTATTCCGTGGTCAGCACTATCAATCACCTGGGTCATATTATGGGAGTATCGACGGTTGCAGAGGGCGTGGAAAACAGAAGTCAGCATCAGCTGCTGAAAAAAATAGGCGTCGACTATATCCAGGGTTTTCTGGTTAAACATCCCCAACCGCTGGATAAAATCCTAAATCCTGTCTGATAGTCTTAGGCTTTGGCGCTGTGGGTGACAATACCCTGCTGTGTAGCCAAAAACAGAATATCCGCAGGCTTGAGGGCGAACAGACCATTAGTTACCACCCCGGTGATTTGATTGATTTTCTCCTCCAGCTCACAGGCTGAGCCTATGGGGTAGAGATGGTGAACATCCAAAATCAGGTTGCCATTATCGGTAATCACATTTTCTCGCCACACCGGGTCGCCGCCGAGTTTCACCAATTCTCTCGCAACATGACTGCGGGCCATAGGGATTACTTCGACAGGCAAGGGGAATGTACCCAGATAGTCTACCCATTTGCTTTCATCTGCAATGCAGACAAATTCTTTGGCTACGGCAGTGACAATTTTTTCTCTGGTAAGAGCGGCGCCACCACCTTTGACTAGCTCTAATCCAGGGTTGGCTTCGTCGGCGCCGTCAATATAGATGCTGACTTCAGCTACCGAATTAAGCTCGTACACTGGAATACCATGCCCGCGAAGCCTCTCGGCCGAGGCTTCAGAGCTAGCCACAGTTCCCTGAAATCTGTGTTTATGCTCGGCGATAAGATCTATAAAGCAGTTGGCGGTTGAGCCTGTACCTATGCCAACAATGCTGTCATCTTCGATACGCTCAAGGGTGTAATCTACAGCTGCCTGCGCAACCGCCTGTTTAAGTTGATTTTGGTCCACTGATTACCCCTAGGCCGACTGTTCGAATTTTAGATTTGCGATTATAAGATAATCAGGGTGAAAAAGGGTCGCTAAATTGCGCCCGTTCAGCATTAGTGCCAACAGAGGCTGGCTTAAATGGCCTGATCAAATTACCATTGCCCCATAGCCGAATAACCCGGAAAGCCAAATGCCTCAGAAGTACGTTAAAAAAATCCTCGATGCTCGTATCTACGATTTGGCGATCGAGACACCAATTGATGTAGCGCCACTGCTTTCTCACAGGTTAAACAATCAGGTGCTGCTCAAGCGTGAAGACCTGCAGCCGGTATTCTCCTTTAAATTGCGCGGGGCCTATAACAAGCTCCGCCATCTTTCCGACGAGCAATTGGCGGCTGGGGTTATTGCGGCCTCTGCGGGTAACCATGCCCAGGGTTTGGCGCTGGCAGCTAAAAAGATGGGGGTTAAGGCAACCATTGTTATGCCTCAGACCACACCGCAAATTAAGGTAGATGCAGTGCGTGCCAGAGGCGCCAGGGTTGTATTGATTGGCGATAGCTATGATGCCGCGGCGGCTCATGCAAACAAGCTTGTTGAGGAGCAGGGGCTGACCTATATTCATCCCTTTGATGACCCAGATATTATTGCCGGTCAGGGGACTATAGGCATGGAAATTCTGCGCCAGATACCTGGTGACCTGGACGCTATCTTTATAGCAGTTGGCGGTGGTGGACTCTGTGCTGGTGTTGCCGCCTATGTTAAAAATCTGCGACCCGATATCAAAATTATTGCGGTTGAGTCCGACGATGCTGCCTGCCTGGATGCGGCGATGAAGGCCGGCCGACGAGTGCGACTCAAAGAAGTGGGTATTTTTGCCGATGGCACAGCAGTGGCGCAGATCGGCAAGGAAACTTTCAGGTTGCTCAAAGATCTTGTTGACGAAGTGATTACCGTTAGCACCGATGAAATCTGTGCCGCGATCAAAGATGTTTACAATGATACCCGCGCTATCTGCGAGCCCTCCGGTGCTCTGGGTACTGCCGGACTTAAAAAATACGTTGAGACCCATGGTGTTGAAGGACAGACATTGGTTGCCATTCAATGTGGCGCCAATATAGATTTTGATCGTCTGCGCTATATTTCTGAGCGCACCGAGACAGGTGAAAAGCGCGAGGCTGTATTGGCGGTGACCATCGACGAAAAGCCCGGTAGTTTTGAAAAATTTTGCAAGGCACTGCGCAGACGTAACATCTCCGAATTTAATTACCGCTACAATGATGCCCAACAGGCTCAGATATTTGTGGGCATGAAAGTGACCTCAGACGATGACCGGCTCCAGCTAGTGCAGGAGTTGGCTGCGAAAGGATATGCCGTCACTGATATGACCGACAATGAAATGGCCAAGCTGCATATCCGGCATATGGTGGGCGGCCATGCTCCTCAGGTAGTTGATGAGCAGGTGTTTCGCTTTGAATTTCCCGAGCGCCCGGGTGCGCTGCTAAATTTCCTAGTGCAGCTCGGCGGTCGTTTTAATATCTCTATGTTCCACTACCGCAACCATGGTTCGGCATTTGGTCGAGTGCTTGTAGGTTTACAGGCGTCGAAGAAAGACGCCCGTGAAGTGAAGCAGTTTCTGGATAACCTAGGCTATCATTACACAGATGAAACCGACAACGAGGCTTATCGGTTTTTTCTGGGCAATCAGTGAGTCGAGTTATAGAAGATCTGATATTTTGCGTATTTGCAGCGCTTCAAAACCAGATCCGGCTAGGGCATCGGAAATAACCACTACCTGATCGTCGGCAGAAAACTCATCCCGGTTGATCATAATAGCCGCTGCCTCAGCCAGAGTTTTCTCTGAGTCATCGCCAATTTCTATCTGATAGCTCAACACATTGCGGTTAATAACCAGCTGTCGGCGGGTGCGGCTACTATTGGTGAAGGCACAAATAATAGATTCGGGATGACAGTTGGTGATGCGGTTGGCCATGCGCCCGCGCCTGGTGGGGACAATAATCGCTTTGGCCGCAATCGAGGTGGCCAGGTCCACAGCCGCCTTGGCAATGTGCTGTTTATCATTTTCCAAAGCCAGATTGTCGGTAAAGCGGAGGCCACGACTACTCTCCGTAGAGCGCGCGATGCGATCCAGAATCTCCACACATTTTACTGGGTACTTACCCACGGTGGTTTCGCCAGATAGCATAATGGCATCTGCTTCCTCATAGACGGCATTGGCTACATCAGTCACTTCGGCGCGAGTGGGAATTGGATTTTCAATCATTGATTCAAGCATATGGGTCGCAACAATGACTCTGGTGCCCATCTCGGCACAGGTACGAATAATGCGACGCTGAATCCTCGGCAGTACTTCCAGAGGTACCTCTACGCCAAGATCGCCACGAGCCACCATAATGCCATCGGCTGCGGCAATAATTTCTACCATATTGGTAATGGCTTCCTGATCTTCAAGTTTTGCCACCACCTTTACCTGATCGGCTTTATCCCCCAACAGCTCACGTAGCTCATGAATATCATCTGCCTGACGGACAAAAGACAGGGCAATAAAATCTACCCCCTGTTCCATGCCAAAGGCTATATCCCGGCGGTCTTTATCGGTGATCGCTGGCAAGTTGACGCGAATGCCGGGCAGATTGACGTGACGCTTACTTTTTAACAGGCCGCCATCAATTACCTTGACCTGCATAACGCGCTCTTCTTTATTGAGTACTTGAAGATTAATCAGACCATTATCCACCGTGATGGTGTCGCCCACGTCAACATCATTGATCAGATCTTCATAGTTAATATGAATAGAGGAGGACTCAACATCCTCAGCGCCCCGAGCGACAATTGAGATGGTATCGCCCTCTTCAAGGTGCAGGTCATTGACCATGTCGCCGGTGCGAATTTCCGGCCCCTGAGTATCCAACAGTATGGCTATAGGATGATTGAGCTTTTTATTGAGCTGATGAATAGACTGAATAATCTTGGCATGAGACTCATGGTCGCCGTGGGACATATTGAGGCGGGCCACGTTCATTCCTGCGTTGGCTAACTTTTCCAGCATCCCAATGGATTCAGTGGCTGGTCCTATGGTGCAGATTATCTTTGTTTGGCGCATATTATCTCTTGGTCAGTGGCGATTAAATGTAGAGGAATATCCCAGCTCTGCTGAGACAGTGTTTCAACTTCTTGGCAGCCGTGGGCCAGGCCAACCAGCTTGGGTTTTAGGCGTTTGCTGTCCTTCATAAAGGCCAGAGTGCGATCATAGAAGCCGCCGCCCATACCCATTCTGTTACCCTGGCGATCAAAAGCTACCAGGGGCATAAAAATAATATCCAGACTCCAGGGAGGTGCGATCTGGGTACTGTTAATCGTTGGCTCTGGAATACCAAAGCGATTATTCACTAGTTTGGTCCCGCTATCGTACTGCCCAAAATACAGCTTATTTTTTTTAAGCGGATGCAAGATGGGTAAAAAACATGTTTTATCCGCTTTAAGAGCAGCAGCCAAAACCACACTGGGATCTATTTCGCCATCATTGGCAAGGTAAATACCAACACGCTTGGCGCGCAGAAAAAAACTTTCATTACAGAGTATTGACGCTAGTCGCTCACTGCACAGTCGCTGCTGTTCGGCGGTCAGTGCGCGTCTTTTTGCACGAAGTTGCTGTCGAATATCACCAGAGATCATGGTTTCGAACCGATTATCAGTAAACCCCAGAGTGCCGCTGCCAACGTGGCCTTGAACCGAAGAGTTCAAGGTGGCTATCCTCGCAACAAATCAGGCTTTCCGACGCACGGAAGTGCACAACATTGTTGGCGGAGAACGGCCGGATGTAAATTATCGGCTCAGGGACTTCTTGGCTGGCAAACACCCCAGGAAAACCTATTATAGCAGAGGGGACTCGAAAAAAACTCTGTCAGGCTGCAAATTTAAAGGGATTGTTTAAGGCCTAGTTGGCCAGTTCTGAGAGCGCTGAATCCAGTTTGGAATCCATCGACTGCAAAATATCTGATGCCTGCGCATCTTGCTGGCCCGATGCCTGGCTGCGAATTAAATCATGAGCCAGGTTTAGCGCGGCCATAACGGCGATACGCTCCAGGCCGATAATATGCGAGCCTTGACGAATTTCGTCCATTTTTTCGTTTAGCAACTGTGCTGAGTACTCAAGTGCCTCGCGCTCTTCCGGCTGGCAGTTGACCTGATACTCTTTGTCGAGAATCTGTATTTTAAGAGAAATAGCCGCCATGGTTATTGCTCCGCACTAAGGTTGCGCAGGCGGTTGATCATGGTTTCGATTTTCTGTCGCGCCATTTCATTTTTCTCTATTAACTGGCTGCGCTCACCCACAAGACCCGCCTCGCGTTCGCGCAGCGCTTGATTCTCCTGCTTAAGCTGCTGGCACAGTTCAATCAGGCGGTCGAGCTTTTCTTCAAACTTGTCTGAATCAGTCATTGGGTCAGGTTACAGTCGATTGGAAATAGGGATAACGGCATAACTATAGGCATTGTCTGGGGTCTGGTCAATTACAACCTCAGGGCCATTTCAATTTACTCTCCGGGATGCTCAATCAGGATGCAGCACCCCGGTAAGGGTGTTAGGATGCAGCATAAATTCACGAGGTGATACTGTGACATTCGAACAACTCGAAGATCTGTTCTACGCGCTACAAATCAATGCCAATCCATCGGGCTTTCACGGCTTTCTCTGCGGTCGACTAAGCTGTGGGGCAGCGGAAATGCAGGAGTTAGTGGAGGCATCCACCAAATGGTTAGCCCTCACAGAGGAGCAGACTGAACCTGCCGAGGCCGCACTTGAGGAATTTTATGAGTCCTCACTGAGCAATCTGCAGGATCTGAGTTTTCTTTTTCAGCCACTGTTGCCAGACGATGAGTTGCCGCTCAATGAACGATTAGTAGCCATAGGCGACTGGTGCAGCAACTATATTTCCGGCCTTGGCGATGGTATGGGCGCTGAATTTGAAGTCTCTGTGGATGGTAAAGAGGCGCTGGAAGATATTGCAGCCATCGGCCAGATCTCTGTCGACCTTGAATCTGAGGATGAGGGTGAGCGAGACTACACTGAATTGGTCGAATATATCCGTATTGCAGTGCAGCTTATATTTGCTGATTTACACCCTGAGCTGGATACTGATGCAGAGCCAACCATTCACTAAGATTACTGTTTAGGGCACTGGGCCAGAACATTGAAGATCTCCCAAAAAGAATATGCGTCGCGGCGCAAAGATCTCATGGCGATGATGCAGAGCAACAGTATTGCCGTAATTGCCGCGGCTCCTGAAAAAATCCGCTCCAACGACACCCATTTCCCTTACAAACAGTGCACCAATCTAAGTTACTTGTCGGGTTTCCCAGAGCCGGGCTCGGTGATGTTGCTTATTCCCGGTCGTGAACAGGGCGAGGTGGTGTTTTTCTGTCGCGACAAGGATCAGATGCGCGAGACTTGGGATGGTTATCGAGAGGGGCCGGCAGGAGTTGTAGACAATTACCATGCCGATGATGCCTTCCCCATTGATGATATAGACGATATTTTGCCTGGCATGCTCGAAGATAAGGGCCGGGTGTACTTTGCAATAGGCAAAGATCCGGAGTTCGATAAGCATTTGATGGTGTGGGTAAACGATGTGCGTGAAAAACGCGGTAGCAACGCCAACCCGCCGGGGGAGTTTGTTGACCTTGATCATTTAATCAATGAGATGCGTCTGATCAAATCAGCCGCAGAGATTAAGCTAATGCGCAAGGCGGGAGAGATTTCCGCGCGAGCCCATTGCCGCGCCATGCAGATTAGCAAGCCAGGGTTATTTGAGTACCATCTGCAGGCAGAAATCGAGCATGAGTTTATGGTCTCTGGCGCCGCCGGGCCTGCCTACACCAGCATAGTAGGTGGCGGCAAAAATGGCTGTGTCCTGCACTATATAGATAATCGCGATAAGCTTAAATCTGGCGATATGGTGCTGATCGATGCAGGCTGCGAGTATCAGGACTATGCTGCTGATATCACGAGAACCTTCCCAGTCAATGGTCGGTTTACTGCCCCGCAGGCAGCGATTTACGATATTGTGTTGGCGGCTCAGGCTGCGGCTATAGAGCTTATAGCTCCGGGTCTGGAGTACCACCTTGCCAACGAAGCCACGGTGCAGGTAATTACCCAGGGGCTGGTAGATTTAAATATTCTTGAAGGCGATGTGGACGAGCTGATTGAGCAGGGCGCCTATCGTGATTTCTATATGCATAATGCGGGCCACTGGCTGGGTATGGACGTACATGATGTAGGTGACTATAAGATCGACAATCACTGGCGCGTCTACGAGCCCGGTATGGTGGTTACCGTGGAGCCGGGCATCTATATTGCTCCAGACAATACAAATGTAGACAAAAAATGGCGCGGTATTGCGGTGCGCATTGAAGACGATGTGCTGGTGACCAAAACCGGCAATGAAGATCTGACCTCTGGGGTGCCTAAGGCGCGGGATCAAATTGAATTATTAATGGCAAATTAAATAGTGGCTACAGTTAATACCAGCGCAACCTCCAACTACGATATTGTGATCGTTGGTGGTGGTATGGTGGGCATCAGTCTGGCGTTGCTGCTGCGAGCTCATCAGCCCTGGAAGATTTTGCTGGTTGAGGCTCAGGAGTTGGCTGCCAGTGACAGCCCGGTGTCTGGCGCCTACAGTTCCAGCTTCGATGCGCGCTCTACGGCGCTGTCCTGGAGTAGCCGCAATATCTATCAATCTATAGGCGTCTGGCCAAAGCTTAAACGCCATCTGACGGCCATCTCTCAGATACATGTCAGTGACCGCGGTCATGCTGGTCTGACGCGTATTGATGCACAGGACGCCAATGTCGATGCCCTGGGTTATGTTGTGGAAAATCAATGGCTGGGCTCGGTGCTGCTGAACCAGCTCGCTGAAACCGATATCCAGCTTCTCGGCTCTGCCGGTGTAGAGACTATTGTGCCCCTGTCCACTGGCATGCGCCTTGAGGTGCAGCAGACCAGTGAACAGCCGCAGACGATAGAGACAAAGCTGTTGGTGATTGCCGACGGCGCGGGTTCTGGCACTGCGCAAAAGTTGGGCATAGAGTCCCAGTCCAGCGCCTATGGACAAACAGGTATTATTGCCAATATTAGTCTTGAGAAGCCTCATGGCGGGGTAGCCTACGAGCGATTTACCGATCAGGGCCCCATGGCTCTGTTGCCTCTGACCGACTTCAAAGGTCGCCCCCGTAGCGCTCTGGTCTGGACCCAGCCCAGTGATATGGCAGAGTTGCTGATGGCGGCAGATGAGCAATCTTTTCTTGAGCAACTGCAGCTGCGCTTTGGTTATCGGCTGGGGCACTTTAGGCAGCTGGGTGAGCGTGTTTCCTACCCCTTAGCATTGACCACTGCCACTGAACAGGTGCGTCGCCATCTGGTGGTTATAGGCAATGCTGCCCACAGCCTGCACCCAGTGGCAGGTCAGGGTTTTAATCTCTCCCTGCGCGATGCTGCTGGCCTTGCCAGCTGTCTCGCTCAGGCCGGTGATGCAATAGGCGATCTGGCTGTGCTGCAAAACTATCAGCAACAGCAGGCCACAGACCAGCGCAATACGGTGCTATTTAGCCATAGCTTGCCCAAACTATTTGGCCTCTCGTCCTCCGTTGTCGCCCTGGGGCGCAACTCTGGTCTATTAGCTATGGACTTAATCCCTTCTTTGCGCAATAGCTTTGCGCAGTTTGGCATGGGCATGGCAACCAGAGAGGCCGACCATGGGTAAGGCTCCCGAGACTCAAAATCAATACCACATTATTGTGGTTGGGGCAGGCATGGTAGGTGCTGCCATGGCCTGTTTACTGGCTAAGCAGAGTAGAGACTATGTCTCAGGGCCGCTGCAAATAGCGCTGATCGAAGCCAGAGCTACGCCCAGCTTTAATCCACATCAGTTCGACCCTCGAGTGGCAGCAATCACTGAAAAATCCCGTCAGCTTCTTGAGCGCTGTGGGGTTTGGGAAGCAGTCGCCGCCAAAAGGGTGAGTCCCTACCAGGCGATGGAAGTCTGGGATGCGGAGGGCACAGGCAGAATCCAATTTGACTGCCAGGATATTCACCAACCCAGTCTAGGTCATATTGTCGAAAATGCCGCTCTGATAGAGAGCCTGGTGACAGAGATTGCTGATCTGGACAATATTGACCTCTACTGTCCAACTGTAATCGCCGACTATGAAAATCACGATCAGGGTATCAGCATCCATTTGCAAGATGGCACGCTATTATCTGCGGACCTGCTGCTGGCCGCCGATGGCGCCAACTCAGCTATCCGCAAGCACTTTGATTTTGATACAGTGGAATGGGACTACGGCCATCAGGCTATTGTCACCAGCATTACAACGGAGCGGTCGAATCAGCAGACCGCCTGGCAGCGCTTTATGCCCACCGGTCCACTGGCGTTGCTGCCGCTGAACAATGGGGGTGATCTGCAGCACTGTTCTATTGTTTGGTCCCAGGACACCGCAGAGGCTGAGCGGCTGATGAATCTCGATGATAATCAGTTTTGCGCGGAGTTATCTCGTGCCAGCGAGCACTGTTTGGGCCAGGTGACCGGGGTAGACAGACGTTTTGCCATTCCACTACGTCAGCGCCATGCCAAAGATTATGTTATGCCTTGTCTGGCACTGATTGGCGATGCGGCTCACAGTATCCATCCTCTGGCAGGACAGGGCGTTAATCTGGGTTTTGCCGATGTGCAGGTGCTGGCAGAAGAGATTGACCGCGCTGTTAAACGCGGCCTGCATCTGGGTGACTTCAGCGTTTTAAAGCGCTACCAGCGTCGACGCAAGCCCGAAAATCTGGCCGCGATGGCGGCTATGGAGGGGTTTAAGCGACTGTTTGCCGCCCAGCCTCTAGGAGTAAGACTGCTGCGCAATATGGGTATGTCGCGCTTAAATCAGATTGGCCTGATTAAAAATCAGATTATTAAACTGGCGATGGGTCTCTAGCAATTATCCATGGCGACCAGTTTAAACGAGCCATTGTTAGCCAGCACCTCAACCCGTTGAAAGTAGTGCTTGGCACTGTGTTCCAATGGGATAAAGCAGTTCACCACAAACAGAGCTTGGCCATCTGCGCCTAGCAGCCTCTTGGCGCTATTGAGAAACTTGCTGCCAAGGCGGCTATCCACAGAGAAGCCCTGATGGAAAGGCGGGTTGCACAGCAAACAATCGAAACGACCAGTGATCTGATCACCGGCATCTGCAGCCACAGTGGCATAGTGAAGATTATCGATTTTTGACAGGTTTTTCTCTGCAGCTACCAGCGCTGCAGCATTGTTGTCTGTTGCGGTCAGCTGGTTAATACCCAGACGATTGGCTTCGCAGCTTAGATAGCCATAGCCACAGCCCAGATCCAGCAATGATTGCGGCTGCCGGTTAAAGCGAGCCAAAAACTGCGGCAGATGTTCGACAAGAAATGCACTGCCACGGTCTATCTTATCCCAGCCAAAAATACCTGGCTTACTATAAAAGGCGCTGCCTTCAGCAGGCTCAACTAGTCTTATGTTTTGATACTGCTTATCGTCCAGCGGTTTAGATTGCAGGTCAATTAGCTGCACCGGAGCTCGATAACAGACGCCATGTTTCTCTGCATTGGTGCGGTCGCTAAACAGCTTGCAGGCTTGCTTAACATAGGTTTTCACACCCTCATTCTTTTCGCCGCTAAGCCATAATTTACCGCCAGGTTTTAACAGCCGCCCAGCCTGATTAATAATGTGATGACTGCTGGCCCGCTCTTTGGACACCCTGTAGAGCATGGTGTCATAGCTTTTGGCGGCTAGCCCAGAAAAATCAAAATCATTAAACTGGCAGCTGAGTCCCGCCTTGCTGGCACTGCGTGCAATATCAAAACGATTGCTGACCAGGCTGATTGCACATTGCTGATTGTTGGCGATACTGGCCCAGTTAGCCTGCGACCAATTTTCATCGGCCACTATTAGGCAGTCGCCCTGAACATCGGCTAATTGCTGCACCAACAGGGCAACGCTCTTATCGGTAGCACTATTGTTGTCATCGGCCAGTTGGTTCATTGGATAGAGGCGACTTCGAGATCGGTCAATGGTCTATAGTCCCCTGGCTCAAGATCCGCGTCGAGGACAATATCGCCCACCTGAGAGCGATGCAGGCTGACAACATGGTTGCCAAGAGCCGCAAACATACGCTTAACTTGGTGATATTTGCCCTCGGCAATGCTGAGACGTAAGTGGTGCTGGTCAATCTGTTGCATAGAGGCGGGCATGCAGCGGTGTTTCTCCCCTTCCAGCAGTACACCCTCGGCAAGGGCGGACTGATAGTGATCGCCAATTGGTTCGGCGAGGCCCACTTGGTAGATTTTGTCGCACCCAGAGCGGGGCGAGGTAAGGCGGTGATTCCATTGGCCGTCATCGGTGATTAATAGTAGGCCCGTGGTATCAATATCCAGGCGCCCGGCGATCTGTAACTCTTCGCTGCGGTGCTCGTACATAAGGCCTATGGCAGTGGGATTGTTGTGATCTTTGGTGACTGACACAATGCCGGCAGGCTTATTCATCATAAAGTAGCGATGCTGAGCCAGCAGTATGGTCGAGCCCTCGATGGCTACAGTTTGATCATCGCTGACTTTTTGTGCTGGGTTAATTACCGGCTCGTCATCTACGGTCACCTCGCCGGTTTTGATAAGCCTCTTGGCATCGGTGCGAGACAGGTCTGTGGCGTTGCTAATATATTTATCAAGGCGCAAGACTAGGACTAACCTCTATTGGCCAAGAGCTGTGCCGCCTCTTTGGCAAAGTAGGTCAAGATGCCATCAGCGCCGGCCCGTTTAAACGCCAACAGAGACTCCATAATTACCTGCTCGCGATTGAGCCAGCCATTATCAAAGGCAGCACAGTGCATGGCATATTCGCCGCTCACCTGATAGGCAAAGGTGGGAGCTTTGAGTTCATCTTTTACCCTGCGCAGCACATCCAGATAGGGCATGCCTGGTTTGACCATAATCATATCGGCGCCCTCATCAAGATCCAGTGCGCATTCATGCAGCGCCTCATCTGTATTAGCCGGGTCCATTTGATAGGTCTTTTTGTCGCCGCCCTTGATGTTGCCTGCCGATCCAACTGCATCCCTAAACGGTCCATAGTAGGACGAGGCGTATTTGGCCGCATAGGACATAATCTGTGTGTTGACGAAGCCTTGGTCTTCCAGCTCTTCACGAATATCACCTATGCGACCATCCATCATATCTGAGGGAGCAACAATATCTGCACCGGCCTGAGCATGAGACAGCGCCTGTTTTACCAGGGTTTCATTGGTAATATCATTTAAAACATAACCAGTCTCTTGATCGATAATGCCGTCCTGGCCATGACTGGTAAAAGGATCCAGTGCTACGTCGGTTATTACACCTAACTCTGGCACTGCCTGCTTGAGAGCACGCACAGCGCGCTGGGCTAAACCCTCAGGGTTATAGGCCTCCTCGGCGAGCAGAGACTTGCGATTCTCAGCCACCACTGGAAACAGCGCGACTGCGGGAATACCCAGCGCAGCAATGTCACTGGCTTCGGCAACCAGCAAGTCTACAGACAGCCGATTGACCCCAGGCATAGAGGCCACAGGCTCTGATTTTGCTGTGCCCTCAATAACAAATATTGGCAGAATTAAATCATTGGCAGAAATCGTTGTTTCACTGGTCAGTCGGCGTGAAAAGTCCGCCGCACGATTGCGACGCATACGGCTGTATGGATAGGGTCCGCGACTAGTTTTAAAACTCATGGTATCTCCCAGAGAAACAATTTCCCAAGCTGCTGTTTAATCAGCCTGAGGTTCAACACGCCGTATTTTAACGCCCCTGAGTATTAAATGCGCGCGAAAACACGCTCTGCTGCGTTTAATGTATCTTCAATATCCTGATCTGTGTGCGCTGCTGACATAAAGCCCGCTTCATAGGAGGCCGGCGCGAGATAGATACCCTCCTGCAGCATGCCATGGAAAAATTTAGCAAAGCGCTCAGTGTCGCATTGCATAACCTGGTCATAGTTGATGATTTTTTCTTCCTCGGAGAAGAAAACCCCCCACATGGTGCCCACATGATTGCTAGTCATAGGTATGCCAGCGGCTTTGGCTCGCTCGACCAGGCCTTTGACCAGTCGATCTGTGCGCTCAATCACCGGTTCGAGGAAGCCTGGGGCTGAAATAAGCTCAAGGGTTGCAAGGCCAGCCGCCATAGCGACAGGGTTGCCAGATAGAGTGCCAGCCTGATAGACAGGTCCCAGCGGGGCGATCTGCTGCATAATTTCGCGCTTACCGCCAAAGGCACCAACCGGCATACCGCCGCCAATCACCTTACCCAGACAGATCAGATCAGCGTCTATGCCGTAATGACCAATAGCACCCTGCTGACTGATGCGGAAGCCGGTCATCACCTCATCGATAATCAGCACAGCACCATGAGCCGTACAGCACTCACGCATGGCCTCCAAAAAGCCCGGAACAGGTGGCACGCAGTTCATATTGCCCACCACGGGCTCGACAATCACACAGGCAACCTGATCGCCAATTTCTGCAAACGCCTGCTTGAGCTGGTCTATGTTGTTGTATGCCAAAGTGACAGTGTGATCAGCCAGGCAGTCAGGTACCCCAGGAGAGCTGGGAACACCAAGAGTAAGAGCGCCAGACCCTGCCTTAACCAGTAGTGAGTCTGAATGACCGTGATAGCAGCCTTCAAACTTAATGATTTTATCCCGGCCAGTGTAACCCCGAGCCAGGCGGATGGCGCTCATGGTAGCCTCGGTACCCGAGTTGACCATGCGAATCATTTCCATACCTGGGACAATCGCACAAATTTTATCTGCCAGTTTAATTTCCAGCTCGGTGGGGGTGCCAAATGTCATGGCCTTTTCCAGTTGGGCGCGAATTGCGTTGAGCACATCTTCGTGACCATGGCCCAGTAGCATTGGCCCCCAGGACAGTACATAGTCGATATAGCGGCGACCGTCGGCATCAAACATATAGGCGCCGCTGGCCCGGTCAAAAAATCTTGGCGTGCCACCCACGGCTTTAAATGCGCGGACCGGCGAATTGACGCCGCCGGGAATATGCTGCTTGGCAGCGTCAAAGAGTTGCGTTGAGCGAGGAGTTAAATCTGTTGCTATATCGGACATTAAACTATTCCTGAGAAATAAACGGGTGTTGCTGAGTTCAAAGCCTGTATTATCCTTAAATAACCGGGCGGGCGCTACGCAAGCCTATAAATGACCTATTAAAGGTTACTGATGCAGGGAGCAACCATGGAGATTCAGCAGGTTTTACAGTTCTGGTTTGGCCACAGTATTGACAGCGCCACAGCTTCTAGCCAGGCCCACCTTTGGTGGCGCAAACGACCTGAGGTAGACCAGCAGATACGCGAGGATTTTGCAGACGGATTGCGCGATCTTACCCGGGGTAAGTACAGAGATTGGCTACAGACGGCCAGGGGAAGATTGGCGGCGATTATCGTGTTGGATCAGTTTTCGCGGAATATGTATCGCGACAAGCCGCAGGCCTTTGCTCAGGATGCACTGGCGCTGCAATGGTGTCTGGAGGGTCTTAAGACAGAGATTGATCTGCAGCTTGAGCCTATCGAGAGAGTATTTTTTTATCTGCCTCTGGAGCACTCCGAAGACCTGCAGATGCAAGATCTTGCCTGCCGCAAGTTCGCCGAATTACTGGACCAGGTAACCCTTCTGGGGGCTGAATCCAATGGTAATACCTACGAGGGGTTTTATCAGTTTGCTGAGCGTCACAGGCAGGTGATTCAAAAATTTGGCCGCTTTCCTCACCGTAACAGGATACTGGGCAGAGTTAACAGTGAAGCTGAGCAACAGTACCTGGACACCCCGGGCAGTGGCTTCTAGTTGCCCAGACCCAAGGCATCTAGAAAGGCTGCACCACCACCAGAATAACAATGGCGACCAGAAACAGCACAGGTACTTCATTAAACACCCGGAAGTAGACATGGCTCTTTTCACTGCGATCTTCGGCCAGGCGCTTCATATGACCCAGACAGAGATGATGATAGCCAATTAATAGCACCACTAGAAAGGCTTTGAGCTGAAACCAGGTTTGTTGCAGGTAGGCTTCAGGCGCCATAAATACAATCCACAGTCCCAGCGCCACAGTTGCCAGCATTGAGGGATTGGCAATTCCATTGTAGAGCTTGCGCTCCATTAGCTTAAAACGCTCAATACTTGCTCTATCTTCGGACATGGCATGGTAGACAAACAGGCGCGGCAGATAAAACAGCGCCGCAAACCAGCAGATCACTGCGATGATATGAAATGCTAATACCCATTTGTACATATATAGCCTCTTTACCCTATTGGAGCCGTATTGAATATCTGGAACAACTATTTTGGGGTATTATATGCGGCCGAAATGATTCTGGATATTTAAAAGCGAGGCAAACAGGTGGTTAAAGTCGGTATTGTAGGAGGAACAGGCTACACAGGAGCAGAATTACTGCGCCTTTTGGCCGGGCACCCCAATGCTAAGGTTACTGTAATTACCTCGCGCACTGAGGCGGGTATGCCGGTGGCAAATCTGTATCCAAATCTCAGAGGCATTGTGGATCTGTGTTTTTCCGAGCCTGATATAGATAGTCTTGCCAGCTGTGATCTGGTGTTTTTTGCCACCCCCCATGGTGTGGCGCAAAATACTGTGCCCGCTATCCTCGCCACTGGCACCAAAGTTATTGACCTATCTGCCGATTTTAGAATCAGAGATATCCCGCTGTGGGAGCAGTGGTATGGCCAGCCTCATGGCGCACCTGAGTTGGTGTCACAGGCGGTCTATGGCTTGCCAGAATACAACCGCAGTGCCATTCAGTCTGCTGATTTGGTTGCCTGTCCAGGTTGCTATCCCACCAGTGTGCAGCTGGGGTTAATGCCATTACTACAGGCCGGCTGTGTGGATGCACAAGATCTGGTTGCCAATGCAGCTTCAGGTGTCAGTGGTGCTGGCAGGCAGGCCAGTGTTGCCAATCTGTATCCAGAGGTCAGCGACAGCTTTAAGGCTTACGCCGCATCCGGACATAGGCATCTGCCAGAGATCGAGCAGGGTCTAGCAGATATGGCTGGTACCGCCGTGGGTTTAACCTTTGTGCCGCATCTATTGCCGATTAACCGTGGTATACATACCACTCTATATGCCAATTTGTCGGATACCGGTGTCGACGTGCAGGCGCTTTTTGACCATTGCTATGCCAATGAGCCCTTTGTGGATGTGCTGCCAGCGGGCAGCCACCCTGAGACAAGATCGGTGCGTGGCTCCAACTTCTGTCGTATCTCGGTACACCGTCCGGGCAATGGCAAAAAAGTCGTGGTGCTGGTAGTCGAAGACAATTTGACCAAAGGTGCTTCGGGCCAGGCGGTGCAGTGCATGAATATAATGTTTGCGCTGCCTGAGACTGCTGGGCTGAGCATACCCGGAATGGTGCCCTGATGATTGAAGGTAAGCCTATAGTTATTAATTACCGGCCGGGGCAGAAATATATACTGTTCGCTCTGTTGCTGGCGTCCGCGGCCGCGCTGCTCTATATAGGTAAGCTCTGGGGAACAGCGCTCTCCAGCCAGCAGTTAGATAAGATGGTGCGCCTTGAAGAAAACACCGTCCAATTGCAGGCTCAGCTGGCTGATAAATCCGCGGAGCTAAGTCGCGTGGCTCTGAGTGCTGAGGTAGATATGGCAGCATTGGAGAAGAGCCGCCAGGGGATGATTGAGCTGCAACAGCAAATCTATCAGCGAGATGAAGAGCTCGAGCTGTATAGAGAGTTGCTGCAGGATAACAGTCAGCCCAATGGTCTGTCAGTGAGTGATCTTAACCTCATTGCTCTTGAGGATGGCCGCATTCGCTACCGCTGGGTGGCTAGGCAAAAGACGGCCAAAATGAAAACGCTGAGTGTCTATGCAGAGATGTGGATTATTGGTCGGCAGGGTGAAGAAGAGGTAATTCTGTCTCTGGCCGATCTTGATGATCAGGTGAAGCGATTGCCAATTAAGCGAGAATTTAAGTATTTTTCGATTATTCAGGGTATTTTAAAGTTGCCTGAAGACTTCGAACCTGAGAAGGTAAGGATCGCATTAAGATATACCTGGATGGATAAATTTCAGTCCGATCAAAAATTTGATTGGAAAATTGAGGGCTAAAGCATGTTTGGCATGAAAGATAGTGAAAGCGCAAACCCATTTTCGTCTGGAGCCACCACTTTGATAGCAGAGGGGACAGATGTTGAAGGAGATCTAAATTTCAAAGGTAATTTGGAGGTTCAGGGTACAGTCAATGGCAATATACTGTCTGATGATGAAAATGCACGGGTGAGAATTCTCCAGGGAGGTTCGATCCAGGGGGAAGTTTGGGTCCCCCAGGTGGTAGTCAATGGTAATGTCAAAGGCGATATCTTCGCTAGCAAACAGGTCAAGCTGGCCTCAAAGGCGGTGGTTGAGGGCAATATCCACTACAACCTGATTGAGATAGAGCGCGGCGCAGAGGTGGTGGGTAGTTTTGTCCATGAGCAGCCGCAAACCAATGTCACAGCTTTCCCCAAAGAAGGGCGTGCCGAAGAGAGTGCCGAATCGAACAACAAGGCCGACAAGCAGTCGATATAAGTAACACGAGCTGACCAGAGTTAATGGTCGGAGGACAGGAAGTAAAGATGTCAGGTATACAAACATTTACACCCTCAGCGCTGGAAGTAACTGAACGCGCCGTTGCCAAGGTACAGAGCCTTAAAACTGAAGAAGATAATGACGACCTTAAGTTGAGAGTCTATGTCACTGGCGGCGGCTGCTCTGGCTTTCAGTATGGCTTCTCTTTCGAAGACAGCATGGCTGAGGATGACACGCCAGTATCGCGTGATGGGGTCACCGTACTTGTTGATTCACTTAGTTTTCAATATCTCGCCGGGTCTACGGTTGATTATGAAGAGGGCCTGATGGGCTCGCGCTTTATTATCACCAATCCTAATGCCTCTACCACTTGCGGTTGCGGGGCCTCTTTCTCGATTTAAATTTAATAAGGATATTGACCATGAAAATGATTTTCATACTACTGCTCTGGCCAGTGCTGGCCCAGGCCATGCCCACAGAGCCAGTCGCCCCTATAAACACGCAATACGATGCCACCAACGGGTTGATTGCCAGGCTTGATTTTGAGCAGGCCGATCAGATTGTGGAGGCGTTGCTGCGTGTAGAAGCCTATTACGAGCAGCAGGGCTTTACCGAGAGTCACCCTCCGGTAACCTTTGTTATCTTTGGTCCGCCAGTGGCTATTTTCTTTAAAACCAACTACAGCGATAACAAACAAATTGTCGATCTCGCGGCCCGATTGACAGCACTGCAAGTGATTGATGTCAGGGTCTGCGAGTTTAGCTATCAGGCCGAGGGGCTGGACAGCAAAAATCTTTTGCCCTTCGTCAGCACTGTGCCTTTTGGGCCCGATGAGGTGACTAGATTGGTGGAAGAGGAGCGCTATAACTATTTCTAGGCGGCCTAGAGTCTAGGGAAGATATAACCCGCCAAGAACGGTGTCGCGCTCGGCGCCAGTTACAGCGGCAATATTACCAGTGCCAGCTTCCAGTCGCTGCTTGGCCAGCCAGGCAAAGGCGCTTGCTTCCACCCAGTTGGGGTCTAGACCCAGAGCAGAGGTTGAGTCTAACCTGGCGGTTAGCGCGGCCTTCAGACTAGCCATCAAAGCGCCATTAAAAGCGCCACCGCCACAGATATAAACTTCATCTACCGACAGGTCCAGACTATTGATTTCATCGGCAATGGTCTCAGCGGTAAACTGCACCAATGTGGCCTGGACATCCTGTGGTGCAATATTGGCTAGTTGACTGAGCTGCTGCTCGAGCCACTGCTGGTGAAACGCTTCGCGGCCGGTACTTTTGGGAGCGGGCAGAGTAAAAAACGGGTGATTTTTAAGCTGTTTTAAAAGAGTTTTATGGCTGCGGCCCCCTGCGGCCCATTCGCCATCGGCATCGTAGTCTTTGGCTAAATGTTTATTACACCAGCTATCGAGCAGAAGGTTGCCCGGGCCGGTATCAAAACCGGTGCAGTTTCCCTGGGCGGGTAGAACAGTAATATTGGCAATGCCGCCGATGTTAACGATCACCCGATTGAGCTGTGAATCTGAAAACAGTTGGTGATGAAAGGCCGGTACAAGTGGGGCCCCATGGCCGCCCAAAGCCATATCTTTGCGACGAAAGTCAGCGGCCACTGCGCAGCCAGTGCGTGCGGCAATAATATTGGGGTCGCCAATTTGCTGGCTAAAACTGATATTGCCCTGGCCAGGGGCTGAGTGACGCACAGTCTGTCCATGGCTGCCTATGGCTGCTACCTGATCTGCCGCGAGGCCGCACTCAGCCATTAATCCCAGAGAGGCCTGGGCAAATAGCTCGCCCATTTGCTGGTCTGTCTCGGCATAGAGTTGAACTGTGTCGCTGCCGGGCTGGCAGAGATCCTGTATAGCCTGTCTTAAATGGTCTGGAATACTCTGGCTGTATGTGGCCTGGAGTTTAAAATGACCCTGATCAAAGCTCGCCGCAACGGCATCAATCCCGTCGATACTGGTGCCTGACATAAGGCCGATATAGACCTTGGCCATCAGAATCTACTAGTTGGCACTTGAGTCATTGCGTTGCGCCGACGCCAGCTGGGTGGGCCGCTGATACTCAGCAAGCTGCGCCAATATTGTTTTGGTGGCTTTGAGAAAGGCAGCTTTTTCCGCCTTAGCAATAGGCTGAGACTGGGGTAGCTTGACCGTGCGAGGATTTCTATGTACTCCATTGACCAGAAATTCATAGTGCAGGTGAGGGCCTGTGGCATAACCGGTTGACCCCACGGTGCCGATTAATTGACGCTGCCGCACCGTCTGCCCTTTGCGTACCTTTTTGCGGTTGAGGTGTAGATATTTGGTGGTGTAGGTCTGGCCATGCTGAACAAACACATAGTTGCCATTGGCCTTGCTATATCCAGCGGCTATAACCTTGCCATCGCCAGCAGCGTAGACAGGTGTGCCTCTGGGCGCTGCATAGTCCACCCCGCGATGGGCTTTGATTTTTTTATGGATGGGATGCTTGCGGCGCAGGTTAAACCCGGAGCTAATACGGAATATATCCAGTGGCGTGCGCAGAAACGCTTTGCGCATGCTGCGGCCCTCAGGGGTATAGTAGTTGCTGCGCCCCTTGCTGTTGGTATAGCGCACGGCCTGATAGGTTTTGCCGCGGTTGGTAAATGAGGCGGCGATAATATTACCTGTGCCCAGCTTTTCGCCTTCCAGATATCTCTCTTCATAGGTGAGAGAGAAAGAGTCGCCGCGGCGGATATCAAAAACAAAATCAATATCCCAGCCAAAAATATTGGCCAGCTCCATAATAAGCTTGTCGGGTAGATTGGCTTGTTTTCCCGCCATATAAAGAGAGTCTTTAATCACCCCCTCTCTGTAACTTACCAGCACCTCTGGTTGGCGCAGTTGTTTCTCGGCGGTATAGCTGCCGTTTTCAAGGGTAAATATATGGCTTTCGAGGGGCGACTTTATATATTGTAATTCGGCCAAGACACCGTCGCTGTCAACGCCAAAACGGAAGGTCTCGCCAGGATAGAGGTTGCGCAGGGCTCTGCCTGCCTCGGAGGAAGATACTTTGTAGACATCGACAGGGCTTAATTTAGCGCGTTGGAACAGAGTGGAGAGGTTGTCGCCGCTGGCAACGCGCTGCTCGTTCCAGTTGAGATCAAAATTACTGGGCCCTGCAACTTCAGGCGCCGGTGCTGGCTCCTCAATAACAATGGTTATGGGCTCAGCTATCTGGCGCTTAACTTCAGTGTATTTGCCTGGGTAGGCCGTTAAGGCGAGCAGGCAGCCCGCCAGAGCTGACGAGACGATAAGGTGGCGCCGCGGAAACTCACGAAATATTGATAGCAAAAAACTTCTGGATTTTTGCAGGATACTCATTATCGAGGTGCACCAATATTCTGAAATTCGCACAATTTTAGCCCGATTAATTAATAGGTTACAACGATAACCTCGTGCTTTATGCTAAATATGCCTCGCAATCAGCCGTAAAATGCCAGCCAGTGGGGCGGAATGTTATAAATTCTTGTATTTGGCGCGCCAATCTGTAGAGTTGGCGATCCTTGTAATTCAGCAGTGAAATCTTAGTAATGAAGCAGAGTGGTAAGCAGTTAATTGAGCAGTTACGCAGCCGCGGCCTGGTGGCGCAGGTATCAGGTGATGAGGAGCTAGAGGCGCATCTGGATCAGCCTCAGGTGGTTTATTGTGGCTTTGATCCCACAGCGGATAGCTTGCACCTTGGCCATCTGGTACCTCTGCTGGTGCTCAAGCGCTTTCAGGAAGCCGGTCATACACCCATAGCACTGGTTGGTGGCGCTACGGGCATGATTGGCGATCCCAGCTTTAAGGCGGATGAGCGTAAGCTGAATACCCCGGATGTTATTGCCGGATGGGCTGATAAGATAAAGAGTCAGGTCAGTCAATTTATCGATTTTGATTGTGCTGATAATGCGGCCATAGTGGCCAATAATCTGGATTGGACTGCGGGAATGAGTGCGTTGGACTTCCTGCGCGATGTCGGCAAGCACTTTTCAGTCAACAATATGATTGCCAAAGAGTCTGTAAAGCAGCGTATTGACCGTGAAGGATCGGGTATTTCATTTACCGAGTTCTCCTACTCTCTACTACAGGGCTTGGATTTTGCAGAGCTCAACCGAAGCTACAACTGTACGCTCCAGGTGGGCGGCAGTGATCAATGGGGCAATATAGTGGGTGGTATAGATCTGGCCCGTCGCCAGAATAAAGCTCAGTGTTTTGGTTTAACTGTGCCCCTGATTACCAAGGCCGATGGCACCAAATTTGGCAAAACCGAAGCCGGGGCCGTATGGCTTGACGCCAAAAAAACCTCTCCTTATAGCTTTTATCAGTTTTGGCTGAATGTTGCAGATGCTGATGTGTACAAATTCCTGAGCTACTTTACCTTTCTGCCTCTTCAAGAGATCGAGGCAATCAAGGCGGCAGATGCCGCGGCGGAAGGGCGCCCTCAGGCGCAGGGCGTTCTTGCTCGTGAAGCCACTGCCCTGGTGCATGGAGAGAAAGGCCTCAGTGCGGCACTACGTATTACCCAAGCACTGTTTAGTGGCGACCCCAATCAATTATCGGAGCAGGATTTTGAGCAACTGGGTCAGGATGGCCTGCCATTTTCACAGCTGTCTGATGCTGATTTGGTAGATAAGCCTCTAACCAACCTGCTAACAGATTGCGGTATGGCTAAAGCCGGGCGCGAAGTAAAGGATGCGCTGGGGCGTAATTCGGTGTTTATTAATGGGGTTGCCAAGGGCGCTGCTGACAATATGTCGGCCCCCCAGAGCTTCGCTGTTGAGCATGCGCTGCACGGCCGCTTCTTTTTAGTTCGGCTGGGCAAGAAAAAATACCATCTGTTTGAGCGTATTTAGGGCCTTTTGTGGCTACTTTTTAGCCAGTCTGAAAATAAATCTAAATACTTGTTGACAGTCTGTTGCCTGTCTGTAGAATGCGCGCTCCCAACCGGGTGAGCCGCATTGAAATCAGCGGCGATAAGTGGAAATTAAACGACTTCAAAATTATTTAATTTCAGCTGTTGACATGTTCAATTCCGACGCTAGAATGCGCGCTCCCAACAGCAATGTTGAGACGCAAAATTAGAGTCACGAATTGAGAGTGAAATTAAAGTTAAATAATTCACTTCGCACTGTTGACAAAGGGTCGGCGTTCTATAGAATACGCCCCCCGCTCAGATGAGCGAATCGTTCTTTAAAAATATAATCAAGCAATGCGTGTGGGCACTTGCTAACTGATATTGGATAAATATATATCATAGGCAAGTGACTCATCGATTCATTTATGAATGTGATAAGTTCAAACTTATGAAACTGAGATTTTGAATGGTAAAGCAAGTTTTGCGTAACCATTTCCTCGACTTAATTGGAGAGGTTAAACGATTAAACTGAAGAGTTTGATCATGGCTCAGATTGAACGCTGGCGGCAGGCCTAACACATGCAAGTCGAGCGCGAAAGCACTTCGGTGTGAGTAGAGCGGCGGACGGGTGAGTAATGCTTGGGAATCTGCCCAGTAGTGGGGGATAACGTGTGGAAACGCACGCTAATACCGCATACGTCCTACGGGAGAAAGCAGGGGATCTTCGGACCTTGCGCTATTGGATGAGCCCAAGTCGGATTAGCTAGTTGGTGGGGTAATGGCCTACCAAGGCGACGATCCGTAGCTGGTCTGAGAGGATGATCAGCCACACTGGGACTGAGACACGGCCCAGACTCCTACGGGAGGCAGCAGTGGGGAATATTGCACAATGGGCGAAAGCCTGATGCAGCCATGCCGCGTGTGTGAAGAAGGCTCTAGGGTTGTAAAGCACTTTCAGTAGGGAGGAAAAGCTTAAGGTTAATAACCTTGAGCCCTGACGTTACCTACAGAAGAAGCACCGGCAAACTCCGTGCCAGCAGCCGCGGTAATACGGAGGGTGCGAGCGTTAATCGGAATTACTGGGCGTAAAGCGCGCGTAGGTGGTTTGATAAGCTAGCTGTGAAAGCCCCGGGCTCAACCTGGGAACTGCAGTTAGAACTGTCTGACTAGAGTACAGTAGAGGGTGGCGGAATTTCCTGTGTAGCGGTGAAATGCGTAGATATAGGAAGGAACATCAGTGGCGAAGGCGGCCACCTGGACTGATACTGACACTGAGGTGCGAAAGCGTGGGGAGCAAACAGGATTAGATACCCTGGTAGTCCACGCCGTAAACGATGTCTACTAGCCGTTGGGAGACTTGATCTCTTAGTGGCGCAGTTAACGCGATAAGTAGACCGCCTGGGGAGTACGGCCGCAAGGTTAAAACTCAAATGAATTGACGGGGGCCCGCACAAGCGGTGGAGCATGTGGTTTAATTCGACGCAACGCGAAGAACCTTACCAGGTCTTGACATCCTAGAAACTTAGCAGAGATGCTTTGGTGCCTTCGGGAATCTAGTGACAGGTGCTGCATGGCTGTCGTCAGCTCGTGTCGTGAGATGTTGGGTTAAGTCCCGTAACGAGCGCAACCCTTGTCCTTAGTTGCCAGCACATTATGGTGGGAACTCTAAGGAGACTGCCGGTGACAAACCGGAGGAAGGTGGGGACGACGTCAAGTCATCATGGCCCTTACGACCTGGGCTACACACGTGCTACAATGGCCAGTACAGAGGGCTGCAAACCCGTGAGGGGGAGCCAATCTCACAAAGCTGGTCGTAGTCCGGATCGCAGTCTGCAACTCGACTGCGTGAAGTTGGAATCGCTAGTAATCGTGAATCAGAATGTCACGGTGAATACGTTCCCGGGCCTTGTACACACCGCCCGTCACACCATGGGAGTGGGTTGCAAAAGAAGTAGCTAGGCTAACCTTCGGGGGGCCGGTTACCACTTTGTGATTCATGACTGGGGTGAAGTCGTAACAAGGTAGCCCTAGGGGAACCTGGGGCTGGATCACCTCCTTAAACGAATATCCTTTTCGTTAGTAAGTGCTCACACGCATTGCTTGATTATTGTTGGTTAGCAGTAAAGTACGGTATGTCGACCGGGCTGCTAGGACCCGTCGCATTAGAATTGGGTCTGTAGCTCAGTTGGTTAGAGCGCACCCCTGATAAGGGTGAGGTCGGTGGTTCAAATCCACCCAGACCCACCAATTTGCCCGAACGGGGCTATAGCTCAGCTGGGAGAGCGCCTGCCTTGCACGCAGGAGGTCAGCGGTTCGATCCCGCTTAGCTCCACCACTTTACTCACAGAGAAGTTAGCGATAAGCGCACCGCGTTTATCACTGGCTTTTTTTATGCCAGATGCTCTTTAACAAGGTAATTATTGAATACTGAAAATTTTTTCAAGGCCAGTGTGTATTTTTTACACATCTGTCCGGCGAAATTTTTGTTACTTAAACTACTATGAAAATAGTAAGTCGCAAAAAAATCTTGCTAGCTTGTACTGTATAGTCAAGCGAGTAAGCGCATACGGTGGATGCCTTGGCAGTTGGAGGCGATGAAGGACGTAGGAGCCTGCGATAAGCTTCGGGGAGGTGGCAAACACCCTTTGATCCGAAGATTTCCGAATGGGGAAACCCACCTGGCATAAGCCAGGTATCGTGCACTGAATTCATAGGTGTACGAAGCGAACCCGGAGAACTGAAACATCTAAGTACCCGGAGGAAAAGAAATCAACCGAGATTCCCTTAGTAGCGGCGAGCGAACGGGGAGCAGCCTGCAAGTGATAATAGAAGTGTTAGTGGAACAGTCTGGAAAGTCTGGCAATAAAGGGTGATAGCCCCGTACACGAAAACTCATCTATGGTACTAAGCTTGCGAAAAGTAGGTCGGGACACGTGTTATCTTGACTGAACATGGGGGGACCATCCTCCAAGGCTAAATACTACCAACTGACCGATAGTGAACTAGTACCGTGAGGGAAAGGTTAAAAGAACCCCGGAGAGGGGAGTGAAATAGATCCTGAAACCGTATGCGTACAAGCAGTAGGAGCAGACTTGTTCTGTGACTGCGTACCTTTTGTATAATGGGTCAGCGACTTATTTTCAGTGGCAAGGTTAACCGTATAGGGGAGCCGTAGGGAAACCGAGTCTTAATAGGGCGTCTTAGTCGCTGGGAATAGACCCGAAACCGGGCGATCTATCCATGGCCAGGTTGAAGGTGCCGTAACAGGCACTGGAGGACCGAACCCACTAATGTTGAAAAATTAGGGGATGAGCTGTGGATCGGAGTGAAAGGCTAATCAAGCCCGGAGATAGCTGGTTCTCCTCGAAAGCTATTTAGGTAGCGCCTCATGTCTCACCACTGGGGGTAGAGCACTGTTTCGGCTAGGGGGTCATACCGACTTACCAACCCGATGCAAACTCCGAATACCAGTGAGTGCAATCATGGGAGACACACGGCGGGTGCTAACGTTCGTCGTGGAGAGGGAAACAACCCAGACCGCCAGCTAAGGTCCCAAATATCAGTTAAGTGGGAAACGATGTGGGAAGGCTCAGACAGCTAGGAGGTTGGCTTAGAAGCAGCCATCCTTTAAAGAAAGCGTAATAGCTCACTAGTCGAGTCGGCCTGCGCGGAAGATTTAACGGGGCTAAACTGATAACCGAAGCTGCGGATGCATGTTTACATGCATGGTAGAGGAGCGTTCTGTAAGCCGTTGAAGGTGCATCGTAAGGTGTGCTGGAGGTATCAGAAGTGCGAATGCTGACGTGAGTAACGATAAAGCGGGTGAAAAACCCGCTCGCCGGAAGATCAAGGTTTCCTGTCCAACGCTAATCGGGACAGGGTTAGTCGGTACCTAAGGCGAGGCCGAAAGGCGTAGTCGATGGAAAACAGGTTAATATTCCTGTACCGCTATATACTGCGATGGGGGGACGGAGAAGGCTAGGTGATCAGGGCGTTGGTTGTCCCTGTATAAGCCAGTAGGGAGATTCTTTAGGTAAATCCGGAGAATCATTATCCTGAGAGGTGATGTCGAGCTCAATTGCGAGCGAAGTCATTGATGCCATGCTTCCAAGAAAAGCCTCTAAGCTTCAGGTATATAGAGACCGTACTCTAAACCGACACAGGTGATCAGGTAGAGAATACCAAGGCGCTTGAGAGAACTATGGTGAAGGAACTAGGCAAAATGGTGCCGTAACTTCGGGAGAAGGCACGCCGATTTTGGTGATGGGATTTACTCCCTAAGCTGAGGTTGGCCGCAGAGACCAGGCCCCTGCGACTGTTTATCTAAAACACAGCACTCTGCAAACTCGTAAGAGGAAGTATAGGGTGTGACGCCTGCCCGGTGCCGGAAGGTTAATTGATGGGGTTAGCTTCGGCGAAGCTCTTGATCGAAGCCCCGGTAAACGGCGGCCGTAACTATAACGGTCCTAAGGTAGCGAAATTCCTTGTCGGGTAAGTTCCGACCTGCACGAATGGCGTAACGATGGGGGCGCTGTCTCCACCATAGACTCAGTGAAATCGAAATCGCGGTGAAGATGCCGTGTTCCCGCGGCTAGACGGAAAGACCCCGTGAACCTTTACTATAGCTTGGCACTGAACTTTGAACCTATCTGTGTAGGATAGGTGGGAGGCTTTGAAGCGTGATCGCTAGATTGCGTGGAGCCATCCTTGAAATACCACCCTGGTATGTTTGAGGTTCTAACGTAGACCCGTTATCCGGGTCGCGGACAGTGTCTGGTGGGTAGTTTGACTGGGGCGGTCTCCTCCCAAAGAGTAACGGAGGAGCGCGAAGGTACACTCAGCATGGTCGGAAATCATGCTATGAGCGCAAAGGTAGAAGTGTGCTTGACTGCGAGACTGACACGTCGAGCAGGTACGAAAGTAGGTCTTAGTGATCCGGTGGTTCTGTATGGAAGGGCCATCGCTCAACGGATAAAAGGTACTCCGGGGATAACAGGCTGATACCGCCCAAGAGTTCATATCGACGGCGGTGTTTGGCACCTCGATGTCGGCTCATCACATCCTGGGGCTGGAGCTGGTCCCAAGGGTATGGCTGTTCGCCATTTAAAGTGGTACGCGAGCTGGGTTCAGAACGTCGTGAGACAGTTCGGTCCCTATCTGCCGTGGGCGTTGGAAAATTGAGGAGAGCTGCTCCTAGTACGAGAGGACCGGAGTGGACGAACCCCTGGTGTTTGGGTTGTCATGCCAATGGCATTGCCCAGTAGCTACGTTCGGACAGGATAACCGCTGAAAGCATCTAAGCGGGAAGCCCCCTCCAAGATTAATTTTCCCTGGGACTTTAAGTTCCCTGAAGGGCCGTTCAAGACTAGGACGTTGATAGGTTGGGTGTGGAAGCGCTGTGAGGCGTTGAGCTAACCAATACTAATTGCCCGTGAGGCTTGACTATATAATGCAAGCGAGACGACGGACAGATTGTCTGAAGTACACGCAGGCCGAGAAAAAATTGTATTCAATAATTACCGACCTAATTTGAAGAGTGAAGTTCACCCTCTGCCGACTTAAGGAGATCCTTCGTCACGCTCAGGATGGTATTCATCGCTTTGCTCTTCATACCAGTTTGCCTGGTAACCATAGAGAACTAGAACCACCTGATCCCATACCGAACTCAGTAGTGAAATGGTTCATCGCCGATGGTAGTGTGGGGCTTCCCCATGTGAGAGTAGGTCATTGCCAGGCTTCTAAACAAAGAACCCCGGTGCCATAAGGCGCTGGGGTTTTTTTATTATGTGCTGGAAAATAAGTTTGCTCGGTTCAGACTTTAGCCCTAGCACCCAATCTCAGTAAACCCCCACCAAACACCAAGACTAAGGCATAATACGCCCAGCAGTTTCACCCCTAATCTCGTCCAACAGAAGCGAGCGACGCCTATGGAATACACCCTATATCTTGGTCTCGGTGCCATGGCTGGAGTTATTGGCGGTCTCTTTGGTCTCGGCGGCGGCGTAATCATTGTGCCGATCCTGATTATAGCTTTTGAGTTGCAGGGTCTGCCTCATGATATAGCAACCCATATGGCCGTCAGCACCTCTCTTGCGACCATTATTTTTACTTCGATCCCCTCGATTTACACTCATGCCCAAAAAGGCGCGGTGCGCTGGGATCTTGCGCAGTGGATTAGTCCGGGAATTGTTTTGGGGGCTATGGCTGGAGGCTTGGTTGCTCTATCTCTGAGCGGACGCAGCCTGCAACTATTGCTGGGGGGATTTTTTACCCTAGTCGCGTTACAGCTGTTATTTTATACGCCCCAAGCAAGTACCAGGGCTGAGCCGAATAGATCGCTGCTGTTAGCCGGGGGGGGCGGTATTGGTAGCATTTCAGCGCTCTTTGGTATAGGTGGTGGCTCACTGAGCATTCCATTTTTAAACTATTTTGGCGTTCCAATGCATCATGTCGTGGGTACGGCCGCGGCCTGTGGGCTACCAATAGCGCTTTTTTCGACATTGATTTATGCAGGTGCGGAGCCACCGCCAGAAAGTTTGCCGGCAGCAACTCTGGGCTATATATTTATTCCCGCCTGGCTAGGCATTGTGCTGGCCAGCGTGCCCAGTGCGCGGCTGGGAGCCCTGTTGGCGCACCGGCTGCAAGAGAGGCCTCTAAAGCGTCTGTTTGGCGGCCTGATGATCATAATGGGTGCAAGACTAATTTGGATTAACTTACCTGGCGGATAATGTGTCGGAATTACAAAATAAAATTTTACAGCGGCTCAAAGACGGTGAGTTCCACTCTGGAGAAAGCCTCGGCGAGCACCTCGGAGTCAGTCGCACCGCAGTGTGGAAACAGCTGCAAAAGATGGAGGCCATGGGGCTGCAGCTGGAGTCGGTCAAAGGAACTGGCTACAGGGTTGCTGCTGGCTTTGAGTTGCTGGACCAACAGCAAATCCGTTCTCAGTTAACAGTATCCTCTGCTCTAAAGCCCAGTCAGCTGGAAATATTTCAGAGTATAGACTCCACTAACAAGTACCTCCGCGAGCGCGCGGATAATCCCGACTATGCTCGTTCTATAGTGCTTGCCGAGAGTCAGTCAGGTGGTCGCGGTCGACGGGGCAAAACCTGGGTAAGCCCCTTTGCCGCCAATATCTATATGTCGATTCTATGGGATTTCGAGCGTGGTGCCGAGGCTCTCGAGGGGTTGAGCTTAGCCGTCGGCGTCGCGGTGCGCCGCGCACTGTTGGAGGTTGGCGTGGAGGATGTACAGTTAAAATGGCCAAACGATATCTATATAGGGCACAAAAAACTGGGAGGCATTTTATTGGAGATGCTCGGTGACCCAGCTGGGCAGTGCTCGGTTGTGGTTGGCGTAGGTATAAATGTTTCCATGCCGGTCCAGGCTGCGGAGGCAATAGATCAGGACTGGACTGATATCTCCAGTCAATTAGCTGAACCCATCTCCAGAAATCGCTTAGCTGCGTCACTAATCAGCCATATCCTGGTTGTGCTAGATAGTTTTCAGATCAGCGGTTTTGGCCCCTACAGAGACGAGTGGCAATCCGCAGATGCTTTTCGAGGTCAACAGGCCACAGTCACCACTGTACGCGATGCGATCAGCGGCACAGTGGTTGGGGTCGATAATGATGGTGCCCTGCAGATGAAACTTGCAGACGGCGAAATACAGCGATTTATTGGTGGCGAACTCAGCCTGAGGTTAGCCAAGTGATTATAGATATAGATGCGGGTAACAGTTTTGTGAAATGGCGAGTCAAAGATGGCTCAGAGACTGTAGCCAGTGGCTCTGAAGCCACAGACCAGGTCATAGAGGCAGGCCTCAAATTGGAGGGCCTTGAGCGCTTAAGTCAGGCCCGGGTTGCCTCCGTGGCACATCAGGGTCTAGTTGAGAAGCTGCGTGAACAGCTGCAGCGGCAATTTAATGTCTGGCTGCAAATAGCCAGAGTCTCTCCAATGGTGGCTGGCGTAAGCTGCGGCTACACTGAGCCAGACACCCTGGGAGTTGATCGCTGGCTGGCTGCTATCGCCGCTTACCAGAGATATGGAGGTGCTGTGCTGGTTGTTGATGCCGGCAGCGCCATCACAATCGATCTGGTGGGCCCCCAGGGGCAGCACCTGGGTGGCTATATCTGCCCAGGCCTCAGACTGATGCGCGAGGCCCTATGGCAGGGTACGGATAGAGTTCAGGTTGATGAGATAGAGCCTTTAAATATGCTGGTTCCCGGGGCCTGCACTACCGACGCAGTTAATCGGGGTTGCCTGTTAACAGCAGTGGCCAGCATAGAGAAATTAGCCAGCCAATATCCAGCCTCAATCGTTATCACCGGTGGCGACGCTTCTCAAATAGCTGGGGCACTCTCGCTGGCCGCCGACCATGTGCCAGATCTAGTGCTGGACGGCTTGGCTGTAGCCGGAGTGGAATATACTCAGACATTAATTTCCTAGGGCTGTCTGCACTGACAATTTGTCACCTTGCACCGATCTACAGGCCCTGATTTGCCTCAGTTGGGGCGATTCGGCGCTAAACCCATAAAAAAACCAAAAGAACCCCCAGATAAGGTTGCTAATAGTCTCCAGTTTCACTAAAATCGCGCACCGTTTGTAGAGATGCTGGCGTAGCTCAGTTGGTAGAGCAGCTGACTTGTAATCAGCCGGTCGGGGGTTCGACTCCTCTCGCCAGCTCCAATTTTGGGCGAACTTGCTGATTTTATTGGCTTTTATTGGCAATAATCAGGTTCGTTCAAAGACAGATGGAATTCCCGAGCGGTTTGGGGGTTGTTCAGGTTGCCTAGAAGTGGATCTGAAAGAAATAAATAGTTGTAAGGCGGGATTCCCGAGCGGCCAAAGGGATCAGACTGTAAATCTGACGCGAAAGCTTCGGTGGTTCGAATCCACCTCCCGCCACCAAGCTATTTAGGGCACTGTTGGACAGGCGCTGTATAAGAGGGATTGTTTAGCGGGCATAGTTTAATGGTAGAACCTCAGCCTTCCAAGCTGATGATGCGGGTTCGATTCCCGCTGCCCGCTCCAGGTAAGACAGGTTGTAGAAGAGGTATGTGCTCATATAGCTCAGTCGGTAGAGCACTTCCTTGGTAAGGAAGAGGTCACCGGTTCAAATCCGGTTATGAGCTCCAAATTGTTGTGAGAGGAAGTTGCTCCTCTCGCTGGTGATAAGAAGTAGTAGTGTTTAATTAGTTTAAGGTCAGGGCATTAGATAATAGCCCGCTAATGTCCCGTTTAGGAGATGCTGAGATGGCAAAAGAAAAGTTTGAAAGAAATAAGCCGCACGTGAACGTAGGCACCATTGGTCACGTAGACCATGGTAAGACTACGTTGACCGCTGCGATGACTCGCGTCTGTGCAGAAGTGTACGGCGGCGAGATGAAAGCGTTTGACCAGATCGATAACGCTCCTGAAGAGCGCGAGCGCGGTATTACTATTTCCACAGCTCACGTTGAATATGATTCCCCGACCCGTCACTACGCACACGTAGACTGCCCAGGCCACGCCGACTATGTTAAAAACATGATCACCGGTGCTGCGCAGATGGACGGTGCTATTTTGGTATGTGGCGCGACTGATGGCCCAATGCCACAGACTCGCGAGCACATCCTGCTGTCCCGTCAGGTAGGTGTACCTTATGTACTGGTATTCCTGAACAAAGCCGACCTGCTGGCTGAAGACTGTGGTGGCGTAGACTCAGAAGAGTACGCAGAAATGCTTGAGCTGGTAGAGATGGAGCTGCGCGAGCTGCTCGATACCTACGAGTTCCCAGGCGACGACACGCCAATCATTGTGGGTTCAGCCCTGATGGCGCTGGAAGGCAAAGACGACAACGAGCTGGGTACTACCGCAGTTAAGAAGCTGGTAGAAGCTCTGGACGCTTATATCCCTGAGCCTGTACGTGCGGTTGATCAGCCCTTCCTGATGCCAATCGAAGACGTATTTTCCATCGCGGGTCGCGGTACTGTAGTAACAGGCCGAGTAGAGCGTGGAGTGATCAAGGTGGGTGAAGAGATTGAAGTGGTGGGTATCACAGATACTGCCAAGACCACCTGTACAGGTGTAGAGATGTTCCGCAAGCTGCTCGACGAAGGTCGTGCGGGCGAGAACTGCGGTATTCTGCTGCGAGGTACCAAGCGCGAAGAAGTACAGCGTGGCCAGGTACTGGCGCACGTGGGTACAGTAACTCCACACACCAAGTTCACCTCAGAAGTGTATGTGTTGTCGAAAGATGAAGGTGGGCGTCACACGCCATTCTTTAAAGGCTACCGTCCACAGTTTTACTTCCGTACCACAGACGTAACAGGCGCCTGTGAATTACCAGCTGGCACAGAGATGGTGATGCCTGGTGACAACGTACAGATGGAAGTGACGCTGATTCATCCGATTGCGATGGAGGAAGGTCTGCGCTTTGCGATCCGTGAAGGCGGTCGTACAGTAGGTGCTGGTGTTGTAGCCAAGATCATCGACTGAACCCTAATAGGCTAGAAAAAGGGGCTCCTGGAGCCCCTTTTTTGACCTTTGAAGTTTGTTGGCCAACATTTTGGCTGAAGTTAGAAAAAATAATGGCTGTAGGCTTGAAACTGCTTGACAGTCCCCGGGTGCGGCACTAATATTCGCGCTCCTTTTTCGGGGCCGACCAAAGAACGCCGGTTGAGCCATGAAATTTAAAGTAGATATAGCGGAGTTTCGCTACGATGCAAAACCAAAGCATTAGGATTCGTCTTAAAGCCTTCGATCACAAGCTGATCGATACCTCGACCCAAGAGATTGTCGAGACTGCAAGACGTACAGGCGCGCAAATACGCGGGCCAATACCGTTGCCCACACGTAAAGAGAGATTCACCATTTTGGTTTCTCCCCACGTGAACAAAGATGCGCGTGATCAGTATGAAATTCGCACCCACAAGCGCTTAATCGACATTGTCGAGCCAACAGAAAAAACTGTTGATGCGCTTATGAAATTGAATCTTGCTGCTGGCGTTGAAGTACAAATCAGCCTGAGCTGATAACGACTGTAGCGGTCCGGCAGTAATGCCGGGCAAAACACTAAAGTGTAATGCCTTGAAATGGGCAGCCGTAGCGGGTAAGAGCCCCGTACGCTTAAGAGGTTAAAAAAATGAGTATAGGTATTGTCGGCCGCAAATGCGGAATGACTCGTGTGTTTACCGAAGACGGTGCATCTATCCCTGTGACAGTGGTAGAAGCAACGCCTAATCACATTACCCAGATTAAATCCGCAGAGACTGATGGCTACTCAGCTATTCAGGTCACTACCGGATCACGCAAAGCTTCCCGAGTATCCAAGTCCCAAGCCGGACACTTCGCCAAGGCGGGTGTAGAGGCTGGTCGCGGTCAATGGGAATTCCGTTCAGAAGGTTCCGAAGAAGCATTTGAAGTTGGCTCAGCATTAACTGTAGAGCGCTTTGAAGAAGGTCAAAAAGTTGACGTAACCGGCACCTCTAAAGGTAAAGGCTTCCAAGGTGGTGTCAAGCGCTGGAACTTCAGCATGCAAGACGCTACTCACGGTAACTCAATCTCGCACCGAGCTCCTGGCTCAATTGGTCAAAACCAAACTCCTGGCCGAGTATTTAAAGGCAAGAAGATGGCCGGTCACATGGGTGCAGAGCAGGTTACTACACAGAATCTAGAAATTGTACGCGTCGATGCCGAGCGCAACTTATTGCTGATCAAGGGAGCCGTACCCGGTGCACCTGGTGGTGATATTGTCGTTCGTCCGGCAGTTAAGGTTTAAGGGGAGTGTCCGTGGAATTAGCAATAGCGACACCCAAAGGCAACAAAGGGACCGTTGAGGTTTCAGAAGCTGCTTTTGGCATAGAGTTTAACCAGGATCTGATTCACCAGACCGTTGTGGCATTTCTTGCTGGTGCCCGTCAGGGTACTCGCGCTCAGAAAAACCGTTCAGCTGTCTCCGGTGGTGGCCGCAAGCCATTCCGTCAGAAGGGCACAGGCCGGGCTCGCGCCGGTACTATCCGTGGGCCAATCTGGCGTGGCGGTGGTGTTACCTTTGCTGCCCAGCCTCAGGATCACGGTCAAAAGCTTAACCGTAAAATGTATCGCTCTGCGATGCGCTCTATTGTTTCAGAGCTGGCCCGTCAGGAGCGCCTGATTGTTGTAGAGAGCTTTGACGTTGAAGAGCCTAAGACTAAGGGCCTGATTGCCAAGCTGGCTGAGTTTAGCTTGACTGAAGCCTTGATTATCACTGAAGAAGTTAGCCAAAACCTCTATCTGTCTTCGCGCAACCTGCACAAGGTTGATGTTCGCGATGCGGCTGCGGTTGATCCAGTGAGTCTAATTAATTTCGATAAGGTGCTGGTGACTGTTGCAGCGCTGAAAAAACTTGAGGAGATTTTGGCATGAACCAAGAGAGACTCTTCAAAGTGTTGCTAGGGCCGCACATCACTGAAAAAGCAGCGATGTCCGATGGTGCCGCAACTCAGGTTGTATTTAAGGTGGCTACAGATGCCAGCAAGCTAGAAGTGAAGAAAGCTGTAGAGCAGCTTTTTGAAGTCAAGGTTGAAGGTGTTCGTGTAGTTAATGTGAAGGGCAAGACCCGTCGCACTCGCACTGGCATGGGCCAGCGCAGCGATTGGAAAAAAGCCTATGTACGATTGGCGGAAGGTCAGGATATTGACTTTTCGGTAGCGGAGTAAGGGGTTAATCATGGCAGTTATCAAGAGAAAACCAACCTCCCCGGGCCGTCGCTTTGTTGTCAGCGTAGTAACACCTGAGCTGCACAAAGGAGCGCCCCATGCGCCGCTTTTAGCGCCTAAGAAAAGAACTGGTGGTCGCAACAGTGCCGGTCGCATCACCGTGCGTCATATTGGTGGCGGTCACAAGCAGCATTACCGTATTGTCGACTTTAAGCGCGACAAAGATGGTATCCCGGCCAAGGTAGAGCGTCTGGAATACGATCCCAATCGCACCGCGCATATTGCACTGCTCTGTTATGCAGATGGAGAGCGTCGCTACATTATTGCTCCCAAAGGTGTTTCGGCAGGGGATACTCTGGTATCGGGTGAAGATTCGCCTATTAAGGTAGGCAACAGCCTGCCACTGCGCAATATTCCAGTGGGTTCAACTATCCACTGTGTTGAGATGAAGCCAGGCAAGGGCGCGCAAATTGCTCGCAGTGCCGCTGCTTCGGTACAGCTGGTTGCCCGTGAAGGTGCTTACGCCACTCTGCGTCTTCGCAGTGGTGAGATGCGCAAGATTCCGGTCGATTGCCGAGCCACTCTTGGTGAGGTTTCTAACAGTGAGCACAGCTTGCGCTCGCTGGGTAAGGCTGGTGCCTCTCGCTGGCGTGGTGTTCGTCCAACCGTTCGCGGTGTGGCGATGAACCCGGTAGATCACCCGCATGGTGGTGGTGAAGGTCGTACCTCTGGTGGTCGTCACCCGGTATCGCCCTGGGGTATGCCAACCAAAGGTTACAAGACGCGCAAGAATAAGCGCACTGATAAATACATTGTTCGTCGTCGCAAATAAGCGCCGATTAGATTATTAAAAGAGGATAGCAAACGTGCCACGCTCTCTAAAAAAAGGACCATTCATTGACCTTCACCTGGCTAAAAAGGTAGAGGCAGCGGTAGCCGCTAACGAGCGTCGACCCATCAAAACCTGGTCGCGTCGTTCTATGATCCTGCCAGATATGGTTGGTCTGACAATCGCTATCCACAATGGTCGTCAACATGTTCCTGTTTTGGTCAACGAAGAAATGGTTGGTCACAAGCTGGGTGAATTTGCTCCGACACGTACCTACAAAGGTCACGTGGCAGACAAGAAAGCCAAGCGCTAAAAGAGGGTTTTGATCGTGGAAGTAGCAGCAAAGTTAAAAGGTGCCAGAATGTCAGCGCAAAAAGCGCGTCTGGTAGCCGATCAAATTCGCGGCAAGTCAGTTGAGTCTGCATTAGAAATTCTGCAGTTCAGCGGCAGGAAGGGCGCGGACATTATTAAGAAAGTGCTCGAGTCGGCAATTGCCAATGCAGAGCACAACGATGGTGCTGATGTAGATGAGCTCAAAGTGTCAACGATCTTTGTTGACGAAGGCATGACGATGAAAAGAATCAAGCCTAGAGCAAAGGGCCGCGCGGATAGAATTTTTAAGCGCAGCTGTCACATCACTGTAAAAGTTTCTGAAAAGTAGAATTAAGGTTCGGGAGACCATTCAATGGGTCAAAAAGTACATCCAACTGGCATCCGCCTAGGTATCGTTAAAAAGCATACCTCGACTTGGTATGCCGGTAAAAAGGACTATGCGGACAAGCTCAATCAGGACCTCAAGGTTCGAGCGTTTGTTAAGAAGAAACTCGACCATGCGTCAGTAAGCCGCGTTGACATTGAGCGACCTTCAGATAGTGCGCGCATCACCATTCATACAGCCCGCCCCGGTATCGTTATCGGCAAGAAGGGTGAGGATGTTGAGAAGCTGCGCAATGAAGTCGCCAAGATGATGGGTTGTTCGGTACATATTAATATCGAAGAGATCCGCAAGCCCGATCTGGATGCCAATCTGGTTGCTCAGAACGTAGCTCAGCAGCTAGAGCGTCGTGTGATGTTCCGTCGCGCCATGAAGCGCGCTGTTCAAAACGCTATGCGCGGCGGTGCTCTGGGAGTAAAAATTCAAGTTGGTGGTCGTTTGGGCGGCGCAGAGATTGCCCGTTCAGAATGGTACAGAGAAGGCCGTGTACCTCTGCACACATTGCGTGCAGACATTGACTACGCGACAGCCGAAGGTAATACCACATACGGCATCATCGGCGTAAAGGTCTGGATCTTCAAAGGTGAAGTTCTGGGTGGTGAGGAAGCTGAAGCAGCGCCCGCCAAGACACAAGACACAAGAAACAAGCGATAAGGGTAAAGCGAAATGCTGCAACCGAAACGTACAAAATTCCGCAAGATGCACAAGGGTCGCAACCGTGGCCTGGCTCAGCGCGGCAGCAAAGTCAGCTTTGGTGAGTTTGGTCTTAAGGCTTCTGGCCGCGGACGTTTGACGGCTCGCCAGATTGAAGCGGCTCGTCGTGCCATGACTCGACACATTAAACGTGGCGGTAAAATCTGGATTCGAGTTTTTCCAGACAAGCCGATTACCAACAAGCCACTTGAAGTGCGTATGGGTAAGGGTAAGGGTAATGTTGAGTACTGGGTGGCGCTAATCCAGCCAGGCAAGGTACTTTATGAAATGGAAGGTGTTAGTGAAGAGCTGGCGCGCGAAGCATTTGCTTTAGCAGCGGCCAAGCTTCCTGTTGCAACTACCTTCGTTAAACGCACGGTGATGTAACCATGAAAGCTAACGAATTGCGTGAAAAGTCAGTTGACGAGTTGAAAGCGGCTCTGGGCGATGAGCTCAAGTCTCAGTTCAAGCTGCGTATGCAGCACGCCACTGGCCAGTTGAACGAAAGCCATAAGGTTAAACAAGCGCGCCGCAACATTGCGCGACTTAAGACTGTTATTAACCAGAAGGCAGGGGAATAATTATGTCTGAGCTACAAACAAGTTCAAGAACACTCACTGGCCGCATCGTCAGTGACAAGATGGATAAGACCATCACTGTGATGATTGAGCGACGTGTCAAGCACCCGGTATACGGGAAAATCTTGACCAAGTCGACCAAGATTAAAGCGCATGATGAAGCTAATGATGCGAATACAGGCGATCTGGTAACGATCGCAGAGTGCCGACCTGTCTCTAAAGACAAGTCGTGGAAACTGGTGAATATTGACGAGCGCGCTGTAGCAGAGTAATTCTGCAGTTGGCGAAGGTTTCGGAGTAGAAAATGATTCAAACAGAAAGTTATCTTGATGTAGCAGACAACAGCGGTGCACGTCGCGTGATGTGTATCAAAGTGTTGGGCGGTTCTCACCGTCGCTATGCTCGGGTTGGTGACATTATTAAGGTTACCGTTAAAGAAGCGATTCCCCGCGGCAAGGTAAAGAAAGGCCAGGTGATGAGTGCAGTAGTAGTTCGCACCAAGAAAGGTTTGCGTCGTCAGGACGGCAGCTTGATCAAATTTGATGACAATGCTGCAGTGCTGCTCAATGCCAACAATGCACCTATTGGCACACGTATTTTTGGGCCGGTAACTCGCGAGCTTCGCACAGAGAAGTTTATGCGCATTATCTCCCTAGCACCTGAAGTGCTGTAAGCGAGGATTAAGAAATGGCAATGCTGAAAATTAAGCGCGACGACGAAGTTGTTGTTATCGCCGGTAAAGACAAAGGCAAGCGTGGCAAGGTAATTAAGGTCCTTGAAAACGATCGTCTGCTGGTGTCTGGTATTCAGATGATTAAAAAGCATCAGAAGCCCAATCCTCAGGCAGGTATTCCCGGTGGAATTATCGAGAAGGAATCACCTATTCAGGTCTCCAATGTAGCTATCTTTAATAGCGCAACCAATAAAGCAGATCGCGTGGGCTTTAAGGTTCAGGAAGACAACAAAAAGATTCGTATCTTTAAGTCCAACGGCGAAGCCGTAGACGCTTAAGTAAACAGGTAATCGAAATGGCAAGGCTGAAAGAAGTATATAAAAACGAATTGGCTCCCAAGCTTAAAGAAGAGCTGGGTCTGACTAATGTGATGGAGATTCCTCGCATTACCAAGATCACTCTGAATATGGGTGTTGGTGAAGCGATTGGTGACAAGAAGTCTCTGGAAAATGCAGTGGCTGATCTCACATTGATTGCCGGCCAGAAACCAGTGATCAATAACGCTCGCAAATCTATCGCTGGCTTCAAGGTTCGCCAGGGTTGGCCGATCGGTACCAAGGTAACGCTGCGCAGCGACCGTATGTATGAGTTTCTGGAGCGCCTGGTTGGCATCGCAATCCCACGTATTCGTGACTTCCGTGGTATCAGCCCCAAGCAGTTCGATGGCCGTGGTAATTTCTCTATGGGTGTGAGTGAGCAGATTATTTTCCCTGAGATCGACTACGAGAAAATTGATAAGTTGCGTGGTTTGGATATCACTATTACCACCACCGCGCGCAATGACGATGAAGGCCGAGCTTTACTGCGTGCCTTTAACTTTCCGCTGAAAGGTTGAGGTAAATAGATAGATGGCAAAGGTATCCATGGTTCAGCGCGAAGCAAAGCGCGCCAAGACAGTCGCTAAGTTCGCCGCCAAGCGTGCAGAACTAAAAGCAATTATTCACAGTGTTGAGGCCTCTGACGAAGATCGTTGGGAAGCTCAGCAGAAGTTACAGAAGCTACCTCGTGATGCGAGTCCCAGCCGTCAGCGCAATCGCTGTCGTGTTACTGGCCGCCCTCACGGTGTCTACAGCAAGTTTGGCCTGTGCCGAAACAAACTGCGCGAATCAGCGATGCGCGGTGAAGTTCCGGGGCTGGTTAAAGCCAGTTGGTAAGTTGAGGAGCCAAACGATATGAGTATGCAAGATCCAGTTTCAGACATGTTGACACGCATTCGTAATGCGCATCACCGCAGTCACCCAGAAGTTACAATGCCCGCTTCTAAGCTGAAGGCCTCTGTGGCCAAAGTGCTTCAGGAAGAGGGCTATATTGCCGGCTATAGCGTCAGTGAAGAAGTTAAGCCCAGCTTGACTATCGAGCTGAAGTACTTTGAAGGCCGTCCAGTTATTGAAGAGATTGCGCGCATCAGCAAGCCGAGCTTACGTCAGTATGTAAGCACCAACGACTTGCCCAAGGTTCGCAGCGGTCTCGGTATTGCAGTTATCTCCACCAGTAAAGGTGTGATGACTGATCGCGCTGCCAGAGCTGCCGGTATCGGTGGTGAAGTGCTTTGCACCGTATTCTGATAGGAAAGAAAAATGTCTAGAGTTGCAAATAGTCCAGTAGAACTGCCCAAAGGTGTTGAAGTAACACTTGGTGGCGAAGAGATTTCTGTCAAGGGCTCAAAGGGTACATTGGCCATGCCGATCAATCCCCAGGTGGAAATCAAACAGGAAGATAATGTTCTGACGTTTGCTGCCCGCAGTGGAGATCAGTTCGCACGCGCCATGTCGGGTACTACCAGAGCGTTGGTTAACAATATGGTGACCGGTGTTTCTGAAGGCTTTGAGAAAAAGCTTGAGCTGGTTGGTGTAGGTTACAGAGCACAGGTTCAGGGCAAGAGTATTAACCTGACGCTGGGTTTTTCTCATCCAGTGGTTTATCAGTTGCCAGAGGGTGTTAGCGCTGAGACTCCTAGTCAGACTGAGGTTGTATTAAAGTCTTCGGACAAGCAAAAGCTGGGCCAGGCCGCAGCTGAGATTCGCGCTTACCGTCCGCCAGAGCCCTACAAAGGTAAGGGTGTTCGCATCACTGGTGAATATGTAAGACGTAAAGAAGCCAAGAAGAAGTAACAGGGTAATACGATGAGCGATAAAAAAGTTTCACGTCAGCGCCGAGCAAAACGCGTACGCATGAAGATCCGCGAGCAGGGTGTTACACGTCTGTGTATCAACCGTACTCCACGTCATATCTATGCGCAGATTATTGCTGCAGAGGGTGACCGGGTTCTGGCTAGCGCCTCGACACTGGATAAAGATTTACGCAGTGGCAGCACTGGCAATGTCGACGCCGCAGCCGCTGTTGGCAAATTAGTTGCCGAGCGTGCAGTAGCTGCTGGTATCAAGGCAGTTGCCTTCGACCGCAGCGGTTTTAAATATCACGGCCGTGTAAAAGCACTGGCAGATGCCGCGCGTGAAGCCGGCCTCGAATTTTAATAGGTAGAAAATATGGCTCTTACAGATCAGAAAGATTCTGCAGCTGAAGGCATGATGGAGAAGCTGGTTCAGGTTAACCGTGTGGCAAAGACGGTTAAAGGTGGACGTATTTTCGCCTTTACAGCCCTGACAGTTGTGGGTGATGGCAACGGCAAAGTTGGCTTCGGTCGCGGTAAAGCCCGTGAAGTGCCAATGGCTATCCAAAAGGCAATGGAAGCAGCGCGTCGCAATATGATAGACGTATCTCTGGACGGTACTACTATTCAGTACCCAACCAAAGGCATCCACGCTGCATCTAAGATTTATATGCAGCCAGCCTCAGAAGGTACTGGTGTTATTGCCGGTGGTGCAATGCGCTCTGTACTGGAATTAGCCGGTGTACAAAACGTACTGGCAAAGTGCTACGGCTCAACTAACCCGGTCAACGTAGTTCGCGCGACTTTCAAGGCGCTGCGAGATATGAAATCACCGGATGATGTTGCAGCAAAACGTGGTAAATCTGTAGAAGAAATTCTGAACTAAGTGACGGCATAACGCACGTCAGTTATTGGAACTGGATCATGGCAAAAGCGAAGATTAAAAAAGTTAAAGTAACTCAAACCAAGAGTTCAATTGGACGGTTGCAGAACCATAAAGCCTGTCTTACCGGCTTGGGGCTGCGCCGTATTGGCCACACCGTGGAAGTTGAAGATACTCCGTCGGTTCGCGGCATGATCAATAAAGTTAACTATATGTTGCAGGTTGAGGAAGCATAAGATGCGTCTAAACACCCTTAGCCCGGCTCCGGGTCGAATTAAAGAAGGCAAGCGCTGCGGTCGTGGTATCGGCAGTGGTCTTGGCAAGACTGGTGGCCGCGGTCACAAAGGTCAAAAGTCACGCTCTGGCGGTTCAGTTCGTCCAGGTTTTGAAGGCGGTCAGATGCCTTTACAGAAACGTCTGCCGAAGTTTGGTTTTACTTCGCGTATGGCGGCAGTGACTGCTGAGATTCGCTTGTCAGAACTGGACAAAGTTGAAGGCGGAATCGTGACTATCGATTCACTGCGTGCAGCCGGTATTATCAATAACAGCATTTCCAGAGCCAAGGTATTTAACTCTGGCACAGTGACTCAGGCAGTCACTCTGCAAGGCGTTGGCGCTACCAAAGGTGCTGCAGAAGCTATTGTTGCCGCTGGCGGCAAGGTTGAAGAGAAAGCCTAATGGCGAATCCAGGTGCTATGCCGGTGGGCAACCAAAAAGGACTGGGCGAGCTTTGGGCTCGCCTTCGCTTTTTGTTTATGGCCATTATTATTTACCGCATTGGCACCCATATCCCAGTTCCGGGTTTTGACCCAGACCGTCTGGCGGATATGTTCTCCCAGAATCAGGGTACCTATCTGGGACTGTTTAATATGTTCTCTGGTGGTGCGCTGGAGAGAATGAGTATTTTGGCCCTGGGCGTTATGCCCTATATATCGGCCTCGATTATTATGCAGCTACTGTCAGCCACGGTACCTGCGCTAGAGCAGTTAAAGAAAGAGGGTGACAGTGGTCGCCGCAAAATCAACCAGTACACCAGATACGGTACTGTGATTCTGGCCCTGATTCAGGGTATGGCCATGGCAGTGGGCTTCCGGGCTCAGGGAATGGCGTACGAAGGGTTTGAGTTCTTTTTGCCTGTGGCAGTGGCCTCTCTGGTGGCTGGTGCGGTGTTCTTAATGTGGTTGGGTGAGCAGATTACCGAGCGCGGCATAGGCAACGGTATCTCCATGTTAATTTTTGCCGGCATTGTGGCCGGTATTCCTGGCGCTATTGGTCAGGCGTTAGAATCAGCCCGGCAGGGCGACCTCAATCCGCTGATGTTGATTGTGGTGCTGATCATCGCGGTGGCAGTGGTTTACTTTGTGGTGTTTATTGAGCGTGGCCAGCGTCGTTTGACCGTCAACTACGCACAGCGCCAGGGCCGCAAGGCTTATAATGCGCAGACTTCACATCTGCCGCTCAAGGTCAATATGGCTGGTGTGATCCCAGCAATTTTTGCCAGCAGCTTGCTGCTGTTCCCCGCCTCGATTAGCCAGTGGTTTGGCTCAGGGGTGAATGCACCGGCCTGGCTGCAGGACGTGTCGCTATTGATTGGCCCAGGGCAGCCACTGTATGTGCTGATGTTTAGTGCATTGATTATTTTCTTCAGCTTCTTCTATACGGCGTTGATGTACAACCCCAAAGAAGTGGCTGATAACCTGAAAAAAGGTGGTGCTTATCTGCCCGGGATACGTCCGGGAGAGCAGACTGCCAAATACATTGATAGTGTGACCACGCGTTTGACTTTAATTGGTGGTATTTATATCACCCTGATCTGTCTGATGCCCCAGTTCTTGAATGTGTACTTTAATGTGCCGTTCTACCTAGGTGGTACCTCACTATTGATTGCGGTTGTTGTAACAATGGATTTTATGGCTCAGGTGCAGTCACATCTAATGTCGCAACAATATGATTCGCTAATGAAGAAGGCCAACCTTAAAAATGTTGGCCGTAAATAAAGAGGTGATGCTGTGAAAGTACGCGCATCGGTTAAAAAGATTTGTCGTAATTGTAAGGTTGTCCGCCGCAAAGGTGTGGTTCGCGTTATCTGTAGCGTCGAGCCCCGTCATAAGCAGCGCCAGGGATAATCTGGTTGATTTTTGATAGATCTATCGGTATTCTACCGCGCCTTTTTAGCAGGTCTGAAGGACTGTTGGTTGGGACGAAGATGCTGATTAAACCCATAGTAATAGTGGAGTAATGTGAATGGCCCGTATTGCCGGTGTCAACATTCCAGATAACAAGCACACAGTGATTTCACTGACTTATGTGTTTGGTATTGGTCGCCCAACTGCCAAGAAAATTTGTGCAGACACGGGTATTGCAGAGGACACAAAAATTTCTGCCCTAGACGAAGGTCAATTAGATGCGTTGCGTGCTGCCGTTGGGCAAAACGACGTTGAAGGTGATCTCCGTAGAGAAAACAGCATGAGTATCAAGCGTCTGATGGACCTGGGTTGCTACCGCGGCCTGCGCCATCGTCGTAGTTTGCCCGTACGTGGACAACGTACTAAGACGAATGCGCGCACCCGTAAAGGGCCGCGTCGTCCCATAAAAAGATAATTAGGATCATTTCTAATGGCAAAAGCAGCAGTTAAACCGGCCCGTAAAAAGGTCAAAAAGACAGTTATAGATGGCGTAGCCCATATCTATGCTTCTTTTAACAATACAATTGTTACTATCACTGACCGTCAGGGAAATACGCTTTCCTGGGCAACCTCTGGTGGATCTGGTTTTCGCGGTTCTCGCAAGAGCACTCCGTTTGCCGCCCAGGTGGCTGCAGAGCGAGCCGGTGAAGCAGCAAAGGACTATGGCCTGAAGAATCTCGACGTTCAGGTTAAAGGCCCAGGTCCCGGTCGTGAGTCTGCGGTTCGCGCACTCAATAATGCTGGTTACAAAATTACTAATATCACCGATGTGACGCCTGTGCCACACAATGGCTGTCGTCCGCCGAAAAAACGTCGCGTGTAAGGGAGATAGAAAATGGCTAGGTATCTCGGACCAACTTGTAAACTCTCGCGCCGTGAAGGAACCGATCTGTTCCTGAAAAGTGGTGTGCGACCCCTTGAATCCAAATGTCGTCACGAAAGTGCGCCAGGCCAGCACGGCCAGCGTCGCGGTCGTCTCTCGGACTATGGGGTTCAGCTTCGTGAAAAGCAAAAAGTACGTCGTATTTACGGCATCCTAGAAAAGCAATTCCGTAACTACTATAAGGATGCGGCTCGCTTAAAGGGCAACACCGGTGAAAATCTGCTGACTCTTTTAGAAAAGCGCCTTGATAACGTTGTTTATCGTATGGGCTTTGGTGCCACTCGCGCGGAATCGCGCCAGCTGGTTGCCCACAATGCCATTCTGGTAAACGGTCAGAAAGTAAATATCGCCTCATATAGAGTTCAGGAAGGTGATGTCGTTGGTCTTCGCGAGAAGTCCAAAAAGCAGCTTCGTGTGCAAACTGCTCTGCAGTTGGCAGCACAACGCGGTGAAGTTGAGTGGCTAACTGTTGATAGCAACAAGATGGAGGGCACGTTTACGCGCAATCCAGATCGCTCTGATTTACCGGCAGAGATCAACGAAAACCTGATCGTCGAACTTTACTCTAAGTAATCGCTTTATAGCTCTTACAGGTAATACTATGCAAAATTCTGCTACTGAATTTCTAACACCACGTAACATAGATGTAACGTCATATGATGCAAACCATGCCAAGGTGGTTCTAGAGCCATTGGAGCGCGGTTTCGGTCATACTCTGGGTAATGCACTGCGTCGTATTCTGCTGTCTTCCATGTCTGGCTGCGCCATCATTGAAGTTGAGATTGATGGTGTTGAGCACGAATACTCCTCAATTGAGGGTGTTCAAGAAGATGTTATGGAGATCCTCCTTAACCTCAAGGGTGTAGCCATTGTGATGGAAGGTCGCGATGACACCACAGTGAGCCTCAATGTGAAGGGTCCTGGTCCTGTTACCGCTGGCGATATCGAAAGCGATGGCCATATTGAAGTGATCAACCCAGATCATGTGATTGCCAATATTTCTGGAAAGACCAGCCTGAGCATGCAGTTACGCATTGTTCGAGGTCGTGGCTATCAGCCATCTGATGCGCGCATTGTTGACGAAGAAACTCGCAGCATTGGCCGTCTGCAGCTCGATGCTACCTTCAGTCCTATCTTCAAAGTGTCATACAGCGTGGAGAGTGCTCGTGTTGAAAACCGCACTGACCTAGACAAGCTGGTACTGGAACTTGAAACTAACGGTACCATTGACCCGGAAGAGTCAATTCGCCGTGCAGCGACTATTCTCCAGCAACAGATGGCTGTGTTTGTCGACCTAGAAGGTGAGACAGCTGCAGAGCCAGAAGAGAAAGAAGAAGAGATCGATCCGATCTTGCTGCGTCCAGTCGACGATCTAGAGCTGACTGTACGCTCTGCTAACTGCCTCAAGGCGGAGAGTATTTATTACATTGGTGACCTGATTCAGCGCACCGAAGTTGAATTGCTGAAGACTCCTAATTTGGGTAAGAAGTCTCTTACTGAAATTAAGGATGTACTGGCTTCTCGCGGGCTGTCTCTGGGCATGCGTCTTGAGAACTGGCCACCGGCAAGCTTGAAAAGTGAACGCGAACTCGCCTAAGGCCTGCTCGTATAGATATCATTGCTGAGACAGCAACGAATTAAGGAATTAAAATCATGCGTCATCGTTACAGTGGCCGCAAACTGAATAAATCTGGCCCTCACCGCAGAGCAATGTTTCGCAACATGACTGCGTCTCTGGTTGAGCACGAGTTGATTAGAACTACTTTGCCAAAGGCTAAAGAGCTACGTCGTTTTGCGGAGCCTTTAATTACCCTGGCCAAACAGGACAGCGTTGCTAACCGTCGACTGGCTTTTGATCGTCTGCGTAACAAAGAGACAGTAGGTAAGTTGTTTACCGACTTGGGTCCTCGCTATCAGGAGCGTCCAGGTGGCTATATGCGTATTCTTAAATGTGCGCCTCGTACTGGCGACAATGCCCCTATGGCCTATGTTGAGCTGGTCGATCGCGTGATTGTTGAAGAAGAAAGCGAAGTGTTAGAGGCTGCTGCTGAATAAGCCCAGCCCGATGTAAAAAGCCGAGCCTAGCTCGGCTTTTTTGTGTCTGCCAATTTGTAGCTATTAAAGAGGCTCAGGCCCATAGGGTACGGCAGTATAAATTCAGTATTCCGGCTAATCCATGACCTGAGCTGGCTGATGAATATAGGCTCCGCTATTCAGGTTCATAAGGCGCATTGGGCCACCCCAGACACAGCCAGTATCCAGAGCAAATACATGCTTGCCACAGTCCCGGCCCTGCAGAGCCGCCCAGTGACCAAATACTATTTTGTCGGCGGCTGTTTTACGCCTTTCGTGAGCAAACCAGGGCTTATAAGGCAACGGCATCTCCACCTGGTCTTTGGACTCTAACTCGAGACGGCCTTCAGCAGTGCAAAAACGCATTCTTGTTAGATAGTTAGTGATCAACCTCCAGCGATCCGGCCCCTCGAGGTTCTCCGACCACTGATCAGGCTGATTGCCATACATATTTTGGAAGTACTGACTACTGTGCTCCGATTGCAGCACAGCGGCAATCTCTGCCGCAAGCCTGCGGGCGGTGGGCATATCCCAGATAGGTGGTATACCTGCATGAACCATATGATAGCCGCCGACCTCCAGTAGCAGAGGCTGGGACTGCAGCCAGTCTAAAAGCACGCCGCGGTCTGGAGCGCTGAGCACATCACCGAAGCTGTCCTTATTAGTGGGCCCTCTAACGCCCTGGGCTACAGCTAACAGGTGAAGATCATGATTGCCCAGCACCATTTTAAAGGCGGGGCCCAACTCCATGCAGAAGCGCAGGGTCTCAAGAGACTGGGGGCCGCGATTGATTAGATCACCTACAGAGATCAGCTGATCCTGCCGTGGATCAAAAGCCACCTGTTCCAGCAGTCGCAACAATGGCTGCAAACAGCCTTGAATATCTCCTACAGCATACTGAGTCATCTAGTGCACTGCATGAGGCAGAGACAGCAAAAATGGCTCTATAGGAGCCTCAAAGGGGTTGCCGTCGTTGTCAATTAGCTGATAAGAACCCTGCATGGTTCCTACGCTAGTCTCAAGTACCACGCCGCTGCTGTACTGATACTCTGCGCCCGGCTCAATGGTGGGTTGCTCGCCGATAACCCCTTCGCCACGAACTTCCTGGCGCTCCTGATTAGCATCGATAATAATCCAATGCCGACTCAGCAGCTGCGCTGCGACCTGACCTCTGTTGGCGATACAAATATGGTAGGCAAAGGCATAGCGGTTAGCCTCCGGCTGGGAATGGGAGGGCAGGTATTCGCTGGTCACGCTGACCTCAATGTTTGGGTCTTCAGCTATCATTGGGTGTTTTTAATACTCCTAGTTATGCGATTGGACAGGGCCACAAACTCGCTGACCGACAGTTGTTCTGGGCGACGTGATAGGTCAATACTGTCTTGGCTATTAGTCTGGGACTCAAGATGCTCCAGATAGGGGCGCAAACAGTTGCGCAATGTCTTGCGCCGCTGCTGAAAGCACAGGCTGACAATCTGGCTTAGCAGTGTTTCATCCTCGGCGACGCAGGGCATGGTCTTATGGGGCTTAAGTCTCACCACAGCAGACTGAACCTTGGGTGCTGGCCTAAAGGACTCAGGGGGCACAGGAATCAGCGGCATGACTCTACAGTGATACTGAATCATCACCGAAAGCCGGCCGTAGGCTTTGGTGCCAGGCACGGCGCCGAGGCGATCTACCACTTCCCGCTGCAACATAAAATGCATATCAGTGATCAGGTGGCGGATTTTTAATAGATGGAAGAGCAATGGTGTCGAAATATTGTAGGGTAGATTACCCACCAGACGCAGGTCACGGCCTCCGTGCAGCTGGGCGAAATCCATTTTTAGAGCATCGCCGCTGTAAATGCTGAGCTCTGGGTAATCGACAAATTTTTCGCCGAGAAACTCCACCAGATCCTTGTCCAATTCGAGCACTGACATACTCGGGCACAGCTCCACCAGATGTTCGGTAATCGCCGCCATGCCAGGACCTATCTCTACTAGATTGTGATCTGGTTTAGGGGCTACCGCAGAAACAATTTGCGCAATAATTTGCTGATCTACAAGAAAGTTCTGGCCAAAGCGTTTGCGCGCCTGATGATTAATACTCAATGGGCACCTGCGCTGGCTGCCGCCATCTGCATAGCTACTTCTATAGCTGTGATCATACTGCCATTGTCGGCTGTCCCTGTTGCAGCCAGATCCAGCGCAGTGCCATGGTCAACCGAGGTACGAATAATTGGCAGCCCAAGACTAATATTGGCGGCGCGGCCAAAGCCCTGGTACTTGAGGACCGGCAGCCCTTGATCATGGTACATGGCCAGCACTGCATCGGCGCGCTGCAGATATTTGTCGGTAAACAGGGTATCAGCCGGCAGTGGGCCAATAATATTCATCGACTGCTCGCGCAACTGCTGGAGCACCGGTTCGATAATATCGATTTCTTCGCGACCCAGATGGCCGCTCTCTCCCGCATGGGGATTGAGTCCACAGACCAGGATTACTGGCCGGGCAATATTAAATTTGCTGTGCAGATCGCTGTGTAGAACATTGAGCACATCGACCAGCAACTCGGCACTAATAGCATCAGCAACCTGCCTGAGGGGAAGGTGAGTGGTTGCCAGAGCAACCCGCAGCTCCTTGGTAGCCAGCATCATCACTACAGTGGCGCTGTTAGTTTTTTGCGCCAGATATTCGGTATGCCCCGAAAAGCTGATGCCGGCATCATTGATAATCGATTTTTGCACAGGCCCGGTGATCATAGCCTGGCAATCGCCGGATTGGCAGCTGGCAATAGCAGCATCCAATGTCTGCAGCACATAGGGGGCATTACTGCAGTTTAACTGTCCGGGTATTACGGTTTCAGCCGCAGGCATTGCAGCCACTGTAATGGTGCCAGCTGCAGTGGCGACTGGCTCAGCGCTGGTATCCAGAGGTAGTATCTTTAGTGGCAGACCCAGCTGTTGGGCACGCTGAGCTAGCATATCCGGATCGGCAAAGGCGACCAGCTGTGCCTGCTGTGATTGCTGTACAGTTTGAATCAACAGGTCGGGACCGACACCGGCCGGTTCACCCGGTGTCAGCGCCAGTCTCGGGATCATGAGGCCGGCGACCCTTTAATTTCAATAAAGGCTTCGTCGCGAATTTCCTGCAGCCAAACCTGCAGTTCTTCCTCATACTTGCGTTGACGCAACATATTCTCGGCGCGGTTGCGCAGAATATCGTCGCTAAAGTCCTGCTTGCGACGCTCAGTTACCTGCAATATATGCCAGCCAAACTGAGAGCTAAACGGTGCACTGATCTCGCCCACCGCAATGCTGTTCATGGTTTGTTCAAACTCTGGCACAAACATGCCAGGAGTTGACCAGCCCAGTTCTCCTCCTTTAAGGCCAGAGCCTGGGTCTTCAGAAAATTCCTTGGCCAACTCGGCAAAGTCCTCGCCGGCCAGCGCGCGGTCACGGAGTTTATTGAGCTCGCTGACCGTGGTCTCCTGATCGCGAATCTGATTGGGCTTAATCAAAATATGGCGGGCAAAATGCTGTTCGATTAACTGCTCACCACCACCGCGGCGCTCATAGAGCTTTAGCAGGTGGTATCCAGCGCCACTGCGAATGGGCTGTGATACCTCATCGACAGCCAAATCTTCAACAGCATCGATAAATACGCCTGGCAGTTGGGCCATCTTGCGCCAGCCGAGATCGCCGCCCTGCAGGGCAGATTGATCGGCTGAGTTGGCTATGGCCAGCTGGCGGAAATCCACTCCAGAGGATATCTGAGCCTGGAGATCCTTAGCTTTTGCCAACACTTTATCGGCTTCCGCTGTACTGGCACTGCTGGGTACGCTCAGCAATATCTGCCCAATATTGACATCTGGAGAGGTTAAAAACCGACCTTCCTCAGAGTTGAGAAAATTATCCAGCTCCTGTTGGCTGATACGAATACGACGCATTACCTTGCCCTGCTGCACACGCATAAGGGTCAGTTCATTGCGGATTTCCTCGCGGACCGCGGCGATGGTCTGCCCCTGAGAATGGACCTGCTCAACATATTGTTCCATGGTTAGCTGATTGCCCGCGGCGATGCGTCCCATGGCTGCGTTGAGTTCCTCGTCTGGAATACGCACGCCAGCGCTGTAGGCAATATTCAGTTGCAAGCGCTCAGAGATCAGTCGCTCCAATACCTGCTGCAGCAGAATGTCCTGGGGCGGCGCCTGGGTGCCGGACTGCTGAATTTGAGCATAGACCGTAGCTACGCGCTGGTTGAGTTCTGACTGCAGAACCACATCATCGTCGACAATGGCAATAACCTTGTCCAGTAGCTCTATCTGAGCTGTGGCCGACAGGGAAACCAGCAACGCACAGGCGGCAAGAGTTGCAGTGGATAAAAGTTTAGAAATTTTCCTGAGGTTCATAACCATAAATACCATTGTTGAGCATTGTGTCTACCCGGCTGCCAGTGCCAGCCAGACCTTTAAATTGGATTTGAAAGAAGATGCCATTTTTGCCTTTAAGCTCTTCTTCCGGAAATAATATTTCGTCTTCGCGATCTAGCCAGCGCCGAGCAACTAGACTAGCACGCCAGCAGCAGCTGTTGTATTCGAAACCGGCAAACAGTTCCAGTTCCCTCTTGTTGGTAAAGTCATGGTTCCACCGACCCACCCAGTTAAAATTGCCCCAGGCTGGAATAAAGGCAGAGATATCCGCCTGTTCAATATCCTGATCTACATTCATGCCAGAAAATAGCCGCGGTGGTCTGCGAGTATATCTGTAGGTAAAGTTGAGCAGCTGGTTCTGACCATTGTTATAGCGTATGCCGAGACTGCTTTTCTCGAGCTCATTATCGTGGTTGTCGTAGATAAGGTCACTGGTAATGCGCCAGTCTTTGGAGATGCGCGCTGCCCACTCGATAGATAGTGGGGACTGGTTGCGGCTCAGCTCGTCCAGCTCTTCCATGCTTGGGTCATTGCTCAGCGTGACTCGGCGATCATCATAGTAGATTGACTGTGCCACACGGGCTCTAAATCTCTCTTGACCGGTTTTTTGGTCGATATACAGGCTGGTGAATGCGAGGGTCAGGCGATTTTCATCGGAAATTCTGTCGCCGCCATTAAAGCGGTTTTCGCGGAATAGCAGGTCGTAGGAGGGCGTAAACTCTCTGGTGTCAAAATCTGGTAGATTGGACTGGTCTTTATAGTCTGCTCTCACATAGAACAGTCGCGGCTCAAAGTACTGTTTGTAATTATTCAGCCAGCTGACGTTGCGCTCGAGAAAAATACCCGTATCAATAGAATAGACGGGCACAGAGACTGACGGATTGCTGTCGAGCAGAGCTGACTGCTGTCCAGCATTGAGGCTGTAACGCAAATGTCTAGCTCTGACCTGGGGCTTGAAGTAACCCCAGGACCAGCGCTTATCCCAGCTGATGCCGTAGTCTATGCTGCTGCGACTGCCGGTCACAAAACGATTATCCTCATGGTTAAACACCGAATAGCGATTTTTTAAGTCAATCACTAGAGAATTGGCTAGTCGGTAGTAACCATCAGCGGAAACCTGTGGCAGCACAGAGTACTGATCGTCGAGTCCCTGGGTAATTACCTGATAATCCTGAGCCTCCAGAGAGTAATTCCAGTGACTGGTTTCGTAGCCTGCCGAAGCTCTGCGTTGCAGATGGGTCAAGCTATTGTCGTCCAGGGTCAGATTGCCCAGATCGCGAAAGTAGTCCACATCACTAACATGATTGATGTCGAGGTGCGTCGACCAGGCGCGTCCAGCGCCACCACTGTGCTTTAGGCCGGTAAGGTAGCGATCTTCTCCCTGGTTGGGTCTGAGGCCTGTCAGGGGATCAATCTTTTCATCGTCCGCACCACCTTTATCGCTGCCCAGATAGCTGGCAATAATCTGATTTTCTGACCAGCTGTTTAAATGGCGAAAATCCAGCCCCAGGCCAATTCCGCGCTCTTGAATATAGCGGGGTGTGAAAGTGGCGTCATAGTTGGGGGCGATATTCCAGTAGACAGGCTGGGCGAAGTCCAGGCCATTTTCCTTATTGGCGCTTATGGTGGGAAACAGCAAGCCGGACGAGCGGCGATCATCAACAGGAAATTTAATATAGGGGATGTAGAAAATCGGCACATCTTTGACTTCCAGGCGCGCATTTTTAACCGTGGCAAACCCCGTATTCTGATCTATGCCAATTTCTTTGGTTACCAGCTGCCAAGTGTTGTCGCCGGGCTCGCAGGCAGAGTAGGTTGCCTCGTCGATAACAATAAGGCCTTCCTGGGTGCGCGACAAAGTCTCAGCATTGCCGCGCACTGAAGCCTCATGGAGCACATAGGTGGCGTTATTAATCTCTACTTCTCTGCTATCGATATCGACCTTGGCACTATCTCCGAGCAACAGCATTCCCGGCTCGCGAAATCGTACATTGCCTTCTAGGATCACCTGACGATTGACCTGATTTACCACGGCAGTATCACTGCGTACCTGGCGATAGCCCTGAGATATTTGAACATCACCCTCCAGCACAGCAATATCCTCTTGCAGAGCCTCGGTACTGTTGGCGTTAACTCGCAAAGAGGCCTGTTCTGGCTCTATATCTGCATCCGGGTAGTCTCTTGAGGGTTCAACATAGGCACCACAGCAGTTTTTGGCGACAGTGGCTTTTTGCTCAAGCGTCATTGCTGTCTCCTCCACCCAGTCCAGATTACGAACCGTCGCCAATCTGGGTTCCTCTGGGTTGGCTGGCGCTGGCCTAAAGCTCTGGGCTGGTCTAGCAATGGATGAGTTGCTATCAGATACCTGCTCAGTGCAGCGCCAGTCACCATTGGCATCTGCTGCGCAGTTCCACTGAGATTGCGACTGTGCCTCGGCCACAGAAACGCCAGACACAGACGCCACAGTGAGCAGCGCCAGGCCGCATAGACTGCTGTATATCGCCGGAAAGCGTTTAAAAACCGCTGGCTGCAAAACTATCATCCACAAAATCTTTAAATTGGCGATATTTTACCTGATATCTGCCTCGAGTAGAGACCTCTAATTGCGGGAAATAGGCTAGAATGAGATTTTTTTACTCCAGCTTAAAGTTGGGCTGGCATACATGGCCAACTGTTGGATAACAATTGGCATTTAACACAGGGTTTATGGGTTGCCAAACAGACATCAACAGCAGCAGTTCCACAGCTGGATTCAAGCCTCTCTTCCTGGCTCAGTGACACTGCAGGGGCCTCTGGAGCCTCAGGGGCTAACTGGCGATGCTGGGTTTCGCCGCTACTACCGGCTGAACACAGAGCCCAGTCTTATTGCTGTAGATTCGCCTCCAGCCAAAGAAAACAACTCAGCTTATGTGAATATCGCTATGGAGCTGCAGTCTGGGGGACTGCGCACGCCAATTATCCATGCGGTGGATTTTGCTCAGGGCTACCTTTTGTTGGAAGACTTTGGTGATCAGCTACTGCAGCCACTGCTCAATGACAATACTGTGACTCAGCTCTATGATCTGGCCGAGACAATATTGCTCGAGCTACAGCAACTACCTGATAACCGTGCTCTTTTTCCTCGCTATGACGCCCAGTCGCTGGGTGACGAGATGACTCTGTTTAAGCAGTGGTTTGTGTCTGAATTGCTGGGCGTTGAACTGCAGGCAGATGAAAGCACTATGTTGGACGATCTGTTTGCCCGCTTAACCCAGAGTGCCGAGGAGCAGCCTCAGACCCTGGTGCATCGCGACTATCATTCGCGCAATCTGATGCTGGTAGGCAATAACAGTCTGGGAGTTATTGATTTTCAAGACGCTGTCTGGGGGCCCATTACCTATGACCTGGTGTCGCTGTTAAAAGACTGCTATATCCGCTGGCCAGCTCAGCAAACTCAACAGCGTGCCTTGGCTTTTAAACAGCGGCTGGGCCTGCCGGTGGATGATCAGCAGTTTTTGCGCTGGTTTGATCTGATGGGTCTGCAGCGACATATTAAGGTGATGGGCATCTTTGCTCGTCTGGCTCTGCGTGATAACAAGCTGGACTACCTTAAAAATCTCCCCATGGTGATTGAATACAGCCTTGAGGCCGCGGAGCAGTATGCGGAATGCCAGGCCTTTTGCCTCTGGTTTAAGCAGCGTATCAGCCCGCTGCTTGATACCCATAGCTGGTATAACGAGCCTCAGAGGGCAGAGTTATGAAAGCCATGATCCTGGCGGCAGGCTTCGGTAAGCGTCTGCGGCCACTGACCGATACCACGCCCAAGCCTCTGCTACCTGTTGGTGGTAAGCCATTGATGCAGCATCATATCGAGCGCCTGGCAGCTGTGGGCATTACTGATCTGGTGATTAATATCAGCTGGCTGGCCGAGCAGGTAGAGGACTATTTTGGCGATGGCAGTGACTATGGTGTTGCTATTAGCTGGTCGCGAGAGCAGCAGCCCCTGGAAACCGGGGGTGGTATTACCAATGCATTACCGCTGCTTGGTGACCAGCCTTTTTTATTAATTAATGGAGATATCTGGACTGACTTCCCCCTCCAGACCATCACCGGAAATTTGTCTAGCGAGCTGGATGGTTGGCTGTTGCTGGTTGATAATCCCGAGCATAATCCTCAGGGTGATTTTGGGCTTGTAGAGGGTAAACTGGTCTCCGAGGCTAGCGAGAAATATACTTTCAGTGGTATTAGCCTATTGCGCCCTCAGCTGTTTTCGGGCTTGGGGATGTCTAAACCCTGCTTTCCGCTGCGGGATATACTGCGACCGGCAATTGATGCGCAGCGTATTAGTGGGCAGGTCTACAGAGGTCAATGGTGTGACGTGGGCACAGTTGAGCGCTACCGACAGATTGATAACCAGTTAAAATAACAAATTATTCAGAGTCTGAATTTCTATGATTGCAAAACAGTACTTCAAGATGTTTTTCTGGCTGTTTTTGGTGGCCCTGCTATACCTGTCGCTATCGCCAATCCCCGCTGTGACGCCGAATATTGAAAACAGTGACAAAGTGGTTCATGCCGCAGCCTATGGTCTGTTATTTGCCCTGGCCGTCAAAGCCTACAATGCTCGCGCGCCGCTCTGGGTCCTTGCTGCAGCTACTATGGCCTTTGGCGTATCCATGGAATGGGCCCAGTCACTCACTGGTTACCGCTATGCTGAGCCTATGGATATGGTTGCCAATGGCGCAGGCATTGCAGTCATGTGGCTGTTGGTTGTTTTTAGCCGCAGGCAGAGATCTCAGTGATTTCTGTTTATCGTGGTAGCGATTATTTTGAAGCTCAGCTTCTCAAAGGGCTGATGGAGCAGCAGGGCCTGCAGGTGTTTTTGCAGGGGGCAGCTCTGCAGGGTGGTATGGGAGATTTGCCCGCATTGGGGCATCTATCAATAACTGTCAATGACGCCGATCAGCAGCGAGCAGAGGAAATTATCGCTGCCTATGAGGCCGGTGACTATAGCTTGGGCGATCTGGATTAGACCCAAATTAGACTTTGGCAAAGAGCAAGGGTAAAACTTATGACACCTGGGTTAAAAAGTCTCTCTCTGTGGCTGGCGCCTCTGGCAGCAGTGCTAACCGCACTTCTGATGATAGAGTTTGGCTGGGCCAAAGAGGGTGCCATGGCCGCAGGTCTCACCTTGCTCTGTGCGCTCTGGTGGGTCTTCGAGCCCATCCCCATTCCAGCTACCTCCATGATCCCGCTGGGTGTGTTTCCGCTGCTGGGTATTCTCGATGGTAAGCAGGTTGCCCAGGCCTATGGAGACCCGCTAATTCTGCTGCTGATGGGTGGCGCCATGCTCTCCAAAGCCATGGAGAAAAGTGGCGCCCACAGGCGTCTCGCTCTGTATATGGTGAATTTATTTGGCAGTCATGATCAACGGCGGCTAATTTTTGGGTTTATGGTGGCCTCGGCAGTATTGAGTATGTGGGTATCCAATACTGCCACCACATTGATGCTGCTGCCGGTGGCCTATGCTGTGCTGGAAAGTGCTGATTCTCCGGCCACGGCCAACAAGTTGGCCGTGCCTCTGTTTTTGGGGATTGCTTATTCTGCCAGTATCGGAGGGCTGGGTACTCCAATTGGCTCACCGCCCAATGTGGTCTTTCTTAAAATTTATGCTGAGGCTACGGGTACTAATATTGGCTTTGGTCAGTGGATGCTCTGGGCTATTCCGGTGGTGCTGCTAATGATTCCAGCAGCTGGACTTTGGATGACTCGCAATCTGGATAGAGGTGAGCCCCTGTCTATTCCCCAGGTAGGTGAATGGCGCACAGAAGAAACCCGCGTGCTGTTAATCTTTAGCCTCACCGCACTGGCCTGGATTACCCTGCGTGAGCCCTTTGGTGGCTGGAGTCTGCTATTTGGTCTGCCCAGTGCTAACTATGCTGCCGTAGCCCTAACCTCTGTGGTACTGATGTTTGTACTGCCCAATGGCCATGGTGGCAAGCTATTAGATTGGGAGTCCGCGTCCAGTATTCACTGGGGGGTGTTGCTGCTATTTGCCGGCGGTATCGCTATTGCCAAGGCCTTTGCGGTCACCGGTATCAGCGAGGCCATTGGCCAGTCACTTTCTGGCGTAACCAGGCTGAGCATTATTGCGATTATTGCCATTGTGGCCCTCTCTGTGACCTTTTTGACGGAGATTACTAGCAATACAGCAACCACCACATTATTGATGCCTATTTTAGCCGCCGCCTCTCTGGGTGCTGGAATTGAGCCGGCGCTGCTGATGTTGCCTGCGGCACTGTCTGCCAGCTGTGCCTTTATGCTGCCAGTGGCAACAGCGCCCAATGCGATTGTCTTTGGTACAGGGAAAATCGGGGTGCAGCAGATGGTGAGGGAGGGCTTTGCCCTCAATTTAATGGGTGCAGCGGTGATTGCTGCAGTGGTTTATCTATGGTTGGCTTAGCAGCTTAGCTGTCCAGAAGAACCTTGATATTGCTGGGTTGCAGGGTTTGACTGCCGGCCAGGGATAGCACCAGTGTAGTCAGTTCATCCCAGATATCGGCTTGGCGCTGTCCTTTAATACCGCGATCAATGGCGCCTGCCTGATGCACCAGCATGCGCAAATGAGCTGGGCTTAGGCGCCGCAGAGCGCCGCGAAACAGAGGAATACGTTTATCCCAGACGCCGGCAGATTTGAGTGCCGAGTCACTGTGGGTACCCTGGCTGACCTGTTCACTGGCCTTGGTCAGAATACGCAATTCCCTGGTAATGGCCCAGAGTAGAGGAACAGGCTCTATGCCCTCATTTTGCAGTCCGCGCAATGAGCGAGCGGCGCTCTGAGCATCTCCTGATAATACTTTGTCGATAAATTCAAACAGATTGTATCTGGCACTATCTGCTACCACGGAAGACATGCGGCTAGCGTCCACCTTGCCATCCAGTGCCAGCAGTTTGAGCTTTTCTATTTCTTGCACTGCCGCCAACAGATTGCCTTCAACCCGGTCGGCGAGAATCTGCACAGCCTCTTGATTGGCCTGAATATCAGCCTGTTGCAGGCGCTGCTGAATCCAGCGCGGCAGGTGCGCTCCGGTTACCGGCCACACCTGAATGTGAGCGCCAACAGATTCCAGGGTTTTAATCCATTTGCTGTTTTGCGTGGCGCGCTCAAGTTTGGGCAGCAGAATCAGCAGCATATTGTCGGGGTTGAGATTGGCACATATCTCACAGAGGGCTTTGCTACCCTTGTCTCCAGGCTTGCCGTTTGGAATACGGATTTCTAGAATCTTTTTATCGGCAAACAGCGATAGTGAGTTGGCCTCATTAAGCAGCTGATTCCAGTCGTAATTGCCTTCCACATGAAATAGCTCACGCTCAGTATAGCCCGCGGATCGTGCGGCAGTGCGCACAGCATCTGTGGCTTCTTGGGCCAGCAGGGGCTCGTCACCACTGATAATATAGACTGGCAGAAGCTGCTTCTGCAGATGACTTTGAAGCTGCTCTGGCTTTATTTTCACTGCGCAGTCTGCTGCTGTATTGTTGCTTGGGCCTCTGTGGGCAGCAGCTGCAGACGATTGAGAATCTGCCGTACAATTTCGCTGCGCATATCGTTTTTGACTAGGCGCTCTTCATTATCTGATGACAGCACGTCCTGCTCATTAAACTCGTAGACGCGCTCTACAGAGGCTGTCGACAGGGGGACCAGCTGTGAGCCATCTCCGCTGACAATCAAAAAGTCGACATCTTCATTAAGCTGGTACTCTGCAACCCGGGCGCTGGGGTTAATGGTGCTGGTGCGCCTGGTGCGTCTAAAGTCGACAATCACTACCGAGTAGCTGGCATCAGCAACACTGGCCACAACATCCACGCCATAGAGTTCTAGTGAGCGGGTCAGCTCCCGAATCAGTGCACTGTGAGGATCTTTTGCTGACAGATGCAGGCTGCCCAGATTTTCCGGGACAATCTGAGCGTTGCGAAGTTGCCAGCCGCAGGAGGATGTCAGCAGCACAATAATGGTTAACATTATGGTCTTGATGGTCATATTCAGTCCTCTGAGCTGGCTTCGGCTAGTTGGCTACTATGTTAACCAATCGTCCTGGAACCACAATTATTTTACGAATAGTAACCCCATCGGTGAACCGTTGCACATTGCTATCTTCAAGAGCCAGAGCTTCCACCTGCTCTTTTGATGCGTCAGCAGCCACCTGAATCTTGCCGCGGACCTTGCCATTGACCTGTACCACCATCTCAATACTGCTGCGTACCAGAGCGGATTCATCCACTGTTGGCCAGGTAGCATTGGCTACAGCATCGCTGTGGCCAAGCAGATTCCACAGACTGTGGCAGATATGGGGCGCTATAGGCGACAGAAGTAACACTGCACTGTTGAGCGCTTCGTGGCGAACAGCCTGAGTTTGGGCCTCATTGCCGCTGAGTTTGCCCACTTCATTGAGCAGCTCCATTACCGCAGCTATAGCTGTGTTAAAGGTATTGCGACGACCGTAATCATCGTTGACTTTGGCTATGGTCTCGTGGATTTTGCGGCGCAGATCTCTCTGAGAATCATTGTGATTAGCAGTATCCAGCGTCGTATTGAAATCCTCTGCGATATGAGTCTGGACCATGGTCCACAGTTTGCGCAGGAATCTATGGGCACCGGCAACGCCCTCATTGCTCCACTCCAGCGTCTGCTCAGGGGGTGCGGCAAACATGGTAAACAGGCGCACTGTATCTGCACCATGCTTATCAATCGCAGTCTGCGGGTCGACGCCATTATTTTTTGACTTAGACATCTTGGTAATACCGCCGCTATGAACTGTCTCACCAGTGGCAGTTTCAGTGGCTTTAATGGTGCGGCCTTTGTCATCCCGCTCGACACTGACCTCAGAGGGTGCCAACCACTCCTTGCGACCATCTCTGTCAATATAAAAACTTTCGGCCAGCACCATACCCTGGCAAAGCAGGCTCTTAAACGGCTCACTGCTCTCCACCAGACCCTCATCGCGCAGCAGTTTGTGATAGAAGCGGGCATAGAGCAGATGCAGTATTGCATGCTCAATACCGCCTACGTACTGGTCCACCGGCAGCCAGTAATTGGCGCGTTCTGGGTCCAGCATGGCACTGTCTAAATCGGCACAGGTGAAGCGCGCATGATACCAGGACGACTCCATAAAGGTGTCAAAGGTATCTGTCTCCTGTTCCACTGCCTGGCCATTGAGCTCAGCTTTTTTCCATTCCAGGTCGGCTTTAATTGGCGATTGAATGCCGTCCATTTCCACATCTGTGGGCAGCAGCACCGGCAGCTTGTCCAGTGGCACTGGTATTTCGCCACCCTCAGCCAGGTTATACATTGGAATTGGCGATCCCCAGTAGCGCTGACGGCTGACACCCCAGTCGCGGAGGCGATAGTTAGTGGTAACAGAGCCGTGATTCACAGCTTCCAGGTCACTGGCTATAGCATCGAAGGCCGTGGCGAAATCCATGCCATCATATTTGCCGGAGTTAACCAGAATCCCCTTGTCGACAAAGGCTTCATCTTCAATATCACAGGGTTCATCGCCTGCCGGGGTAACCACCTGTTTGATCTGCAGCTGGTATTTGCGGGCAAATTCATAGTCGCGCTGGTCGTGGCCCGGCACTGCCATAACTGCACCAGAGCCATAGTCCATCAATACATAGTTGCCTACCCAGACAGGGACAGGCTCACCGGTTAATGGATGCACGGCACTGATGCCGGTATCCATGCCAAGTTTTTCCATGGTGGCCATCTCGGCCTCAGACACCTGCTGAGTCTGGCACTGCTGAATAAACTCAGCCAGCTGCGGATTTGATTGCGCCACTTGCAGCGCTATGGGGTGTTGGGTAGCCAGAGTTAGATAGGTCACACCCATCAGTGTATCGGGCCTGGTGGTGTAGACATCAAAACTTGAATGCATACCAACGGGAGCTGCCAGATCAAAGGTCATATTGACCCCGCGACTCTTGCCAATCCAGTTACGCTGCATGGTCTTGACCTGCTCCGGCCATTGATCCAGGTCGTCAAGATCATCGAGTAACTGTTCTGCGTAGTCGGTGATACGAATAAACCACTGGGGTATTTCTTTGCGTTCTACCACAGTGTCGCAGCGCCAACAGCAGCCGTCGATGACCTGCTCGTTGGCCAGTACAGTAGCATCGTGGGGGCACCAGTTAACTGCGCTGGTTTTTTTGTAAACCAGGCCCTTTTCATAAAGTTTGGTAAAAAACCACTGTTCCCACTTGTAGTAGCTTGGCTCACAGGTCGCTAGCTCTCTGGTCCAGTCAATACCAAAGCCCAGCGACTTTAACTGGGCCTTCATGTAGGCGATATTTTCCTGGGTCCATTTTGCCGGCGCGGTTTTATTTTGGATCGCGGCATTTTCCGCGGGTAGACCAAAGGCATCCCAGCCCATGGGGTGCAGCACGTTTTTGCCCTGCATGCGCTGGTAGCGAGCGATCACATCGGTGATGGTGTAATTGCGCACATGGCCCATATGCAACTTGCCACTGGGGTAGGGGAACATAGCCAGACAATAAAACTTGTCTTTGCTCTGGTCTTCGCTGACTTCAAAGGTCTGGTTGGCGGTCCAATATTGTTGCGCGTCCCGTTCTATCTTGGCGGGATCGTAATGCTGTTCGATGCTCATGAAACTCACTGCTTGTAGGGTTTGTCTAGTAGCCGCGAATTATAGGGGAACTGAGGCCAGTCTAACAGCAGTTAGGCTGGCTTGGGTCGAATGATTAGGTTAGCTGGCCTGGCGCTCAGGAATACCCAGCTCCACAAGCTTGGCAGCCATATCTTCCGCTGAGGTGGCGGCATTTATATTGCGATCGATAAACAGCACTTTGCCATCTTTGCCAATATAGATGGTGTGACGTTTGGGTACGCCGTAGAAAGCCAGTACATCATAGGCTTCGGCAACTTGCTTGCTGGGGTCGCTCAGCAGCGGGAAGTCAGCCTCATTCTCTTCAGCGAAGGCCTGATTATCTTCCAGGGCATCCACGCTGGCCATAAAGTAGGTGACATCCAGACGCTTCAGTAAATGACCGTTTTGGGCCAGAGACTTGCACTCTATGGTACAACCACTGGTAAAGGCCTTTGGGTACCAGGCGATGACAATGGCCTGTTTATTATGAAACTGTTGCAGACTGTATGTCTTGCCATCAGTGGCCTGCAGTGAGAACCCAGGAGCCTGATCGCCAACCTCCAGAGCGCCGGCTGTAGCAGACAGCAACAGGGCCAGAGAGAGTAAGGCGGTGCTAAATATTGTTTTGCTTAAAGTCATTATGAGTCCCCTATTAATTTTGATTTGCGTCGACGGCAGATCATCAGACCGCCGCATATTAGTATGGCTGCGATTACCACAGGCCAGCTGCCGAGGCGAGTAAATACTGTCTGGCCAGTTCTGGGTTTTACAGTGCCAGTTAGCTCCGCGGCAGCAAACTGCTCAAGTTGCTGGACTATCTCACCCCGATAATTGACCAGCGCCGTGATGCCATTGTTGGTGCCACGTATCAATGGTTTGGCATTTTCAATGGCACGCATGCGCGCCATTTGCATATGCTGCTGAGGAGCTATAGACCGCCCGAACCAAGCATCATTGCTAACCGTTAAAATCATGGTAGCCGTTGCTGCTGTATTGGCTACCAGATTCGGGTAAGCAATCTCATAACAGATAGCGGTGGCAATTTGCTGGCCCTTGGCCGTCAATAGCGGCTGTCCTTCAGCACCCAATGAAAACGATGACATGGGTAAGTCAAAAAACCGATTAACACCTCGCAGCAGACCTTCCAGTGGCACATACTCCCCGAAGGGCACCAGTCTGGTTTTATCGTACTGACCTCTGGAATCCCCCAGCGCCAGCATGGAGTTAAAGTAGCGGCGATTGCGTGCATCCTGAGTGGGTATACCGGTCAACAGTGCGGTTTGGTTCACTTTTGCTATGGCATCTACTTCTAGCAAATAATCCATTACCTGCCTTGGTAACGCTGGGATTGCTCCCTCAGGCCAGATAATAATATCAGCACCCCAATAAGGGTCTGTCTGGGCAACCAGGCGGTCCAAAATACCGTCCTGCTCGGCCAGAGACCATCGGTCCTCCTGCTCTACGTTGGGCTGTATCAGCACCACTGATAGCTTGTCTGCTGTAGGTTGAGTCCAGTCAATTCTCTGTAGGCCAAAGCCAGCAAAGGTTATAAGCAAAATCAGGCTGCCAACAGTGATAACAGCTGGCCCTCGTTGACTCCTGAAAAGCAGCTGCACAATAAATGCCGCGGCCAATGCACTGAAATAGCTTAGCAGCAGCACACCGCCCAGAGGTGCCCAGCCATTGAGCCAGGTATCAGTATGACTGTATCCGACGTAGAGCCAGGGGAAGCCGGTCAATAGCCAGCTGCGCAACCATTCGCTCAGCACCCACAGAGCGGGCAGCCCTAAGATTAGCGCCCCTGGAGACTGGGGCATCAATGCGCTGAGTGCAAAAGGAGCGGCAAATACCAGGGCAAGAAACAGACAGAACAGGCTGGTGCCAAGTAAAGCCAGAGGAGCAGCGATATATCCATGCTCATGGATGCTCACATAGACCCAGCTAACCCCGGAAAAAAATAAACCAAAACCGAAAATGCTGGCTTTGATAAAGGCCTGTTTTGGAGTCTGTTCTTCCAGGGCCCAGAACAGCACTACAATGCTGATAACAGCGATGGGCCAGATTGAGAGCGGCGCCAGGGCCAGCGGCAAGAGTGCACCTGAGGCAAACAGCGCCAGAAAGTTTTGTCCTCGGCTCAGGCGTATCATCAGAGGGTGGTCACGGGGTGCTTTTGCTGACTTCGATTATATTGACCTTGCGATTATCACCATCAGTTACTTTAAAACTAAAGTTCTCAATGCTGACTGACTCGCCTATTTTTGGCAGATGCCCAAAGGCGTGAACTACCAGGCCACCAACGGTATCAAACTCATCGTCAGAGAAGCCAATATCAAAAAACTCGTTAAAATCGTCGATTTCAGTGATAGCTTCGACACTGAAGAGATTGTCACCTAGTTTGCGAATTTGCTCGGCTTCGTGCTCATCGGTTTCATCTTCAATTTCACCTACAATCTCTTCCAGCACATCCTCAATCGTCAATAGCCCAGATACTCCGCCATATTCATCTACTACTATGGCCATATGGTAGCGTTGCTCGCGAAACTCCTGCAGCAGTATATTCAGGCGCTTGCTCTCTGGAATAATAGTCGCCGGGCGCAGCAGGCTTTTGAGATCAAAGCACTCCTTGCCCGACAGCACCAGGGGCAATAGCTCCTTGGCCAGCAGAATACCCAAAACATCATCAGATGATTCGCCTACCACAGGGAAACGAGAGTGCTGAGATTGAATAACCAGCTCCAATATCTGTTCGAGACTAAAGTCCTCCTCAATCACCTTCATCTGTGATCTGGGGATCATAATTTCCCGAGCCTGCAGGTCAGAGACTTTTAAAGCCCCCTCCATAATTTGCAGAGCACTGGCATCAATAATTGCCTCATTTTCTGCGCTGCGCAGCATATCAGCGACTTCATCGCTATTGCTGGGGCTGGCGGAGAACACCTTGCCGATCTTTTTCAGCAATGAGTTGTCCTGGCTATTATTTGAGGTCTCGTCATTCATTGTTATTAGTCGCTAGTATCGGGAAAAGAGTAGGGCGCGGGGAAACCCAGGCCCAATAAAATATCGGTTTCTAAGGTTTCCATCACTTCGGCATCGCGGTCGCCAACGTGATCATAGCCCAGCAGGTGCAGTACACCATGTACGCACATATGGGCCCAATGGGCTTCTACCGATTTGTTTTGCTCAGCGGCTTCGCGACCCACCACAGGGGCGCAAATAACCAGATCTCCCAGCATGGGCAATGGCTCTGGAGTGACGGCATCAAAGGGGAAGGAAAGGACATTGGTGGGGCCTGCTTTACCACGGTATTGTTGGTTGAGCGTTGCGCTCTCTTGTTCATCAACAATACGCACACTGAGCTCGGCATCCACTCGCTCTTCGCGAAGCGCCGCACAGGCCCAGCGCCGCATACTGTCTTCCTCTGGCGCCTCCTCCGAAGAGCAGGCCATCTGAATGTCCAGCGAGATAGTCATGAGATTACTGATCAGCACCTTTTTCGTAGAGGTCGTAGGCGTCTACCACGCTCTGTACGATCGGATGACGCACCACATCACGGGATTCGAAGTTGGTAAAGCTAATTTCTTCCACATGCTGCAGTACCTCGCAGGCATGAACAAGGCCAGAGCTGACTCCGCGTGGGAGGTCGATTTGTGACATATCGCCAGTAATTACAGCAGTGGATCCAAAGCCAATACGTGTCAGGAACATCTTCATCTGCTCCCGCGTAGTATTTTGGCTCTCGTCGAGAATAATATAGGCGCCATTGAGGGTTCGGCCGCGCATATAGGCCAGGGGCGCAATTTCAATCACGTTGCGCTCCTGTAATTTGGCCACGGTTTCAAAGCCCAGCATTTCATGCAGGGCATCGTAGAGTGGGCGCAGGTACGGATCTACTTTTTGTGCCAGATCACCAGGCAAAAAGCCCAGTCGCTCGCCAGCCTCAACAGCAGGCCGCACCAGTAGAATACGTTCCACCTCGTCGCGCAGCAGTGCCTCAACGGCACAGGCAACCGCCAGATAGGTCTTGCCCGTACCAGCAGGCCCAATACCAAAGTTAATATCATGGGTTTGAATAGAGCGCACATAGCGCTGCTGGTTGAGCCCCCTGGGTTTGATATTGCCTTTTTTGGTACGTATCACCGAAAAATTTTCAATATTGTCGGCGGCTTGCAGGTTGCTGGCAGTTTGAGTCATAGGCGTCTCTCTTTCCTGTTGGCGGAGGTGCAGGTGAACTTCCTCAGGCGACAGCTCCGAGTAGTGAGCGGTCTCCTGATAGAGGTTGTAAATGATGTCAGCAGCAGACTGAGAGGCTTGATTGTCTCCATAGACAGCAAAGAAATTATCTCGCGAGCGAATTTCAACGTTTAACCGCTGTTCGATTAGGCGAAGATTTTCATCAAATTGACCGCAGAGTGAGGCGAGACGACGGGCGTCGTTGGGCTCGAGAGTAATGCTGTAGGCTGATGGCTGAGTATCCAATCGTTTCAATAGTTGCTTTAAAGCCTTTTTGTGATCGACATATCTGTAGCATAGCGCGAACTAAAGACGAGCGTAAACTCTTTTTATGATGCAAAAAGCATAAAAAGCGGCGCTTTTATACGCAGAATTAGGCGGAAATAAGGTTTCCACGCAGGCTGTTTGGCAGGGCCTCGGTGATTTCGGCTTCGGCAAACTGACCAATTAGGCTGTGATCATCGCTGCGGAAATTAACCACGCGGTTGTTCTCAGTGCGGCCCTGGAGCTGCCCCGGGTCCTTTTTGCTGATACCAGTGACCAGCAATTTTGCCCTGGTACCCACCATGCGGCGGCCGATCTCGGCAGCGTTTTGGCTGATGCGATCCTGGAGGATCTTTAGGCGCTGCTTTTTGGTTTCTTCACTGGTGTTATCGGTTAAATCTGCAGCGGGCGTGCCCGGGCGAGCGCTGTAAATAAAGCTAAATGAGGTATCAAAGCCGATTTCTTCAATCAGTTTCATGGTTGCAGCAAAGTCATCTTCGGTTTCACCGGGAAAACCTATAATAAAGTCGGAAGAGATACTGATATCCGGGCGCAGTGCGCGCAGGCGGCGAATTTTTGACTTGTACTCAATCGCCGTATGACCGCGTTTCATGGCCATAAGGATGCGGTCGGAACCGCTTTGAACCGGCAGATGCAGATGGCTGACCAGTTCTGGTACTCGATCGTAGACATCAATCAGGGCATCAGAGAACTCCACCGGATGACTGGTGGTGTAGCGAATGCGGTCAATTCCTTCAATATCTGCCACATAGGGAATCAGTTCGGCAAAGTCACAGATAGAGCCGTCGGGCATCTCTCCGCGATAGGCATTGACGTTTTGACCGAGCAGATTGACCTCGCGAACCCCCTGTGCGGCGAGTTCGGCAATCTCCATTAGCACATCGGGCATGGGCCGGCTGACTTCTTCGCCCCTGGTGTAGGGAACTACGCAGAAGGTGCAGTATTTAGAGCAGCCTTCCATAATTGACACAAAGGCGCTGGCGCCATCGGCCTCGGGAGTTGGCAGGCGGTCAAACTTTTCAATTTCCGGGAAGCTGATATCTACCACCACGGTGCCATCAGTTTTGCGGGTTTCCATCATTTCTGGCAGGCGATGAAGGGTCTGAGGCCCAAAAATCACATCCACAAAGGGTGCGCGTTTGGCAATAGCCTCGCCCTCTTGGCTGGCTACACAGCCGCCCACACCTATCACCAGCTCAGGGTTGGCCTCTTTGAGATGCTTCCAGCGCCCCAGTTGGTGGAAGACCTTCTCCTGGGCTTTTTCGCGGATTGAGCAGGTGTTGAGAAGAATAACATCGGCATCGGCCGCATTGTCGGTAGCTACCATATCATGGCTGTCACCGAGCAAATCCTGCATGCGCGCAGAGTCGTACTCATTCATCTGGCAGCCATGAGTTACGATATGGAGTTTTTTAACCGTTTTTGCCGTCATTAAACTGGTTATTCTTTGATCAATTACCGAGGGCTGGCATTATAGCGGTGCGCTGGTGATTCGCAACATTTATACAGTGTTCTGAAATCGCCCTGTGGTATGATGCCGCCGCCAATTTAACAGTCTATTGTGAAGAATATTGATGACCAGTGAGCCTATTTACCGGATAACTTTTTTCAATCAGGGACAGGTCTATGAGATTTATGCCCGACACGTGTTCCAGAGTGACCTCTGGGGTTTTCTGGAGGTCGAAGAGTTTGTCTTCGGGGAGCGCTCACAGATGATTGTTGATCCTGCAGAAGAGAAGCTCAAAAATGAGTTTTCTGGCATCAAGCGCAGTTTTATTCCCATGCAGTCGGTGGTGCGTATAGACGAAGTGGAGAAAGAGGGAACTTGCAAGATTACAGATGCCCCATCGGGTGGCAATGTCAGCGCATTCCCCTTTCCCAATATGGCCGGCGGCAAACCCTCTAAAGACTAGGTTTTACTCGGCGCAATTAGCTTTGCTCCGGTTCAGGGCTGATCAATGGCTGGCGGGTTTTTTAAGGTATTTTAAGTTGAGTCAAAACAACCCAGATCTGCGCTGTAATAAAGCCTAAACAATGTAAGACTAATGTGCGACTGTGGTAAGGTTTGGGTTAGGATTTTGCTTTGCACTGGGCGGGGTCTATTGTGATGTTCACCAGAGGTTGTAAATGACGCAGAATACATTGGAGTTGCTACCCTACGAGTTTGCTCGCGTCAATCGAGTACTGCTGCAGAGCGACCAGGGAAATCTGCTGTTGGCCCCAGATGCCCCCGACTGGGCGGTGGCTGAGGTTAGCCGTGCTGCCGGCGGCAATCTATCTGTCAGCGCTGTGGCTGACGAAGAATTCGATGCGGTACTCAGCCAAGTCTATGCGGGTAAACAGGGCTCCTCTGAGTCAGTAATGGAAGATATTAAAGACTTTGTCGATCTCGAGTCAGCGGCGGCAGAATTAGAGGAAGTTGGCGATCTTCTGGACGCTGAAAATGACGCCCCCATAGTACGACTGCTCAATGCCATTCTGGCTGAGTCGCTGAAAGAAAACGCCTCTGATATTCATATTGAACCCTACGAAAAAGAAGCGCTGGTGCGCTTTCGCCTCGATGGTGTACTGAGAACTGTGCTCAGCCCCTCAATCCAGATTGCACCGCTGCTTATTTCACGTATCAAAGTGATGTCTAAACTGGATATCGCCGAGCGGCGCCTGCCCCAGGATGGGCGTATGAGCGTGAGACTGGGTGGTAGAAGTATCGATTTGCGAATTTCTACCATGCCCTCCAGTCATGGTGAGCGGGTGGTGATGCGACTGCTGGATAAAGATGCAGGTAAGCTGCAAACCGACGATCTGGGCATGGCTGCCAGCACCAGACGTGAACTGGAAGAACTGGTATCTCGGCCCCATGGCATTATTTTGGTCACTGGTCCCACAGGCTCTGGTAAAACCACGACTCTGTATGCAGCACTGCAGCAAATGGATCGCCAGGAACGCAATATTATGACTGTCGAAGACCCGGTGGAATATGATCTGCCCGGTATTAGTCAGACCCAGATTAATCTTCGCGCCGGCATGACATTCGCCCGTGGCCTGCGAGCGATTCTGCGCCAGGATCCGGACGTTATTCTGATCGGTGAGATTCGCGATGGAGAGACCGCGGAAATTGCCACCCAGGCCAGCTTAACTGGCCATTTGGTGCTGTCGACGCTGCACACCAATACAGCAGCTGGCGCTATCACCAGATTGCAGGATCTGGGGGTGGATAGCTTTTTGTTGGCGTCTACTGTGCGCGGTATTCTGTCTCAGCGTCTAATGCGCAAGCTGTGTCATCACTGTCGCGTAGAGGTGCAGGCCGATGAGTTTAATCGCGGCCTGCTCGGGCTCGAGCCCGGAGCCACCATTTTCCAGTCCAAGGGTTGTGCAGAGTGCAACAACACCGGCTTTGCTGGCCGTCAGGCGATGTTTGAGCTGGTCACTGTGGACGCGCCACTGCAATCTTTAATCCACGAAAATGCTGGTGAAATCGAGCTTGAAGAGTCTATTCGTCAGCGTGTTCCCAGCATTCGCGATGCTGGCTTCGAGTTGGTGCGCCAAGGCGTTACCACGGTCGAAGAAGTGCTTCGCGTCACCAGCGTCTAACAGCTATGCCAGCCTTTGACTACTCCGCCTATAACTCCGCCGGCAAGCTGGTCGATGGTGTGGTGACCGCTGACTCTGAGCGCCATGCGCGGCGCCTGTTAAAAGAGAAAGATCTACTGCCATCGACATTGGCTGAAGTCAGTCAGACCGCTGGTGCGCGTATTCGCCGCGGCCGCGAGGCGCGGGTTAATAATTTTGATCTGTCCCTGCTGTTGCAGCAACAGGCCATTTTGATTCAGTCGGGTCTGCCTCTCGAAGATGCTCTGCGCATGACCATCGAACAGGCGGAGACGGATAAGCAGCGACGCATGGTTGAGAGCTGGCGCAGCGAGATCGTTGAGGGCAGAAGCTTTTCTGAGGCTCTGCGGCGCTCGCCCTACAAAATTCCGCCAGCAGTGATTGCTGGTATTGGCGTGGGCGAGGAGAGCGGGCATCTGGACCGGGTGATGTTGCGCCTGGCCGAGGATCTGGAGACCAGTGCAGAAAACCGCAAAACTGTGACTAGAGCTCTGATCTACCCGGCCACATTGGTGGGGACCTCGATTCTTGTGGTGGCGATTATGATGGTCTGGGTGGTACCCAAAATCACCGCTATCTTTGCCAGTTCCAATCGCGAGTTGCCGTTTATAACCCAGGTGGTCATTGGCCTCAGTGAGTTTACTCAGCAGTATGGGCTCTATCTGCTGGTTGCCATAATTGCCAGTCTTGTAGCCTTTGCGCGACTACTGCGCGATCCGGTTCGCCGCCAGCGCTGGCACGAGTTAATCTTAAACGTCCCGGGGCTGGGGCGCTGGACGCGCATGGCTAATATCGCCGACTGGTCGCGCAGCCTGGGGGTGTTGCTCAACAATGGCGTGCCTGCGCTCGCCGCCCTGAAGATTTCCTCGGCGGTGGTCAATAACCTGTATCTGCGCAGCAAAATGGAAGCGGTGACTGAGAGTATGCGCCGTGGCAGCAGTCTGCAAAAAGCTCTTGAAGAACAGCAGGTGGGCAGTGGATTTTTAATTCATATGGTTGGCAGCGGCGAGGCCTCCAGTGAACTGGATAAGATGTTGATGCGCGTGGCGGACTATTACTCGCTGAGATTAGCCAATGCCATCGAGGTATTTTTAAAGCTGATTAATCCCATTCTGATTATTTTTATGGGAATGATAATCCTGTCAGTGGTCGCAGCGGTCATGCTTCCTATTATGGATATGAACAATATGGTCTAGCCTGCGATAAGTTAAACAGGAGTAAGTTGAGCAGACATTGCAGGCAAGGCTAAACAGAGAGATAGTATTTAGGTGATAAAGATGACAAATAGCAGAAAAAATCGCGGTTTTACCCTGATTGAAATGATGGTGGTGGTAGTGGTGATTGCACTGCTGGGTGCCATGATCGGACCCACATTATTCAGCAAGGTGCAGCAGGCTGAGGAAACTCGGGTGGCTCAGGATATAAGGGTTATTGAAAGCGCTCTTAAATTTTACCGCCTGGATAATTACCGCTACCCCTCCCAGGCTCAGGGTCTTGAGTCTTTGATAAAACCCCCCGCAACTGGTGCCGATAAATGGAATGGCCCCTACCTGGAGGATCTGCCAGAGGATCCCTGGGGTGTTGGCTATCAGTATCAAAACCCCGGCACCCATGGCAAAGAAGTCGAGGTATTTACTCTCGGTGTCGATGGCCAGCAGGGTGGTGAAGGTTCCAATAAAGACTGGGGCAACTGGAATATAAAGTGAGTAATCACTTTTATTTCCGGCGCTATTTTATCTGACTATGGTTGCCATTAAGCCACAGCGGGGCTTTACCCTTATCGAGCTGTCGGTGGTGGTTATGATTGTGGCTACCATGGCTGCTATGAGTGTATTAGCTATCAATCAGGCTTTTGCGCGTCGTTATTCCAGTGAGGCCGATAAACTACTGGTCTGGCTGCAGCAGCTGGCAGAATACTCCGCTCTGCAGGGTGCCGCCTACGGCGTAATTACCGAGACTCCTGAAGCTTCCGATGTAACTCAGTTACGTGCCGTTATCTACTATCGCAAGCGCTGGGTGGCTGTGACTGCGCCCCAGCCGTTTGAGTTATCCGCTGACGCCCAGATCGATTGGCTGGTGCAGCTGGACGAAGATAATCCATTATTGCCCCAGGAACAAAAGCAGGACCGAGATCTGCTGGGCCTTGGAATCATGGAGACTGAGCCAGAAGTACTGCTGCTGCCAGAAATGGCATTTCTGCCCGACGGCTATATAGAGCCCCAGACTGAAATGCGTCTAAGTTTTAGCTCCTCTGAGGTTGAGTTTAACTATCAGTGGGGAGCGGCGGGAGCCGAAGTGTTGATGAGCCGTCTGCAGCCATGACTGATTATACCAAGGCAAAATCAGCCGCGGGTTTTACTCTGATAGAGGTCGTGGTGGCGCTGGCTATCTTGAGCTGGGTGCTGGGTAGCACATTGTATGTGGTGCAGCAGTATGCCGATGAGCGACTGAAATTGCGCCAGGGTTTTTTCGCTACCCAGATCTCCTGGAACCGTTTGCTGGAGCGCTATCAAGACGCTCAGGGCTGGGTGCCGACCACAGATCGCAGCACCAGGCAAACCAAAGGCGTCGCCAGGCAAAACGAGCAGTCATGGCGCTGGGAAATGAAAATTAAAGCGGCCATGGGTGAAGATCTCTACCGCTATGAGGTCCTAACCGGGCCTGAGGATAGTGACAGGAGCTCAGGTTCTCTGGCCCTGTATCTGGTGGGTGAGCCAGTTCGATGAATAGCAGTTGCCAGCGCGGTTTTACTCTGATTGAAACAGTGGTAGCAATGCTATTGCTGGCTATGATGTCAGTGCTGTCCTATCAGGCTGTCGAGGCCGTACTGAACACCAATGATCGCAGTCGTCAGAGTTTAGCTGAGGAAGCTCGCCTGCAGCGCGCCTGGCAGATTATTGGCCGGGATATTATGCATCTGCGGGCGCGACCCTTTGTGGATGGTCTGGGTATGCGTGAGCCTGCCTATGTGACCGACAAGAGCGAGTTTGGTGTGCGTTTTAGTCGTGGCGGCGGCCCTATGGTGCAATCCAACCCCAGTGGACTGCGCCGGGTCGAGTACAGTATCAATCGCGAACAGCAGCTGCAGCGACAGTCCTGGGCCATAACCCAGTCTCCCCGCATGTCGGAGGGCAGCACGTTAATTCTGATGGATAATGTGGACGAGGTTATTTTCGAACACCTCAGCAAGGATTTTTTCTATGGCCCGGATTGGCCGCCAATCAATGAAACGCACAGTCTGCGCAGTTTGCCAAAAATGATTCGCGTGACCATTAATATTGATGGTCTGGGCGAGAGTTCGCGGCTGTTTCCCGGAGTGGTCGCACAATGAGTCGGTTGCGAACCAGTCAGCCATTTAAGCATCAGGCTGGAGTTGCCCTGCTGGCGGCACTAATTTTGATGCTGGCTCTGGTTATTACCATGGGCAATATTTTTTATCGCCATCAGATTGATGTCTCTCAGGCCACCGGTGCCCGGCATACAGATCAGGCTATTCTTCTGGCTATCAGTGGTGAAAACTGGGCCCGACAACTGCTGAGTGATAGTAGCGATGACCGTGCTGCAGACCATTTCGAAGAGGACTGGGCTCAGGCCATGCCAATTCTGCCCGTGGAGGGCGGCACATTGACAGGCTGCCTCTCAGACTTGCAGGGGCGAATAAATCTCAATAACTTTAGCCGCTATACCAGCCAGTCTCTCAAGGCAGAGATGGCCGCCGACACCAATGGTTATGCCAGAGTTTGGGAGACGCTGTTGGTCTCGCTGGAAATTGCAGCAGACCCATCGCGATCGGCGACCATTATCGACTGGCTGGATCCAGATTCTGAGCTGATCAACAGCTGGGGGGCTGAGCAGGTCGATTACGATGGTTACAGTCCACCGCGAGTGCTGGCCAATAGCCTGATTACCGATACTACAGAGCTGGCGGCCATAGGTAGCTACCAGGTGGCAGAGGTGCAGCGCCTGATGCCCTACCTGAGTGCGCTGCCGGACATCACCCCGATTAATATTAATACCGCCTCAAGTCAGATGTTGGCAGCTGTCGGCGGCAGCATGGGGCTTGAGTTTGAACAGATGGTCAGTGAACAGCGGCCATTTAGCTCAGTGGATGAATTCTATACATTTATTGCCGAGCGCACCCAGCTGGCATTGCCTCTGGTAAAAACCCGTTGGCCCGCCACTGTTATTGGGGTGAATTCCAATTATTTTGAGCTTTATTTAGAAGTGACATTGGGGGAGGCACGCATCGAAGTAAAAAGTATAATGGACAGGTCAGGTCGCCAAGAGCCGGTGATATTGGCCAGAGAAATAACCATGGTGCCGGCGAGGCTACCGAAACCAGCCTCCTCGGCACTGGATAAACTGTTTGATAACAGCTCATACCAAGAGCCGAGTGAAAATCCAGATGAAGACCAGTCTATGGAGACTAATAAAGTGCAATCCGCCTGTTCAATGATTGGGGAAGCCTTCTGATGAATTCATCAGTTGATCATATCCACAGTCTAGATCGTCGTATCACCAATCAAGGCGATGCTTTTGGCTCTATTGACGACCTCAGGGCGACCCCTATGCAGCTCTGGGTGCCCACCGAGCGTATTGGCTTCCATCAGGTGGAAGTGCCCACAGCGCCCGAACGCAAGTGGCCGCAGCTAATACCCTGGCTGCTGGAAGACCGCATACTGCAACCGGTCGAAGAGATGCACTTTGTTATCGCTGGACGCACTGACAATAATCAGCTGCAGGTGTTGGCCGTGAGCCGCGAAGATATGCAGCACTGGTGTCGTGTAGCAGAAAATTCTGCAGTGGCCGCGAGCAGTATGGTACCGGACTATTTAGCGCTGCCCTGGGAGGCCGGACGCATCAATGTAGGATGGCGCGAGGGAACCGTTGTGGTGCGCAGTGGCCCCGACCAGGGGTTTGCCGCCAGCCCGGAAATAGCCTGGGCAATGATTGATCGGCTGATACAGAGCGCTGAAGTGGCTCCCAGATTATCCATCTCCATACCAGACCAGAGCCTGGTGCCCCAAGATCTTGGGCAGACAGCGGATATCAATGACTCCAATATTGACTGGGAGTTTACTGATATTCCCGCCACACCCAATCTACTGCAGGGAGATTTTAAGCCCCGCAGTAGCCAAACCAGTCAGGCTAGCTGGCTTCCAGTGATGGGGCTGGCGGCGCTAGCTCTGGTGCTGCTGTTTGCCTACCTGCAGATCTCCAATAATCTGCTGGGCAAACAGGTACAGCAGTTAGAGCAACAGCTGGTTTCTGGCTCCTCAAAGCTATTTGGCACTGGCAATATCAATGCGGCGGATGTTCGGAGCTTGGCTGAGCAGCGACTGAGCTATCTGTTTGCTCAGCAGCAGAGTCTGCGCACTGGCGCTGTGGTCGGATTAACCGCACTGGATGCACTGATGAGTGACTGTGAGTGCAATCTTGTATCAATGACTGCAGGTGACGACAAGCTGTCTCTAATTATAGATAGTGGCAGCAAGCTTAAGAGCAGAGCACTGAATATCCCGGGTTACCAAACCTCCATTACCCAGCAGCCCAACCGCGGAGAAGACTCAATTGTGTTGACTCTCACCGCCAAGGCAGGGGGTGGCCGATGAACGCTCTGCTAACCAATGTCCAGGATAAGTTTGCCCGATTGCAAGAGCGAGAAAAGCTGTTTATCCGGGCCGGTGGGGCTGCGGTTTTTATCGCGCTGCTATATACCGCGCTACTGCCTCAGCTGGACAGAAATAGTGATTTAGCTAGCCAGCAAACAGTGCTTCAGGCAGATATGCTGTGGTTGCAGCAACAGCAGGCGGTGGTTTCGCGGCTGACCAATAGCTGCTCATCCTCCACAGCATCAGCGGAGCCGGCCAAGGATCTGTTGACCAGGCTGATTCGCCGCAACCAGCTGCGGCTGAAAAATTTACGTGAGGTCGGCGATGGGCTGGTGCTGAACTTTACCTCCAGCGATGCCAACCGCGTGGTGCGTATAGCGCACCAGATTGCCTGTCAGGGGTTTGTTGTCGACAGCCTGCAGGTGAATGGGTCGGGTAGCGAAGCCAATCTGTGGGATGCAACCATGGAGGTCAGCTATGTCAATTAGTCGCAAGCTACTCGATCGCCCCTCTAGCGAACTTGCCCGTCTTGGAGTGATGATTGCGCTGCTGGTTGTATCTGGGTCTCTGGCAGTCTCTATAGCACTGCAATTTATTGCCTCTGATAACACTGAGTACAGAGAAATCTCCCGGCTGTCCTCGGCAAAGGCGCTGTACTGGAACTGGTTTAGGAGTAGTTCAGTAGTTGCCGAGTCCAGCCTGACTGAAAAACACGGCGAATTGCCAGAGGCCAACATTAGCGCTGTACTGCTGGGCGTGATGATGGCCGGTGAAGATTCGCTGGCGACCTTAAAGTTTAGCGGCAAGCCAGAGGCGGTGTATCGTATTGGTGACGATCTCGATTCCGGTTTTCGGTTGGTGGATATAGAGACCTTTAGAATTGTGGTGCGCAAAAATGGGGTGACTCAGCAGGTATTGATGAAAAAGCCTGAGGTGATTATTGAAACCCAGCAGGGATCGCCGGCCGAGAGCCAGGCTGAATCCTACAGCCAGCCTGAAGAGGGCTTCGCTCTGGCCAATATGTTTGGTGCTGTGCCAGTCATGGCGGGCAGTGGAGCAGGGCTTAAATTAAACAATCTCTCCGCTGAGCTAACCTCTTTAGCTGACCTGCAAGAGGGAGATATTGTTGTGCAGGTAGATGGTAAGCCGGTGCAGGATTTAATGGCTAACCCTGCCCAATGGGTCAGTTACAGTAGCAGCAATAGCTTGGCGGTCACCGTGATGCGCCAGGGCCAGGAAGAAACCATTTACGTCAACGCTGCCAGCCTGTCAGCGAAAATATTACCGAATCTTGGATTAACCCGATAAAATGAAAACGAAAATAACTAAGCGGACAAACATTATGGCAGCTGGTTCTCAGCCCAAAGGGCGCAGTCTTATTGCATGGCTAGGCTCGCTGGCTTTTACCCTCTGCCTCATCGCAGATGCCATTGCTGAGGAACAGGTGCGCATTAACTTTCGCGATGCGGATATTCGCAGCGTTATCGAAAGTGTTGCCGAGATCACTGGCAAGTCCTTTGTGTTGGATCCCCGCGTCAAAGGCAAGGTCACCATTATTGCCCCAGATCCCATAGATTCATCGCTGCTGTATTCAGCGGTGCTCTCTGCTATTCAGGTGCAGGGTTTTCAGGCTATCGAAGACGGTGCCGTGACCCGTGTTGTACCCTTCAACCAGGCGTTTAACTTTGCCGGTGGCAGCGGTAACAACCAGCTGCAAACCGAAGTATTGAAGATTAAATATGTGCAGGCTGCCACCATGGTGCCAGTGCTCAAGCCTATGATGAGCAGTGGAGCGCGTCTGCAGGCTTTCAATCAGAGCAACTATCTGGTTATCTCCGATATTCGCAGCAATGTCGATCAGGTCAAACGCCTAATCGCGCAGATGGACGACCCGGATCAGAGTGCCGTTGAGGTGATTAACCTGGAGTATATCTCGGCCGCTGAAGCTGTGCATATTGCCGGTCAGTTAAAGCAGCTGCAAAAACAGGATCTGTCACTGGTTGAAGATGGCTTAAATAACCGTGTGATTGTCAGTGGCCCGAGCATTGCCCGAACTTCATTTAAAACCATGCTTAAATCGCTCGATCTGCCCTCGACCAAAAAAGGCAGTGTAGAGGTGATCTATCTGGATTACTCACGAGCCTCCGAAATGAAGCCTATAGTCGAAGGCATGTTGCAGTCCGATATCTTTTTGCGTCTGGCCGGCGAAGCCGGCTCCAAAGACAAGGCAAAAACAGCCTACAAAATTGAAATTGACGAGCTAAATAATGCGCTGGTTGTGGCTGCGCCCTCCGCGGTGATTCGCGAGATTAAAAATGTTGTCGGCAAGCTGGATCTGTCGCGGCCCCAGGTGTTAATCGAGGCTGTAATCGCCGAGCTGTCAGAGTCTCAGGCAAAAACCCTGAGCACTGAACTGGCCTATGCCAGCAAACGCCGTGGTGGTTATCTGACTAATTTTGATAAGCTCCTTGGTTCCCTGCTGGGTGTGGGTATTAATGGAAATGTAGATTCCAGCACATTGGCAAGTGCAGTGGGCAGTCTGCCGCAGTCGGCACTGGGTGTGGCTGGTGATTTTGATCAGGAGACCGGCAAAGGTATGGGTATTCTGATTCAGGCTTTAAAAACTGATGGTGCCACCAATATTCTCTCCACGCCCTCGGTGGTGACCCTGGACAATGAAGAGGCCACATTAACAGTGGGTGAAGAGGTGCCATTTGTTACCGGTAGCTTCTCCAGCATTAGCAGCAACTCATCCAGTGGTAACCCATTTACCACAGTTAATCGTGAGGAAGTGGGCGTGATGTTGAAGGTTAAGCCACAGATCAGTAAAGGCAACGGTGTGCGGCTGGAAATTGAGCAGGAATCTTCCAAGGTCAAGAGTGGTGAGCCCGGATTGCAGACTACTTCGAAAAGCACTATGCAGACCAATGTGATGATTCAGGATGGAGAGCTGCTGGTGCTGGGTGGGCTGATTGAGGATCAGACATCTGACAGTGCGTCCAAGGTGCCGTTGCTGGGGGATATTCCCCTGTTGGGTCGACTGTTCCGCTCTTCAGTGAAGGGGGACAACAAAAAAGTGCTGATGATGTTTATCCGCCCAACCATTATTCGCACAGCTGAAGATGCCCGTAAGCTGTCTAAAAACAAGTTTGAGCATCTGATCACCAGAGATTTAAATGGCAAAAAAGAAGGCCCCCTGACCAGGCAACTGGAAGAGTTTTTGCAAAACCAAGAGGCAGAACAGACAACAGAGTAACCACCAGCTATGAGTATTTATCTCAAGCATTTTGGCCTTGTTCGGGAACCCTTCTCGATAGTTCCCGATCCTGGGTTTCTCTATCCCAGCAATCACCATCGCCAGGCAGTGGCTCATCTAAAGTATGGACTGGATCGAGAAGGTGGTTTTATTTTGCTCACCGGAGAGGTGGGTACCGGTAAAACCACCCTGACGCGCACAATGCTTAAGCGTCTGCCAGCCCATGTGCGCGTAGCCTATGTTCTCAATAGCAAGCTTGAAGTCAGCGATGCGCTGGCCAGTATCTGCGATGAGCTATCCATAGAACTTCCGGCCAGCAGCGGTCTGTCATTTGCCAAAGTCTGCACCGACGCACTTAACCAGGATTTACTCCAGGCCCATGCCCAGGGCAAGAAGACACTCATTGTTATCGAAGAGGCACAGAACCTGACTGCCGAGGTTTTGGAAACCTTGAGGCTGCTCAGCAACCTGGAAACCCATACCCATAAGCTGCTGCATATCTTGCTGGTGGGACAACCTGAGTTGCTGGAGATACTGGCCCAGAAAGAGCTGCGCCAGCTCAATCAGCGAGTGGTGTCGAGATTTCATCTATTGCCCCTGGATAAGGATGATCTGGCCAACTATGTTAATCACCGTCTGCACCGTGCCGGAGCCAAGCAACCTGTATTCGACAGCGCCTGTATGTCGATGCTGTATAAGCTGACCAAAGGTGTACCCAGGCTAATTAATCTGGTCTGTCAGCATTCGTTGCTGGCCGCATACTCCACCGAAACCAAAACCATAACTCCTAAACTGATTAAGCAGGCCTCGGTAGAAATTCTCGGTGAGCAAAAATTGCCCCATCCGCTCAAAGAGTATTGGCCCCATGGGCTGACCGCTGCGCTGCTTGTAGTCGTCGCCTGGCTGTTCACTGCCGGACCTGGCATTGAGTATCAAGAGCCCTCAGCAGATAGAGAGCCCTCAGCAAAACAACCACTATCCACCGCAGCCACGCCAGTCCAAACCTCCCCAGCTGCAATCCCAGGCCTAAATCCATTTGCTCAGTTACTGAGCCTCTGGTCCATTAATAAATCAGAGGTCTACTCCCAGGAGGATTTTACTGCCCTCGCCGAATTTCAGGGTTTAAAAACCCAGCAGATCACCGACGCCGAGGTGATCGATCTGGAGATCATTAATCGACCGGGCATAGTGCGTCTGGAGACCAGTGCTGGTTATTTAAAAAGCTACCTGCTGACCCGAATTGACCAGTCCGGGTTTACTGTCACCAATGGCTCCGATATCCAGCTATTGGATGGCCAGGGATTTCGCGATAGATGGTCGCGCAGTTTTACCTATCTGTGGCGACCCCCCATTGAGGTTGAGCGCCTGGCTTTGGGTGATAAAGATGCGCAGGCGGTAAGCTGGTTGCAAAGCCAACTTCAACAAGTGGATCAAAATGCGGAGGCAATTATTAGCGGTGGTCGCTATACCCAGGCTATCGCCAATCAGGTGCTAAGTTTTCAGCGCGAGCAAGAGATTACTGCGGACGGCGTGGTGGGAAGAGAGACATTGTTGCGGTTAAACCAATTAACCCAGACGGGTATCCCCCTGCTTATAGAGGGTAGTAACTAATGTCCTATATTCTCGATGCCCTAAAAAAAGCCGAGCGAGATCGTCTGCGTGAAGACCCCAAAGAGCTGGATGATTTTGCCAGCTCTAACTGGGACCCCTATCAGCAGACGCCTAAATCTGATTGGCCCAGGATTGTTATCCTAGTGGTCGCTCTGCTTGTCCTGGTGATTGGTTTGGTTATTTATTCAGGTCTATTAGTAAGGCCACAGATGTCAGTACAACAGCCAGCCCCCGAAGCTGTGCTGGTGGCTCCAGTCATCCAGCCCGTTGAAAAGCCTGAACCTTTGTCGGCATCTGTACCAGTGTCCCTGTCTGTATCTATTGCACAGCCGCAAATCCTGGCATTGCCAGAGCTACAGATTTCCGGCCATATGTATATGGCGGAGGGTTCGGCTTCCAATCGGCTGTTTGCCAACGGCGGCAGTTATCGTCAGGGTGACAAGCTAGACAAGCACTGGACTCTGCTTGCCGTGGGTGTCGATGGCATTGAAATTAGTGCCGGGCAGCGCAGAGAGTTTATGCCCTACAGGTAGGGGTCAGTCGGAAAACACTTCCAGCAAGGAATCTTTGCCGCGATCGAAGCGCTTGGCGCGGCGATAGGGAAAGACATCGACCACATAGCCATTGCGAATCTGCTCCTGCAGGCCGGTCCAGAAGCTGACCTGATAAAGCTCACCATGTATCTCTTCAAACATTTTGCGAGCCTTAGTATTACCCGAGAAAAATAATCGAAACTCCTCGGGGAAAATATCGTCTGGCCCTACGGTGTACCAGGTGCCAGACTGCATCTCTTCCTGCTCTGTTCGTGGCTGCGGGATTTCACGAAAATTACAGTCGGTCAATGTAGCGATTTCGTCATAATCATAAAAAACTACACGACCATGGCGGGTGACGCCAAAATTCTTCAATGGCATATCGCCGGGGAAAATATTGGCGGCCGCCAGTTGCTTGATACAGTTGCCGTATTCCTCCATGGCACTGCGAATTTCAGTATCGTCGGCAGTCTCCAAATAAATATTCAGCGGAGTCATATAGCGCTCGGTATAGAGATGCTTAATAACCAGCTTGTCGCCACGTATATCGATTGAGCCGCTGGCAACTTTTTGCAGCTCTTCTATCAGCTCATCAGAAAAGCGATTCAGGGGAAACACCAAATTATCAAATTCTTGGGTATCGGCCATACGACCAATGCGGTCATGACGGGATACCAGGCGATATTTCTCTCGCACAATCTGATGGGTAACTTCCTTGGGGGGCGCAAACTTATCTTTAATAATTTTAAATACAATATTATAAGAAGGCAGGGTAAACACAGTCATCACCATGCCTTTGATGCCAGGCGCGACAATAAACTTGTCGCTGGAATTTTCCAGATGGCCTACCAGCTGTCGATAAAATTCAGTTTTTGCATGCTTGGGAAAGCCCAGGCTGTTATAAATTTCATAATCCAGTTTGCGTGGCATCAGGGTCTTTAGAAAGTGCGCATACTGATAGGGTAGAGGCGCATCCACCATAAAGTGATTGCGGGTAAAGCTGAAGACAACACTGAGGTCATCGTCGTTAAACAGGGCTGTATCCACATAGAGCTGGCCTTTCTCTGTGTTGAGAAAAACCAGCGCCATAGGAAAGGTCTGATCTCCGTCCACCACCCGGCCCACCATATAGGCCGCCTTGCTGCGATAAAAAGTAGACTCCAAAATATCAAACTTTAACTGCTCTGGGCTACCCACAAGTTGCGGTGCGACTTCATGGTTAAAGACCTCGGTAATACAGTCCAGATCAAGCTCTATATCCTCGCCGGGCAGACTAAACTCCGACTCCTTCAGAATGCGCCTAAAGGTATCGCGCAGCCCCTCGCCCTCGTAGCGCACAAAGATACTGTACTCCGCTTCAGGTGCCTCAATAAGCTGAGACGAGAGCACATAGATAATGTCGTCGCTGATTTTATCGTGGTCATGAATATCACTGAATACAGAATTAAAGAAGGTTTCGGCAATTTCAAAGTTGGGGAAGTTAAATACCAGCTGGGTATAGGCCAGCTTGGCTTCACTCCACAGATTAAGATTGCCAATATCTTTATTGGTCACCATTTCCAGATAGTGCACCGTCTGAGCTACTTTGGTTTTGTAGAGCTCCAGGCGATCTACATTGGCCTGCTGAACCCCGTGCCAGTCGGCTTTTTCAAAACGAGCTTTGGCGCTGAGAGTAGAGTTTAGATAGTCAGCAAAATAGCTGCGAAAACCATTGAGAATGGTTTTGGCCATGCGCCGAGCGGTAGAGTTATGAGTGAGTAGCTGTCCTGCCATGGGCTGCGCCTAGCTCAATAACTGCTTAAGTTGATCAAGCTGTTGGCGATTGTGCTTTTTACTGGCCATTACCTGAGAGGTTTCCGGTAGCGCCTTGGGTGGCTCAATAACAAATTCCTCACCAGCGACAACGCGATCGCAGTACTGGTTATAGACCTGAGTAAAGGCGGGCAGTGCTTTGGACTCTACTTCATTGGCCAGCATATGCCAGCCGCTGTCTCGGGCAGCCAGGTAGACGGCTGGGTGAGACCATTGCTGCTCAGCCTTGGGGCTGGGCATATTACAGGCTTCCTCATAGGCCCTGCGAACATTGGGCAGGTTAGCGGGCATACCCGCAGAGCGGCAAGCATTGAGCATTTTATGCAGAGTGGGCAGGTATTCGCTGTCGGCTATAATTTTTTCTGCCGCTGCCAGTATCACTTCCGGGCCAAAGTCACTGAGTTTCGATAGCCAGAGTTTTTTGGCCAAATTTTCTGACTTGGTATTGTCGCCAAAGGCCGCGTAGTACTGATTGTGATAATTAACCTGAAACAGCGCAAAGATCTGATTGATACTATCAATCAGTTCAGGGCTTGCTGGCTCAGCTTTAGCTTGCCCAGCTGCGGTCGGAGAGCGCGTCGATGATGCTGCGATCCCTGATGCGACCTTCTGAATTAGATCCTTGGTTGCCATGACTAACACTCGCTGACTGAGGTTGATTGTGCCGCGCCCACTGGCGCTTTGCATACTGCAAAAATTTGGTACTCCAGGAACCATGGGGCGTGCCATTTTCCTGCCAGTAGAGAACAAACTCGGGAATAATCTGCTCGGCAAATTGACGATCAATATTGGCCATCTGCAAAACATCATAAACCGTTTCTTTGGGTTGCCACTGGGCTGGGATGGGTCGGGGCATGCTGTCCTGATCCATCATGCCAGTGTAAAACTGCCATTGGCGGCGCACGTGATGAATAAACTTTGAATCCCAGGTGCTGGAGACATCGCCCCGATCACGCCAGTACAGAATAAACTCCGGCACTGCGTCTTCGATAAAGTTGGGATTGATACCACCCTGTTTTATCAGAATATCCAGCGCATCTGCCGAGGGTCGCCATTCGCTGGTGACAGAAACTTCACGGCTGCGTCTGTGGTGTTTGCTTGCCTCCTGCTGCCATTGGCGCCAAACCTCCTTGATATATTTTGACTCCCAGCTATGGCGGGGCACATTGCGCTCGCGCCAGTAAGCAACAAACTGGGGAATTTGCTGCTGGGCAAACTCCCCGGTCACCCCCAGCTGAGCTAGCTGGCGCAATGCATCAGTACTGGGCTGCCAGCTACCGCCAATAGTTTGCGCCGCGTGGGGGATACTATTGGTTTGAGGGGCCCGCTGCCGAAGCGCTGGCTGAGGCTGAGAAGTCTGGGCTGACGCCTCGTTAAAGGCAAAGCGGAAATCCTGCTGTGCAGAAAAAGCGCCGCCGCCAATCAATAGCAAACCCTTTTCGTGGAGGCTGGCGGCCAGGCGGCGGATATCTTCTTCGCGCCAAAAAGGCGTCAGCTCAAGTAATTTTTGTCCCGACAGGGTTATCCAGTTAAATCCACTGCTGTGCACCGGCTCACCATGGGCAACCGATTCCTGCAGTAATTGCAACAACACCGCCTCTTCAAGGCCCAGCGTCGCCGCCAAACTGGGTGAGATTACAATAGATTTTTCGGGAATTAACGACATCGGATTACTTTAGCAGAAAGCGAATCGATGAACGAGACAATCATGCAAAGCTGCTAGTTTTTTAACTAGCCCAGCCGCCACTGACGGGAAATACCTGACCCACAAAGCAGTCAGCGGCATCAGAACAGAGATAGGCGGCAAACTGGGCATCTTCGCGCATGGATACCAGCCGGCCCAATGGCACCTCACGTTTAAGCCGTTCCTGAAATGCGGGATTGGCTTTGGTCTCTTCCGAGAAGTAGGTGGGGTTATCGACAAAGTTCTGAGCTATAGCATTGATGTGGATGCCCTGCGGGGCCATCTCTACACCTGCAGCCTGCACATAGGCCAGCTGTGCGCCACGGGCTGCGCTGTAAGTAGATGCTCGCTTCATACCTCGCAGAGCCGAGGCGCTGCCCATCAGCAGTATCTTGCCAGACTGGCGTTCAATCATCTGGGGCAGCACTGCGGTGACCAATCTGGGAACAGGGTCAACCAGGGCGCTAAATACTGATAGCCATTCGTTATCTTCGACCTTATCTAACTTGGTAAAGGGAGCGGGCACCGCCAGGTTAATCACCAGCCCATCAATGGTGCCAGCGGCGGCAATAATCTGGCCGGGCAGTGCAGGGTCGGTCAACAATTGATTGTCGGCGATAACCTCAGCGCCCATCTCGGTAAAAACCTCACAGATTGTGGGGCCCATAAAGGTCGCGGCCTGAGTGACGAAGATTCTTTTACCCGCTAGGTCAGTACTCATATTTAATCCTGTGCTAAAACATGCTGAGCTACAAAGTGGCTGGCAAGTGCAGTTAGGGCATCGCCGGTCACGCGATTGACAGTCCAGTCATCCATGGGTTCGGCGCCCAGAGACTGGTAAAAATCTTTGGCTGGCTGATTCCAGTCCAGCACCCACCACTCCAGTCTGCCACAGTTGCGCTCCAGGGCCAGATTGGCCAGATAGGCCAGTAAGGTTTTGCCAAAGCCTTTACCACGCATCTCTGGCTGAATATAAAGGTCCTCAAGATAGAGACCTGGACGCCCCAGAAAGGTGGAGTAATTATGAAAGAATAGAGCAAAACCAACAGGCTGGCCCTGATGCTCGGCTATCACTACTTCGGCATGCTGTTTGTCGCCAAATAAAGACTCTTCCAGTGCAGGCACATCAGCCACCACTTCGTGGAGTAATTTTTCATAGTCGGCCAGCTCTTTAATAAACGTCAAAATTAGTGGGCAATCTGCGCTAACGGCTGGGCGGATAGTTAATGGCATAGGGACACAGCTACTGATATTTGTTTTATTAGCTTTTATCTTATCTCTGAAGCCGGACTTTTATTACTGTACATAATAACAGTAATAAGATTAAATAAGCTCCAATAACAGGAGACAGCCTTTGGCGACCAAATCCAAATCAGCCTATGTCTGCAATGACTGTGGCGCTGACTACCGCAAATGGCAGGGCCAGTGCAGCGAATGCAATGCATGGAACACTCTGTCGGAGGTGCGTCTGGGGCCTGCGGCGCGCAGCGGCAAGATTTTGCGCCCCGGGTTTGCCGGTGCTGTAGATGGCGCGGTCAAAACCTTGGCAGATATTGCTGTGGATGAAATTCCCCGCATCAACACCGGCACTGGCGAACTGGATCTGGTTCTTGGCGGTGGCCTGGTTCCGGGCTCAGCTATTTTGGTGGGCGGTGAGCCTGGCGCGGGCAAGAGTACATTGCTGCTGCAGACTCTGTGCAAGCTAGCCGAAAACAATACTGCACTCTATGTCACTGGTGAGGAATCTCCCCAACAGGTGGCTATGCGTGCCCGCCGTCTGGATCTGCCCGCAGATAAGCTGGAAATTATGGCCGAGACCTCGGTAGAAACCGTCTGTGCCATTGCCGAGCAAAAGCGCCCCAAAATTCTGGTGGTGGACTCTATCCAAGTGATGCATATTGAAGAGGTGGCCTCCGCCCCGGGCAGTGTATCGCAGGTGCGCGAGAGTGCCTCCATGTTGGTGCGCTTTGCCAAGCAGACCGGCACCGTGTTAATTCTGGTGGGTCATGTCACCAAAGATGGCTCTCTTGCGGGCCCCAAAGTATTGGAGCATATGATCGACTGCTCGCTGATGCTCGAGGGGTCTAGCGATTCTCACTTCCGCACATTGCGCAGTCACAAAAACCGTTTTGGCGCTGTTAATGAGCTGGGCGTTTTTGCCATGACCGACAAGGGGCTTAAAGAAGTGGCCAATCCCTCGGCAATTTTCCTCCAGCGCGGTGAGGAAGTATCTTCGGGCAGTGTGGTCATGGTGGTCTGGGAGGGCACTCGGCCTCTACTGGTCGAGCTGCAGGCGCTGGTGGATGATAGCCATCTGGGCAACCCGCGACGCGTCACTCTGGGCTTAGATCATAACCGCCTGTCGATGTTACTGGCGGTATTGCATCGCCATGGTGGTATTTCCGTTGGCGATCAGGATGTCTTTGTCAATGTGGTGGGTGGGGTTAAAGTGTTGGAAACCAGCGCCGATCTTGCGTTGATCTTGTCAGTGATTTCCAGCTTCCGCGATAATTCCCTGCCCCAGGACCTGGTAGTGTTTGGCGAAGTGGGCCTTGCCGGTGAGATTAGACCTGTAGCCAATGGCCAAGAGCGCCTGCGCGAGGCTGCAAAGCATGGCTTTACTCGTGCCATTGTGCCAGCGGGCAATGCTCCCAAGCAGCCTATTCAGGGCATGAAGGTTATTCCGGTGCGCCGTGTAACTGAGGCTCTAGACGCGCTGTAAACAGACAAATGCAGCGAGTGGCATTTTATCAAATAAGCTAATTGACAATAAATCTGCGCAGGAGTAGATTGCGCACTCTTGCTTCGGCAATAGGTTCTTCTGACTAACAAAATAAGGTTGAGTTTAATCAGGAGTGAAACGGGAAATCGGTGCGCCTGACCATAGATCGGTCAACTGGCAATTCCGATACTGCCCCCGCAACGGTAAATAAGAATATTTGGTTGTATGACCACTGTGCACCAAGGCATGGGAAGGTGACCAAATACAGAGACTGTTACAGTCTTTCGCTTATGAGTCCGGAGACCGGCCTATCGCTATGCAGACAAACCGCGGGGTGCGGTCTTGTGCTGATTGACAGTCTCTGTCCCTCTGCCTGTACGTCCCTGTTTATATTTATTAATCGCTCGGGTGTGAGCGTTAGAGGAATCCATGAAAAAACCATCTATTCTTGCGACAGCAATAGCGCTGTCTGCATCATCCCTAGTTATTCCAGCGGTCTCGGCTGGCGAAGCAGAAATCCAGGAAGTTCTGGTTAGTGCTTCTCTGGTGCCTATTGCTGCCAATAAATCGGCCAATGCAATAACTGTAATCGACAGCCAGCAGTTGAGAAACCGTGCAGCTCTCAGCGTCAGCGACCTGCTGCGAGATGTGCCTGGGCTAGCCGTGAGCCGCAGTGGCGTGCAAGGCTCTCAGACTCAGATTCGCGCTCGCGGTGCCGAGGCTAATCATCTGTTGGTATTGATCGATGGCGTCGAAGCCAATGATCCGTCCCAGAGTGACGAGCTTAACTGGGGAGTTTTGGCTGCTGATGACATTGAACGTATCGAAGTGATTCGCGGCCCACAGAGCTCCATGCGCGGCAGTGATGCCATGGCCGGCGTGGTCAATATTATTACCCGCAGCGCCAGCCAGCCTTTTAGTGCTGCAGCATTTACAGAGGCCGGCAGCTTCTCAACTCAGCGCAGTGGTTTTAATCTGGGCGCCAATCAGGGCAATTTTGATATTCGTCTGGGCTTTAGCGATATGCAGACCGACGGAGAAAATATCTCCCGCACCGGCGATGAGAAAGATGGCTATGAAAATACCAGTATTAACTTCAAAGCTGGATTGCAACTCAGCGAACAGCTGCGAATTTCAGTTGCAGCTCGTCACTCAGATGGCATGAATGAATTTGACGCCGATAATGACTTCGATGGTTTTGTTGAAGATCAGGACCGTGTTTCAGAATTCCGCAATACCACCATGCGTCTGCAGGGTGATTACAGTTCTGCGGATGGACGCTGGCAGCACAAACTGATGGTTGCCCAGTCCAACAATGATAACGAAGCATTTGCCGACGGCACTCTGGGCAATGTGACTGCCTCAACTAAGGATCAGATTCAGTATATTGGCTCTCTGTTTTGGAACAATGGGGCGCAGAGACTCTCTTTCCTTGCCGAGCGCGAAGAAGAGGATTACAAACAGCGTGGCCCATTGAACTGGGGCCTTGACCCCAATCAGGATCGCGAGCGCGATACTGACAGCTTTGCCCTGGAGTTGCGCACCGATATCTCTGATGACCTGTCGTTTGCAGCCAGTGGTCGCTACGATGATAACTCTGAGTTTGACAGTGCCAGCACCTTTAGAGTTGAAGCCATATACCAGCTAAATGATGGACTCCGTCTGCGCAGTGCTTACGGTACAGCAGTCAAGAACCCCACATTTACAGAGCGCTTTGGTTTTTACACCAACTTTATCGGCAACCCTAACCTTGAGCCTGAAGAGTCTTCTAGTTGGGAGCTGGGTGTGGATAAACAGATGGGTGAGTTAAACCTGTCAGCCACATTGTTTGATACGGAGCTGGAAAGCGAGATTGATGGCTTTGTCTATGACCCGGCAACCTTTGCTTATACCTCTGGCAACAAAGAAGGCAAAAGTCAGCGTCAGGGTGTTGAGTTTACCGCCTCCGTAGATATGAGCGACAACCTGGTGATCAATGCAGCCTATACCTACACAGATTCAGTTGAGGCTGATGGTGTTGGCGGTTATAAGGATGAGATACGCCGTGCACGCCATACTGGCAGCCTAAACCTAGCCTGGCAGGCAATGGACAATCTGCAGATCAACACCAACGCACAGTACAGTGGCAGCCAGACTGATACCTTCTTCCCACCATGGCCAACACCGTCTCAGACTGTGACCATGGATGATTACACGCTGATCAATATCAATGCTAACTACAGTGCATCAGACAAGCTGGACATTTATCTGCGTCTGGACAATCTTCTGGATGATGATTATGAAGAAGTGTTTGGCTACCAGACCCTGGGTTTTGGTGCCAGCCTGGGTATGCGGTTTAGTCTATAAAGGCTGCCCCTAAGCAGGAAAAAATGAGAACCTCAGCTGAAACAGGGATCAAACGAGTACTGCTCTCCTGGAGTAGTGGTAAAGACTCGGCTTGGACTCTGTACCAGCTGCAGCAGGATCCGGCTATTGAGGTGGTGGGGTTACTCACTACCTTTAACAGCCAGTTTAATCGCTCGGCTATTCATGGGGTGCGTCAGCAGCTGTTGCGGCTTCAAGCAGAAGCTGCTGACCTGCCCCTGATCGAAATCCCCTTGCCCTGGCCCTGCACCAACCAGCAGTATGAAACTATTATGGCCGCCGCACTGGACGATGCTCGGGCCCAGTTGCAAATGGATGCTGTTGCCTTTGGGGATCTCTATTTGGAGGATATTCGCAGCTACCGCGAACAGCAGATGACCGGCACTGGCCTGGAGCTGGTCTTTCCCCTGTGGCAAATCCCCACCGCTCAGTTGGCACAGCAAATGATTGATGGTGGCCTGAAAGCGGCAATTACCTGTCTTGACCCCAGAGCTGTGCCAGAGCATTTGGCGGGGTGTCAGTTTGGCCCTCAACTATTGGAACAACTACCACAATCTGTAGACCCCTGCGGTGAAAATGGCGAATTTCATACCTTTGCCTGGGATGGCCCTATGTTTAAACGGCCGATTCCAGTGATAGCAGGCGAGGTGGTTAATAGAGACGGTTTTGTCTATGCTGATTTGCTGTTGGAGGAAACTCTATGAAAATAGTCTCATTGTTGCCCAGTGCCACTGAACTAGTTTGCGGGCTGGGCCTGCGCGATCAGTTGGTGGGGGTGTCCCATGAATGTGACTACCCGCCCTCTGTGGTGGGCCTACCTATATTGACCAGCTCGCGCATTCCCGAAGGTCTGGACAGCGGCGAAATTGATCGCCTAGTGACCGATCAGTTGCAGAACGATGAGGCGCTCTATGATTTGCTGATGCAGCCACTGACCGAGCTTGAACCCGACCTGATTGTCACTCAGGCTCTCTGTGATGTCTGCGCGGTATCCGGCAATGATGTGGCTAGAGCCATTGGTAGTTTGCCCGGGGACCCCAGGGTAGTGAACCTGGAGCCCATCTGCCTCAATGATGTTTTAGATACGGTAGATCTGCTGGCGGAAGCTGCCGGCTGTGTAGACCAGGGCAAGAACTACAGAGCAGAATTGCAGGGGCGTATCGACAGAGTTGCCGCTCGCTCTGAGACTCTGCAACACAGGCCCAGAGTGGCTCTGCTGGACTGGCTGGATCCGCTGTTTGATGGCGGTCACTGGAGTCCGGAGATTATTGCCCTGGCTGGTGGTGAACCCTGCTTTGGTGCCAAGCAGGAGCCTTCCCAGCGCCGTGACTGGGATCAGTTGATTGAGGCCAACCCGGATGTGATTTTTATCGCCCTCTGTGGCTTCAATATTGAGCGCTCTATGCAGGATGTCGAGCAATTTCTCAACTGCGAAGGCTTCGCGGCGCTACAGGCGAAATCTCATACCAAAATTTTTCTGGTGGATGGCAATGCCTATTTCAGTCGCCCCGGCCCCAGGCTGGTAGATGCACTGGAGATTATGGCCAATGCACTGCACCCCAGTATTCATTCGTTGCCCGCGGGACTGCCCGAGGCGACTAAAATTATCGAATAAGGTTAGATCCCAATGACAGACGACAAGGCGACAAAAGACAGCAGCCACAAGACTAAAATGCAGAAGCTCAAAGAGAATGTGGATTCTTCCATTGCAGCTGCAGATACCGAGCGCGGTGTGATGATTTTGCTGACCGGCAATGGCAAGGGTAAATCCAGCTCTGCGTTTGGCATGGTGATGCGCGCTCTGGGTTACGGTTACAAAGTTGGCGTGGTGCAGTTTATTAAAGGCGCCCAATTATCCGGTGAAGAGATGTATGTTCGCGATCACTGTCCACAGGTGAGGTTTGAGCAGATGGGCACGGGCTTTACCTGGGATACTCAGGATCGCTCTGCCGATATAGCTGCCGCGGAAAAAAGCTGGGCTGTGGCAGAGAGCATGCTTAAAGATGAAAGCTACCACCTGGTGGTGCTTGACGAGCTGACCTATATGCTGAGCTTTAAATATCTGGATCAAGAGATGATTCTCAGTGCACTGAAAAACCGCCCAGAAACCCAGTCGGTGGTAGTCACTGGTCGCGGCGGTGGTTCAGCGTTGGTCGATATGGCAGATACCGTCTCTGAAATTAAAGAAGTAAAACATGCCTACAACTCTGGTGTGATGGCTCGCAAGGGCGTGGACTATTAATTGCGTCACTTCTCTGCGCCAAGTTTAATCTGGTTGCTGGCAATTCTGTTGCCAGTGGCGGCGTTGGTTTCCCTGACTGTGGGCACAGTTGATATTTCCCTTTCCGATGCACTGAATGCTATGACTGGCAGCTCGGTTAATTCTCAAATCCATATCATCCTGTTTGATATTCGTCTGCCACGCATACTGTTGGCGATTGCTGTGGGTGCAGTGCTGGCCAGTACCGGCGCTGTGATGCAGGGCCTGTTTCGCAATCCCCTGGCTGACCCTTCCCTGATCGGTGTGTCCAGCGGTGCCTCGGTGGGCGCCAGCCTGATGATTGTTACGGCCGGTGGCGTTATTCAGTCCGGGGCATTGCTGGGGCTTTCTCTAGTGGCTGTGGGCGCCTTTGTTGGCGGCTTTGTAGCCACATTGTTAGTCTATCGTCTGGCGACCTCTGGCATTGGCACCTCGGTTACCACCATGCTTCTGGCCGGCATTGCTATAGCCGCTCTGGCTGGGGCGCTAAACAGCCTGCTCAGTTATTTCTCCGATAACGATATGCTGCGTCAGATTAGCCTCTGGCAAATGGGCAATCTCAGCGGCGCAAGTTGGACCAAAGTCATTATTATGGGCAGCGTGGCTCTGTTATTGATGGGCTTTTTTCCCCGCGATAGCAAGGCACTAAATGCGTTACTGCTAGGAGAGTCTGAAGCGCGTCATCTGGGTATTGATGTTCAGCGCGTCAAGCGCCGACTGATTGTACTTACAGCGCTGGGGGTGGGGGTTTCAGTGGCGCTTGCCGGGTTGGTGGGTTTTGTTGGCCTAATAATGCCCCATATTGTGCGCCTGGCTATTGGCCCAGATCATCGCTGGCTAGTGCCAGCCGCGGCCCTGGCCGGCGCTACTCTGCTGGTGATTGCCGATAGCCTGGCGCGCATTGTGGTGATTCCAGCGGAGCTGCCCACAGGCATTTTAACCGCGCTGCTGGGCGCTCCCTTCTTTGTTGCACTGCTATTGCAGCAGCGCAAGGATGTGTGAGCCATGACCATGCTGGCAGACAATATTTCTCTCCACCTATCGGGTTTTGATTTGCTGCGCAATATCAGTCTTGAAGTGGAGGCGGGCAAGGTCACCGCAATTGTGGGGCCCAATGGTGCAGGCAAATCCAGTTTACTAAAAGTACTGACTGGTGAGATGGCCGCGACAAAAGGAGAAGTCTATCTCAATAAACGATTGCTGCAGCATTGGCCAATGCTGGACAGGGCACAATTACTCGCAGTGCTGCCACAACATACGCTGTTGAACTTTCCCTTTACTGCAGACGAGGTGGTAGGGCTGGGGCGCATTCCTCACAATACCGGGCTGGCCAAGGATACCGAGATTATTGCCGAAGCTCTGGAGCTGGTCGATGCCAGCTACTTGCAGAGACGCTTTTATACCCAGATGTCTGGGGGAGAGAAACAACGCGTGCAGTTAGCCAGGGTACTGGCGCAAATTTGGCAGCCAAGCCATTTGGGCGAGCAGTTCTTGGTGCTCGATGAGCCTACCTCGGCCTTCGACCTTTCTCACCAGAAACTAACTCTGGATATAGTGCGTCAGCTCGCTCAAAAAGGTGTTGGTGTGGTCATGGTGCTCCATGACTTGAATTTAGCTGCTCGCTGTGCCGATAACCTGGTAGTTTTTGATGGCGGTGTGATTGCCGCTCAGGGCAGCCCAGAGGCTGTGCTCTCCGAGTCATTAATCGACAAGGTATTTGGAGTGAAGTCAATTATTGCCCAACACCCGGTGACCAAACGACCGCTGGTAATTACCTGATGCCTAGACTTTTACTGTTGTTACTCTGTTTTTCTTGGCCAGCCTTTAGCGCCATTGTTGTGGTGGACGATAATGGTCAGGAGGTTCGCCTCGATCAGCCGACACAGCGGATCGTAAGCCTCGCGCCCAATATTACCGAGGTGCTGTTTCATATTGGCGCAGGCGAACAAATCGTTGGTGCCGACGAGTACAGCAATTATCCCGAAGCGGCCAAACAGATTACTCGGGTTAATAATCATGCTGCAGCAAACTATGAGTTAATACTGTCACTACAGCCAGATCTGGTCATAGCCTGGCAGTCAGGCAATGGCGATAAGATTATCAATCCGCTGCGCAAGCTGGGCATCCCGGTATTTGTGGTGGAAACCCGTCAGATGGAGGCCATTCCCAGTCTATTTCGACGCTTTGGCCAGCTTACCGGTCAGGGAGAAACCGCAGAGCTGCGAGCACAGGAATTCAGTCAAAGGCTAAAGACGCTGCGCGCTGCGCAGACGGGTAAGTCCATGGTCAGAACTTTTTATCAAATATGGGACGAACCTCTCATTACCCTCAATGGTAAACATATGATCAGCGACGTGATAGGCCTCTGTGGCGGCCAGAATATCTTTGCGGATGCTGCGCCTCTGGTGCCCTATGTCAATATTGAGTCGGTTGTGGCTGCAGACCCGCAGGTGATTGTCGCTGGCGGCAGTCAAGAGGATCAGCCAGGCTGGTTCAGCAGCTGGCAGCAGTGGCGGGGTATATCTGCGGTCATCAATAAACAGATTTACCTGATCCCATCGGATTTAATGCAGCGTCACTCAGTGCGCATTCTCGAGGGAGCCGAGATGATGTGCGACTTTATGGACCGCGCCCGCGGTCAGCAATAAAAAAGCCGCTAACAGAGTTAGCGGCTTTGAATGTCCCTTTTTTTCACTTCGTTAAATCTAAGTTAAACGATAGCGTGCGGACGATTATATGTTGTTCCCCTGATTTTCTTATTATAGGTCATACCCCCTCTCGTTATGCTCTGTGAGATCGAGACCACTTGTTTCGTCTTCTTCATTGATACGCAATACTAACAGCTTATCAACTAGTTTCAACAGTATAAATGTCACTATAGCTGTATAGACGAACGTGGAGGCAATACCCACAATTTGAACATAGGTCTGAGAGGCCATGGTCATACCTTCGTTGTAACCCTGCCCGCTAAACACGCCCAGCGCGTCAGAGGCAAAGATACCAGCATAGAATGTACCCAGTATGCCGCCAACACCGTGCACCGGGAATACATCCAGAGAATCATCAATTTTAAAGCGCTGTTTGATGGCCTGAGTGGCGTAGTAGCAGATAATGCCGGCACTAAAGCCGATAATTAATGCGCCACCAGGGCCGACAAAGCCAGAGGCAGGGGTAATGGTACCCAAGCCAGCAACCATACCAGTGACAATGCCCAGCACCGAAGGCTTACCATGCTTGACCCATTCCATCATCATCCAGGCCAGTGAGCCGGAGGCTGCTGAGATATGGGTGACCAGCATTGCCATGCCTGCGTCGCCATTGGCTGCCAGGGCAGAGCCGGCATTAAAGCCAAACCAGCCAACCCAGAGCATACCGGCACCGGTTACTGTCATAGTCAGATTGTGAGGAGGCATAGCCTGGTTGGGGAAGCCGCGGCGATTACCCAGTACCAGAGCGGCAACCAGAGCGCCAACACCAGCTGTAATGTGCACAACAGTACCACCGGCAAAGTCTAATAGGCCCATCTCGCCGAGCCAGCCACCGCCCCACACCCAGTGGGTAATAGGTGCGTAGACCACCATTAGCCACAGGGCACTGAATAGCAACATGGCGCTAAAGCGCATGCGCTCGGCAAAGGCACCTACGATCAGTGCTGGAGTAATCACGGCGAAAGTCATCTGGAACATGGCAAACACAGACTCGGGGATATCACCAGCCATGGAGTCTTCCTGAATATTGCCCATCAGCAAATTATCCAAATTGCCAATCCAGGCGTTCATGGAACCACCATCGCCAAAGGCCAGGCTATAACCAAACACCAGCCAAATAAGCGATGCCATACAGGTAATAGCAAAACACTGCATTAGGACAGAAAGTACATTCTTGGAGCGAACCAGGCCGCCATAGAACAGAGATAAACCAGGTATGGTCATGAACAGCACCAGAGCTGTAGATGTCAAAATCCAGGATGTGTTGGCGCCATTTAACTCATCGGCAAAAACCTGAGTGGACAGGGCGCATAAAATAAATGTAAGAATGCCTCGGCTGAGGTATTTGTTGTTGGCTAACATGATGTTTCCCCTAAGAAACGCACTAAAATTGTGCAAAAATAATGATCAGCAAGCGGCTATTGCACCACTATAGATCGAAAAACTCCCCTAAAGCCCTAAATCCGGGCTATTCCTGATGAAAAAGCAAAACCTGTGCCAGATCAGTCCAAATGCGCACTAATATGTATCATTTTTAACCGCCGGCACCTAACTGGTGCTCACTTATGCCCCGTTATTGGGCTCTCTACTCCCAGGCCCTGTCTATACTTGATATAAATTGGAGGCAATTATGGTTGATACTGATGAGCTAAAAGAGCGGTTGCGGACACTTAGGGCCAGGCTTGAGAGCGCGAGTGGTGTAAGTCCCGCAGAGCGCGATCTGTGGACCAGTTTAATGACTGAGATTGTTGCCATTGCTGAGGATAAAGCATGCTCTAATCATGGTTCTGAGCTGGGTCTCCGAAAGCTGTGGGAGCAAAAGAGCTCGGCCTATGAGGCAGATCACCCGGAAATTGCCTTTGTGGTACGTCAAGTGCTGGACATGCTGGCCAAAATGGGGATTTAATAACCCTTGCTGTATAATTCATAACAACATAGATACTCCGGTGTACGACCTTGCATAGACTCTTAGCTGTAAGTTTTTTGATAATCGGTATTGGCGGCTGTTCCTCAGCTCCTCCGCCAATGAAAGTGGCTTCCAACGGTGAATATATAGGTTGGCACTGCGAAGGGGATATTAGCTCGGATAAACACTGGCGCTGTGATAAAAAGACCCTTAAAAATGGCCAGGTAGTGACCACGGCCACTGCTGTTGAGGCACCGCCTCAGGCAGTCGCGGAGCCAATGCCTGGGCCCCAACCCGCAGCCGCCCGCTCTGAGCCAATGCCTGCGCCCCAACCTGCAGCCGCCAGCTCTGAGGTGCAAGAGCCGAAGTTGTCTGGTTACACCATTCAGTTAGGTGCCTTTGATAATCCCGAGCAGGCCCAGACTGTTGCCGCTGGCCTCGGAGTAGAGGGCGATATACAGATCAGACAAATTATCTCCAGGGGCACCACCTTTTCTGTGATTCTGATGGGTCAGTACTCCAGTCGTGCCGATGCTAATGCGGTAGCTGAGACTCTGAGCATAAATTATTGGGTACGCTCACTGAGGTCTCTGGTCAATGCAGCAGTCCAGTGATAGGTCGGTTACCTCAAGACTAAAGGCATTTGCCGATTCTAAGCCTGGTGCACCAAGCAAAACTGCCAACCCCGATTTCGGGTTAATAAGTAAGCAGCTGGCTGGATTGATTGAGGGAGAAACTGATCGAATTGCCAATCTGGCCAACTTCTCTGCACTGTTGTGGCAGGAACTGCCTGGCATCAATTGGGTCGGCTTTTATCTGCTCAAAGGTAAAAAACTTGTTTTGGGACCATTTCAGGGTAAGCCTGCATGCACTAGGATAGACTTGGGCGCTGGTGTCTGTGGCACGGCTGCCAGCATGGGCAAAACTGTAATTGTGGCCGATGTGCATCAGTTTCCCGGTCACATCGCCTGTGATGCCGCCTCCAAATCAGAAATCGTTGTGCCGTTAATAAAAGATGGCCGGCTAATCGGTGTGCTGGATATAGACAGCCCTCTGATCGACCGATTTGATCACCATGATCAGCAGGGCCTTGAAGATTTGCTACAGGTATTAATTCCTCGGCTATAAACCTTAAAACAACAAATTAGAGTATTCGGGGGAATACCATGGCACGTACCAGCCTAATTTCTGCGCAGTTAGTGTTTAGAGCTTTCAAATACACTGTCTATACATTGTTGACGTTAAATATCTTTTTATTTTTCCAAGAGGAGAGCCTGGCTACCGCACAGACTTTTAGCCAGGGTATGAGCTTGGAAAATATTATCCAGGGCTTTGCTGCGACTATTGATACCGGGGCCTGGGTGCTGCTGTTGCTACTTTTTGAGCTAGAAACATCCGTATTGGATGACCAGGTCTTGCGCAATAAACGGGTGCAGACGGGCTTTTTGGTTGTTCGCGCCTTTTCCTATAGCTTTATTCTCTATGCCTGCTATGGCTATATCAGCAAGATTTTGCTGACCTATAATATCTCGCCCTTTTTGGTTGAGGATACATGCAGTCTTATAGGTCAGGGGTTTTCCAGCATTGATACTCTGGATGAGTACCCTCCGCTGGACGCACAGAGTTGCAGCAGACTGGCAGAGACCGGGCTGTATAAATTAAATGCTCAGCAGGTGATTGGATCCGCTTCAGACTGGCAGGCGATCCAATGGTTGGCCTGGGTAGATGTAATTAACTCTGTCACCTGGATTACTGTGGTGGCTATTTTAGAGGTGGATGTCTGGCTGCAGTTGCGAGACCGCTTCTCAGGTCTGGTGATGGCTGTCAGCAAGTATTTAAAAATGGCTCTCTACAGCATATTACTTGCGGCGGCGGTCTACTGGTGGTTTCTGGGAGACATTCTAGATTTTTGGGACAGCTTTCTGTGGATCGTTGCCTTCTTCTTTATCGAGTTAAATCTCTTTCAGTGGCAGGCAGAGACCGAGGCAGATGCCCCGACCGCTACGCTGGGATAATCGCCAGAATCAGCTTGGCCAGACAGGTTAATTTGCCCTCTTCATTTTCGAGGCGAATTTCCCAGACATGGGAGCGCCTGCCCAGATGAATCGGACGTGCTGTACCCACCACTAAGCCAGAGGTTACTGGGCGCAAATGGGTAGCACTGACTTCCTGACCCAGACACTTGAATTTAGTCATATCGATGGCATGGGCCCCAGCGATGCTGCCGAGGCTTTCTGCGAGCACCACATTGGCACCACCGTGCACCACCTTGTAGGGTTGAAAGGTGCGATGGTCAGCCGGCATGGTGCCGCGCAGGAAATCATCGCCCACTTCAGTCACAGTGATATCCAGATGCTCGCCAATGGTGCCTTTGTTCATTGGGCCATTGATTAGCTCTATATCTGGAGTCTGGTGCCAGATGCTGCTCATATTCAGTCCTTTCTTATTATGCTTTAAGTCGCTTGTGCTTTACTCGCTTGGGCTGGGCGTCCTCGCCTTTGCGGGCGATAAAGTCCTCGTGATATTCGCTGTAGTTACCTTCAAAGAACACCACTTCGCTGTTGTCTTCGTAAGCCAGAATATGGGTGGCAATACGATCCAGGAACCAGCGGTCATGAGATATCACTAATACGCAGCCGGGGAAGGAAAGGACTGCTTCCTCCAGTGCGCGCAGGGTTTCAATATCCAGGTCGTTGGAGGGTTCGTCCAGCAGCAACACATTGGCTCCCTGCTTTAGAGTGTTGGCCAGATGAAGGCGTCCGCGCTCACCACCAGAGAGTTCGCCAACACGTTTTTGTTGGTCATTGCCCTTAAAGTTAAAGCGTCCGGCGTAGGCGCGAGAGGACACTTCGTAGTTGCCGATTTTAAGGATATCATGGCCGCCGGAGATAGCCTCCCAAACGCTGTGACTATCATCCAGGGCATCACGGCTCTGCTCAACATAGGCCACCTTGACTGTCTCACCCAGAGTAATGGTGCCACTATCCGGCTGCTCAGTGCCGGCGATCATGCGGAACAGAGTTGACTTACCTGCACCATTGCCGCCGATAATGCCCACCACCGAGGCCTTGGGAATGGACAGTGACAGATCTTCAATTAGCAATTCATTGCCAAAGCCCTTGCTGACTTTATCCAGCACAATAACCTTGTCGCCAAGGCGCTCGCCCGGGGCAATATAGATCTCATTGGTTTCGTTGCGCGCCTGAAACTCTTGAGAATTAAGCTCATCAAAGCGCGCCAGACGGGCTTTGTTTTTGGCCTGTCGTCCCTTGGGATTTTGGCGTACCCACTCTAGTTCTTGCTTGATGGCGCGCTGGCGCGAAATTTCCTGCTTGGACTCGGTTTCAAGACGCTTGCCCTTGGCCTCTAGCCAGGTGGAGTAATTGCCCTCATAGGGTATACCGCGACCCCGGTCCAGCTCGAGAATCCAGCCAGCGACATTGTCGAGGAAATAGCGATCGTGAGTCACAGCTACGACGGTACCGGAGAATTCTTCAAGAAATTTCTCTAGCCAGAATACAGACTCTGCATCCAGATGGTTAGTAGGCTCATCGAGCAAAAGCATGTCGGGGCGCGAGAGCAGCAGTCGACAGAGTGCAACACGGCGCTTTTCACCGCCAGACAGGGAGGTTACATTAGCGTCCCAGGGCGGCAGGCGCAGTGCATCTGCAGCCACATCCAGTGCATGATCAAGATTGTGAGCGTCCCAGGACTCAATAATAGCCTCAAGCTCTCCCTGTTTTTTAGCCAGTGCATCAAAATCGGCATCCGGCTCTGCGTAGTCCAAATAAACCTGATCTAGACCTCGCAGTGCATCCACGGCCTCGCGCATACCGTCTTCTACATTGCCACGCACATCTTTGTCGGGATCCAGTTGCGGTTCTTGCGCCAGATAGCCGATCTTAATGCCCGGCATAGGTCGCGCCTCACCCTGAATGTCAGTGTCCAGTGCGGCCATAATTTTTAACAATGTGGATTTACCGGCGCCATTCAGGCCTAGCACACCAATCTTTGCACCAGGGAAAAATGACAGAGAGACATCTTTTAGAATTTCGCGTTTTGGGGGAACAATTTTGCTCACCCGGTTCATCGTATATACGTATTGTGCCATGGAGATAACTATCGATTATTAAGAAATGAATTGAGCGCAAAGCCTTGGCTTTGAAGCTGTAACCAAATTGGGCCTCATTCTAGCTGAAAGCGGCGAGATAAAGAATCAACTAGCGTAAAAACTGCAGTCTCAACCGTTAACATTTATGCAAAAATGCATATAAATCAATAATTTAAGCTATTTTATTCGTAGAAATAACATGTTAGGGTCTGACTGCTTTATTCATGAGCGAGCAACAAATCAACGAAATTAAATTTCACTAATATGGGGTTTCAACATGAATGCTTTAAAAATCATACGTCTGATAGTTCTGGCCGTCGCGGTAGTGGGCGCATTTGTGGCAATTCCTGAGGCTGCTTTGATAATGGCAGTACTGGGTCTGGTTATGGGTGTGATGGGTGATATGGCCGATAACAGTAATCGAACCTATATGCTGGTCTTTGTAGTGGCCTTGGCTTCGGTCTCCGGTGCTGCCGAACCACTGCCTGTTATTGGGGTTCCAATCAGCGATATTATGGGTAACCTAAGTACCATTATGAATGCTGCGGCTCTGGGAATTATCCTAAACGCCATCAAAGAGCGTGTTATGGAGTAGAGCCAACATTTTAGTAAAAGCCCGGGAAACCCCCGGGCTTTTTTGTGGGCTCTGAGTTGTTAAATAAACTCAGTTCCCCATCTATGCTGGCGGTCTAGTCCACCAGGGTAAAACTCATACCTGCATGGTTATTGAGGCGCTCAATAAGCAGGTCGCCCATAGCGGTTGAGGGTGTCCAGAAGCCACCGGCTTTATCTTCTTTGGCCAGATCAAAGGCCAAACAGAGCCCTGCCTGAGCAAGCATTTTTGCCGTGCAGCCATAGCCGGGATCACGGTCACCAGTGACCTTGGCTGTCAGTTTATCGCCTTTGGCATTTTTCCCCATCAACTGAATATCAAAAAAGCCATTGAGCTGGTCCTGCAGGCTGGGACCTTCACCTGGTTTGGGTAGCACAAATTTATTCATCAGGTTGCGAATCGGATCCAATACCATACTGCCGGCAAAAGCGGCCAAACCGGCGGTCAGGGCTATAGCCTTGAGGCGTCCGCTATTGCCTGCACCAGTTAGCATGGCTTCGCCATAGCTAAAATCTTTGCCAAAGGCCATGCGCCGCAGCGTATTAGAGCGCAGTACCACTCTGGCATTAATGGCTTCCATAATAAAGGGAGCCGACCAGCTGCCGAAGTCCTTGTCGTAGGCGGGGCCCTTCACGCTGGTTTGTTTAATACTGTAACTGTGTTTTTCGGGGCAGAGAATATAGGGATTGGCCATGTCTCGCCGCACCTGAGCGTCTGCCTTGGCAGCAACAATCATCTCTGCCATGCTGGCGATGGTGCCACCAGAGGCGCCACCTTTCATTGCTTTGACCCTTAGCTTCACTTGATTAAAGAAATTGCCAAACTGTTTTTTCCCCTCGCGCTGTAAAAAGTGGTTGCCCAGATCAGAGGGGATAGAGTCAAAACCACAGCAGTTAACAATACGGGCACCAGATGTTTTGGCAGTTTTTTCATATTTGAGAATCATCTGTTTGATCCAGTAGGCTTCACCGGTCAAATCACAGTAATCATTGCCATTCTCGGCGCAGACTTTGACCAGGGTTTCACCGTACAGCGCATAGGGGCCGACGGTGCTGACAATCACTCGAGATTTTTTACACATGTCCTCCAGCGCCGGCTGATCCATGGAATCTGCCACAATAATTGGTAGTTTAGCGGCCTTTTCGCCCAGGGAGTCGCGCAGGTTATTTAGCTTGGCCTCTGATCGGCCGGCAATCGCCCATTTAACTTTGCGGCTCAGCCCTATATGGTCGAACAGATATTCAGTGAGAATTTGGCCGACAAAGCTGGTGGCGCCAAAAATAACAAGATCAAATTTCTTAGTAGCCATGGGTAGTATTTTTTTCCGAAATGCTGATTTATAGTAGTGGTTATTATTTAGTCAGAGATGTGAGTAAGCCCTCCAAAATGACACCAGTTCTCTACTCTTTTCGTCGCTGCCCCTATGCGATAAGGGCGCGAATGTCTCTGCACTGCGCGAGTATAACGGTAGAGCTGCGCGAAGTCTTTCTCGCCAATAAACCAGAGGCTATGTTAGCACTGTCGAGCAAGGGGACTGTGCCTGTGTTGCAGTTGTCAGATCAGGTGTTAGATGAGAGCCTGGATGTAATGCACTGGGCACTGGGTCAATCGGACCCGGAAAACTGGCTGCGACCAGAACTGCAAGATCAAACTGCGGCATTGATTGCGACTAACGATGGGCCGTTTAAAACGCATCTGGACCAATATAAGTACTGGGACAGGTACCCGGCCGAATCCCAGGCGATGTACCGCCAGCGGGCAGAGCAATTCCTGATTCAGTTGGAGGCCCTGTTGACCAGCCATACTTTTCTACTGGCCGACAGGCCCACCCTGGTCGATATAGCTATCTTCCCTTTTATTCGTCAGTTCGCTTTTGTCGATAAACCCTGGTTTGACCAGTCTGGTTACAGCCAGTTAAAACATTGGCTCGATTACTTCCTCAATTCTTTACTGTTTCTGGAATCGATGAAAAAGATACCGGCATGGCAGCCAGGGGATCAAGCCCAGTTATTCCCCTGGCCAGCCTCGGGCACCGATCAGTAGGCCCAGTCGACAACCACCTTGGCTCTGGCACTCTCCGGTGCTTTGGGCCCGGGCTGGAGCAGCCTGAAATTAAGTCCAGCTTCGGGGATATCTGCGCCGCCAAAGGGCAGCTTGGGGTTCTGATAGCGGTTGGGTCGGGCATCGGTAAATGAGCTGACCGCCGGGAAGCTCTCTGTGGTCTCTACAACCATCTCTCCATCCTCAATCCCCCAGATCTCCAGCCCCTGACCAAATGGCTCCAGAGCAAAGGGCGCATCGGCAGAGTGACGGTTGCGCAGGGCGCGATCATAGAGACGATACTGGGTTTCACCATTGCGAATGCGCAGATCAAAGAGCGTGGATACACCTTTATACTTGAGCCTGTCTTTGCCGGGCAATATCTTATTGATTAAGCTATAGCCATACATAAGCTGGCGCCCATTCCAGCTGAGGGATTCCACAGGCGGCAAGCCATTCACCAGGGAGTCGGCACAGCGCTGACGATCTTCAGCACTCACATCGCCGGAGTAGAACTCTGGGCGCCTCTGATGACACATTACATCGACAAAGCTCTGACTCAGCCAAGGCTGAGCAGAGTCATCAAACTTATAGAAACGCCAGCCATCTGTTTGCTTTTTATATTTTTGCGGAACACTGGGTAGATCAAACTCCTGAGGATTGGCATCGACTAACAGAAGAAAGCCACGACCGGGCCCGAACTGAGCAGGCTCATTTTGGCTCCAGAGGTATTCGCCATTGTAGTACCAGGCGAGAACCCCGGGCCTGTAGTTGGCACTAAAGGCCTTGAACTCGCCATTTTGATCCGGAAAAAATGAAAAGCCTGGCTTAGCCAGATTGGCGTCGTAGTTTTTCACCTTATCAAAGGAGGCATAGGGGTCGCGATATTCCAACAGGTAGAAGTGAGGCACCGGGAGATGGTGCTCGCCACCTGAGAGTGTAAAGCCATTGTTACTCCAGCCGGCCAGCTTCTGACTCTCAAAGTCTTCCAGATAACCGATGGCGTCTAGACGAATATTATCTACCAGGGCGCCATCTTCGACTGCTGCGCCATCGGTAAAATAGTGGAAGCGCAGGTCAACGACCTTGCCGCGGTAGGCCTCGAGATCAATCTGTACATTGACCCAGCCTGCAGTTTCACAGGGGTCTATGGTCTGCTGACCCACCCGGTCCTCTGCCATGACTTTATCGGCGTCTGGGTCGCAGCCCTTGGCGGTCTCTACTTTACCATCGCCATCCAGGTCACCAGAGCGTCCGGTCAGACCGGGAATAGATCCGCTGCCTTCATGGCCCTTGCGAGAGGGCATAACGCTCTGACTGTCCTCTGGACTGTCTTTGTCTTTGGGCATAAGACGCTGATAGTCGCCATCACCGGCCTTGGCTTCGATATACAGATAGTCCCAGTCGGCCTCAATCTTAAACCAGCTGTCAAAGCTCAGCTCCAAAGGTTGATTAGCGGCCACTGATCTCAAATCAAAGCTGGTGCTCAGATAGTGATTCATATCATTGCCCTGGCCAGTGTAAATAGCCTGCTGACCCTGAGCTTCTCCCAGAGGGCCTAGACTCAGATGCCTCTCCTTGGGAGGCAGCATCACCATGGCTGCATCGCAGACACCGGCCTCTAGGCTGTCATCTGGTCTATTCGACCAGTCATTCATAGTCTTGAGGTAAAAAGACTGCCGCTTATCACCACCAAATGCTTGAGGTCTAACAACGCAGGGCTTAAGCCAGCCCAGCACCATACGCGACCAGGCGCTCAGTTCCTGTGGCTCTGGTGATGCGGTGGAGGACATCGATTCCCAGGAGGCGGTAGAATTATTGGTCTGACTGGCATAGATATCTGGCAAGCCCAGGCTGTGACCAAACTCATGGATGAAGGTGGACACCTCCGTGTATTCAGACTGCATATTGTAGTCATAGACCCAGAGGCCGTCGGTAATCTTGGTTCCGCCACGACCATTGGTCAGACCCTCGACCTGAGGGCCCTTACCTATATCAGTACTCAGGCTGCCGCGGTGAGGCCAGATGCGGTCGGCACATTCACGCTCTACCGTTGGTAAAGCGGCCAGGGTTGCGGCATTGGCATTGGCATTTAGTTTTTCGCTGAGTTTGTACAGGCCCTGGCAAGACGATTGGCCTTTGCCTGCATAGACTATCACCAGATGGTCAAGATAGCCGTCAGCCTCGTCGCGAGAGCCATCTCCGTCAAAATCCAGAGGATCCCAGATATCATAGTCAGCCCAGGGGAACTGTGGATTATCTCTGTAGGCAGCGGCCAGTACATCAGAAACTAGCTTGTCTGCCATGGCATCGTTACGCCAACTGCCATCACTGTTTTGCAATGGGCGACCATAATAGGACAGCGGCTTTTCCACCCGCACTGCAGGTAACACCTTGCCGGTGACATGATATTGTCCCTTGGATTGGTGGCGGAAGTAGTGGGACAGGGTAGACTCAGCAGGCCTTTTGATAGAGCCGTCGAACAGCAGCTTTTGCAGATACTGGCGATTCTTTTTGTCTTGATTGCGATCGCCAGCAAAACGGTCGTAGCTGAGATCTGTAAACTCTACGCTGATCACCAGTAAACGATGGGGTCGCTGGACTGTGGCCAAGACGGGTTTAATGGAATCGGTCTTTATCTGGGGGTGGCCCAGTTTATCAAAGCGCTGATTAGCTAGATTATCCATCAGGCGCTCTGCCTCTAGATTGATGCTCAGTGCCAATGATGAAAGCAATAGAGTGACAAGGGAAAGGATAATCTTGCGAGCCAGATTAAGACGCATTTAAGTCTCCTGCACAGGGTTCTGTTATAATAATGGCCAAAGATTATGACGTCTGATATTTGGACTATGCAACCTAATTTCCGTCTCGCTATCAGACCCTCAACTACCCACAAAATTATCAGCGAACAGATTGTCTATGATTTCAATGACAGAAGTAGAGCTGCGCCGTGGCACCAAGTTACTGCTCAGCGATGCAGAGCTGGTAATCCACCCAGGTCAGCATATAGGTATTATTGGCGCCAATGGCTGCGGTAAGTCCAGTCTGTTTAAACTACTGTTAGGTCAGTTGATACCAGATGCCGGCAACTTATTTATTCCAGGGGACTGGCGTATTGCCCATATGGCACAGGAGCTCGCCAGCTCGGAACGCAGCGCACTGGATTATGTGTTAGACGGCGATCCGGTGTTGCGCTCTACCGAGGCTGCGATTGAGCAGGCCACGGCGCTGGAGGACAATGACCGGCTGGCCGCTGAATATGAAAAAATGGATGGGATCAATGGCTTCGATGCCCACTACCGCGCTGAGCAGTTACTTCATGGTCTGGGCTTTCAGCAAGGGGAAATAAACCGCCCGGTCAGTAGTTTCTCCGGTGGCTGGCGCATCAGATTAAACCTTGCTCAGGCCCTGATGAGTCCATCTGATCTGCTGATGCTCGATGAGCCGACCAACCACCTGGATCTGGATGCGACTCTGTGGCTGGAACAGTGGTTAAAAGCCTATCAGGGAACCCTGTTAATTATTTCCCATGATCGGGATTTTATCGATAATGTGGTCGAGCGCATTGTGCATATAGAGCGCAATAAAGCCATAGCCTACAAAGGCAACTATTCGGCCTTTGAACGAGTGCGTGCAGAGAGGCTAGCTCTGCAGCAAGCAAGCTTTGAGAAACAACAAAAACGGCGCAAAGATGTCGAAGCATTTGTCGCTCGCTTTCGCTACAAAGCGTCAAAGGCGAAGCAGGCCCAGAGTCGTATTAAAGAGTTAGAGCGTATGGAAAATATTGCGCCTGCCCATATAGATTCACCTTTTTATTTTAAATTTTCCGAACCCAAAAAAGCGCACAGTGCGCTGGTCAATATCAGTCAGTCAACCCTGGGTTATGGCGGAAAAGAAATACTGTCACAGGTCAATTTTGATTTGCAGCCGGGTAGCAGAATCGGATTGCTGGGCCCCAATGGTGCCGGTAAATCTACCCTTATTAGCAGTCTGATTGGTGATTTAGATTTGCTCTCTGGCCAGAGAGTCTATGGTGAAAATATCACCATGGGTTATTTTGCTCAGCATCAACTGGAGGTGCTGGATTTACAGGCCAGTCCGCTGTTGCATTTGCAGCGTCTCACGCCCAAGGCTACGGACCAAGAGATTAGAAATTTTTTAGGCGGCTTTGACTTTCATAACGACAAGGCTCTGGATCCAATCCAAGACTTTTCTGGGGGCGAAAAAGCGCGTCTTGCGCTAGCACTGATCGTCTGGCAAAAACCCAATTTGCTGCTTTTGGATGAGCCTACCAATCATCTGGATCTGGAGATGCGTCATGCCCTAACCATGGCGCTACAGAGTTATGAGGGTGCGCTGGTAGTGATTTCTCACGATCGCCATTTACTGCGTAATACGGTGGACGATTTTTATCTGGTAGCCTCGGGGCGCGTGACTGAGTTTGATGGTGATTTAAATGATTACCAGGACTGGCTGAAAAATTTTTCTCGGGAAAATACTCAAGCTCATTCCGTCAGCTCAGAAAATCCTATAGATAAAAAGTTAGCTCGCCAGCAATCTGCCGAGAGTCGTAAAAAACTCGCGCCGCTAAATAAAAAAATTAAGGCGCTCGAAGCCAAGATTGAAAAAGAACAGCATCAGCTACAGAAAATTGAAACTCAGTTGACGGATGCAGACTTATACAATGACAGCCACAAAAATAAGCTCAAAACCTGCCTCTCTGAACAGGCGATCAGCAAAAAGAATTTGACTGTATTGGAGGAAGACTGGCTGGAAACCCAGGAAAAAATTGAGTCTATGACAGAGCAATAATTTTATTAAATTCAAAATAGCATAATCAATTATGTTAAAAAAGCTTTTATCAATCTAGATGTTGCACAGATTTAAACCCCAGTAAAGCTATAAATCATTGAGCGGTTTACGCTGAGGGGTTATAGCAAAGGATAGTGGTGATTATGTTTGATAAAAGCAAAGTGTTAAAAAAATATAACTCAGCGGTCGATAAAATGACGCTGGCTGACAGCCAAGCAGGGAGTAGATTCAGTGGTTCATCAAAAGGAGTTGTTAGTATGATTGGTGCGGATGTCAAAATTGAGGGCAGTATTGTCAGCGAGGAAAGTCTGCTGATTGAAGGCGTTGTTAACGGCAGCATTACAGCTAAGCAGGCAGAGATTAGGGTCGGTAAATCCGGCACTTTAACAGCAGATATTGCGGCCAAGATTGTGCGCATTGAAGGCATTGTAAAGGGCGATATCTGCGGCGGCGAAAAAGTGATTATCGCCAGCACCGGCAATGTGCTTGGCAATATAGATTCCCCCCGAGTAAGCCTCGAAGATGGTGCCAAATTCAAAGGTAGCATCACCATGGATCCAGATGAAAAAACCGTGACTGATTTACCGGTTGGTTCTAAACCTACAGTCAAATCCCATCGCGCTGGTCATCAGGCGGATGCTCAGGCCTCCTGAGTCGGCGATCACCATAGTTTTGGTCGCCCATGAGACAGTTTAGTGCACAGAAGGCCGAGTTAGCATTTAGCCCTGTGTTGCCCAGCAATCTGATTGGTCAGCTCTTCGAGTCGACCCAGTCAGAGCATCGCTTGCTGGTTGTGGATATGGGTTACCCCTCGCCCTCAACGGTACAGTTTTTTAATCAGTATAGATGCCGTCTTGAGTTTCTCGATCTTATCAATGCAGACTTTTTGTCTCGACGTCCAGTGGGTGCTGAGCAGTCGGCACTGGTGGAGTACTTCCATGCTGGCCTGAATCTCCAGCCGGGAGTAATCATTGATATCTGCCTGTTTTGGGATATTTTTAATTACCTTGATCGCGCGAGTCTCCAAGCGTTGATGCAGGCTCTGGGTCCCTATATCAACAGTAGTACGCAGGGCTATAGTCTGGGTGTGCTCAGCGGCAGGAATCGCCTGCCGCACTGCCAGTATGGTATCGACAGTCGAGCCTCTCTGAGCCAGACGCAACTCTCGGGACATCAGCCTGGGGTTCACTACCATAGCCAGAGAGATCTAAACAGCCTACTCACCTATTTTGAGGTGGATAAGAGCCGCCTGATGCCGGATGGTCGCGTAGAGTATCTATTGGGGGACAATCAATTGCCCAGGCCAGTTAAGCCGGCAATCTTTTAAGCTGGTCCATTTTATAAATCACTTCTCTGTCTCTGTCTGGACGGCTAAACTGTCGAGCTTTGAAAACAACCATCATGCTTTGAGGGGAACAGTATGAAGCAGGGCATTATCATAGGCGCCAGTTCAGGCATTGGCTGGGAGCTAGCGGTGCAGTTGGCGGCCCAGGGTTATCAGCTGGGGCTAATGGCCCGTCGTGATGGCTGTCTCAATAAATTAGCTGGTAGCTTGCCCGGAGAGCATTTTGTGCAAAAAACTGATCTGACCAATGCCGAGCAAGCTGTAACCGAGTTGACTAGTCTTATAGAGAAAATGGGTGATGTGGATTTAATTGTCGTCAACTCTGGGGTGGGCAACTCAGAGCGCCTGTTGGACTGGGAGGTACAACGCCAAATGATCGATGTAAATGTGCGAGGATTTGCCGCAATGTCCCTGACGGCAATGAATTATTTTGTCCAGCGTGGCTCTGGTCACCTGGTGGGTGTCTCCTCCGCGGCAGCTCATTTTTCCGGAGGCTTAACCCCCACCTACAATGCTACCAAAGCCTTTGCTTCCCATTACCTTAATAGTTTGCGGTCGCGAGCAGCTCATTCAAAGAAGCCGATTGCGGTGACTACGGTAGAGCCAGGGTTTGTAGATACGGCGATGGTTGAGGGCCGCCCAATGTGGCTGGCTCCCCTGGAGAAAAGTGTCAGCCAGATGGTCAAGGCAATCAATAAAAGAGTGGATCATGTGTTTATTACCAAGCGTTGGCGCTATGTGGCATTGCTGCTGGATCTAATGCCCAATGCCCTGATTCGCAAATTTGTGTAACTAACTGAAATATATCGCCATAGGTTATGGGAATAGATGAGCAGTAGTCGCCGCGGGCTGATGGCAGCGCTGAAAAAAGGCGCTATTGATATGTTGCCTCTGAGCCTGGCCGTGTTGCCCTGGGGAGTCCTGTTTGGTTCTCTGGCGGTACAGCGAGGGTTTAGCTGGCTGGAGGCGCAGCTTTTTTCAGCAGTTATTTTTGGCGGTGCGGTGCAAATTGTCACTGTGGAGTTGATTGCCGATCAGGCGTCATTGCTCACGGTGCTGTTCAGTGCCTTTGTGATCAGCTCAAGGCACTTTCTCTACGGCCTGACACTGCGTGAGCGACTCAGCCCCAAGCCATTGCGCTGGCGGCTGGGTCTCGGGTTTCTGCTGACCGATGAGCTGTTTGCCCTATCTGGCGATCGCCGCGCCTACCAAAATAAATTTCGTTTGTACTACGCCCTGGGTGCCGGGGGCAGCTTTTACCTGGCCTGGAATCTATGGACATTTATTGGCATTGTCGCCGGCGCCTGGTTGCCAGATCTGACTAAGCTGGGCTTGGATTTTGCCATAGCCGCGACATTTATCGCACTGGTGGTGCCCGAGATCAAATCATTGGCTACGCTGATATCAGTGCTTGTCGCCGCAATCTCTGCACTGATCTTTAGTCTCTGGCAGATTGAACTGGGACTGGTGTTCGCAGCACTTTTGGCTATGTTGGCCGGTTACTTTACCCAGGTTATCAGGACGGGCTCCCGATGATATTACTGAGTATTTTACTGCTGGCCTCTGTGACCTTTGGAACACGTTATTTATTTCTCGAGGGCAGGCTGCCTATCCGGCTCGGGCCAAATGTAAAAACTTTGCTAGGCTATAGTGGTCCGGCGGTGTTGACTGCGATCACAGCGCCGATACTTTTTGTTCATGACCAGCAGCTGGATATCTCTTTGGATAATCCCTATTTGTGGGGCGCAGTGGCAGCCATAGGCGCTGCCCATAAAACCCGCAGCGTCTACTGGACCATAGGTCTGGGTTTGCTGGTGTATATATTTGTAGCATTTTATTAGAACTATCGCTAAGTACCCACAGGTCACTAAAACAGGACTGTTTGGCGCTGAGGGGACAGCGATAGGGCGACATCATTGATACCATCGACCGATAAAAGTTAGTAGAGTGATTAGATATGATTCCAAGAAGCCTGTACGACTCCGACCATGAAATGTTTCGCGATAGCCTGCGCAAGTTTATTGAAACTGAAGCCATGCCCCACCACGAACAGTGGGAAAAAGACGGTATGGTCAGTGATGAGATTTGGTTAAAGGCTGGTGAGCAGGGTTTTTTATGCCCTATGATCCCGGAGGAATATGGCGGTGTAGGTACCGATTTTCGCTATAACTGCATAGTTAACGAAGAGATTGGTCGCTCTGGCTGCACCGGGCTGGGCTGGACATTGCACAATGATATAACCGTGCCCTATATAGTGCGCTACGGTAGCGAGGAGCAAAAGCAAAAGTACCTGCCTCGCTGTATCACCGGCGAACTGATAACCGCCATAGCCATGACCGAGCCGGGCGCAGGTTCCGATTTGCAAGGCACCAACACCACTGCAGTGCTGGATGGAGATCATTATATTCTCAACGGCTCCAAGACCTTTATTACCAATGGACAAAAAGCTGGTCTGGTGATTGTGGTGGCCAAGACTGATTCCACCGCCGGCTCCAAAGGTATTAGTCTGTTTTTGGTGGAGGCAGGACTGCCGGGCTTTAGCAAAGGTAAAAATCTGACCAAGCTGGGCCTGAAAGCCCAGGACACCTCTGAGCTGTTTTTCCAGGATGTCAGAGTGCCCAAGGAAAACCTGCTGGGTGAAGAGGGTCGTGGCTTTATCTACCTGATGCAGGATCTGCCTCAGGAGCGTCTGTCTATTGCGGTGGGAGCCGTGGCCAATGCCAAGGCTATCCTGGAAGCCACTATTGACTACACCAAAGAGCGTAAAGCCTTTGGTACCACCGTAGCTTCGTTCCAGAATACCCAGTTTAAATTGGCCGAGCTGTCAGCCGAAATCGACTGCGCAGAGGTCTACACTGATCGCTGCACCGAGCTGCTGCTGGAAGACAAACTAGATACGGTCACCGCGTCAAAAGCCAAGCTACTGACCACCGACCTGCAGTGCAAAGTCGCTGACGAATGCCTGCAACTCCATGGAGGCTGGGGCTATATGTGGGAGTACCCGGTATGCCGCGCGTTTGCTGATTCAAGAATCCAGCGTATCTATGGTGGCACCAATGAGATTATGAAGCTGATTATCTCGCGGGAATTGATGAAGTAAGCATACTTACCAGGCTGTCATTCTGTACCCAAAACGTTCTGCGAGGCATGCGGAGCGCAGTGAAGAATCTCATGGTTAGACCCAAGGGATACTTGGGCCGCTGCGCTGTTTCACAATGACCGTATCAGTTATCGAGGCGATCTAACACCTTTTGCAACTGCTCTGCACTAGGTCTTGTTTTGTAGTCTTCGCCAATATAAAACCATTTCACAACGCCTTGGTCATCCAGCAATATCATTGCTGGATGGGGCAGCTCTTCATCTTTGCGGATGCCGTAGAGATCTGACACTTTTAGGCCTGCATCGGACAGAAACTGATAGGGTCGATCCATGCGGTCGGCCATTTTTTGCATATCAGTGGCGTCGTCTGGGCTGATGGCTAGTACCTGATAGCCGCGCTTCTCAAGCTCGGGCAGCATGGTTTGAATATCTTGCAAATGACCCACACAGAATGGGCACCAGTGGCCGCGGTAGAAAATCATAAGTACTTTATTGCCGCGCAGTTCTGACAGTTGTACCCAGTTGCCATTTAAAGACTGCAGTTTAAAGTCTGGCGCCGCCTTGCCTGTTTCCAGTTTGACACTGGCTACGTCAGTATAGCCGCCCTCAGAAATTATGGCTTGTTCGGGCGCTGGGGCATTGTCGCAAGCTGAAAGCAGCATCAGGGCAAAGGCGAGCAGGGCGCAGTGTTTTATCTTCATTATGTCCATCCTTGTTTGAGTTAATTGGCGTTTGGTTAACGCTTAGTCCTTGTACGAAGGGTCGATCTTCTCTATTAGTCTAGTATAGGCATTAAATTCTCGCTCGCCGCTGAGCCCGCCCTGGGCCTGCATGGCCAATAGCTGTTCCGATTTAGCCAGAATTTCCGGGCCTATGGGTATGCTGGGTCGGCCAGTGGAGTCTGTGGTTACCTGTACCTGACAGGCGCGCTCCATGCCCCAGAGGTTTTGAAAGGCTTCCGGGATAGTGCGTCCACCGGCTAGCAGCCCGTGGTTGCGCAGAATCATCAGGCTCTTGTCACCCAGATTGGCAATTAGCCTGGGTTTTTCGTCCTCGTTTACAGTGATACCCTCAAAGTCATGGTAGGCGACCTGGTTGTGCAGCAGGGCTGAGTAGAAGTTGTCGGCGCGCAGCCCCTCTTGGGTGCAGGCCACGGCCATGCCGGCATTGGTGTGGGTGTGGGCTATGCACTGGATATCTGGGCGTGCGGCATGGATGGCGGTATGAATCACAATGCCTGCAGGATTTACGGCGTACTCTGTGTCTTCAACAATATTGCCGTCGATATCTACTTTCACCAGATTGGAGGCCGTCACCTCTTTGTAGTGCAGGCCGTAGGGGTTGATTAGAAAGTGGTGCTCGGGGCCTGGGACCTTGGCGGTAATATGGTTGTAGATCATCTCACTCCAACCCATATAGTCAAAAATTCTGTAGCAGGCTGCCAGCTGTACGCGCAGTTGTTGTTCTGTCTGTGCCATGGTTGTCTCCCTCAAAACTGGCTTTGCCAGGGTTTTTATTATCTATGGGCCATTATAGCGGCGTTTTATTAGTTGGCATGTATCAAATATTTGGCTGCTGCCCAGCCCGATTGCACAGCGCCCTCAAATCTTGGGCCGGCAAAGGCGTCGCCGGCCAGTGCCAGTGGTGGCAGGTCAGTTGCTTCACTCAGCAGCATGCAGGGGGCGTCGTCGACGATGGTGGGTTTGCTGTAGCGCCAGCCATGGACCTGGTATTCGGTAACCTGGGCGCCACCAAGGTAGGGTGCCGCTGCATCAATAAGTTGCCGGCCCATAGCCATGGGGTCCTGCTCAAAGTGCAGGGCACTAAACTCACCACTGCCATGGATGGTCACAGCTGGTATTTTGGAAACGCCTTTTTGCAGGTTGTCGGCAATCCAGGCGATGGGGCCCTTATCCAGCGCGATGGCGCCAGGGGCTTCTATGGCGGTGGGGCCATTGAGAATGGCCATGACGGCAATGCAGCTTTCATATTCAATGCGCGCCAGTCGGGCCTGTTTGTCGGCAGGCAGGGCAATATTGCCAGTGGCCAACAGGTCGAGGGTTTGGGGCACGGGTGAGGTGATCAGCAGTTTATTGGCGATGACTGTTTCGCCATTATCCAATGCCGCCAGCCATTGGGTTTGCTGCTGACTGATGGCTTCTACCCTGATATTGCTCATAACATTGATATCTGTTGCCAGGTGTTTGGCCACTGCGGTCATGGTGGGCACGCCGCGATATCTGGGGTGGCCATTGGGTTGCCCGGGATAGCTGCTGTACCATTCTTCGGCGACCCCAGCTTCTATCCAGCTGGCCACAGCGGCTTTAAATCTGGGTTCTCTGGCGGTCATAAATTGCGCGCCATGGTCAAAGGTGGCCTCGCCAATACGCCGGCCAGCCAGACGTCCCCCCAAGCCCCGGCCCTTATCAATAACCAGCACGCTGTGCCCTGCCTGTTGCAGGTCATTGGCAGCGCTTAGGCCGGCAAGGCCGGCGCCAATAATTAAGATGTCGGTGTTATGGGTGCTGGGCATAATGTTGGGGCTTATTGTTTTTTAGCATTTGATTTGCAGCGCACTGAGCAGTAGCGCACTTCATCCCAGACTTTTTCCCATTTTTTGCGCCAGATAAAGGGGCGCTCGCACATGGGACAGACTTTGCTGGGCAGGTCAGATTTTTTACGCATTTTTGCCATAGCTAGATTATGACAGCTTTTGCCGATCTCAGGTTAGGCGGCGGCCAGAGCGGTTCCTGCCAGGGTAATGCGGTGCATTAATCTCATCTGACCCTGGTAGTCATTGTCGGCCATATGCCAGGTGCAGCGGTTGTCCCAAAAGGTGACAGAGCCTGGCTGCCAGTTAAAGCTGCAGGTGAACTGCGGCTGATTAACATGGGTATAGAGTTTATCCAACAGCACACGACTTTCGGCAAAGTCCCAGCCCTCAAACTGAATCGTGTGGCCGGGGTTTACATAGAGCACCTTGCGTCCACTTTCCGGATGCAGGATCACCACCGGATGAGTGGCATCACCAACCCGATCCATGCCACCCAGCTGGTCGGCCAAATCTGTCATGCGATAGAGGCCATTTTCACCGTACAGGTGAGTGTTGGAATGCACAGCGCGCAGGCCTTCAATATCCTGTTTAAGATCTGCAGGTAGAGCATCGTAGGCAGCGGCAAGATTGGCAAAATTGGTGTTACCGCCAGTCTCGGGCAATGTGCGCGCCACCAGAATAGAGCCCAGAGCAGGTTCATCATCGTAGGAATGATCTGTGTGCCAGCCACCACCAATATTAGTTTGCTGGGTTTTTTCTTTGCGCACCTCGGCAATCTCTGGGTGCTCTTCTGTGGTTTTAAAAAACTTGTTCACCACAATGGTGCCAAAGCGGCGGGCAAAGCGAAGGTGCTCTTCCGGGGGCAGCTCCTGGTCGCGAAAAAACAGCAAGCCATGTTCGGTAAATGCACTGCGCAGTTCAACCAGTTCGGCATCGGTCATAGAGGCCAGCTGCAGGCCGCTAACCACTGCGCCGCAGTTTTCGAAAGGGGATACTTGCATGTGAATCTCTAATTATTAATGATCTCTATTGGATCATACGACTGAGAGCAAAACAATAATGATAAGGCAGAGGATAAACGGAATAGATAATAAGCATGAAGCGAAAATAATAAGCTGGCGATTAGGCTTTGTCATGGTTGACTCCTTTTGTATAACCACAGAGACAACTTAGTACAGCGGCTTATGACCTTTTTTGATTTGTATCTATAAAGGGTTAAGTTTTCAGTAGATGAGTGATACGAGCACGGATAACGGGCACCACCTTCGTCTCAAACCAAGGGTTTTTCTTAAGCCAGATATTATTGCGCGGGCTGGGGTGAGGTAGAGGGAGCCGTCTGGGCCAGTGCTGCTGCCAGTTTTCCACCAGCCTGGTGACAGTCAGATTGCTTTTGCCAAAATGGTAGTCATGGGCATATTTTCCAATCACCAGAGTGGTCTCAATTCTAGGTAACTGGCGCAATAGCCTCGCCCGCCAAGTGGCTGCACATTCAGGTCTGGGTGGCAGATCACCAGAGTTGCCCGTGCCCGGATAGCAAAACCCCATGGGCACTATGGCAAGTAGCTGGGGATTGTAAAATTGCTCCCGGGTCACACCCATCCAATCTCGCAGGCGATCGCCACTGGGATCATCGAAGGGAATGCCTGTAGCATGCACGCGCCGACCAGGAGCCTGACCTGCGATTAAAATTTTTGCATCGGAGTTGACCTGCAGAACCGGCCGTACGCCGTTGGGCAGATGGGGCTCACAGATTGTGCAAGCCCGCACCTCAGTCACCAGCCCATTAAGGGACTCAGTATTCATGGCATCCGTGCCCGAGACTTACATTATTTATCCAAGCTCCATATGCCGGCGCCACGCGCCGCGATAAATAAAAACGCAAAGCAGAAAAATGCCGACAGCTCGCCGTTATTAAGTATCGGGAAAAAATTGTTCATACCATGGACCATCCAATAGGCCACCGCCATGGTGCCACTGCAAATAAACGCTGCCGGGCGCGTCAAAAGACCAATCATCACCAGAGCGCCACCCACCATTTCGATGGTGCCTGCGGCGTACATCAGTGGGTTCAGCGGATAGGGAAAATCAGCGGGGAAGTTAAATAGCTTTTGAGTGCCGTGCCAGATAAACAGAAAGCCAGTGACAATGCGCAGCAGCGCGTAGGCTTGATCTTCACGCCCATCTAACAAATTATCTAAAAATTTCATTTTATTACCCCATAGTTTTAATTAGAGGGTAATTTATAACAGAAACTGGCTGCTGTTGGGCAGTTTATTGGTGAGTTTGGCCTAAGGTAGAGCGATCAACCGTTCGCGCCAGCGGCTCTAAGGGCCCCAACATAATCCCCACCATGTCCGTGCTCACTGGCAATTTCCACCAATGTCTTTCCCTCAGGGTTGGTGGCATCAAGATTGTGCCCAGCCTGAGTAAAGAACTGCAGAAAAGTCGCGAAGTTATCCAGATTCATACCGCGATAGGCCTTTTCCAGCAGGTGAAAATCTCCATCCACACCAGCTGGTGGCTGGTAGTCCAAAAAGCTTTTTACGCGCTCGTCATCGAAGACTTCGCCGAGGACTTTTTGCTTATCTTTTTTCAGTGACATGTTTTTCCTTAAACGGTTTACAGTAGTTCGTTAAGTTTTTGCGCCAGTATCTGATTGACCTGTTGCGGGTTGGCCTGACCTTTGGAGGCTTTCATAATCTGCCCCATAAAGCCGCCAAGTTTCTTCTTGCGTTTGGCTTCGTCGGTATTGATATAGTCTTCTACCATAGCCTGATTGGCGGCCAGCACGTCGACGACCAGCTGTTCCAGCGCGCCGCTGTCGGACACCTGCGTTAAGCCGCGGGCTTCAATAATGTGGTCTGCGTCGCCTTCGCCGGCCCATATCCCTTCAAAGACTTCTTTGGCCATTTTGCCACTGATGCTGTTGTCGGCAATGCGGGTGATCAGTCCACCCAGCTGTTCTGCGCTGACCGGACTTTTGGCTATGGACAGATCTTCATTGTTGAGTCTTGCGCTGAGTTCCCCCATGGTCCAGTTGGCGGCCAGTTTGGCATTGCCGGATGTCCCGGTGGCTGTCTCAAAATAAGCTGCCATAGCAGCATCGCTGCTCAGCACGCCGGCATCGTAATCGGACAGGCTGTACTGTTCGACAAATCTGGCGCGGCGGGCATCTGGCAGTTCTGGCATATTGCGGCGCAGCTCTTCGATGGTCTCGTCGCTGACGATTACTGGCAGCAGATCCGGGCAGGGGAAGTAGCGGTAGTCGTTGGCTTCTTCTTTGCTGCGCATGGAGCGCGCGACTTTGGTGTCGCCATTGTAAAGACGAGTTTCCTGGATCACCGTGCCGCCATCTTCGATCAGATCTATCTGACGCTCGACTTCTTTGGCGATGGCCTCTTCCATAAACTTAAATGAGTTGAGGTTTTTTGTTTCGGTTCTGGTGCCTAAGGTGTCGCTGCCTCTTGGTTTGACGGAAACATTGACATCAAAGCGCATACTGCCCTGAGACATCTCGCCATCACAGATACCGATTGAGGTCACAATACTGTGGAGCTTGCGAGCAAAGGCTACGGCTTCTTCGGCATTGGTCATATCTGGTTCGGAGACAATTTCGATCAACGGTGTGCCGGCGCGATTGAGGTCGATGCCTGAAACGCCGTGGCGGAAATTGCCCTCATGGAGTGACTTGCCGGCGTCTTCTTCGAGATGGGCATGGTGTATGCGCACAGTCTTGGTACTGCCGTCGGCCAGTTCAATCTCTACAGTGCCGCGCCCGACAATGGGCTTTTCCAGCTGAGTGGTCTGGTAGCCTTTGGGCAGGTCTGGGTAGAAGTAGTTTTTACGCTCGAATGCGGACTCTTTGCCAATTTCTGCATCAATGGCCAGGCCAAACATGACGGCGTAGTGAACCGCCTGTTTGTTGAGCACGGGCAAGGTGCCGGGCATGGCCAGATCAATGGCGCAGGCCTGGGTGTTGGGCTCGGCACCAAAGGCAGTACTGGCACCGGAGAATATTTTGGTATTGGTGGCCAGCTGCACATGCACTTCGAGGCCGATTACTGTATCCCAATCACTCATGCTATTCCCTCCGGAGCTGCCCTGTGCCAGTCGGTGGCCTGCTGGTACTGATGGGCGACATTGAGCATGCGCGCTTCGTCAAAATAATTGCCAATAATCTGCAGCCCTACTGGTTTGTCGTCGACCATTCCACAGGGCAGTGACATGCCGGGCAGGCCCGCCAGATTGGTGGCGATGGTGTAGATATCTTCCAGATACATGGCCACAGGGTCGTCGCCTTTGGAGCCAAATTTAAAGGCCGGAGACGGGCAGGTGGGGCCCATAATTACATCCACTTTTTCGAAGGCGTTGGCAAAATCTTGCTGGATCAGCTGGCGCACTTGCTGGGCTTTGCCATAGTAGGCGTCGTAGTAGCCTGCCGACAAACAGTAGGTGCCAATCAGGATACGGCGCTGCACTTCTTCGCCAAAGCCTTCGGCTCTGGTTCTGGTATACAGATCTTGTAAGTCGGTTGGGTCTGCACAGCGATAGCCGTATTTAACACCGTCAAAGCGGGACAGGTTGGCTGAGGCTTCCGCTGGGGCGATTACGTAGTAGGCGGGCACGGACAGGCCAGTGTTGGGCAGGCTGATATCCACCAGTTCTGCGCCCTGGGCTTCGAGTTCTGCCAATGCGGCACGCACTGCTTGCTCGGTGCCCGGGTTAAGGCCCTCGGAGAAGTATTCTCCGGGGACGCCGATGCGCAGACCTTTAATGCTGCTGCCTAATGTTGCGCTGTAGTCTGGTACGTCCCGCTCTAAGCAGGTGGAGTCTTTGTCATCAAAGCTGGCCATGCAGTTGAGCATGATGGCGCAATCTTCGGCGCTGCGAGCCATAGGGCCGCCCTGGTCCAGACTTGAGGCGAAGGCGATCATGCCCCAGCGGGATACGCGGCCATAGGTTGGCTTTAAACCAGTAATGCCGCACAGGGCTGCTGGCTGGCGAATGGAGCCGCCGGTATCTGTGGCTGTTGCGCCTGGGGCCAGTCGCGCTGCCACTGCAGCTGCGGAGCCGCCGGATGAGCCGCCGGGAACACAGTCGGTGGCCCAAGGGTTTTTAACCGGGCCATAGAAGCTGGTTTCATTGGAGGAGCCCATGGCGAACTCATCCATATTAGTTTTACCTAGCACCACAGCCCCGGCTTGCTCGAAGTTTTCCACCACTGTAGCGTTGTAGGGTGGTACAAAGTTGTCGAGCATTTTGGAGCCGCAGCTGGTGCGCACCCCATTGGTGCAGAAAATATCTTTGTGCAGTATGGGTACACCGCAGAGTGCAGGCGCATTGCCAGCGGCCAGTCGCTGATCAGCAGCGGCGGCGGCTTTTAGGGCCTGGTCGGCGGTCACTGTGATCACGGCGTTGTAGTTGGGGTCGAGATCGGCAATACGGGCCAAAAAGTGCTGAGTTAGCTCAACACTGGAAAATTCTTTGCTTTGCAGCCCACGGATAAGCTCGGCAATGGTGAGGTTATGCATATTGTTGGGTCGCTTTTATTCGATGACTTTAGGCACTAGAAACAGGCCATCTTCGGTATCTGGTGCTGTAGTTTGCAATGCTTCCCGCTGATTGAGTTCACTGACTTCATCTTCGCGCAGGCGCTGGGTGGCTTGCAGGGGGTGTGACATGGGGTCTACACCGCTGGTATCGGCGGCTTGCAGCTGGTCGACCAGCTCTAATACGCTGCCGAGTCGCTCAGTCACTTCATTGATGGTGCTGTCGTCGATGGCGATACGCGCCAGGGTCGCCAGCTTTTCAATTTCTTGCCGCTCAATAATCATTATTTTGGTCTCTGGGTTGGCTGAGCTGGGGTCAAATCCAGCGGCTTGAAGTTTACATCAAATACAGGGCTTAGATTAAGGGGAAAAAACGCCAAAATCGGCTATTTTCATGGTTTTTGCGCTCTTTTCCCTATCTTTTAAAAGAGTAGTAGGAACTTTTGTCCAAGATCGGCTAGAATTCCGATCAATGCGAATAAAGTAGCGCTCTAGACGCCGATTTTCTCGCTGAATAAGTTGTTATATAAACACACAAAATTTACAACCGCTTGTGACCTCAATCCACAGGTGGTTTTTAAGGGCTTGGTATCGATGATATTTAAAAAACTCCGTGGCTTCTTTTCTAGTGATCTGTCGATCGATCTGGGTACTGCCAATACGCTGATTTATGTTCGCGAAAAAGGCATAGTGCTCAACGAGCCATCGGTGGTTGCGATTCGCCAGCATCTGGGTCAGAAAATTGTTGAAGCCGTAGGTGTGGACGCCAAGCGCATGCTGGGGCGCACTCCAGGTAATATAACAGCTATACGCCCTCTCAAAGATGGCGTGATTGCCGATTTCCAGGTGACGGAAAAAATGCTTCAGCACTTTATTAAAAAGGTGCATGCCAAAAGCCTGGTGCCACCCAGCCCCCGAGTTCTGATCTGCGTGCCCTGTATGGCGACAGAAGTTGAGAAGCGGGCGATCAAGGAGTCGGCCTACAGCGCCGGTGCCCGAGAGGTATTTTTGATCGAGGAGCCCATGGCTGCTGCGATTGGTGCCGGGCTACCAGTTGAAGAAGCTGTTGGATCCATGGTGGTGGATATAGGTGGTGGTACCACTGAAATTGCCATCCTGTCTCTTAACGGTGTGGTGTTCTCAGACTCTGTGCGCATAGGTGGCGACCGCTTTGATGAAGCCATTGTTAACTTTGTGCGTCGTAAATATGGCAGCGTAGTAGGTGATACCACAGCTGAGCGCATTAAAATGGAAATCGGTGCCGCCTACCTGGCAAAAGAGGTGCGCGAGATTGATGTTCGCGGACGCAACCTGGCTGAGGGTGTTCCCAAAAGCTTTACTTTGACCAGCGACGAGATTCTGGAGGCCCTGCAGGAGCCGCTGGCGGGCATTGTTCAGGCAGTTAAGCGTGTGCTCGAACAGTCTCCACCAGAACTGGCCTCTGATATTGCTGAGACCGGTATTGTGTTAACTGGTGGCGGTGCTCTGCTGAGAGATCTGGATCGATTGCTGACCCATGAAACTGGGCTGCCAGTGATTCTCGCCGAAGAGCCACTTACCTGTGTTGCTCGAGGCGGTGGAGAAGCGCTTGAGATGATGGATAACAGAAGGCTGGATACGCTAACCCACTAATAATGGGTAGATGCCAGTTTTTGGCCACTAGGTAGTCTTTTTAGGAGCGGACTTATTAAAAGCGTATTCTCAAAGTCTGCTTCACCAGTGCGAAAAATTCTTATAGTTGGACTTTTGGCGTTTGGTCTGATGACGCTGGATGCCTACACCACTTGGCTATCTCCTATCTACAAAGTTGTAGATCATCTGGTGCGACCATTTCACTGGCTTTCCAATATTCCCGACCGTGTGCAGGAGTGGGGCGAGGTCAATACTGAGCCGCGCGCTGATATCCAGAGTGAAAACGCCCGCCTAAAACAAGAGAGCCTGATTCACCGCGGCCAGTTACAGCGTATGTCTGAACTTGCCGCAGAAAACCTGCGCCTGCGCCAGCTGCTCAATGCTACAGAACTGCTGATGGACAGTGTGTTGGTGACTGAGGTAATCGGTGTTTCGCCCAACCCCCAGAGCCATACGGTGACTATTGATCGCGGCCGCGATGACGGGGTCTATGTGGGCCAACCTATTCTCGACGCAGAGGGGTTGATGGGGCAGATAATCTCTGTCTATGACAGCCACAGCGTAGCCCTGCTGATTACCGATAGCAGTCATGCACTGCCAGTGCAGGTGCTGCGCAATGGCGTTCGCTCTATCGCCGAGGGTACCTCTGACTATAATCTTATGAGGCTGCGGTTTGTGTCGCCAACCTCAGACATTCGCGAGGGAGATCAGCTAGTGAGTTCGGGTTTGGGTGGCCGCTTTCCGGTGGGCTATCCGGTTGGCACCGTGACCAGCATTACTCAAAAATCAGGTGAGATATTTGTCGATGTCGAAGTGGATCCCTCTGCCGAGCTCGATCGCAGCCGCCACCTGCTGCTGGTGTTTACTGTAGGCGACACTGATGCAAATGGAGGCCTGCGTTGAATCCGGTCAATTACATTATTCCAGTGATCTTTTCTCTTATGATTGCAGTGTTTTTGCAACTTATGCCGTCGACTGGGGGCTGGTTGCTGTGGAAACCCAACTTTCTTCTGCTCATGGTTGTTGGCTGGATTCTTTATATACCCAATCAATACGGCATTGGCTTTGCCGCTCTGGTGGGGCTTTTTGCCGACGCCCTGTATCGCACTCCTCTTGGGCACTATGTGCTGGTATTTGCGCTCTGTGGCGGTGTGGCCTATCTTTTGAGCCGCTGGCTGACGTACTTTTCGAGGTTTCATCGCGCATTTTTGATTTTTGTGCTGGTGATATTTGGTGAGCTGGTGGGGGCTGCGTTATTTTCCATATGGGATATCCCCAAAAACCTTAGCCAGCTGCATATTCTGGGATTTACCTCGGCGATAACCTGGATGCTGGTCGACAGGTTTATCGCCAGTATTCAACTGCATCATCGCTAACTTTCATGATTTGTAATCGCGAGGAAGCCCCTTGTTAGACCCGCATATTCTATTAGCCTCCGCTTCGCCTCGTCGCGCCGAGTTGCTCACACAGATTGGTGTGCATTTTGCCCAGATGGCGGTCGATATTGATGAGAGCCACAACCCCGGGGAATCTCCCACAGACTATGTCAGCCGAATGGCGGTGGAAAAAGCCCAGCGTGGCTGGGCGCGGCAAACTGGGTCTTTACCTGCTCTGGGAGCCGACACCACTGTAGTCTGCGGTGAGCAGATTTTTGGTAAACCAGCGGATAAGCAGGATGCACTCAATATGCTTGCCCAGCTCTCAGGGGCTACTCACCAGGTTCTCTCCGCGGTCGCTATTTGTAAGGGGGATGAATTGGCTTTTCGGCTGTCCAAAACTTCAGTGCGTTTTCGGTCAATTTCTACTCGGGAATGTCACAGTTACTGGCAAACTGGAGAGCCCAGAGATAAAGCGGGAGCCTACGGAATTCAGGGTTTGGGTGCAGTCTTTGTTGCTGGCCTAGAAGGTAGTTATAGTGGTGTGGTGGGACTGCCCCTTGAACAGACGGCAGAGCTGCTGGGTTTATTTAATATCCCGGTTTGGCAGACGCTGGAACCCTAGTGGCAGCCAGCTGAAAATTATCGTTAAAACCTTTTAATCTTTGCGGAACATAGTATGAGTCGAGAAATTCTTATCAATATTACGCCGATGGAAACTCGCGTAGCCTTGGTAGAGAACGGCGTGCCGCAAGAAATTTCCATTGAGCGCAATCAGAAGCGCGGTCTGGTGGGCAATATTTATAAGGGCAAGGTGGTGCGTGTGTTGCCCGGCATGCAGGCCGCCTTTGTTGATATAGGGGTCGAGAGAACCGCTTTTCTGCATGTCGATGATCTGTATTTTAATCGCGGTGAGGCTGGCGCTGACAGGGAAGCAGGTACTCCGGACATTAGAACTCTGCTCCATGAGGGGCAGAAAATACTGGTACAGGTTATCAAAGACCCCATCAACAGCAAAGGTGCTCGTCTTACTGCCCAGTTATCAGTCGCCGCGCGCTACTTGGTGTATATGGATAAAAGCTGTCATACAGGTATTTCCCAGCGCATTGAAGATGAGTCGGAGCGAGAGCGACTTAAAGAGGTTATTACCTCGGTTCTGGCCGAGGATGAGCAGATCTCAGGCGGTTATATTGTGCGCACAGCGGCAGATGGTGTCAGTGGCAATGAGCTGGCGTCAGATATTCGTTTTTTGCAGCGGCTATGGAGACATATTGAGCAGGCCAAAACCGAGGCAGCGACGCCAAGTTGTCTCTATGAGGAGCTGCCCCTCTACAAGCGAGTGCTCCGAGATATGGCCTCTGAGGATGTTGAAAAAATACTGGTCGACTCCAGGGAAGTACTCACTGAGCTAGTTAACTTTGGCAATAAATTTAGTCCAGAAATTGCCAGCCTGGTCGAGCATTATCCAGGGGAGCGCCCGCTATTTTATCTGCATGGTATTGAGGATGAAATCGGCAAGGCGCTGCAGCGCGATGTTCCCCTAAAGTCTGGCGGTCATCTGGTGATAGACCAAACCGAAGCCATGACCACGATAGATGTCAATACTGGCGCATTTGTGGGTCACCGCAACCTTGAAGAGACCATTTACAAAACCAATCTTGAGGCCGCTGCAGCTGCCGCAAGACAGATACGTATGCGTAATCTCGGCGGTATTATTATTATCGATTTTATCGATATGCAAAATGCCGAGCATCGCCGTCAGGTGCTGCGCACCTTTGAGAAGGCTCTAGATCGCGATCGTGCCAAAAATAAAATTTCCGGTGTCACCGAGCTCGGCCTGGTGCAGGTTACTCGCAAGCGCACCAGTGATAGTCTGGAGCATGTGCTGTGCCAGAGCTGTCCCACCTGCGAGGGGCGAGGTTCGATCAAGTCGGCCGAGACAGTTAGCTACGAGGTACTGCGGGAGATTTTACGTGTAGCCAGGGCATACGAATGTGATCAGCTGCGGGTGCTGGCCTCCACAGCGGTTATAGAGCGATTACTGGATGAGGATTCCGCTCAGGTTGCCGATCTTGAAGAGTTTATAAACCGTACCATTCAGTTTCGCTCTGAGGCGCTATTTGCCCGAGAGCAGTTTGATATTATTCCGGTTTGAGAATAATTGATGAATAATAAACTTAACACAGTATTACAGCGAATGAACCGGTGGTTCTGGCTTGCTGGCGCCATGCTTATTATTGGTACAGTTATTTTTATTGTTATTGGTCGCCAGTCCATTGCCAGCATTGATAAGCTGCGACCCAGTTTGCAGCAGGCTATTGCCGATACCATAGGTATGCAGGTCAATCTGGGAGAGCTCAGAGGAGAATGGCCTCGCCTCAAACCTATTATTGAAATTGACAAGATTGAGCTGCTTGCCACAGACAGCAGCAATGCAATGGTTGTGGATCGTGGTCGCGCCGATCTGGATGTGTTTTCTACGATCAAATATCGAACGCCAATCTGGCGTGAGCTCAGTATTGAACGGCTAGCGCTGACTCTGGTTGAGGACGAGCTGGGCCGCTGGGGCCTCAAGGGTTTGAGCAGCAACACAGAGACTGATCTGCGGATGTTTACTGATCCAATTTTCTATAGTCGTCTTATTTTGCTGGAACAGGTGACAGTGGATCTGCAGTTCTTATCTGGAAAAGTTATACAGATTCATGGCGATGATGTGCAGTTGGAAAATGATACGGATTTTCATCGTGCAGAGCTGTCCCTGCGGCTGTCTGATCAGGAGACGCCGGCCTATGTTCTGATTGAGGGTCAGGGCGATCCTGGTGATCTGGCATCATTCCATGCAGATGGCTACCTTAGGTTGGAAAATTTTAATATCTCCAAGCCGCTGGTGCGGATTATCAAGCCTCTGCTGCCTGCGTTATTTGCCAATTTATCCGAGTTTCAGGCCAATGCCAGTGGTGAAATCTGGATCGACTTCCATCCGGGCAGTGCCCTGGATTTTGAGGGTAGCCTGGCAGTCAGCGAAATCCCGCTGGACTGGCTGGCTGACGTGCCTCCGGTACAGGACATCCGCACTGAACTGACCGGTTGGTACACGCCAGGATCCGATTGGGGTGCCAGACTGCAAGGCTTTGACTTTAGCTGGTCTGACGCCGAAATCGAGCCTCTTGATCTGGTGTTTAATCAGCGCCTGGGTTCGCGATGGCAGGATTTTGATCTGTCATTTAATCACCTTGACCTAACCGTGCTAACCGACCTGCTGGGCCAGTCGCGGATCCCCTCTGATCAGATTCTCGCCATTATCGACCAGATGCGCCCCCGGGGCGAGCTGGGTGCCTTGACACTGGGTCGCAATGAGCAGGGCTACTTTGCATCGATGAATCTAAATGCCGTTGATATGCAGCCCTACAAAGGTGTCCCTGGTGTTAAGGGTCTCAGCGGTTATATAGAGGTCAATGAGAGCGGCGGTCTGTTTCATGTGGCCGATGAGGACGGGTTTGACGTATTCTTTCCCAAGACATACCGAGACTATCTAACCGTAGATTCAGCAGTTGGCACCACCTATATGGATTGGCAGCCAGAGACCAACAGTCTAATAGTACGCAGTGAGCCAGTGCTGGCCAAGATGGATGCAGGGACCAGCCTGATTATGTATTCACTAAATCAGCAGATGCCATCCAATGGTGTGCCTCCGGAGTTCAATTTAGTGGTGGGTGCCCGCGACTTGGATGCAGCCTATGGCAGCAAATATTTACCCTACAAGCTGCCAAAAAATCTTTCCAACTGGCTGAAAACGGCTCTGTTGGGAGGCAATGTTAAAGAGTTTGGTCTGCTATTTCGCAGTGGGCCGCCCAGGGGAGATCGCACTGGCAGAACTACGCAGCTCCTGTTTGATATGGAAGATACAGATATCAATTATCACCCTGACTGGCTGGGTATGCGCGATCTGGATACAGTGGTGCTAGTTGACGATGGTTTCTCCGAGAGTACTGTGACCAGTGGCAAGATTGGTGATGTCGATATCCTCTCTGCCAGCGGTAGCTACAATGCTGACTTGCCTCTTGAGCAGCGCTTGCTCAGAGTTGATGGCCTTGTCAGCAGCGAATTGTCCGCCGCTGTTGAAATTCTTGCCAAGTCTCCACTCAAGAAAAATATAGGCCCACTGGGGGGATGGGATTTTTCTGGGCGCAGTGAAATTAACCTGGATCTTGAAATCCCTCTAATTACCCAAGCCATGCGTGAACAGGGTATTAAAATTGCTGGGGATTATCAGATAAGTACAGTGCTGCGTAATGCAGAGATTGCAATTCCCAATTCTTCTATTGGCGCACAGGGCCTCTCTGGCGCTATCGAGTTCTCTGTGTCCGATGGTCTACAGGCGAAAAATATATCCGGACTATTTTGGGGGCAGCCATTAACTACAGAGTTATACCAGACAGGTGGTGAACAAAAGATTGGCTTTAAAACCAGAGTTGTGCCCGACAGCCTGAGTCAATTGGTAGACTTTCCCTGGACCCAGGTGCTCAGTGGCAGCATCTCAATCGATGGCGTAATGAGCCTGCCTAAGCTGGCTGAAAAGAAGCCAGTAAGCTTGCAGATGTCCAGTCAAATGCAGGGGGTGCGTGTAGATTTGCCGGCGCCTCTGGGCAAGGTAGCCGATCAAGCCACCACCACGAATCTAACCCTATTATTTGATCGAGAGTTGCGCCAACTTGAAGCCAACTTTGGCGACAAATTAACTGGCGAACTGAGTTTTTCTGGGGGGCAAATGACTCAGGGGCTGGTGAGCTATGATCGACCGCAAATAAGCCCAAGACCCAATAAGCTACTGGTAGCCGGTTATCTGCCCACCACTGATCTGGACATCTGGCAGCCGCTCATTGATTTATTCAACCGCACTGCGCAAAAACAGGTCGAGAACAAACCTCGTCTGTGGCAACCGGTGTTTGATCTCCAGTTTGACCAGCTCGAGCTTGCAACTTTTACCCTGCAGGATATTAACTCTGAAATTAGTTTTAATGAGGATGCCACCCGCATTCAATTTACCAGTCAGTTGGCAGATGGTCTGCTCAGCTTGCCAGCCGAAAGACAGTCAGTACCCAGAGTAGATCTCAGTCGGCTGTCATTGCCCAGTGCTCTTCTGGAGGAGAAAATTGGTCAGCAGATGTTGGACCCGAGAACCTTTGTGGCAGCAGATGTTTCCATCGCACAGCTGTCGGTGGGCGATGTGCAATGGGGCTCTCTGGGCTTTGAGTTGCGCCCGGAGGTTTCTGGCGCCGCGATCAACAATATCAACGGCAATCTGTTCGGTATTCAACCCGGTTTGTTTGCCGATCAGCCTGCCACAGAATTTTTCTGGAGTTTTGATGGCAGCAACCATGGTAGCCGACTGGTGGGCCCCATAGGCATTGGTAATATTGGTGATATATTTACCGCCTTTGACATAGCCAAGGTAGTCGACAGTACTTCAGGCAAGATGAAGGTCGACTTAGCCTGGGATGATAAGCCCTGGAATATTTCCCGAGAAAATATCAGCGGCGATTTTCAGCTTAGCTTAAAGGATGGCAGTTTTTACAAATCTCCCGGCGGTGCCGATGCGGCACTAAAGCTGATTAGCCTGTTTAACTTTGCCAACTGGCTGCGCCGCCTGCAGCTGGACTTCTCTGACGTGGTGGGACAGAACCTGGCCTATAATAATTTGACAGGAAATATTAGCTTTGATGATGGTATAGCCAAATTGGCTGACCCCTTAAAAATGAAAATGCCCTCTGGGCGCATGAGCATGGCAGGTGACTTTGATCTGATCGGAGAAACAGTGGATGCCCAGCTGGTGGCAACACTTCCAGTGGCTACCAATCTGCCCTGGGTTGTGGCGCTCATGGGTGGTCTGCCTGCCGCTGCTGGTGTCTATGTGACCAGCAAGCTGGTGGAGAAGCAGGTAGACAGGCTGTCTAGCATTAGCTACAAGGTGTCAGGTCCCTGGGATGATGTTGAAGTGGCTGTAGACAGAATTTTTGCCGCCGAACTCAAAAATACTCAGTCTGAAGAATCTGCAGATAAAACTTCAGCAGAGACTGGGGATCAACAGGCTAAATGAAAATTTTTGCCGCAGTTTTACAGTTAAAACCTCAGGGCTCAGTGGCTGACAATTTGCGGCATGCAGACAGTTTGCTGTGCGAGGCGGCTGAAGCTGGTGCGCAGCTGGCCGTGCTACCTGAAAATTTTGCCTACTATGGGCAATCTGACCTTCTCGCTGCGGGTCGTGCAGAGTCTGATGATAAGGGCCCGGTACGGCAGTTTCTGGCCCAGCAGGCAAAAAAGCATGGCCTTTGGTTGGTGGGAGGGACCATACCGGTTGCTGAGGCCAAGCCGCGACCATTTGCCCGCTGCTATGCTGTTAATCCCCAGGCAGAGGCTGTAGGCCACTACGATAAAATTCATCTGTTTGATGCAGATTTGGCCTCTGAACAAGGTAAGGGCGCCTATCGAGAGTCAGATAATTTCAGTGCCGGCGATCAGATTAAGACAGTGCGCACGGAGCTGGGGGTTCTGGGCTTGACCGTCTGTTACGATCTTAGATTTGCCGAGCTGTTCCAGCGATTGGCGAACTCAGGTGCTGAAATTATCACTGTGCCATCAGCTTTCACAGCGATTACAGGCGAGGCCCATTGGCAGGTGCTATTGCGCGCCCGAGCTATTGAGAATCAACTGTTTGTCTTGGGGGCCAATATGGTGGATCGATGCCATCAGAGCCGTGGCCTCTGGGGTGGCAGCGCGATTATAGATCCCTGGGGAAATGTATTGGCCTCCCTGGATGATCAGCCAGGCGTTGCCATAGCCGAGATCGACCTGGGTCTGATCGCCGAGCACAGAAGCAAAATACCCCTGGCCCAGCACCGCAAGCTAATCTAGAAACCGATGTGAATTATTCTGCCATCTCCCTGAGATAGGCAAATAGTTTACGCGCAGCTGTTGGCGGCTTCTTGGCTTCTATCTCTCTATTGGCTTGACGTTGCAGATTGCGCAGCTGCTGTCGATCACTCTCTGGGTGAAGCTCAATAAAATCCTCGATTGCTCTGTGGCCCTCACTGATAATTCTATCGCGCCACTGTTCTAATTGAGCGAAATGCTGCCTGTAGGTTTGAGACTGATGGTCCATACGATCCAGAGTCTCCTGAATTGCACTGATATCCAGAGTGCGCATCAGCTTGCCAATATATTGCAGATGGCGACGCTTGGCCTCACGACTTTTTAGGTGGCGGGCCTCGTGGATAGCCTCCTCAAGGGGCTCGGGCAGGCTAAACTTTTCCAGTTGGCCGCTGGGCATATCGACCAGTTTTTTGCCCATATCCTGCAGCGCCTGACTGTCTCGCTTAAGCTGAGACTTGCTGGGCCCGTCATACTCCTGATGCTCTGAATCACTAGCTAATTCTGACTGGTCTGGCAGTTCCCTCATGATAAAAATACCGCCGCCAGGCCCAGGAACGACACAAAGCCGACTATATCTGTGACTGTAGTTAAAATCACTGATCCAGCCAGTGCCGGGTCTATTTTAATAGACCGCAGCAACACTGGCAGCAATGTACCAGTGAGGGCCGCAGCCATGAGGTTAATGGCCATGGCCAAACCAATAATTAATGCCATGGTGCTATCTCCAAACCACAGGGATACTACCGAGCCTACCACCAGGGCATAGAGCAGCCCATTGACTGCGCCCACGGTAAATTCCTTGCTTAGCAACCAAGACAGGTTACCGCGCTCTATCTGGCCTAGGGCCATGCCGCGAATCATCACGGTTAAGGTTTGGCTGCCGGCTACACCACCCATACTGGCTACAATTGGCATAAGAATTGCCAGTGCTACCACCTTATCTAAAGTGTCCTCAAACATACTGATGGCGGTGGAGGCCAGAATAGCGGTGAGCAGATTTACCCCCAGCCACAGAGCTCGGCGCGGTGCAGTACGCACAATAGGTGAGAAGGTGTCCTCTGTATCACTCAAACCAGCCATGGCCAATAATGAGTGATCGGCATCTTCCACAATAACATCTACAACATCATCGATTGTAATGCGACCAAGCAGATGATTTTGATCATCCACCACTGGCGCAGAAACCAGGTCATAGCGCTGGAATAGCTGAGCCACATCTGAGTCGGTCAGATTGACATGTATTGCCTGAACCTCGGTGTTCATAACCTCCCGTACTGTAGTTGTCGGACTGGAGGTCAATAATTTTCCCAGTGGCAAATTACCGAGAAAGGCATCTTTGCGGCTGACCACAAACAGGTTATCGGTAATATCTGGTATCTCCTCAAAGCGACGCAAATAACGCAGCACAACATCAACTGAAATATCCGGACGTACCGTGATTACCTCGGTGTCCATCAGTCCACCAGCGGTATCTTCCTTGTAAGTGAGTACTGACTCAACCCGATGCCGGTCTTGCACGGACATGGCTTGCAGCACCTCGGGAATGACTCTGTCGGGTAACTGCTGAAGAATATCGACTATATCGTCTACATCCAGGCCCTCAGTCAGGGAGGCCACTTCAGCTCCGTCCATCTCATTGAGAAATTCCATTTGGATTTCGTCAGACAGTTCTTGAATGACCTCACCAGAGATTTCCGCATCGACCAGCTCCCAGAGAATACGTCGAAATTTGGGTGGCGCTGTCTCCAGCTGATGGGCAACATCAGGGGGGGCTAAATTGCTGAGGATATGACGAACCTGATTCAGTGTGGCTGAATCAATAGTGGTGCCTAGTTTGGTCAGCAAGTTATTTTCTGCGATATTGCTCATATCTGTTCCCTAAGAAAACCCCATGGCTGGGATTTTCGGGCTGCTCGGACCGCCATTCTAACCAGCATTGGCGTTCACTGATAGGGTTTGCTGAAATCAGCAATCTCTATGGAGGTTATTCGCCCTCGCCAAAATAATCATTTAGCAGCGCGGTAATTTCATCACAGGCAGCCTGCTCATCCGGGCCATCGAACTCAAAGATAAGTTCTGTACCCTGACTGGCCGCTAACAACATCAGAGACATAATGCTTTTTGCATCTACCAGGGGTTCTTCCTTGCCGGTGCGCACTGCACATTGATGATGGGCTGCAGCACTGGCCAGCTTAGTGGCAGCCCGTGCATGCAGACCCAGTTTATTGATAATAGGCAGTTGGCAGCGAATCATTTGGTAAGCTCTTTATGCACAACCTGAACAAAGGGTTGCTCATTGGAGAAGTGTTCGCACAGACGATTGGCCAGATAGACCGATCGGTGCTGCCCACCGGTGCATCCAATGGCCACAGTAAGATAGCTGCGGTTATTGGATTGGAACTTAGGAATCCATCGGGTCAGAAAGCCAATAATATCGGCGAGCATGGAGGCCACATCGACCTGACCTTCCAGAAACTGAATAACCTCTGGGTCCTTGCCAGTCAGCAAGCGCAATTCCCGCTTCCAATGCGGGTTGGGAAGACAGCGCACATCGAAAATAAAATCGGCATCCTCTGGGGTACCGCGCTTAAACCCAAAGCTCTGAAACAGAATGGACATATGTTGCGCGCTGTGGGGTACAACGGTGTTCTTGACCAGATCTCTCAGCTGGTGCAGAGACAGTCCGGAGGTATCTATGGTGCGATCGGCGATATCGGATATGGGGGCCAGCATATCCTTCTCCAGATTAATCGCCTCTTTGAGACTGATATGGTCAGAGCTCAGTGGATGCTTGCGCCTGGTTTCACTGTATCGGCGCAGCAGATCGGCACTGTGGGCATATAAAAAGACCACGCTGACATCAACGCCACTGTTGGAAATCCGCCGCAGTATCTCTGGGATTTTATTTAGATCGCCGACCAGGTTGCGAGCATCTATGCCCACTGCAAGATTTAAATCTGCACTGTTATTACTCTCGGATTTAAGCTGCTCAATAAGCTCTGGCAGGAGACCTGCGGGCAAATTATCGATACAGGTAAAGCCTACATCCTCGAGAATATTGAGGGCCGAGCTCTTGCCGGATCCCGATCTACCACTGATAACAACCAGGCGCATGGCTAGTTACTCCGCTCTAGCTGTATAGCGGTGGTGAACAGTTCTTCGCTGCTAGTGCACTGGCGCAAAGATTGTCTTGATGATTCAGTCTGCATGAGCTTGGCTATCCTCGCCAGTGTCGCCAGATGTTCGTCATTCTTCTCCTCCGGCACCACTAGGGCAAAAATAAGATCTACCGGCTGGTCGTCCAGGGCGTCAAACTCCACAGGTTTTTGCAGTTTTATCAGGCAAGCGTGGATCCGCTTAAACCCTGAGACGCGGCAATGAGGTATGGCCACACCTTCGCCAATACCTGTGCTGCCCAGCCGCTCGCGAGCGACCAAATTATGAAATAACCTGTCGCTCTGCTCCGAGTCTCCACCGAGCTGCTCGGTCATAAACACTGACAGGTTTTCCAAAACACGTTTTTTGCTACCACCAGCCAGATCACATTTGGTCATTGTTGGGGTCAGGACATCGGTGATTTTCATTGCTGGAACTAATGGCCCCTATGCTTCTCTTTGTGCTTGATAAGTTGACGGTCCAGCTTATCTGTCAGCGCATCAATTGCGGCATATAGATCTTCATGCTCTGCGTTGGCAAATAGATCACCGCCGGTAACATGCACAGTAGCCTCAGCTTTTTGAGCTAACTTATCGACGGTTAAAATAACAGATGTGCTGGTGATTTGTTCGGAGTGTCTTTCCAGTTTGGAAAGTTTGGTGGTGACATAGTCGCGGATGGGATCGGTAATATCTAAATGATGTCCACTGATTGTCATTTGCATGCAGTTCTCCTTTTACTTTGCGTTGTCGAATCTTTTTCTCTGGCTCGAGGAGGGGATACCCATACTCTCGCGATATTTAGCCACAGTTCGGCGAGCTACCTGTATTCCCTGTTCCTCCAAAAGAGAGGTCAGTCTGTTGTCGCTCAATGGCTTGGCTGGTTGTTCAGCACTAATCATTGTTTTTAGAATAGCGCAAACTGCTGTAGAAGAACACTCTCCGCCGCCAGATGTGCCAACATGGCTGGAAAAAAAGTACTTGAGCTCAAAAATCCCCTGAGGTGTGGCCATGTATTTGGTGGTGGTCACGCGGGAAATTGTAGATTCGTGAAGATCCAATTTAGTGGCGATATCGGAGAGCACCATGGGTTTCATGGCCACAGGGCCATGATCCAAAAAGCCTTGCTGCAAGTCGATAATAGTCATAGAAACGCGCATCAGTGTTTCGTTGCGGCTCTCCAAGCTGCGCAGAAACCAGCGCGCCTCAGCAAGGTTGTTTTTCAAAAACTGATTTTCGTCGCTGTTATCTGAGCGCTTAATCATATTGCTGTAAGTATCGTTGATGCGCAGTCTTGGCATATTGCTGTCATTGAGCTGCACACGCCAGCGGCCGGCAACTTTTTCTACGTAGACATCTGGAACAATATACTCTGCATCATTGGCTGCCAATGCTTCTCCGGGTCGCGGATTAAGGCTGCGAATCAGTAGCAGAGCCTGCTGGGTATCCTCATCAGTGTAACCGGCCTTTTTGCTCAGACGGCTCAGTTCCACCGAGGCTATATCGTCGAGAAACTCGGAGGTAAGACGCTTTGCCTGATCTAAATGCTGGGTCTCTGGGCTTAGCTGATTAAGCTGAATCAACAGGCTCTCGCGGATATCTCGGGCAAACACTCCTGGAGGGTCAAACTGTTGCAGCCGCTTGAGCACGGCAAGTAGTTCATCCTCTTCCAGAGCGTCCTCGGGATCCTCATAATCTATATGATCGGTAATATCCTCAAGATTACTGTTTATAAAACCATTGTCATTAATAGCATCTATGTAGGCTTCGGCGATTTCGCGGTCACGATCTGAGAAGGGGGTCAGGTTGAGCTGCCAGTGCAGATGGTCTTGCAGCGACTCGGTTACCTGATAGACCTGCTCCAGATTGACTTCTCCACCGCTGCTGCTGGTAGGTGCAGGGGTGCTGTAAACCTCATCCCAGTTAGCATCCACCGGTAAGTCCTGAGGTGTATTATTGTCCCAGTCACTGGATGCTTCGGATTCGGTAACTGTTAACTCGCTGGCATCTGCTGCGGAGCTGTGAAGGCTGGGGTCGTCGGTATCAAAATTGACATCCTGATCCTCGGTGCTGGGTTTTTCTGCAGCCTGTTGATCGTCATTTTGTTCTTCGGAGTTGGCCTGGCCTTGATCTTCATCCATTTCCAACAGCGGATTATTGTAGAGTTGCTCTATTACCTCTTGCCGCAGCTCGAGCGTGGACAGCTGTAACAGTTTGATGGCCTGCTGTAACTGCGGCGTCATCGTGAGCTGTTGGCTGATCTTAAGCTGTAAGCCTGGGCGCATAGATTGGTTTCATTCTAAGAGACGAGATGCAATTTTAGTGCCGATTTATACCGGCTGGCAATCATCCATTTCTGAATTATCCCGTTATCAGAGGGTAAAATGCTCTCCGAGGTAGGTTTTCCGCACTTTTGCATCATTTAAGATATGTTCTGTGGTGCCTTCGGCGATCACATGGCCCTCGCCTATAATGTAAGCATGTTCACAGATATCTAGAGTTTCCCTGACATTGTGATCTGTGATCAGCACACCAATACCACTGTCGCGCAGATGGCGAATAATATTTTTAATATCGTTAACTGAGATGGGATCCACCCCGGCGAAGGGTTCGTCCAGCAAAATAAACTGTGGATCCGCAGCCAGAGCTCGGGCAATTTCTACCCGTCTTCGCTCACCACCAGACAGACTCATGCCAGTATTTTTCGCCAGATGAGAAATATGAAACTCATGGAGTAGATCTTCAAGACGCTGTCGCCGCTGCTGCCGGCTGAGCTCAGAGCGAGTCTCCAAAATGGCGAGAATATTGTCTTCGACACTGAGTTTTCTGAAAATCGAAGGCTCCTGAGGCAGATAGCCCAGGCCGCGGCGCGCTCGGCCATGCATGGGCAGGGCGGTGATATCTTGCTCGTCGACAGTTACTACACCGCCATCCTGGGAAACCAGACCAATAATCATGTAGAAACAGGTGGTTTTACCGGCTCCATTGGGGCCCAGCAGGCCCACTATCTCTCCCTGTTTAACTGATAGGGAGACATCTTTGACCACTGATCTTTTGCCGTAGGATTTGGCCAGATTGCGCGCTTCTAAAACTGCCATCAGGGATTGCTCTCCGGCTGACTGTCGCTGGTTGAATTTTCCTGTGTAGAGGGAGGTATCACCAGCTGAATACGCTTTTGGTTGGCGCGATCTCCGCCTTTAGCCTTCCAGGTTTCATTTTTTAAATCATAGGTAATGCGCTCACCTTTGATCAGGGTGCCATTGCGCGATAGGGAGGCATTGGTTTTCAGATTGATCATATCGTCGGCGAGTTTGTATTCAATGATCTCGCCTCGAGCTATAACCATGCCACCCTCAACCTGTGGCTGCTGCTGATAACTGGCTGGGGTACCCAGTGACACTATGCGGCTGACCTTATTGTCTTTGTAGTGGATGGTCACTCTGTCGGCATCGATTAACACGGAGCCCTGACGGATTACCACATTGCCGCGGTACTCAGTTAAGCCAGTTTGCTCGTTGCGCTCGGCGGAGTCCGATTCAATAGTAATAGGTTGTTGGGGGTCGTCTGGCAGCGCCTGTGCTGTTATGGAGCACAGCAGCAAAAAACCTGTGGTTAAAACATTAAAGCGGTTCATGAACAGCCCGGACCCTGGATTTGATGGTAAATACTTCGTTGGCAAGATTGGCCTCTAGCCCTGTGCCCGAGAGTGTAACCTGCGGGGTGCGCAGTTTAAAGCGACCAGCTGTAGAGGCCATATGTGTGGCCGGCTGGTAGTTGATATTCGCCGTGGTCAATTCAGTGGTTCCCTCTGGCTCATCTATCACCGCGATTACATTGCCGGCCAATATTATTGTCTTACCATTGTCGGTGAGTATTCCAGTTTTGGCATTAATATTGATAAGTGCTTCGTTTTGCGACTCTTGTTGCGCCGGTCGGGCCAGTAGCTGTGGATCGCTTAGTTGTAGTCTGGAATTATCATTAAAAAAATCCATCTTTGGTGAGGAAAGCACATACTGCTCTGCGCCGTCTGAGCCGAAACGTCGGCTGACCACAGAGGTCATATAGCTGTCTGCGCTGGGGTTCTCCTCTATTTGGCCCACCTGGTTGCGCATAAAGGACTCCGGCGGGCTATCCCAGACCAACAGAAACCCGCTAATCAGCAGCAGCAAGCCAAAAACAAGGGAGAACTGTTTGATCATTGAAAGCTCGCCAGTATGGGCTCCAGTTTGCCCTGAGCTTCAAGAATCATCTCGGCAGCTTCGCGCACAGCGCCCTGGCCACCCTGTTTGGATGTCTGCCAATGGGCCTGTTGCGCCAGAGTACTAGAGCCATTTGCCGGAGTAATGCCCAGGCCGACTCGACGGATAACGGCCAGATCGGGAAGGTCATCGCCCATAAAGGCAATCTCGTCCATCTGCACATCCAGAGTTTGCAGCAACTCATTGAGAGCGGTTAATTTATCTTCCCGGCCCTGAACCACCGGATTAATTGACAGCTCATCTGCCCGGCGCTGCAGCAGGGCTGAAACTCGACCGGTAATAATGCCAACCTGAATATCGCCTCTGTGAAGCAGTTTGATGCCGAGACCATCCTGAATATTAAAGGCTTTCATCTCTTCACCGCTATTGCCGTAATACAGGCGGCCATCGGTCAGTACACCATCCACATCCAGCAGCAGCAGCTTTATTTTTTTGGCAGCGGCAATCACCGCATCAGGGGTACTCATTACACCACTCCCGCACGCAAAATATCGTGCATATGCAGCACACCCACTGGATGGTGCTGATCATCTTCAACAATGAGTGCCGTAATGCTGGAGGCTTCCATCAATGTCAGTGCCTCGGCGGCGAGAATATCGCGGCTAATCGTCTTTGGATTGGCTGACATCACCATTTGCATGCTAGCGCTGCTAATATCTAGCTTTTGATCGATTACGCGACGCAAATCTCCATCGGTAAATACGCCCAGCAAAGTATCATCAGCATCGACTACAGTGGTCATGCCGAATCCTTTTTCGGTCATTTCCAGCAGGGCATCTTGCAGTGGCTGCTCGGCTCTAACTCTGGGCACTTCGCCGTCGCTGTGCATGATATCGCTGACGCGCAGCAGTAGTTTGCGCCCCAGTGCGCCGCCAGGATGAGAAAACGCAAAGTCTTCGGCGCTAAAGCCACGTGATTCGAGCAGCGCAATCGCCAGCGCATCGCCCATTACCAGCGTCACTGTGGTGCTGGTGGTCGGCGCCAGATTTAGTGGGCAGGCCTCGGTGGTAACACTGACATTGAGATTGGCGCAGGCCGACTGAGACAGCACTGACTCCGGGTCTCCGGTCATGCTGATAAGAGGAATGCCCAGGCGTTTAATTAGTGGCAATATGGTGATCACCTCGGCTGTGGTGCCGGAATTGGAGATAGCTATAACCACATCATTTTTGGTGATCATACCCAGATCGCCATGACTGGCCTCGCCGGGGTGAACAAAAAATGCGGGAGTTCCAGTGCTAGCAAGGGTGGCGGCAATCTTATTGCCTATGTGGCCGGACTTGCCCATGCCGGTAACCACAACCCGGCCCTCGCAGGCGAGGATGGTTGTGCACGCGGTCTCGAAATCGCTGTCGATAAAGGGAGCCAGCTGACTAACCGCAGCAGCTTCCATCTCTACGGTACGCAGCCCTGATTTAATAAAGTCTTGTGTTGCCATAATCTTTTAGTTACCGGTGATAGGCTAAAAAATAATGCCCCATTATAGGACAAAACCCAAGCCTGGTGTGGGCCCTTAGCCTGCAGCTATAGCGGGCCACAGCAATACATAATAAAAACCATAGCCCGCCAGCATCAATAGCCCCATGGTTCTGGACAGGCGCGCTCTGTGGGGGTTGTTTCTGAGAGCCAATGCTACCAATGCGATCATCAGCACAGTCATAACAGACATTGCGGCAAAGTCTCTGGAGAATACCTCGGCATTTAATGCCATGGGGGAAATGGCGCCAGCAGCGCTCATCACCAGCATCAGATTAAACAGATTCGAGCCAAATACATTGCCCAGTGCAATATCATGATGACCGCGCACAGCACTGATGACCGAGGCGGCCAACTCCGGCAGGCTAGTACCTATGGCGACAATAGTCAGTCCAATTACCAGCTCACTAATGCCCATATAGACTGCGATGGACTGAGCTCCCCAGACCGTGACTCTGGCGCTGATTAACAGCACAGACAGGCCAATGGCAAACCACAGGCCAGCGGCAGCCAATGATAACTGTGGAATATCTTCGGCCTCTTCGAGCGTTTCTGGGTTGGGATTGTTCTTTTTATATTTTACAACCAGTATCAGCAGTGGAATAACTAACAGAGCCAGCGAAATACTTTCACCGCGTCCCAAAAAGCCGTTGTAAAGGCATAATCCAGCGAGCGCCGTGATCAGTAAAAGAACCGGGCTCTCTTCCTTCAAAAGGTGTTTTTGTACCGGCAGAGGCGCAACCAGGGCAGTGATACCCAGCACCAGACCTATATTGGCCAGATTTGACCCCAGTGCATTGCCCACAGCCATCTCTCCTGCATTGCTGAGGGCGGCGTTAATAGAGACTATGATTTCAGGGGCCGAGGTGCCTACAGAGACCAGGGTCAGGCCAATGACCATGGGCGAGACTCCAAAGTTGCGAGCCGCGCCCGCGCTGCCAGCGACAAACCTGTCTGCGCCCCAAAGAAGCCCTAAAATACCCGCAATCAGGGCAAGTATGGGCAGATAAATTGCGGACATAGAGTCTCCGTTGGCAGCCTGAGTTGGTTTATTCAATAAAGCGGGAATGGTATAGTGCGCAGCCGCCGTTGTCAGCACCGATGCACTAGATTCTTAAACTGCTGTCAAAAACAAAGATTTAATCAGGAACTGGCAATATGAAAAGTTTAAAAATGAGTCTGGCTTTGCTATTGATGGGGTTGATATCCGGTCTGGCGCCAGTGGTTCTTGCCGATAGTGACGCGGGCGATCCCTACAGTCAGATTGAGCAGGTGACTGCTGATCTGCTAACTGTGATCAATAGCTATAGCGAGGAATATCCGGCAAATGAGCAGTCTTATTTTGCGGCTCTGTCGCAGCTATTGCAGGAGCATGTGGATTTTACCTATATTGCCAGGCAGGTGATGGGGCCCTATAAGACTCAGGCGACGCCACAGCAGCGTCAGTTATTTGCAACCAAGTTTCGCGAAGGATTAATAGAAACCTATGGTCGGGGTCTGATTGACTACGGCGATGAAGAAATTGTTCTGGTCAATAGATCTGATTTAAAAGCTGGTCAGCGCAAGGTGTCGGTTAAACAGGAAATTCGCAGTGGTGGCGGTGTCTTCCCTATGGAATACTCTATGGCGCTGAGCAAGAGAACCGGTAAATGGAAGGCCATTAATGTGGTTATCAATGGCATTAATATGCGCAATATTTTCCGCAGTCAGTTTGTTAATGCGGCACAGAAGTCTGGCGGCGATATAGATAGTGTGATCGCTGGATGGTCAACGGAATCCTGATTCGCAACCGGGTCAACAAAGAGTTATTTAAATGAATCCTGAAGATGTAAAAACACTGCTGGAAGCTGCGCTGACTGATTGTCAGATTCAAGTGGAGAGCGAAGGTAGTCACTTTAACATTGTTGCCGTCGGCGACATATTTGAGGGCAAGCGCGCTGTGCAGCGCCAGCAGATAGTTTATGCGGCTCTGAACGAGCAGATCTCCTCTGGCGCGATTCACGCCGTCAATATGAAGATATTCACTCACCAGGAGTGGCAACAGCGCGGCTGAGCCAGTCTCCAGGGATTGGGGTTGCTGGCTCGACCCTGTTCACAATGGTATTTCTAAGGTTGGGGTTATCCAATGGATAAACTGATTATTCAAGGGGGCAAAGTGCTCCGCGGAGAGATTTGGATTTCTGGATCCAAAAATGCGGCCCTGCCCATACTGTCGGCTTCTCTGCTGTCTGAGGGTTTGGTCACCATTGGCAATCTGCCCCATTTGCAGGATGTAACAACTACTATTGAGCTGCTGGGGGCTCTGGGCGTTACCGTGAGCATTGATGAAAAAATGCGCCTGGAAGTAGATACATCCAGCTTAAACAGCCTGACCGCACCCTATGATCTAGTGAAGACCATGCGCGCCTCAATTCTGGTTTTAGGGCCTTTGCTGGCTCGCTACGGGGAAGCCAATGTGTCATTCCCTGGCGGTTGTGCCATTGGCAGTCGCCCAGTAGACCTGCATTTACGCGGGTTGGAGGCCATGGGCGCGACCATTGAAATTGATGAGGGCTATATCCGTGCGCGCAGCGATGGCCGACTTACTGGCGCCCATATTTTTATGGATATAGTGTCTGTGGGGGCGACCGAGAATTTAATGATGGCCGCAGCCTTGGCCGAGGGCACCACGATAATTGAAAATGCCGCCAGAGAGCCAGAGATAGTGGATCTGGCCAACTGCATGAACGCCTGGGGAGCAGATGTACAGGGCGCAGGTTCCAACAGCCTGACTATCAAAGGTGTTGAAAAATTGACTGGCGGTTCCTTCAAAGTTATGCCCGACCGTATTGAAACCGGTACTTATCTGGCGGCTGCCGCAGCCACTGGTGGAAAGGTTAGGGTCCGGCAAACTGATCCCTCAACCCTTGAAGCAGTGCTGCTCAAGCTCGAAGAGACTGGTGCGATAATTACTCAGGGTGAAGACTGGATCGAGCTGGATATGCAGGGTAAAAGGCCTCGGGCTGTCAATATTAAGACCGCACCCTATCCTGCATTTCCAACAGATATGCAGGCCCAGCTCACTGCGGTCAATGCTGTGGCTGAGGGAACAGGCATGATTACCGAAACTATTTTTGAAAATCGGTTAATGCAGGTTCAGGAACTCAATCGTATGGGGGCCAATATCAGCGTTGAGGGCAACACTGCCGTGGTTACCGGAGTTGAGAGGCTAAAAGGCGCCCCAGTGATGGCCTCAGATCTGCGAGCATCAGCGGCGCTGGTGATTGCTGGTATGGTGGCGGAGGGTGAAACTGTCGTCGATCGCATCTATCATATTGATCGAGGCTACGAATGTATTGACGAGAAATTGCAACAGCTGGGCTGCAAAATTAAACGCGTCCCAGGCTAAATTGAAAGAGATCATCAGACTGTTATGACCCAAATTACTCTGGCCCTTACCAAGGGTCGCATACTTAAAGAAACCCTACCGCTGCTGGCTGCTGCGGGCATCGAGCCTGCCGAGGATATTTTCACCAGCCGCAAGCTGGTATTTGCGACCAATCACGAGGGTTTGCGCCTGCTAATTCTTCGCGGTTCAGATGTGCCTACTTATGTACAGTTTGGCGCTGCTGATTTGGGCGTGGCGGGTAAGGATGGTCTGTTGGAGCATCAGGGCGATGGTTACTACGAGCCACTGGACCTGGGTATTGCTCGCTGCAAGCTAATGACTGCAGTCCCTGTGGGCGCCAAGCCTCAGCAGGGCCGCCTGCGCGTGGCGACCAAATTCATCAATGTAGCCCGGCAGTTTTATGCTGAGCAGGGTCGCCAGGCCGATCTGATTAAGCTCTACGGCGCTATGGAACTTGCCCCCATATTGGATCTGGCCCATGAGATTGTCGATATTGTGGACACCGGCAATACCCTCAAAGCCAATGGGCTGGAAGCCAGAGAGGAGATTGCTGATATTAGCTCGCGTCTCATTGTTAACAAAGCTGCTATGAAAACCAAATATGCAGAGATTCAAAGCATAGTGAATGCTATTGAATGTGCCGTTGCGGATAGAGAGGCCGTGGCTGATCAAGAGGCAAAGGCATGACCGACCTCAGTATTCAACGATTAGATGCCAGTGAAGCAGGTTTTTTGCCCGCGCTGGATCAGCTGATCGCCTGGGATATGGTATCCGACAGTGCCGTTGAGACCACAGTTACGGAGATTTTGCAGCAGGTGCGCAGTCGGGGTGACGCAGCCTTGATCGAGTACAGCAATCGCTTTGACCGTCGCAACTGCAGCAGCATTGATGAGTTTTGTCTGCAGGCAGACCAGCTGCAGCAGGCTCTTGAATCCATCGATGCTGAAACTCGTTCGGCGCTGGAAACTGCCGCAGAGCGTATTCGCGACTACCACAGTCATCAGTTGCAGCAATCCTGGCAGTACCAGGAAGCGGACGGCACAGTGCTGGGACAGCAGGTGACTCCGCTTGAGCGAGTGGGTATCTACGTGCCTGGAGGCAAAGCCAGTTATCCCTCATCAGTGTTGATGAACTGCATTCCCGCGCGGGTCGCCGGTGTAGAAGAGGTTATTATGATGGTGCCGGCACCGAACGATGAGCTCAGCCCCATTGTTTTGGCCGCGGCTGCAATTGCAGGTGTGGACAGGGTATTTACCATCGGGGGTGCCCAGGCTATTGCGGCGTTGGCCTTTGGAACCCAGACAGTGCCCAGAGTAGATAAGATTGTTGGCCCAGGCAATATCTATGTGGCCACAGCAAAGCGCATGGTCTTTGGTAGGGTGGGTCTGGATATGGTGGCAGGACCCAGCGAAATTCTGGTTGTCTGCGATGGTGAGACTGATCCCGACTGGATTGCTATGGATTTATTTTCCCAGGCGGAGCACGACGAAAATGCTCAATCGATTCTTATTGCCTGGGATGCCGATTATCTGGATGCGGTTTATCAGAGTATTGAGAAACTGCTGCCGCAAATGGAGCGCAGAGATATTATTACCGAGTCTCTCGCTAATCGTGGGGCGCTGATTAAAGTGGCCGACGAGAATCAGGCTGTTACTGTCTGTAATCATATTGCGCCAGAACATCTGGAGTTATCTGTGGCAGACCCCCAAGCCTGGCTACCTAAAATTCGTCATGCGGGCGCCATCTTTATGGGTCGACACAGCGCAGAGGCGCTGGGTGATTACTGCGCTGGCCCCAACCATGTGCTGCCTACTTCCGCGACCTCGAGATTTTCATCGCCTCTGGGTGTCTATGATTTCCAAAAGCGCAGCTCACTAATTTTCTGTTCCGAGCAGGGCGCCTCTGACCTTGGCAGGGTAGCCTCTGTGCTGGGTCGCGGTGAGTCACTGACGGCTCATGCGCGGTCGGCGGAATATCGCATTAAAGATTAGTTACTCAAAGATTGGCTCTCAGGAGCAAGGTTAATTATGAGCAGGTTCTGGAGTGATTTTGTAAAACAGCTGCAACCCTACACACCGGGTGAGCAGCCAAAAATCAGCAATCTCACCAAACTCAATACCAATGAAAACCCTTACGGCCCCTCATCAGAGGCGCTGGCGGCTATGCAGCACCTGCTAAACGAGGATCTGCGGTTATACCCGCCGCCCAATGCAGATGATCTCAAAGACTGTATTGCCAACTACTATGGGCTCGAGGCCGGGCAGGTTTTTGTCGGCAATGGTTCCGACGAAGTTTTAGCTCATGTATTTAACGGGTTACTTAAGCAGGACGCGCCATTGTTATTTCCCGATATCAGCTACAGCTTTTATCCGGTGTTTTGTCAGCTTTATGATATTCAGTTCAGTAAAATTCCCCTGGCAGATGATTTCTCCATAGATATCAGCGATTATCAGCGCCCCAACGGCGGAATTATCTTCCCCAACCCCAATGCGCCCACAGGCAGGCTGCTGGATTTGCAGGTGATCGAGCAGCTATTGCAGGCTAATTCTGACTCAGTGGTGGTTGTGGATGAGGCCTATATTGATTTTGGTGGGGTCAGTGCAGTGCCACTTATCGCCCAATATGACAACCTATTGGTTGTACATACAATGTCCAAGTCGCGCTCTCTGGCCGGTATGCGAATCGGCTATGCCATGGGCAATGCTGAGCTAATTGAAGGTCTGGAGCGGGTTAAAAACAGTTTTAACTCCTACCCGCTGGGGCATTTGCAAATTGCGGCAGCAGTAGCCTCCTTCAATGATCAGGATTACTTCGAGCAGACCACAGCCAGGGTGATTGCCAGTCGCGAGCAGCTGACCGAGCAGCTTCAGGAGTTGAATTTCGAGGTGTTGCCGTCGAAAGCTAACTTTGTATTTGCTCGCCACCAGCAACAAAATGCTGAGCAGCTGGCCAGTGAACTGCGCAGCCGGGGGATTATCGTACGGCATTTTAAACAGGAGAGAATAGATCAGTTCCTGCGCATCACTCTGGGTTCAGAGCAGCAAAATCAATTGCTGGTGCAGGCTTTGACCGAGATTTTAGGTTGATAACTATACAGCTCTCTGCTGACCCAGTTACTGCTGGATCGCTGGGCGTGAGCCGGCGACAGCCGTAGCCTCAAAGGTCCGTCCACTGCGCAGAATGCCCAGCTGAATTGGCTTGCCGGGCATAACCTCGGCAATCTGGCTAATGCTGCTGTGGCGATCAGTCACAGAGGTTCCATTGATAGAAACCACAATATCCCCTGGGCGAATATTGACGCTGTAGGCCGGCCCGCCATTGACAATAGACTGCACAAGCAGGCCGTTGGCGATACGCAGGTTAAGCTGTTTAGCGATCTGCGGAGTCAGGGGCAGCGCTTCCATGCCCAGCCAGCCGCGAACTACTCGGCCATATTGAATAATATCTTTAAGCACCTTTTCTACAGCATCGGCCGGGATGGCAAAGCTGATACCGGCAGAGCCATTGCGATTGATCTTGGCAGTATTGATGCCCAGCAGATTGCCATAGGCGTCCACCAGTGCGCCCCCGGAACTGCCTGGATTAATATCAGCGTCAGTCTGGATAAAGTTTTCAAAGGTATTTAGCCCCAGACCATTGCGACCGGTGGCGCTAACAATACCCTGAGTCACAGTTTGGCCGACACCATAGGGGTTGCCTATGGCCAGCACAACATCGCCAATTTTCGCCTGGGCCGGTTCCCCGACTGAAATAGGCTGTAGCTGAGTTGCGTCGATTTTGAGTACCGCCAGATCTGTTTCTGGATCTGTGCCCACAACTGCAGCTGGTACTTCCCGGCCATCGTAGAGCAACACCAGAATCTCATCCACATCATCCACCACATGGAAGTTGGTCACTACAAAGCCATCGCCTTGCATAATTACGCCAGAGCCAAGAGAGGACTGCATTCTCTGCTGTTGAAGATTGTAGAGGCGCCGAAAAAACGGGTCGTTGAGCAATGGATGTGTCGTACCTCGGGCCACCTTGCGGGTATAGATATTCACCACCGAAGGTGCTGCCCGACTGACAGCAGCGGCATAAGACACCGGGCCAGACCAGTTGCCAGACAAAGCATCCTGGCGGGCTTCCTCCACAGTCATTTCACCGCCGGGCTGATTGCGAAACTCAGGAAACACAAGCATCAGCATAAAGGCGGCAAACAGTCCCACCAGTACCGGCTTGCCGATAAAGTTAAATATCCAGTCTGTCGTTTGTTTACGCAGCACAGTGAAATCCCCGTTTAGAACAATGATTATGACACAGGGGTCCCCGCGCCCTCAATTGCGTCAGTTAGGGGCGCAGCAGGTTAGATAATTTTGGATTGGGCTTCTTGGCATTGCGATAGAGCAGGATAATATGGCCAATGGATTGTATCAGCAGGGCATCGAACTGCTGGCATATCTGCTCGGTCAGCGCCTTTTTAGCGTCGCGATCGCCCACCGACAGCTTGACCTTGATTAGCTCGTGATCGGCCAGTGCGCGCTCAATCTCGGCGCCCACATTCTCAGATAGTCCCTTTCCGGCAATGGTGACTACGGGCTTGAGATTATGACCCAGGCGTCGTAAATGTTTCTTATCTGCGTTGATACTTGTCATAATGGTCGGCCGTAGTAAGTAGGCTGCGCATTCTAGCGAAAACAACCCCATGGCGAAATCTAAAAATCGTAGTTGGATAAAACAGCATGTTAATGACCCCTATGTGCTGCAGTCACAGAGGGACGGCTACAGATCTCGGGCCAGCTACAAGCTGTTGGAGATTGTCGAGAAAAACCGTCTGATTCGCCCCGGCATGACGGTGGTAGATCTCGGGTCTACGCCCGGAGGCTGGTCCCAGGTGGCGGCCAGGCTGGTGGGTCATGAGGGCAGGGTGCATGCACTGGATATACTGCCCATGGATCCCATAGCCGGAGTGGATTTTATTCAGGGCGATTTTACTGAGCAGGAGGTTTTTGACGAGCTGTTATCTGCTATCGGAAATCGTCCCGTAGACCTTGTAATTTCGGATATGGCCCCCAATTTAACAGGAGCCAAGGCCGTTGATCAGCCAGCGATGATGTATTTAGCTGAATTGGCAATTGACTTGACGAGTCAGATAATGAAACCCGAAGGCGTTTTTATTGCCAAATTATTCCAGGGCGAGGGGTTTGATCAGTTTGTGCGCCATGTTAGAACTGTGTTTAATACAGTGAGTTTAAAGAAGCCAGATGCCTCCCGAGCCAAGTCTCGAGAAGTTTATCTGGTTGCCAAGGGCCTGAAGGCCAACTAGAGAGGAAAATGTTTTGAACGATTTGGCGAAAAATTTGATTGTGTGGGTGATATTAGCCGCGATATTAATGTCGGTTTTTAATAGCTTCACTCCACAACCGGTCGATAATAGTCTGGATTACTCTGATTTTGTGCTGGAAGTGCAAAATGAGCGGGTCTCCAGCATTTCGATTGACGGGCTGATTATCGAAGGCGAGCGCCGCGATGGCAGCAAGTTTAGGACTGTGCGTCCCAATGTTCAGGACCCAGGTTTGATGGATGACCTGCTCAATCACAATGTCAAAGTGGTAGGTAAAGAGCCAGAAACCCCCAGCTTAATCTCTCAGCTTCTGGTGGCAGCATTTCCAATACTGCTGATACTAGCGATCTTTGTGTTTTTTATGCGCCAGATGCAGGGCGGTGGTGGCGGTAAAGGTGGCCCCATGAGCTTTGGTAAGAGCAAGGCCAAGCTGCTGACCGGCGATCAGATCAATACCACCTTTGCTGATGTGGCCGGTGTCGATGAAGCCAAAGAAGATGTCGGCGAGCTGGTTGAATTTCTCAGTGATCCCAGTAAATTTCAGCGCCTTGGCGGCAGAATCCCCAAGGGCGTGCTGATGGTTGGCCCTCCTGGTACAGGTAAAACCCTGCTCGCTAAGGCTATTGCCGGTGAAGCCAAGGTGCCATTTTTCTCGATCTCAGGCTCTGACTTTGTTGAGATGTTTGTCGGTGTGGGTGCCTCCCGTGTGCGCGATATGTTTGAGCAGGCCAAAAAGCAGGCTCCCTGCATTATCTTTATCGATGAAATCGATGCCGTAGGCCGTCACCGTGGCGGTGGTTATGGTGGTGGTAACGATGAGCGCGAGCAGACGTTAAACCAACTGCTGGTGGAAATGGACGGTTTTGAGGGTAACGAAGGCGTTATCGTGATTGCTGCGACTAACAGACCAGATGTGCTGGACAAGGCGCTGCTGCGCCCGGGTCGATTTGATCGCCAGGTCTATGTAGGTCTTCCGGATATCCGTGGTCGCGAACAGATTCTTAAAGTGCATGCCCGTAAAGTACCATTAGACGAGTCTATTGAGTTGAGTATTCTTGCTCGAGGTACCCCTGGGTTCTCAGGTGCAGATCTCGCCAATCTGGTTAACGAAGCGGCGCTGTTTTCCGCTCGAGCCAACCGTCGTGTTGTGACCATGGAAGAGTTTGAGAAGGCGCGGGATAAAATTATGATGGGCGCCGAGAGACGCTCCATGGTGATGTCGGAGAAAGAAAAGGCCAACACCGCCTACCATGAGGCCGGCCACGCCATTATTGGCCGTCTGGTGCCAGAGCATGATCCTGTTCACAAGGTAACTATTATTCCCCGCGGCCGAGCCCTGGGTGTGACTCAGTATCTGCCTGAGGAAGATCGTTACAGCATGAACAAGCGGCAGCTCAATAGTCAGCTGTGCAGCCTGTTTGGTGGTCGTATTGCTGAAGAGCTAATTGGTGGCATAGATGGTGTGACCACGGGAGCGTCTAATGATATTGAGCGAGCCACGCAGATGGCGCGCAATATGGTCACCAAATGGGGTCTCAACGAAAAAATGGGCCCAGTGCTCTACGGTGAGGATGAGTCCCAGGCGCCTGGAGGTGGAAATACCCACTATTCTGAGGATACCTCGCGCGAGATTGATCAGGAAGTGCGAACCATATTGAACGACGCCTACAGCAAGGCCAAAAAGCTGTTGGAGGATAACCGGGATATACTTGAAGCCATGAAAGACGCACTGATGGAATATGAAACCATTGATGCTGATCAGGTTGATGATCTGATGAATCGCGTCAAGGTTCGGCCTCCCAAGCAGTGGGATGACAATGATTTTGATAACCGATCCGGCGGCAGTGGTCAGGCCAGCAAAAAGGCTGACTCAGAAAAGACTGATGCAAAGGATGGAGACCCTATCGGTGGTCCGGTAGAGGATATCTAATTACAGTCTTAACACCAAACCTCGATGCTCCCAGGGTGTCGGGGTTTTTTTGATTTTACGGCGCAATTTTTATGACAGAACTCAGGTGCGGCAGCAAAACCCTCGACCTATCGCGACCCGCAGTGATGGGCATTGTCAATGCCACTCCAGATTCCTTTTCTGATGGTGGTCAGCTGTATTCTGACGGTCGCCTAGACCAGAGCAAAACCCTGCAGGCCATTGAAAGCATGCTGGATGATGGCGCAGATATTATTGATATAGGTGGAGAGTCTACGCGCCCCGGTGCCAAGGCTGTATCAGTGGATCAGGAGTTGGAGCGGGTAATCCCGGTTGTCGAGGCGGTCACCAGTCGCTTTGATACCATTGTCTCTGTCGATACCAGCACAGCTGAAGTGATTAATCAGGCTGCCGCTGCCGGGGCCAGTTTAATCAATGATGTACGCGCACTGCGGCGCGAGGGTGCACTTCAGGCCACGGCCAATAGCGGCTTGCCGGTCTGTCTGATGCATATGCAAAATCAGCCAGACAGTATGCAGGCAAACCCCCAGTATCAGAATGTAGTGGCAGAAGTTGTTGAGTTTTTGCAGCAACGCAGGCAGGCATGTCTCTCCGCAGGCATCAGTGCTGAGCAGATACTATTGGATCCAGGATTTGGTTTTGGCAAAACCCTTGAGCATAATTTGGCACTGTTTAATGGGCTGGACCAGTTGGCTGCTGAGGGCCATCCAGTATTGGTGGGGGTGTCGAGAAAATCCATGATTGGGCAGATTTTAAATTCACAAGTGGATAATCGGCTGATAGGAAGTGTTACCATGGCGCTTTTAGCCGCACAGCAGGTGACGGCGGCTCGGGGTTCACTGATACTTCGGGTTCACGATGTTAAAGAAACTGTTCAGGCGCTTAGCGTTTGGCGGCAGAGCAGCAATAAGGAAATTAGTGAAAAATGAGTAGAAAATATTTTGGCACCGATGGTATTCGCGGCAGAGTCGGTGAATACCCGATCACTGCAGACTTTATGCTTAAACTGGGTTGGGCGGCTGGTACCGTATTAACCCGCCATACCAAGGGCAAAAAGCGCGTGCTGATTGGCAAGGACACCAGAGTCTCTGGCTATATGTTTGAGTCAGCGCTGGAGGCAGGTCTGGTCGCTGCCGGTGTCGATGTGGATATGCTGGGTCCCATGCCGACCCCGGCTATTGCCTATCTCACTAGAACCTTTCGGGCAGCGGCCGGTATTGTCATCAGTGCCTCCCACAACCCGGTCGAAGACAATGGCATTAAGTTTTTTGCCGCTGATGGCTATAAATTACCTGACGAAGTTGAGCTTGAAATTGAAGCGCTAATGGATGAGCCACTGATCACCAATAGTTCTCATCATCTAGGCAAGGCTCGTCGTCTGAGCGATGCCACCGGTCGCTACATTGAATTCTGTAAAGGCACATTGCCTGCAGGTTTTGACCTGACAGGCCTAAAGGTCGTGGTAGATTGCGCCAATGGTGCCACCTATCATGCCGGCCCCAGAGTATTTAAAGAACTCGGCGCCAAGACCATAGCTATGGGCAATGCGCCCAATGGGTTCAATATCAATGAGAAATGTGGCTCCACCCATATGGATGGGCTACAGCAGGCTGTAGTCGACGAGCAGGCGGATTTTGGTGTCGCCTTCGATGGCGATGGCGATCGTGTATTGTTTGTTGATGGCAATGGCGAGGTCGTCGATGGTGATGAGCTGATTTATATCATAGCTCAGCACCGCCGGGCCAAAGGCAACTGCAGAGGTGTCGCTGGCACACAGATGAGCAATCTGGGTCTGGAGTTGGCCCTTAAGGATCTGGGTATCCCGTTTGAGAGAACCAAGGTGGGTGATCGCTATGTAGTTGAAGCACTTAAAGCCAACAGCTGGGAGCTGGGTGGCGAGGCCTCCGGCCATGTTCTATGCAGCGACCTCAATAGCACCGGTGATGGCATAGTCGCAGCACTGCAGGTGGTATTGGCACTGGTTGAGAGTGGCAGTACATTGGCCGAGCTAAAAACCGGCATGAGTAAATTCCCTCAGACTATGATCAATGTGCGGCTCTCAACAAAAGTCGATATCAGCAACAATCAGGCTATCAATGATGCAGTGGCCGCTGCCGAGACCGAACTGGCAGGCCGAGGTCGGGTATTACTGCGGCCCTCAGGCACAGAACCTTTAATCAGAGTGATGGTAGAGGGTGAGGATCAGGCACTGGTCAATAAGCTGGTCGCCAGTCTGGCAAGCTGTGTTCAAGAGCAGGTAGGCTGAGCTGGTTAACAAATACTGAAAGAGGTATTCCCGGTTGTAACTTAGCCCTTTGTCGGGTAGGATTCACGCCCGTTTGAAAGGCCCCTCCCAGAGGAGTGACTAGGATGGCAAATCCGCTGATTGCGGGTAATTGGAAAATGCACGGAACAGCTGAATCGGCGACCCAGTTAGCCAGTCAGTTGGGCCGGCAGTGGATGGCTAAAGGCTCCGCGGAGATGGTTGTTTTTCCACCAGCTGTGCATATATCTTCAGTGGCATCAGCACTGGTGGGTAGCGGCGTAGCGATCGGCGCACAGAACCTTACGCAACACCATAATGGTGCCTTTACCGGTGAGATTTCCGCCGCCATGCTCAGTGATCTGGGTTGTAAGTATGTGTTAGTTGGCCACTCAGAGCGGCGCACGCTGTTTGGCGAAAGCAACGGCACTGTGGCAGAAAAATTTGTCGCAGCACAGGCTGCAGGGTTAATTCCCATACTCTGTGTGGGCGAAACATTGCAGCAGCGCCAGCAGGGTCAGACTATGGCTGTGGTGTCAGGGCAGATCTCTGCGGTGATTGAACAGGCAGGCCTCGACAGGGTTTGCGACGGGGTTATTGCCTATGAACCAGTTTGGGCCATAGGCACAGGTGAGACAGCTAGCCCGCAGCAGGCTCAGCAGGTGCATAAGGGCATTCGTGCCCAACTTGGTGCCCCAGGCATTAACACCAGCTTGCTTTACGGTGGCAGTGTCAACAGCGACAATGCGAGCCAGTTATTTGGTCAGCCAGACATCGATGGTGGACTGGTTGGCGGAGCCTCATTAGAGGCAGATGGTTTTTTAAATATTGCACAACAATTGATCGAGCAAAAGTAATGGAACAGATTATTTTAATTTTTCACTTTGTCGTAGCCATTGGCCTTATAGGCCTGATTTTGCTACAACAGGGTAAAGGCGCAGAAGCCGGAGCCTCATTTGGCTCAGGTGCATCACAGACTGTGTTTGGCAGCGGTGGTGGCTGGAATTTCTTCAGCAAGATGACAGCAATACTGTCGACTATCTTTTTTGTAACCAGTGTAAGCTTGGCACTGATCGCAAAAAACAAAACAGTCGTTGATGAAGGCTTGCTGCCAGAACTACAGTCGATTCCTATGGAATCCGTTCTGGAAAATGATCTCCCGGTTGTGGACTCGATCGATGATCTCTCTTCAGGGGATCTTCCCGAAATCCCTGCGGAATAATAGGCTCCCAGAGCAAACAGTTACATTTAGTTATGCGGACGTGGCGGAATTGGTAGACGCGCCAGCTTGAGGGGCTGGTAACTTCGGTTGTGGGGGTTCAAGTCCCCCCGTCCGCACCACTAGATGACAAGTCAGTAAAAAGCCCCGGTGAACGGGGCTTTTTTCGTTTTCAGCACCTTAAAGCTGCCTTTTTATTCAAATTAATCCCTGTCGTATTGCTATATTTTTTTGTCGCAAGTTCAAAAGCACCAACACTGAGTTGGGATCAGACTCTCGAAAATTTTATTTACGAATTTTTAGAGCAATGGTTATGAAGACAGTCTCAAAAACGTCTGAGTCCAAAGCCTTTGGCTTTGGCACCCAAATTCGCAAGTCACCCTACTTTGATGCCACGCTGCGCTGGGGCGCCGCCGGGTTTTCTGTATACAACCATATGTATATACCTCGGGATTTTGGTGACCCTGAACAAAATTTTTGGAACCTGATCAACAGCGCCACCCTCAGCGATGTAGCTGTTGAGCGGCAGGTGGAGATTACTGGCCCAGATGCGGCTAAATTTGTGCAGATGTTAACACCGCGCAATCTGTCCAACTGTGCTGTCGGGCAGTGTAAATATGTGCTGATTACCAATGCTCAGGGCGGCATTCTCAACGACCCCATACTGCTGCGTCTTGGTGAAAACCATTTTTGGCTGTCTCTGGCAGATAGTGATATTTTGCTCTGGGCCCAGGGCCTGGCCGTGACTTCCGGCATGGATGTGGAGATCTGTGAGCCCGATGTGTCTCCGCTGCAGCTGCAGGGGCCGAAATCCGGTGACATTATGCGCAGTCTGTTTGGCGATAAAATCACTGAGTTGCGCTATTACTGGTTTGCAGATTTTGAACTCGACGGCATGCCGTTGATTATTTCCCGCACCGGCTGGTCCAGCGAGCTGGGTTATGAGATTTACCTGCGCGACGGCAGCCGTGGCGATGAATTGTGGGAGCGCATTATGCAGGCGGGTCAGGCCTTTGGCTTGCAGCCTGGCCACACCTCTGCCATACGCCGTATCGAAGGAGGCATGCTGTCCTATCATGCGGATATGGACAGCCATACCAACCCCTTTGAGCTGGGTCTCGAACGTCTGGTGGACCTGGACATGGACGCTGATTTTATCGGCAAGGCCGCGTTGAAAAAAATTGCCGAGCAGGGTGTTAGCCGCAAGCAGGTGGGACTAGAGATTGACGGTGAGCCTCTGACTGGTGCCAACAATGAATTTTGGCCAATTATTGCGGGTTCAGAACAGATTGGCTGTGTTACCTCAGCGATCTATTCACCGCGATTGCAAGCAAATATTGCCCTGGCTATTGTGAGTATCGATTTTAGCTCCCTGGATACCCAGGCTGAGATAGTCACCCCAATTGGTCGCCGCTCTGTTAAGGTTGTGCCAAAGCCATTTTACGATCCCAAAAAAGCCATAGCGGCCAAAGCCTAATAAAAATAATAAGTAGGTATTGCCATCAACCACGACAACTATGCAGACGCCTATCTAAGGCAGATACTCACCGAGGTTAAAACCATAGCCCTGGTGGGTGCCAGCCCGCGCCCAGAGCGCGATAGTTACAAGTGCATGCAAGTATTGCTCAATGCGGGCTATCAGATAATTCCGGTCAACCCCAGCGAGGCGGGTAATAATATACTGGGTCAGCGCTGCTACGACTCTCTTGCCTCCATACAGCAGCCTGTAGATATGGTGGAGATTTTCCGCTCATCGCAGGCGGCACTGGGTGTCACTCAGGAGGCGATCTCCATAGGGGCTAATGTTGTCTGGATGCAGCTTGAGGTTTTTAATCAGCAGGCTGCCGAATTGGCTGAGTCCGCTGGCATGAAAGTTGTGATGAATCGCTGTCCAAAGATAGAATTGACCAAACCTTACTGGACTGGAGTAGAGCCCTAGTTCAGGTTTAAAAAGAAGAATAAATTTAAAGCCGCAGGGCAGAGAGGCGAGTATGGCAGATCAGTTACAAAGTGATATTTTGCTCAGTGAAACATCAGACGGCATTCTGCGGCTGACATTAAATGATCAAAAGCGCCGCAATGCTCTGTCTGAAAGCATGCTGGCGCAGCTCTCCGATACCTTTGGTCAAGCGGCTCTCGACCCTTCGGTGCGGGTCATAGTCCTGGCCGCCAATGGTCCGGCATTCTGTGCAGGCCATGATCTCAAAGAGATTACTGCCGCCAGATCTGGTGAAGATAATGGCAAGGCTTATTTTAAAGCACTGTTTGATACCTGTGCCTCATTGATGCAGCTGATTGTGCGCAACCCCAAGCCGGTCATTGCAGAGGTGGCCACTGTGGCTACCGCAGCGGGCTGCCAGTTGGTGGCCAGCTGTGATCTGGCTATGGCCGCAGATTCCGCCATGTTTGCAACGCCCGGAGTTAATATAGGGTTGTTTTGTTCAACGCCCATGGTGGCTCTGTCGCGCAATGTGGCCAGCAAGCATGCAATGGAAATGCTGTTGACTGGAGATATGATCAGTGCGCAAAAAGCTCAGCAAATCGGTCTGATTAATCAGACCCACAGTGCGGCAGAACTAACCGAACAAACCATGGCCATGGCTGCCAAAATTGCCGCCAAATCCACTATGACTGTGGCTGTAGGCAAAAAAGCATTTTATGAGCAGGCTGAAATGCCTCTGGAGGATGCCTATCAGTATGCCTCTCAGGTGATGGTGGACAATATGCTTAGGCATGATGCCGAAGAGGGCATAGGCGCATTTGTCGAAAAGCGCGCGCCACAGTGGCAAGACAGATAACAGAGCCCATGTCTGGCATCTATAATCGTGACCTCGACCAACAGCAGGCTAACTATCAACCTCTGACTCCCCTGACGTTTCTCGAGCGCGCCGCCACTGTATTCCCTGATCATCCCGCAGTGATATATGGTGGGCAACAACTGAACTACAGGGACTTCTACCGTCGCTGCAGGCAGCTTGCCTCTGTGCTGGCTGGGCGCGGTATTGGCCGCGGTGATACGGTGTCGGTAATGCTGGCCAACACACCGGCCATGCTTGAAGCTCATTATGCAGTGCCCATGTGCGGCGCCGTGCTGCACAGCATAAATACCAGGCTGGATGCTGCGGTTATAGCCTTTCAGCTGGATCATGCCGAGTCACGATTGCTGATTACAGATACCGCCTTTGCGGCAACCATGGGCGCCGCTTTGCAGCTGGCAGATATTGAGCCCCTGATTATCGACTATCAGGACCTGGTGTTCCCGCAGCCGGGAGACAGACTGAGCACAGATGACTATGAAATACTGCTGTCATCAGGTGATGCAGATTTCCCCTGGCTAATGCCTGAGACTGAATGGGACGCCATAACTGTCAACTACACCTCCGGCACCACAGGTGATCCAAAGGGGGTGGTTTACCACCATCGGGGCGCTTATCTGCTGGCTCAGGGTAATGCGATCACCGCCTCCATGCCCAAGCATGCGGTCTATCTCTGGACCCTGCCCATGTTTCATTGCAATGGTTGGTGTTTCCCCTGGACAATGTCCGCAGTCAATGGCACCCATATCTGTCTGCGTGAAGTTCGCGCCGACGCTATCTGGGCAGCTCTGGCTGATCACCAGGTCACCCACCTCTGTGGTGCTCCGGTGGTGATGTCGACCATTTTGGCTGCAGATAAAAGGCAAAAACGAGCGCTGAGCAAGGCCGTAGAGTTTTTTACCGCCGCTGCACCGCCCCCAGAATCTGTGCTCTCGGAGATGCGTGAAGCTGGATTTAATGTTACTCATCTCTATGGGCTAACTGAGGTCTATGGTCCAGCCGTGGTCAATGACTGGCACGCTGACTGGGATTTACTGCCCGCGCCTGAGCAGGCAGCCTTAAAAGCTCGCCAGGGAGTGCGCTACCATGCCCTGGAAGAATTAGATGTACTTGATCCAGAGACTATGACTCCAGTCCCCAGAGATGGTGAAACCCTGGGTGAGGTAATGTTTCGTGGCAATGTAGTCATGAAGGGCTACCTCAAAAACAAGCAGGCTACAGAGAGGGCTTTTGCCGGGGGCTGGTTCCACTCTGGCGATCTGGCTGTGGTCTATGCCGATGGTTATATACAGCTAAAAGACCGCTCCAAGGATATTATTATTTCTGGAGGCGAGAATATTTCCTCTATCGAAATCGAAGAAGTACTGCACAAGCATCCTCAGGTCGCCTCAGCCGCTGTGGTGGCCATGCCTCATGTTAAATGGGGAGAAACTCCTTGCGCCTTTATTGAGTTGGTATCAGGTGGCGAGGCCACAGCAGATGATCTGGCACAGTGGTGTAAACAGCATTTGGCCAGTTTTAAGGTGCCCCGCCGATTTGTCTTTGAGAATATAGTTAAAACCTCCACTGGTAAGGTGCAGAAGTTTATACTTCGTCAGCACGCAGAAAAATTAGCTGAGGAGCAGAGTTCTTGAATACAGGCAAAATTATTGGTGGGTTGATCGGTTTTATGGTGGCGGGACCCTTCACCGCCCTGTTGGGTGTATTTGTCGGTCATCAATTTGACAAGGGCTTGGGTGGAGTGCTGAAGCCAATGTCAGCTCAGGAGCAGGAGCTTATGCGCAGCACCTATTTTGAGACCCTGTTTGGCTTGCTGGGTCACTTAGCTAAGTCTGATGGGCGCATATCCAAGGTAGAAATTGCCCAGGCGGAAGCTCTGATGGGCAATATGGGTCTGGATGCCAGCAATCGTCGAGCTGCCATTGAGCTATTTCAGCAGGGTAGTAAAGCTGAGTTTTCCGTTGATCAGACCATGGCCACATTTAATACAGTCTGTGGCCGCCAGACTAATCTCAAGCGCTCGCTACTGAATTATCTGCTGGCGCTGGCCATGGCTGACGGTGAGCTGCACCCAGCAGAGCAGGATGTACTGCAAACTGTGGCCAAACATCTGGGTTTTTCTGCATCCCTGTTTAAAAAGTTTATTGAAATGGTTAAGGCCCAGTCCCAGTTCAGGGACTCAGGCTATAAGCCTCGGGGGCCAAATACTCAGGACCAACTAGAAGCTGCCTATACTGCACTGGGTGTAAAGGCATCCAATACCGACGGGCAAATTAAAAAGGCCTACCGAAAATTAATCAGTGAAAATCACCCGGACAAGCTTATTGGTCAGGGTATGCCTGAGGATATGGTCAAGTTAGCCACCGAGCGTACTCAGAAGATTCAAATCGCCTACGACACGATTGTTGCCCAGCGCAAATAAAAATGCTTTGTTTGCAACAGTGTTGTTGACCTTGCAGAGCCCTCTACCTATAATGCGCGTCCTCTTCAAGAGGGCGGTTTAACGGTTTAAATCGCTGTGTCGGTGCGGGATGGAGCAGTCTGGTAGCTCGTCGGGCTCATAACCCGAAGGTCGTTGGTTCAAATCCAGCTCCCGCTACCAATTTTCACAGCAATAGTTACTGTGAAAATTACTGACATAAAAGGTAATGTACCAGGCGGTTTTTTTGTCTATGCTTGCATTACTCAGTAGAAAAGGGAGCCCCTGTTGATTGCTGTATGATCCAGGTTTCTACTTTGAAAATTAGCGTCGGGTCCGGCGCAAATCGAGGAGCCCCATTTTGGGGCTTTTCTTTAGCAGTTGAAAAAATGGGCCAGTGGCCCATTTTTTGTTTGTAGGAGTTACCCATGGCTGTTGCCGATATAAAGTTAAGACAGCTACTTCAGCCAGTGGTGGAAGCTCTGGGTTGTGAGCTCTGGGGTTTAGAGCTGCAGTCCGGCGGCAAAACCAAGCTGCTGCGCATCTATATTGATCGTGCAGAAGAGGGTGTAGGTATCGAGGACTGCGAGCGTGTAAGTCGACAGTCGAGCGCGGTACTGGATGTAGAAGATGCTATTAATGGTGAGTACATATTAGAAGTGTCCTCGCCTGGTATGGATAGGCCTCTGTACGAGCTCAGTCAATACGAGCAGTTTATAGGCGAAGATATTTCGTTGCGTCTGAGGTTTCCCTACGAGGGAAGGCGTAATTTTAAAGGTCGACTAACAGGAGTCGACGGTGACGAAATTATTGTGGTGGCAACAGATCATGAGTTTCTGTTTCCGGTTGAAGGTATAGAGAAGGCTAACGTGGTTCCTCGTTTCTGAGGCATGTGGAGTTTGAACAATGAGTAAAGAAATTTTAATGGTTGCTGAAGCTGTATCCAACGAAAAAGGTGTGGATCAGGGGATTATTTTTGAAGCAATTGAGCAGGCACTGGCTATGGCCACCAAAAAGCGCTACGAAGAGGGCGCTAATATCCGCGTAGTGATTGATCGCGAAACAGGTGATTATCAGTCATTCCGCTGGTGGGATGTGGTTGCCGACGATGAGATGGCTGAGCTGGGTACCCAGTTCACCACTGAGGAAGCGATTGAGCAGGATCCAACGCTCAAAGTCGGTGATACCTACGAAGAGACTGTTGAAAATATCGCCTTTGGTCGTATCGCTGCACAAACAGCCAAACAGGTAATTGTTCAGCGAGTTAAAGACGCCGAACGGGAGTTGATTATCAATCGCTTCCGCCACCGTGTCGGCGAGCTGCTCAGCGGTACTGTCAAAAAAGTGACCCGCGACCACATAGTTGTAGACTTTGGTGAAAATGCTGAGGGCATGCTGCCTCGCGAAGAGCTGGTGGGTCGTGAAATCTTCCGCATCAATGATCGCACTCGCGTGATCCTCACTGCTATCCGCGAAGAGACTCGCGGTCCCCAGCTGCTGGTTTCCCGCGCGGCACCAGAGATGCTGGTTCAGCTATTCCAGATCGAAGTGCCGGAAATTGCTGAAGGTATTATTGAAATTAAAGGTGCGGCTCGTGATCCAGGTCAGCGCGCTAAAATTGCTGTAAAGAGCAAAGATGCCCGTATCGACCCAGTCGGTGCCTGTGTGGGTATGCGCGGTGCGCGAGTCCAAGCAGTGTCCAACGACCTGGATGATGAGCGCGTTGATATTGTGCTCTGGGACGACAATCCAGCCCAGCTGGTAATTAATGCCATGGCGCCCGCAGAGGTGGAGTCTATTGTTGTTGATGAAGACAGCAATACTATGGATGTTGCCGTTAACGACGAAAATCTGGCCCAGGCCATTGGTAAGGGTGGTCAGAATGTACGCCTCGCCTCTGAGCTCACAGGCTGGAATATCAATGTAATGACCATTGAAGATGCCCAGCAGAAGCATGAAGCCGAGTCATCGAGCTTTGTTGAAAGCCTGATGACCGCGCTGGATGTCGATGAAGACGTAGCCGTTGTACTGGTCGAAGAAGGCTTTACCAGCATTGAAGAAGTTGCCTATGTTCCCCTGGAGGAGATGAGTGCAATTGAAGGCTTTGACGAGGATATTGCAGAAGAGCTGCGCGCCCGAGCCAAAGATGCCCTGCTAACCATGGCGCTGGCCAGTGAAGAGCAGTTGACCAATGTCCAGCCTGCTGAAGATCTTCTGACAATGGAAGGTATGGATGCAGAGCTGGCATACAAGCTGACTGCCAAGAGCATTATTACCATGGAAGATCTGGCTGAGCAGGCGGTAGATGATCTGATGGACATAGATGGTATGGATGAAGAGAAAGCAGCAGCATTGATTATGACTGCTCGTGCACCTTGGTTTGCTGAAGAGCAAGGCGAGTAATTAGTCGAGCGGTAATAGAGGAAAAATAATGGCTGAAGTTACAGTAAGTGAACTGGCAAAAACCGTAGGCGCATCTGTTGATCGTTTGCTAATGCAAATGAAAGAAGCCGGGCTGAGCCATGGCTCAGCAGATGCGACCGTCTCTGATGAAGAAAAGCAAACACTGTTGGCCTATTTAAAGAGCCTGCACGGTGCGAGCTCTGCAGAGCCGAAGAAAATTACATTGCGACGCAAGACTGTCAGCACATTGAAATCCGGTAATCGCAAAACCGTTAATATCGAAGTGCGCAAAAAGCGCACCTACGTCAAGCGCAGCGATGAGGAGTTAGAAACTCAGGCTGCAGCAGAAGCCGAAGAAAAAGCCCGCCTCGAAGAAGAGGCCGCTGCCGCTGCTCTGGCAGCAGCTGAGGCAGAAGCGGAAGCAGTGGTAGAAGAAGTGGCAGCGGTAGAAGAGGCTGCTCCTGAGCCCAAGCCGGCGAAAAGTTCGGGCATTGATGATATTGAAGAGAGACGTCAAAACGCTATCCAGAACCGTCGCAAGGCAGAGATCGAAGCCAAGGCTGCGGCCGAGGAAGCTGCCAAGCTCAAACTTGAAGAAGAGGCGCGCAAGGCTGCAGAGGCTGCTTCTGCTCTGCAGACTGAAGAGGCCAAGAAAGCTGCCAAGCCTACCAAAGCCATGCCTGCCTCAGAGCCTGTGCATGACAAGGGCCGTCGTCATGGCAAACCTGTGGATGACGACGATGATAAGCTGGGCAAGAAAGCAGTTAAAAAGACTCTGGGTAAAGGTGGTAAAAAGAAAGGCCGCCTGCAGCTGGAGGATGGCATGGATGAGCGCAGCAGAAAAGGCCGCCTGCGGTCCAGCTCCGTGGCTCTCAAGGTTGATAACAAGCACACCTTCCAGAAGCCAGTAGAGAAAAAAGTACTGGAAGTCGCAGTGCCTGACGAACTCACCGTAGGTGAATTAGCTCAGAGTATGGCCATTAAATCTGGAGCCGTGATCAAAGAGCTGATGAAACTGGGCGTTATGGCCAATATCAATCAGGTTATTGATCAGGAGACTGCCTTCCTGGTAGTCGAAGAGCTTGGCCACACAGCAGTGGCCGCTCAGGACGAGACTGTAGAAGACGAGCTGGCCAAAGAGTTTGAAGCCATTAAGTCTGAGGGTGATGAAGCTCCCCGTGCGCCAATAGTGACAGTGATGGGCCATGTAGACCATGGTAAGACTTCGCTACTGGATTATATTAGAGAATCCCGAGTTGCCTCAGGCGAAGCTGGTGGTATCACCCAGCATATTGGCGCCTACCATGTAGACACGCCCAAGGGCATGATTACATTCTTGGATACTCCTGGACACGCCGCCTTTACGGCAATGCGTGCCCGTGGTGCCCAGAGCACAGATGTGGTGATTTTGGTGGTTGCTGCGGATGACGGTGTGATGCCTCAGACCGAAGAAGCCATCCAGCACGCCCGTGCAGCTGGTGTGCCCATTGTTATTGCTATTAACAAGATGGACAAAGAGGGCGCGGATCCCGAGCGCGTTACCACCGAGTTAGCCGCCAAAGATGTGATACCTGAAGAGTGGGGTGGTGATACTCAGTTCATCAAAGTATCGGCCCACACAGGCGACGGCATAGACGAACTTCTCGAGGCAGTACTGCTGCAATCCGAGTTGTTGGAATTAACCGCACCGGTTGATGTGCCAGCTCGCGGTGTGATTGTTGAGTCCCGTGTTGATAAAGGCCGTGGTGTAGTAGCCACAGCACTGGTTCAGCTGGGTACATTGCGCAAAGGTGACTTTATGCTGGCCGGTGAAAGCGTAGGTAAGATTCGCGCTATGACCGACGAAGCCAAGAAGCCCGCCATGGAAGCTGGACCCTCTATTCCCGTAGAGATACTGGGCCTGGATGAAGCGCCCAATGCCGGTGATGAGTTCTTTGTGGTTGCCGATGAGCGCAAGGCCAAAGAGATAGCTGAGCTGCGCACTACCAAAGCGCGCCATGAGCGTATGTCCCGACAGCAGGCCGCTAAACTGGAAAATATGTTTACCGATATGGGAGCGGAGCAGGTTAATAAGCTCAACCTGATCGTTAAAACTGACGTTCGTGGGTCTCTGGAAGCGATCAATAGCGCTCTAAATGACTTTGCCACTAGCGAAGTCGCGGTGGACATTGTTGCCTCTGGTGTGGGCGGTATTACCGAATCCGATATCAATCTGGCACTGACCACTGGCGCTATTGTACTGGGCTTTAATGTTCGTGCTGGTGGCTCCGCCAGAGCCCTGGCAGAGAAAGAAGAGATCGAAGTGCGCTACTACAGCGTTATCTACAACCTTCTGGACGAAGTAAAGCAAGCCCTATCCGGCATGCTGGCACCAGAGACCAAAGAAGAGATTGTGGGTATTGCCGAAGTGCGTGATGTATTCCGCTCGCCCAAGTTTGGCGCTATTGCCGGCTGTATGGTGATCGAGGGTACTGTGTATCGCAACAAACCTATCCGCGTTCTCAGAGACGATGTGGTTATCTATCAGGGTGAGCTGGAATCTCTGCGCCGCTTTAAAGATGAAGCAGCGGATGTTCGCAACGGTATGGAATGTGGTATCGGCGTTAAGGATTACAACGATGTTAAAGCCGGTGATCTCATTGAAGTCTATGATGTCACTCAGGTAGAGCGCTCGCTGTAATAGCGGTCAGCAATTAGATGCCAAGAGAATTTACCAGAGCTGAGCGCGTATCAGATGCTGTACAGCAAGAGCTGGCAGTACTGATTCGCGACAATGTTCGCGACCCCAGAGTGGGCATGCTCAGTGTGACCGATGTGGATATCAGTCGCGATCTGGCCTATGCCAAAATCCATATCAGCTTTGTGGGCGAGCGCAGTCAGGACGAAATTGACCAGGGCATTGCCGCACTCAATGGCGCCTCGGGCTATCTGCGCAAACTACTGGCCTCAAGTATCAAGCTGCGCATTACGCCCAAGTTAACCTTTTTGTTTGATGAGTCTGGCCGCCGTGGCCAACATCTCTCTGCGCTGATTGATCTGGCCGTCTCCAAGGAGGCGCCCGCGGCCGCAGAAACGGATAGCAAGGAGAGCTAGACTTGGCTCGCAGACGCAAGCGCGGTCGTCCGGTCAATGGCATCTTCCTGTTAAACAAGCCTCTGGATCGCTCTTCCAACCAGGCCCTGCAGCGGGTTAAAAACCTCTTTGATGCCAATAAAGCTGGCCACACGGGAGCGCTGGATCCTCTGGCTACAGGTCTGCTGCCTATCTGTTTAGGAGAAGCCACCAAATTTAGTCAGTTTTTGCTGGACTCAGACAAGCATTATCGCAGCACCTTTGTGCTGGGAGTAGCTACAGAAACAGGCGACTGTGATGGTGATATTGTTGCCCAGACCGATGCCTCTAGCCTGACGCTAGAGCAGGTTGAGGCCGCCATAGAGGAGTTTCGCGGCGAGATTCAACAGATTCCCTCAATGTATTCAGCTATTAAACACAATGGCCAGCCGCTGTATAAGTTGGCGCGCCAAGGTATAGAAGTGGAGCGTGAAGCACGCACTATCAATGTCTACCAATACAGGGTGCTGGACTTCCGTCCCGGAGCCCGCGCCGAGCTGGATGTAGAGGTGCATGTCAGCAAAGGCACCTATGTGCGCAGTCTAGCTGAAGACCTGGGTGCGGCACTGAGCTGCGGTGCCCATGTTAGCGCCCTGCATCGACATGTAGCTGGACCCTTTACCGAGCAGGAATCCATGACATTGCCAGAGCTGGAAAAGCTACGTGAAAACGCTGAGGCAGCGGACCTGGATTATCTGCTAAAACCCATGGATATAGCTGTCGCCGACCGTATGGCCGTGGAATTAAGCGAAATTGTGGCCGGATATTTCCAGCTAGGCCAGGAAGTAATGTCGACACAGGCCTTTCGTTGTGGCCAAGAAGGCGATATAGTGCGCGTCTTTCGCGAGGGCGGCGCCTTTTTAGGCGTAGGAACAGTGACCGAAGACGGTAAAGTAGCCCCGAAAAGACTAGTGGTTGAGAGCTAACCACCCAAAGTTTCAAATTAGGTTGTCTGTAAATATGCGCGGGCAACCCGAATTTAATTAACCCGCATATTGGAGAAAATATCATGGCACTGAGTGCAGAAGAAAAAGCAGCAATCGTTTCCGAACATGCCACCTGCGAAAACGACACAGGTTCACCGGAAGTCCAGGTTGCACTGCTAACCGTAAATATCAACAAGCTGCAGGGTCACTTTGGTGATCACAAAAAAGACCATCACTCACGTCGTGGTCTGATTCGCATGGTTAACCAGCGTCGCAAGTTGCTCGACTATTTAAAGGGCAAAGATGCAGAGCGTTACACTGCGTTAATCAAGAAGCTTGGTTTACGTAGATAAGTGTTCTCGGTGCGGCTCCCTGTAAAAATGGAGCCGCATTCATTTCTAAGAGCACATAACTCGCCCCAATGCTATGTCCCTATCTATGCTGATCGAGTTACTTATGGCTGTCATCGCTGGCAGCTATAAGTAACCCGAGCAGCGCACAGGGCATGCAAGAAAGGCGCTAATTGGTAAAAATACAAAGGTAAAAATATGACTCCTTTAATTAAGAAGTTTCAATACGGCAACCATACCGTAACTCTGGAAACTGGCCGTATTGCCCGTCAGGCAACTGGTGCAGTTTTATGTTCAATCGACAACACCTCAGTACTCTGTACTGTGGTTGGCGCTCGCGAAGCCAAGCCGGGAATGGATTTCTTCCCTCTGGGTGTTCACTACATTGAAAAAGCCTATGCAGCAGGTAAGATTCCTGGTGGCTTCTTCAAGCGCGAAGGCCGTCCTAACGAGAAAGAGACACTGACCTCGCGTCTTATCGACCGTCCAATCCGTCCTCTTTTCCCCAACGGCTTCAAAAACGAAGTACAGGTAGTCTGTACTGTTATGTCAGCCGAGAAAAATATTGATCCAGATATCGCCGCAATGATTGGCACCTCCGCAGCATTGTCTATCTCAGGTATACCGTTTAACGGACCTGTAGGTGGCGCTCGTGTAGGTTACACCGAAGAGCAAGGTTATCTGTTGAATCCAACCTACGCAGAGTTGGAAGATTCTTCACTGGATATGGTTGTTGCCGGTACTAAAGATGCAGTACTGATGGTTGAATCTGAAGCCAGCGAGCTGTCAGAAGACACCATGCTCGGTGGTGTACTGTTCGCCCACCAGGAAATGCAAGCTGTTATCAGCGTTATCGAAGAGTTGGCAGCAGAGGCGGGCAAGCCACGCTGGGATTGGCAGGCCGAAGAAGAAAATGTCGAGCTGAAAGATGCTCTTAAGGCAGCAGTTGGCGCCGAGCTGGACGCAGCCTATCAAGTCGTTGACAAGCAGGCCCGCGTTGCTTCAGTTAACGGTCTTCGCGATCGCGCTGTTGCAGAACTGGCCAGCGAAGACGGTCATTCAGAAGAAGACCTGAAAGACGCCTTCAAAAAGCTTGAGAAAAACATTGTTCGCGGCCGCATTATCCGCGGTGAGCCCCGCATTGATGGTCGTGACACCAAAAAAGTTCGCGCTATCAATGTAGAAGTAGGCATTCTCGACAAGGTACATGGTTCATCACTATTTACCCGTGGCGAGACCCAGGCCATCGTAGCCGCTACTCTGGGTTCAACCCGTGATGCACAGATGATCGATGCCCTCGAAGGCAAGAAAGACGATCCATTTATGCTGCACTACAACTTCCCTCCCTACTCAGTAGGCGAATGTGGCCGTATTGGCTTCACCAGCCGTCGCGAAGTAGGTCACGGTCGTTTGGCCCGTCGCGGTATCAATGCCGTACTGCCATCCGTAGAAGACTTCCCCTATGCCATGCGCGTCGTATCAGAGATCACCGAATCTAACGGTTCAAGCTCCATGGCCTCAGTCTGTGGCTCAAGCCTGGCGTTGATGGACGCTGGTGTACCTCTGAAAGCACCAGTTGCTGGTATCGCCATGGGTCTGGTTAAAGAAGACGAAGGCTACGCCGTACTGACTGATATCCTCGGTGACGAAGACCACCTTGGCGATATGGACTTTAAAGTCGCAGGTACAGCCGCTGGTATCACCGCGCTGCAGATGGATATTAAAATCGAAGGCATTACCGAAGAGATTATGGAAATCGCCCTGGAGCAGGCTATGGAAGCCCGTATGCACATACTCGGTGAGATGAATAAGGTCATCGCAGCAGGTCGTGACGAAGTGGCTGAATCAGCACCTCGCATGGGTACCATGCAGATCGACCCAGACAAGATCCGCGATGTTATCGGTAAAGGTGGCGCGACTATTCGTGCGCTCTGTGAAGAGCACAACTCAACCATCGACATCACTGACGATGGCGCAGTTAAGATCTACTCAGAAGACAACGACAGCCTGCAGGCTGCTATAGATGCAGTCACTGCAATTGTTGCCGATCCAGAGCCAGGCACCATCTACGATGGCAAAGTAGTTCGCATCGTAGACTTCGGCGCTTTTGTTAACTTTATGCCTGGAACAGACGGCCTGGTACATATCAGCCAGATTGCCCAGGAGCGTGTAGCCAAGGTCACCGACTACCTGAGCGAAGGCCAGGATGTTCGCGTTAAGGTACTGGAAATCGACAACCGCGGCCGCGTTAAGCTGTCCATCAAAGAAGCTCAGCTGGAAGAGGGCACAGCCCCAGAAGCTCCAGCCGCAGCCGCTGAAGAAGAGGCTCCAGAAGCCTAAGCTTCAGCGAAATAAAAAATCCCCGCTTGCCTTGGCAGTCGGGGATTTTTTTTGCCCCAAAAACCAGTAACAGCGCACAGAGCGGCCATAAACATAGCGAGCTATTGGCAGATATCATATTTGCTAACTATTATTTATAGGTCGAATTTCATTGAAGCACTGTTATCCAACGGATGGATAAATTTCAACGAGGCAGGGCCGGTCATCTGGCATTTCGTTGACGTAGATGGCCATAAATTACGGAGTTAGACCAATCTTAAGGAGCGAGATTGTTATGAATAGGCGTATTTTGACCCTATGTAAGTATCTGGTAATCACCTCAATATTTTCCGCAACAACACCCGTGTTCTCATCGGTCAATAACCACCCGGCGCTTAAATTCAAATCGAATAAGCCGTTACCGAACCTCAACCGAGTACCAATGATCGGGCTAGTGATCAAGTATTGCTGTAAGAATCAGTATGTCAATTGATGCCTAATGGCGGTTTGCTTTGTGAGAGATAAGGGAGGTGGTTAATTAATGCACAGAAATCTTTAGGTCAGTTAAATCAAATTTTCTCGATTAGATAGGATAAAGGATTATGAATTTATATATGAAAAAGATATTTGTGATAGTAGTTTCAGTACTTTTCTCCATGCAGGTGATGGCATCAGTAAAAACTGACGTGGGCGGAGTAAAGCAGCCATCTGTCGAATGGGTGCACTATTTGAGTGTTGTTGAAAAAGCTGAAATAGCGGCTCGATTGGCAAAGGAGGAATACTTTCGACGGAAAGATGCTGGGACTTTGCATGACAAACATCAACAACGCGAGATTTTATTTCCTGCTAGCTTTATACCGATAGATTCCACATCAGATACCAATAAAAGTGCAGCAGCAGTTCCTTCTGGAGGGAACATAAGTTGCAGTATCAATGTACAGAATCCGCATGCTGGTTCTGGGCCAGGAGGTTCTACTGTCGTCAAAGCAAAGTCTTCAGGCAGCTGTAATTACATTCATGTTGTTGGCACACCGCCACCCACGATAGGCTGGGACCTAACTCAGGTTCTGCTTAGAGTCATAGGATTGGGGTTTCCTCCAATGATTGATCTTCAAACAGCTGTGCATACGAGAAACTCCTTGAATGCCGTTTGGAGTGCAAGTAGCACACAAGTATTTCATCCTAGCTGCATCAACGGTAGTTACTCGCACTTTGATCTGGTTTACGTGACTCCTCCTCCTGGGTGGGTGTATACAGGCCCTCAGCCTATAACCATTCCAAATTCGGCAACAGCTCTTGTAAGTAATTGCTAGAAGTACAACCTATTTTGGAGAAAGGCACTTGCCTGAGTGACTACTTATAAATATTGTCACCAGGCAGGGCCTTATAGGTTTCGAGAACCTCAGCATGCAATATTTTATTAACAAAGGTTGTTGATCCACCAAAGTAGGAAGATGGCCTGTTGTAGGGGCTGGCCAGGAACCAATCGCAGGTGGTTGGCCATATCGCATTGGGAACTAGGCCAGCTACTCCAATGCCGTGACGATTAACTGCGTGTTCATAGGCTGCCAGCCAGCAGTCTCTAAGCCGGGATAATGTAGAGCTGAAGAGTAAATGATTTTGTTGCCCCCTGTAGGTTTCAAATTTTACTTTTGCTTGGCGGTATATCGGAAGGTTGTACCCTTCCCATATACCACAGAAGACTTTCTGATGAGGACCGCCTATTTCAGCAAGGATCGCAAACAGGCTCTCCATCATATCTACAGTTAATTCACCCTCCAAGGGCCCATAGATGCCCGCCGTACCAGGTTCTTGGGTAATGAATGGAAAGGTTTGAAAAAATTGCATCAGCCGGTGGGGACGACGGTTGTTGGCGATTTCGACTTCATCCCAGCGAACATGCGTTAACTTTTTCGCATCAACCCACCCAGCGCGAAGCGCCGCCCAGGCTTCATCATCCTTTGGGTCTAGGGCGTCAAAAGACCAACCAGGGTGGCAAATACGCACATAGCTTGCAAATCCCGATGGTACGATTGTATGAAGTGTGTGTTTGGGGCCAATGCATCGCTCCATTACCCAGGCTGCACCTGTTGCGTTGGGTTCTATATCGTAAAATTCAAAAAAATTATCCATAGGGAATGACTTCCATGCCACTGATTTATGCTGGTAACTTCATCTACTATAGCACGAGGTTCGGAAGGCTTAGAGAGGGAGTCGAAGGCGAGCTAAACTTAATTAGACGCCAGTGAAAGCAACTCAGAGGCATGAGAAAGCGTCTGATCTGTCACCTGAGCGCCCCCTAACATACGAGCCAATTCATCTACCCGTTGCTGTCGATCAAGCGCAACCATCAACGACTCCGCGCTATTGCTCTCAATGACCTTGCTGGCGCGGTAGTGATGATGGGCATGGGCCGCTACCTGGGGCTGGTGGGTGACGCTGATCACCTGGCCGCGGTCACCCAGCTGTCTGAGTAGTAGGCCGACTATATCCGCGGTACTGCCACCTATGCCTACATCCACCTCGTCGAAGACCAGTGTGGGGATCTTGGAGTGGCTGGCAGCCACCACCTGAATCGCCAGGCTAACGCGCGACAGCTCACCGCCAGAGGCAATTTTTGCCAGGGGCTTGTGAGGTTGCCCCGGGTTGGTGGCAATCACAAACTCCACTTCCTCCAGGCCGCTGGCGCGGAACTCGCCTTCAGACACAGGTCGTAGCTGCACCAATAACTCAGCGCCCTCCATGGACAGCTTCTGTAGCTGCTGATTAATCTCCGCCGCCATGGTCTCTGCTGCTTTGCGGCGAATAGAACTCAACTTTTCGGCTGAGGCACTGTAGGTCGCGGCCAAATTATCCAGCTGCAGTTGCAGCGCCTCTATGCTCTCGCCGCCGTCTTGGAGGCCTTGAAGCTCGGCTTGTAAAACCTCCAGGGTTTCTGCCAGCTGGTCTGTATTAACCCGGTGTTTGCGCGCCAGTTGAAAAATCACTGCCAGCTGTTCCTCGACCTGCTGCAGGCGCTGGGGGTCCGCTTCAAAACGGTCCACATGGCTTTCAATTTCCCGGGTGGCTTCTTCTACCTGAATGAGACTGCTCTGCAGCAGCTCCTCGGCATTGGCCAGGGCCTCAGGTTTGTGGCTGAGTCCGGTGAGAGTGGACAGGGCGCGGTTAAGGCCATCGCGGACATTAAAGCCCTCTGTCTGATCACAGATCGCCAGTACAGCCTGGCTCTCCAGTAAAATCTGTTCGGCATTTGCCAGAGTCTGCTGCTCGGACTCCAGCTTACTCAGTGCCTCGGAGTCGAGATCCAGCTGTTCCAGCTCATTGACTTGAAAGCTCAGCAGGTCTTTGCGCGCAATCAGTTCATCTGAACGTTCAAGCAGGCTGCGCAGTTTTTTGTCCGCGGCATGCCATTGACGGTAATCAGAGGCCACCTGAGTGGCCAAATCTGTCGCCTGGGCATAGTCATCCAGGAGTTTGCGATGGGTCTCTCGCCGCAGCAATGACTGATGCTCATGCTGGCTGTGAATATCGGTCAACATCTCGCCGAGCTGTTGCAACTGCTGCATGGTGCAGCTCTGGCCGTTGATATAGCCTCTGGAGCGGCCCTCTGTGGTGTATATGCGGCGCAATATACATTGGTCATCGGCCTCAAAATCATTGTTCTGCAACCAGTCCACAGCCTCTTCGAGGCCCTTTATATCAAAGGTTGCGGTAATTTCGGCGCGCTCTTTGCCGTGGCGAATGGTGCCAGTGTCTGCACGGTCACCCAGTGCCATGCCCAGGGCGTCCAGTACCAGAGACTTACCGGCGCCAGTTTCCCCTGTTATGGCCGTAGTGCCCGCGGAGAATTCAATCTCCAGCGTCTCTACCAGGGTGTAATTATTGATATTGATGGATAGCAGCAAGGTAATTTATTCAGCTAAAAGTCAATTTAGGTTTATACAGAACAGATTGCTGTTAAGCAATCGCTTGAAACTCAATAGTTTGTCCCCATATCTAGAACCAGAGTAAATATAACGATCCCCAGGATCAATCCAATGAACAAAAAGTGAGGAGTTGGCGTGTCAGACGAAACCAACAATGATGAAAATACCGCAGCAAATGATGAACCACAGACATCCCCAGCCGGAGACAATGGTGAGGCCAAGCTGGATGAGGTAAATGCTGAGATCGAAGCTGAGCTTATGGATGAGATGGATGCCGAGGCAGCGGAGCAAGAGCAGCAGTCTGAAACACAACAGCTAAGGGCCGAGGTGGCAACGGCCAACGATCAGGTGCTGAGAGTGCAGGCAGAGATGCAGAATGTGCGTCGCCGCGCCGAGCGAGATGTTGAAAATGCCCATAAGTACGCCCTGGACAAGTTTGCAGCCGATCTACTGCCCGTGGTCGACAACCTGGAGCGTGCACTGGCTGCGATAGACAGTGCCGATGAGGGGCAGAAGGCCGTCGCCGAAGGCTTGGAGCTAACCTTGAAATCCTTTATGGAAGTTCTGGTGCGCTACAAGATTGAAGCCATTGATCCCGCGGGTCAGCCCTTTGATGCCGAGTTGCACCAGGCCGTGAGCATGGTGCCCAATCCGGATTTGGAGCACAACACAGTGATGGATGTGTTCCAGAAAGGCTACACCCTTAATGGGCGTCTGGTAAGGCCCGCCATGGTAGTGGTCTCTCAGGCATAAAAAACACCAAATACGGGCTGCGACCCTTGAATTTTTGCAAATCGCACCCAAATAGCTATCAAGCAGTTAAACATCTACAGATAAGTAACGGAGAAACAAAAAATGGGAAAGATTATCGGAATTGATTTGGGAACCACCAACTCTTGTGTGTCGGTTCTCGAAGGCGATAAGCCCAAGGTGATTGAGAATGCAGAGGGTGCGAGAACCACTCCCTCAGTAGTCGCTTTTACAGATGAAGGGGAGATTTTAGTTGGCCAGTCAGCCAAGCGTCAGGCAGTGACTAATCCCCACAACACAGTTTATGCGGTGAAGCGTTTGATCGGCCGTCGCTTTGAAGACGACGTAGTGCAGAAAGATATCAAAATGGTGCCCTACAAAATCGTCAAAGCTGATAACGGCGATGCCTGGGTTGAAATCAAAGGGGACAGCAAAGCTGCACCACAGATTTCTGCCGAAGTGCTGAAGAAAATGAAAAAGACCGCCGAGGACTACCTGGGTGAAACCGTTTCAGAGGCCGTTATTACCGTACCTGCCTACTTTAACGACTCCCAGCGTCAGGCGACCAAAGATGCAGGCCGTATTGCAGGGCTGGATGTTAAGCGTATTATCAATGAGCCAACTGCTGCGGCACTGGCCTATGGTATCGACAAAACCTCAGGCGACAGCGTTGTGGCTGTCTATGACCTGGGTGGTGGTACTTTCGATATCTCGATTATTGAGATTGCCGATGTTGATGGTGAGAAGCAGTTTGAAGTATTGGCCACAAACGGCGATACCTTCCTGGGTGGTGAAGACTTCGATATGCGACTGATCGAATATTTGTCAGCCGAGTTTAAAAACGACAGCGGCATTGATATTCACGGTGATCCACTGGCTATGCAGCGCCTTAAAGAAGCCGCGGAAAAAGCCAAGATTGAGCTGTCCTCAAGTGCCCAGACCGAAGTTAATCTGCCTTATATTACTGCAGATGCCACTGGCCCCAAGCACCTGGTTGTAAAACTGACCCGCGCCAAGCTTGAGTCACTGGTAGAAGATCTGGTCGAGCGTTCGCTGGCCCCACTAAAACTGGCTCTTAAAGATGCAGGCAAGTCTACCTCTGAAATCGACGAAATTATTCTGGTAGGTGGTCAGACCCGCATGCCACTGGTGCAGGAAAAAGTGACAGAGTTCTTCGGTAAAGAGCCACGCAAAGACGTCAACCCTGATGAAGCAGTAGCCGTGGGTGCTGGCCTGCAGGGTGCAGTTTTGGCTGGAGATGTGACCGATGTTCTGCTACTGGACGTGACGCCACTGAGCCTGGGTATTGAAACCATGGGCGGTGTAGCTACTCCAGTGATTGAGAAGAACACCACAATCCCTACTAAAAAGTCGCAAATTTTCTCGACCGCCGATGATAACCAGACAGCGGTAACCATTCACGTGGTTCAGGGTGAGCGCAAGCAGGCTACAGGCAATAAATCACTGGGTCGTTTTGACCTGGCAGATATTCCACCAGCCCCTCGCGGTATGCCCCAGATTGAGGTGACCTTTGATATTGATGCCAACGGTATTCTCAATGTAAGCGCTAAGGATAAGGCTACAGGTAAAGAGCAGTCGATTATTATTAAAGCTTCATCTGGTCTGTCTGATGACGAGATCGATGCAATGGTTAAGGATGCTGAAGCCAACGCCGCTGAAGATCAGAAGTTCGAAGAGCTGGTTCAGGCGCGCAATACGGCTGATGGTCTGGCTCATGCCGCCAAGAAAACTATAGAAGAAGCCGGTGACAAAGCTACTGACGAAGAAAAGGTAGCGATTGAAGCCGCTATCAAGCAGGTTGAAGAAGCTGTTCAGGGCGATGACAAGGACGCTATAGATGAAGCTGCCAAGGTGCTCTCGGAAGCCTCATCTGGTCTAGCTCAGAAGATGTATGCCGAGCAGGCCGAAGCTGGTCAGGCTGAGGGTGGCGAATCGGCGCCAGGCGACGACGCTATGGATGCCGAGTTTGAAGAAGTCAAAGAAGACAAAGAGGAAGAAGCCAAAGAAGACAGCAAATAAGTCTTATGCGGTTTTGGGCACTCTATTAGGCGCGGACAGGTTCCGCGCCTAATACTATCAGCGATATTTAGGAAACAAGAAGCAAGCTATGGCCAAGCGCGATTATTACGAAGTACTGGGTGTTGAAAAAGGCGCCACTGATTCTGAGATTAAAAAGGCGTTTCGTCGCATAGCGATGAAATATCACCCGGATCGTAACCCAGACAGCAAAGACGCCGAAGAGAAATTTAAAGAAGCTCAAGAAGCTTACGAAATTCTTGGTGACGAGGAAAAGAAGTCAGCCTATGACCGCTTTGGTCATGCCGGTGTCGATGGCAACGGGGGCGGCGGCTTTGGAGGCGGCGGTGCAGGTTTCAGTGATGTCTTTGGCGACGTGTTCGGAGATATCTTTGGTGGCGGCGGTGGTCGTGGCCGCGGTGGTCCAGCCCGGGGTTCGGATCTGCGTTATGACCTTCAGCTGGATCTGGAAGATGCGGTAAAAGGCAAAACAGTACAGATCGATGTGCCCACCATGGTCCACTGCGATACCTGTGATGGTTCTGGTGCGCGCAAAGGTACATCGCCAGTCACCTGTGATACCTGTGGCGGTGTTGGCCAGGTGCGTATGTCTCAGGGTTTCTTCTCAGTGCAGCAGACCTGTCCGAAATGCCATGGCCGTGGTCAGATCATCACTGATCCCTGTGGTGACTGTCATGGACAGGGCGTCAAAGAAGAGCGCAAGACTCTGTCGGTCAAAATCCCGGCTGGTGTAGACACTGGCGATCGTATCCGCCTGGCAGGCAAAGGTGAGGCCGGTCCCCAGGGTGGACCAGCTGGCGATCTGTATGTACAGATGCACGTGCGTGATCACAGTATCTTTGTCCGCGATGATGCAAATCTGCACTGCGAAGTGCCCATCAGCTTTGCCCAGGCAGCATTGGGTGGAGAGATTGAAGTGCCCACTTTGTCAGGCAAGGTTAAGTTAAAAGTTCCTGCTGAAACCCAGAGTGGCAAGCTATTTCGACTGCGTGGCAAAGGTGTAGCCCCGGTGCGTGGCGGCGCCACTGGCGATCTGTTGTGCCGGGTGGTTCTGGAGACGCCAGTCAATCTCAACAGCGAACAGCGAGCCATACTGGAGCAGTTTGAAAAGAGCCTGGCGGGCAATAGCAAGCACTCTCCCCGTACCAATAACTGGTTTGATGGGGTAAAGAAATTCTTCGATAATTTGACCGGTTAAGGTTACAGTTAAATCATATTTATCAATCATAGACGCAAATAACAGGAGCAAAGACCATGACTAATATTGCCGTAATTGGTGCCGGCGGTCGCATGGGCAAGGCTCTCATTGAAACCATCGCTGCCACTGATGGTGTGCAGCTCACAGGTGCTCTGGAGAATCCGCAAAGTTCATTGATCGGTGTGGATGCTGGTGAGCTTGCAGGCATAGGGCGTAATAATATCTCCCTTGTGGCCTCTCTGGACGAGATTGCCGACGACTTTGACGTGCTTATCGACTTCAGTATTCCCGCCGTAACTGCAGCCAATGCAGCATTCTGTGCTGCTCAGGGCAAAAAAATAGTTATTGGCACCACCGGTCTCGACGAGGCCCAGTTGCAGTCAGTCACCAAGGCCAGCCAAAGCAATGCTGTATGCATGGCCTCCAACTACGCCACCGGGGTAAATCTGTGCTTTAAGCTGGCCGAGCTCGCTGCCTCAGTGCTGGGCGATGAGGTGGATGTCGAAATTAGCGAAGCTCATCACCGCCATAAAATTGATGCGCCCTCAGGCACAGCCCTGTCTCTGGGAGAGTCGGTTGCTGGAGCCCTGGGTCGCGACCTCAAGCAGGTAGCTGTGTATGGCCGCGAAGGGCAGACCGGTGCTCGCAACGCCGAGACCATAGGGTTTGCCACTGTGCGCGCTGGAGATATTGTCGGTGATCACACGGTGCTGTTCGCGGGAGAAGGTGAGCGCATAGAGATTACCCACAAAGCTTCCAGTCGCATGGCATTTGCCCGAGGTGCCGTGCGCGCCGCCAAATGGCTGGCGACTCAGGAGCCCGGTTTGTTTGATATGCAGGATGTTTTGGGGCTCAGGTAAAAGCACCGTAAAAATAACGGCCAAACAGGCGAATTTGTAGATAACAGTGATAGACAAAAACAGCCTCTTTCAATACAATACCGTTCTAACACCGCGACACTAAAAGCGGTCTCGTTCCGAGAGGTTAGGCCACAGAATATTATTTAATTAAACGAGATGAGACGCTGAGTTTCATCTCGTTTTTTTGCAAATGTCTGATGTGCATTTCGGATTTATCTGATTCCAGGTCCATGTGACTAATTAGGAGGTTGTGTGAATTCCCATACTCACCGGGAAGCCGTACTTGCGCTCGCAGACGGGACAATTTTCAGAGGAACTGCCATAGGTGCAGATGGGTCCTCTGTTGGTGAAGTAGTCTTTAACACAGCTCTTACAGGGTATCAGGAGATTCTTACTGATCCCTCTTACGCTCGTCAGATTGTGACTCTCACCTATCCCCATATCGGCAATGTCGGCGTCAATAAAGAAGACGAAGAGTCCGATCAAATTTGGGCTGCAGGTTTGGTTATTCGTGACCTGCCGCTGCTGGCTTCCAATTTCCGCAGCGAACAGAATTTGGATGACTATCTCAAAGAGAAAAATATTCTTGGCATAGCGGATATAGATACCCGCAAGCTGACACGCATACTGCGTGAAACCGGGGCCCAGAGCGGCTGTATTATGGCTGGTGATGTGGATGACCAAGCAGCCCTTGCTGCGGCTCGCGGCTTCGCAGGCCTAAAAGGTATGGATCTGGCTAAAGAGGTTACCACCAGCAGTAGCTATTCCTGGACAGAGCGCAGTTGGGAACTGGGGACTGGTCACAGAGAGTCCAGCGGTGGCAAATTCAAAGTAGTGGCCTACGACTACGGTGTTAAACGCAATATTTTGCGCATGCTGGTAGATCGCGACTGTGAACTGACTGTGGTACCAGCTCAGACGCCCGCCAGTGAGGTGTTAGCCATGAACCCGGACGGAGTTTTCCTATCCAATGGCCCGGGCGATCCAGAGCCCTGCGACTATGCCATTCAGGCTATTAAAGAGATTCTTGAAACAGACATCCCAGTATTCGGTATCTGCCTGGGCCACCAGTTGTTGGCTCTAGCCTCTGGCGCTCAGACTGAGAAGATGAAGTTTGGCCACCATGGTGCTAACCATCCGGTAGAAGATATAGATAACAATATCGTGATGATCACCAGTCAAAACCACGGTTTTGCCGTGGCAGAGAAGAGCCTGCCCAGCTGCCTGCGAGCCACCCATCGTTCATTGTTCGATGGTTCTCTGCAGGGTATACACCGCACCGACAAGGCCGCCTTCAGTTTTCAGGGTCACCCCGAGGCCAGCCCGGGCCCCCATGATGCAGCCTCCTTGTTTGATCACTTTATTGAATTAATGGAACAGCGCGGTTAATCCCCTATGCCAAAAAGAACTGATATAAAAAGCATTCTCATCCTCGGGGCTGGACCTATTATTATCGGCCAGGCCTGTGAGTTCGACTACTCTGGTGCCCAGGCCTGTAAAGCACTGCGTGAAGAGGGCTTTAGAGTTATTCTGGTCAACTCTAATCCGGCCACTATCATGACTGACCCGGCGATGGCTGATGCCACCTATATAGAGCCGGTAGAGTGGCGCACCGTTGCCAAGATTATTGAAGACGAGCGCCCAGATGCGCTACTGCCCACCATGGGCGGTCAGACGGCACTCAACTGTGCCCTGGATCTTGCCAAGCATGGGGTACTGGATAAATTTGGCGTTGAGATGATTGGCGCCAATGCCGATGCTATCGACAAGGCCGAAGATCGCGAGCGCTTCGACAAGGCCATGAAAGCCATTGATCTGGACACCCCCAATTCAGGTATCGCCCACAGCCTGGAAGAGGCCTACCAGGTTGCCGATCGCTTTGGCTTCCCCTGTATTATTCGCCCCTCATTTACCATGGGTGGCTCTGGCGGTGGTATTGCCTACAACCGCGAAGAATTTGAAACCATCTGCCGTCGCGGCCTTGACCTCTCGCCCACCAATGAACTGCTGATCGATGAATCTCTGATTGGCTGGAAAGAGTTTGAAATGGAAGTGGTGCGTGATCGCAAAGACAACTGCATTATTGTCTGTGCCATTGAAAACCTCGACCCCATGGGTATTCACACTGGTGACTCTATTACCGTAGCGCCAGCTCAGACATTGACCGATAAAGAATACCAAATTATGCGCAACGCCTCGATCAAGGTGCTGCGTGAGATAGGTGTAGAAACTGGCGGCTCCAATGTACAGTTTGCGGTTAACCCAGAAAATGGCCGCCTGATTGTAATTGAGATGAATCCCAGAGTGTCTCGCTCATCGGCACTGGCATCCAAAGCCACCGGCTTCCCTATCGCCAAGGTTGCGGCCAAGCTGGCTGTGGGTTACACCTTGGATGAGCTGCAAAATGAAATCACTGGTGGCGCCACACCGGCATCTTTTGAGCCCAGTATTGACTATGTGGTAACCAAAATACCGCGCTTTGCCTTCGAGAAATTTAATCAGGCCGACGCAACATTGACCACCCAGATGAAATCTGTGGGTGAGGTGATGGCCATTGGCCGTACCTTCCAAGAGTCCATGCAAAAAGCACTGCGTGGTCTAGAAGTTGGCGTAGCTGGCTTTGACCCCAAACTGGATCTCAACGACGATGCATCCACGGCTATTCTCAATAACCAGCTTGCAGAAGCTGGCCCAGACCGCATCTGGTATCTGGCCGATGGTTTCCGCAAAGGCATGAGCATTGAGGAAATGTTCGCGATCACCAAGGTTGATCCCTGGTTCCTGGTGCAGATTGAAGACTTAATCAAAGAAGAGCAGCGCTTAGTTGGCACAGAGCTGGCAGATTTACAAAAGCACAGCCTGTTCAGGTTAAAGCGCAAAGGTTTCTCTGACCGCCGTCTCGCCGATATTATTGACTGTGCCGAAGCCGACGTACGCGAGTTGCGCTATCAGTATGAGCTGCATCCGGTTTACAAGCGTGTGGACACCTGTGCCGCTGAGTTCAGTACTGAAACTGCTTATATGTACTCAACCTATGAGGAAGAGTGCGAGGCCAACCCCAGTGATAGAGATAAGATTTTGGTTTTGGGGGGTGGTCCCAACAGGATTGGTCAGGGCATTGAATTTGACTACTGCTGTGTTCATGCAGCCCTGGCTATGCGGGAAGATGGTTACGAAACCATTATGGTCAACTGCAACCCAGAGACTGTATCAACCGATTACGATACCTCAGACCGACTGTTTTTTGAGCCAGTGACCCTGGAAGATGTGCTGGAAATTGTGCGTGTGGAAAAGCCCAAGGGTGTCATAGTGCAGTTCGGTGGCCAGACACCATTGAAGCTAGCCCGTGCTCTTGAAGCTCATGGAGTACCCATTGTGGGCACCACACCAGATGCTATCGATCGCGCCGAAGATCGCGAGCGCTTCCAGCAGATGATCGAGAAGCTGGGGCTATTGCAGCCTTCCAACAGCACGGCACGCAGTGCTGCAGATGCTGTGGAACTGGCTAAACAGATTGGCTATCCGTTGGTGGTGCGACCCTCCTATGTGCTGGGTGGTCGAGCCATGGAAATCGTCTACAAAGAAGACGAGCTGCGCCACTATATGAAAACCGCGGTAGAGGTCTCGGAAGACTCTCCTGTGCTGCTCGACTTCTTCCTGCCCAATGCTATCGAAATGGATGTGGATGCCGTCAGCGATGGTGAGCAGGTAGTGATCGGCGCGATTATGCAGCATATTGAGCAGGCGGGCATCCACTCCGGTGACTCTGCCTGTTCTCTGCCTCCCTACAGCCTCAGCGAAGAGATTCAGGATGAGATGCGCGATGTCTGCAAAAAGATGGCGCGTGAGCTCGGAGTTCGCGGCCTAATGAATGTTCAGCTGGCGCTGCAAGATGGCAAGATCTATGTGATTGAAGTAAATCCCCGCGCTTCGCGCACTGTGCCCTTTGTGTCCAAATGTATAGGCACATCTTTGGCCAAGGTGGCAGCACGCTGTATGGTGGGTCAAAGTCTTGAGTCCCAGGGCTTTACCAAGGAAATAATTCCACCGTACTTCAGTGTTAAAGAAGCGGTGTTCCCGTTTAATAAATTCCCCGGCATTGACCCGATCCTCGGGCCAGAGATGAAGTCTACCGGCGAAGTGATGGGTGTGGGTGAGACCTTTGCTGAGGCCTATGGCAAAGCAGAGCTTGGAGCCAGCGACGAGATACCCGCTCAGGGCAATGCCTTTATCAGTGTGCGAGAGCGCGACAAGCATCAGTTGCCCGAGCTGGCTGCAAAGCTCAAAAGCCTGGGCTTTAACCTGATTGCCACCCAGGGCACTGCCAGTATTATTGAAGCATCTGGTATCGAAGTGGAGCTGGTTAAAAAGGTAAAAGAAGGCCGGCCCCATATTGTCGATATGATTAAGAGTGATAAGATTAACCTTATTATCAACACCACCGAGGGGCGTCAGGCGATTACTGATTCCTCAACCATCAGATCCAGTGCCGAACAGCACAGGGTTTATTACACTACCACTATGGCAGGCGGTAGCGCAGTCTGTGAGGCACTGCAATTTGGCGGCGACATCAAGGTGCGCAACCTGCAGGCGCTGCACAAAGGTATTGGCTAATGCAAAAAAATCCTATGACAGTCGAGGGTGAGGCGGCCCTGAGAGCCGAGTTAGAGCGGCTAAAGAAGCAGGATCGCCCCCAGGTAATTGAAGCTATCGCCGAGGCGCGAGAACACGGCGATCTCAAAGAGAATGCTGAGTATCACGCAGCGCGAGAGCAACAGGGCTTTATCGAAGGTCGTATTCAGGATATCGAGAGCAAGCTGTCTACTGCTCAGGTGATTGATATATCTGCCATGCCTCAGGGCGATCGGGTAATTTTTGGCTCCAAGGTAACCATTCTTAATCTGGACACCGATGAGCAGGTTACCTATCGCATTGTGGGTGATGATGAAGCCAATGTTAAAGAGGGTAAAATCTCCTACCAGTCACCTATTGCTCGAGGCCTTATAAGCAAGGAAGTGGGCGATGTAGTAGTGGTCAAGACCCCAGGTGGCGATGTCGAATATGAAATCGACGATGTGGTCTACACGGTCTAATCGTTAGCTTTTTATAGAAAGCTTTTTAATAGACAGCTGTTTGATAAACAAGCCAGCTAGTTGCTGGCTTGCATCAGAAATACCATTAGGGCCTTTTGCGCATGCAAGCGGTTTTCAGCTTCATCCCAAACCACAGAAATCTCAGCATCTTCCAATAACTCAGTAGACACCTCTTCCTCGCGATGAGCAGGCAGGCAGTGCATAAACAAAGCTCTGTCTGCAGCATGTGACATCAGCTGATGATTGACCTGAAAACCAGCAAACTTCTGCAGTCTCTCTTCCTGTTCCTGTTCCTGCCCCATAGAAGCAAATACATCGGTAGTCACCAGATGTGCGCCTGTAGCTGCCTTAATCGGGTCATGACTCAGAGCCACTAGATCACCGGCTTCTGTTATCAGGTCGGAGCAGGGTTCATAGCCCACAGGGCAGGCAATCTGCAGTTTAAAGTCAAACTGCATAGCCGCATTGATCCACGAGTTGCACATATTATTGCCATCGCCAATCCAGGCCACGGTTTTGCCTTTTATTGCGCCGCGGTGCTCAGTAAAGGTCTGTATATCGGCTAGTAGCTGGCAAGGGTGGTATTTGTCGGTAAGTGCATTGATGACCGGCACATCGGAATAGGCCGCAAAACGCTCAGCAATATCATGGCCATGGGTACGAATCATCACCATATCCACCATGCGAGATATCACACGGGCAGAGTCCTCAATAGGCTCGCCGCGACCCAGTTGAGTATCGTTTGGTGATAAAAACAGTGCGTCACCACCCAGCTGTGCCATGCCGGCCTCGAATGAAACACGGGTTCTGGTAGAGGATTTTTCAAAAATCATGCCCAGCACTTTGCCGGCAAAAATAGGCTCCTGACGATCCTCGCGTTTGGCCGCTTTCATTTCAATGGCAAGATTGATGACCTGCTCGAGTTCGGCGGGACTCAGATCGCGCAGAGAGAGAAAATGTCTAATAGCCATAATGCTTTAGTCCTTATCAAAATCTTTAATCAGCGGCACCAGTATATCGACTAGCTGGTCTGCTTCGTCGTCACTCATAATAAAGGGTGGCAGTAGTCTGACCACCGAATCTGCGGTTACATTGATAATCAGGCCTTTATCCATAGCGGCCATAAATAACGATTTGCAAGGCTTATCCAGCTCGATGCCAATCATGCAGCCGCGGCCACGCACTTCCAGCACATGGGAGGTATCTGCCAGCTGTGCTTGTAGACTACTAATTATTCTATCGCCCAGTGCCGCCGCTCGCTTGTCCAGACCGCCATCGACAATTTCATTCACCGCAGCCAGCGCCGCTGCACAGGACAGCGGGTTCCCACCAAAGGTTGAGCCATGATTGCCCGGTTGCATAAGACCCGCGGCCTTACCAGAGGCCAGAATAGCGCCAATCGGCACACCATTGCCGAGGCCTTTTGATGTGGTCACCACATCGGGAACAATACCGCTGTGCTGATAGCAAAAATATTCGCCTGTGCGACCATTGCCGGTCTGCACCTCGTCGAGCATCAGCAGCCAGCCACGCTGATCGCAGAGCTCTCTGAGTTGCTGCAGATAATTATCGTCGGCAACCCTAATGCCACCTTCACCCTGAATAGGCTCAACAAATACAGCACAGATATCAGGGTTATTATCGCCTATGGTTTTTAGCGCCTCGATATCATTAAACGGGCCACGAGCAAAGCCGCGCACCAGTGGCTCAAAGCCCGCCTGTACCTTGCGACTGCCAGAGGCTGTCAAGGTAGCCAGGGTGCGGCCATGAAAAGCATTGTCCATGACCAAAATGGTGGGCAGCTTGATGCCCAGTTTATTGCCGTAGAGCCGTGCCATTTTGATAGCGGCTTCATTGGCCTCGGCACCGGAGTTACCAAAAAACACATTGGTCATACCGCTGACGGCGCACAGCTTATCGGCCAGCGCCTGTTGATTCGGAATGGCAAAAAAATTGGAGCAGTGAGTGAGAGCGGCAGCCTGCTCGGTAACGGCTGCGGCTATTGCTGGATGTGAATGCCCCAGGCCGCAGACAGCAATGCCCGATAGGCCATCTAGATATTTATTTCCCTCGTCGTCCCATAGCCAGGCGCCTGCTCCCCTAACCAGGGTGGCTGCTCTTGGGCCATAAGTATTCATTAGGGCATCTGTGGTCATAACTCTCCTGCCTATTGGCTCTAGCCAATATTTATTACAACAAAAAAAGGCAGCCGTGCTGCCCTTTATGATTATTTTTTAGTATTTGCTGATGATATAGCGGTTTTTTTATGCTGGCAACTGAGGATTTGGCTGTTACTGCTTGCGCAATCGCTGGTGATTGACCCAGGCCCAGAGGCCAGTGAAAGCTAAAAGACAGATCAGCAACCCAACGATATCCACAAACAGCACGCCCGCATCGCCAAAAAAGCGGCCACTGTGCAGGTCGACAATCAGAGTTTCCAGCGAAATTCCGCCGCTATTGTCACCATTGCTAAAGGCTGCAGGCAGGTTGTCCGGCTGTAGAATAACGGCCTGTTTTAATACCGAGAGATCATCGACAACACTGAGATTTAATAGGTCGGGATCAAATTCCCAGGCCATAGCATCACCTAGGAGCATAATTTTCTGCCCGATGGTAGCCAGGCCCGTGCTGTTGGCTGGCAGGCCCTGCACCTGATTAAAGGTTTCCACTAATAACCCTTCGGTTGTCAGTATGGATATCGAGCCGCTGCACAGAGCAATTATTAGCTGATTAGTGGTGGTTACCGAAATTAGTGGTGGAGGGCAGTAGCCTAGGGCCTGGTCGTTGAAATACAGCTGCTCTAAGCCTGTACCATAAACCCAGTTTTCCGCCACGGCATAGCCTTCAGATTTTTGGGGCGCCACACCGTACCAAGACAGCAGCCAGTCGTTGGTTAACTTAATTTTGCTCAAACTAAGTCCAGGGGAGTGGTTGAGAGCAAAGCCGGTAATCGCCAAGAAAATCATCACCACAAACACCGACAAGCCAATCCGCCGATGCCAACGCAGGTTCAGAATAATCGACTTCTTAATGTTCACGGCGAGCCTTATCAATCAGGTTAATGCTAGTCTGCTTTATCGATTTGGCTATGATAATACAAAGCGAGGGCGGCTACCTTATTTACCGCCCAAACTGAGAGGGTGGCACCGGTAATACCATCGATATTTTGATTGAGCCTGTGATTGTCGGTGAGTGAGGCACCGAGATACTGTGCAGTGTATGCAGGGTAGCGCACCTCACCACCGCGGCTTTCGCGGTAAGCGAGAATTTTTACCTGTTCGATTTTATCCTGATGGATAACCACGCCAATAGTGATAGGCATTTCCTTGCCAATTTCTTCGAGTATCCAGGCAGTTTTGCCGCCCGCTATATGATAGCGAACTCGCAAGCCAGCTATTGGTCGATCGAGGATATTCTGTGCCTGTTGGCGAATATTGCCATTCAACCAGAGTACTCCAGGCTTGGCGGTTTCAGGCGCAAAGGTCTCGGCGATAAAATCTGGGCCAGACTGAAAAACCCCTTTGCCCATCACCCAGGGTGAGGACAAAGAGGTTAGTAGTACAGTGCCCATAAATATCAGGGCTTTTATATTAAGTCTGTGCATCTAGAAAGAATAGCCGACACCCATGTTGATACCGTCGTAACCTGCTCCACCTGGAGCATCCTGATTTTGGTAGTCAAATTTGAATACCACATTGGGGTGCAGCCAGTAGTTTACGCCCAGATCAAACTGAGTGATTTTTGAATCTGTAGCACTAGCGGCGCTGTTATCCCACTCACTATAACGGGCAAATAGACCCAGTTTTTCATTCAGTTTGTAAGAGGGCTCTAAATAAAACCCAGTCTGCTCGCTGGCACCATCCTTAGTGGCGTTGATCACATCATCAAAATCCCACTGTGCATAGAGTGCACGCAGTTGGAAGTCATCTGCCTGCCAGGCAACATGGGTTTCAAACAGAGTACCGTCAATGGCAGCGCCTTCACCCTGACGGACATCAGCCTGATACTGCAAAGAAGCAGCAACTTCCAAACCTGGAATAGCGGTATATTTTAAACGTCCGGTAAAGGCCATATTATCTGCCTTGGCCTTGCCGACCTTTTGGCGGCCATCGCGAGGCTTGTGCTTGCCCTCGGCAATATACAGGCCGGAGTGAGCTGCAACGTCATAGCTAAAACCAGGGCTGATTTCTCCATTTAATGCAGCGCCAGCTTCCCACCAGGTAACAGGAATAATATTTTTCTCTACATTATTACGCTCGGTACCGTAAAAAGTATTAGGCTCGTGAGTTTCATTTAAAAGACCAATTGGGATTAGAAACAGACCCGCCTTTGCGGAGAGGCTATCTGTCGCGTCCCATTCAATATAGGCTTGCTCTAGCTCCATCTCACCCACTTTGCCTTCTCCGGCAATGCTATGTTCCAGCTCGAGTTCAGAGAAGAAGCGAATTTTGTCGGTAAACTGGTGCCCGGTAAACATCACATAGCGGTGAAAATCTACGGCATCTTTGGTGGCTGATGAATTATCTTTTTCGAGGTTGTTGTAGTGCACCTCGCCATAGCCACCAAAAGTGGTTTTGCTGGCGGTAACTGGCGTATAAGCGATTTGCTCTACTGCAGTGATAGTAGCCTCTGTTTTGATATCGGTTTCCTGCAGCTGGCCTTTAAGCTCGGCAATTTCGGCCTGCTGATCCTGAATAATCTGCCACATCTGCTCAAGTGTTGGTGTTTTTGCCTGTGCTGTTGCAGAAATGCTCAAGCCCACTGCCAGGGCAAGAATCTTTTTGTTCATTAGTGAACTCCTAAACTAAATCTAATCGGATGGGTTATTGATGGGGTGAACTATAGACGGATTTAAACGCAAATGCAAATCGTTCTCATTTGCATTACCAAAAAAAGTATACTTTTCTTATAGGGGCGGGGGTGGATTTGCGCCTAACTGGGAAATAATAATCTGTAGCCCTGTATCAGGGCCGGCGAAATTGGTAAAATCCTGCCCATATTCATCAGCTACTATTTAGAGGTTTGTCTCAATGGACATTATGGAAACGATCCGCGATCAGGTGGAAAACAACTCAGTACTACTTTATATGAAAGGGTCTCCCAATCAGCCTCAATGTGGTTTTTCTGCGCGCACAGTTCAGGCACTTATGGCCTGTGGGCAGCGCTTTGCCTACGTGGATATTCTATCCAACCCCGAAATCCGCAGTAATCTGCCAGCGTTTGGCAACTGGCCTACTTTCCCCCAGCTCTGGGTAGCTGGTGAGCTAATCGGCGGCTGCGACATAGTGACTGATATGCAGGAGAAAGGTGAGCTCAAGCCATTGATTGATGAAGCCATTGGCGAAGAGCCATCAGCTGAGGCCTAAGGCCTGCTTGCAGCATTAACCATGCCCCGAGCTTTTTAGCTCAAAGTACATAAAGAGCTTGGATGCCTATCCAGGCTCTTTTTTTATCCAGCATCCTTTTGTCAACCATTTGGTACCTGCTTCTGTCCTATCAAAACAATAGCCAATTTCAATTGGCTGATAGTCAGTAGCAGTGCCATTATTCGCGCGCAATCTAATCTTTAAAAATCACATTTATTTTTTATTAAAGGAGCACTTTATGGGTGTTTTAGTTGGACGGTCAGCACCTGACTTTACCGCAGCGGCAGTGACTGGAAGCGGAGAAATCGTAGATAATTTTAACCTCGGCGAAGCTATCAAGGGCAAAAAGGCAGTAGTTTTCTTTTACCCTCTAGACTTCACCTTTGTCTGTCCTTCCGAGTTGATCGCATTTGATCATCGCTATGAAGAATTCCAACAGCGTGGTGTAGAGGTAATCGGTGTATCTATCGATTCACAGTTCTCTCACAATGCATGGCGTAACACAGCTATTAATGACGGTGGTATTGGCCCGGTTCGCTACACATTGGTTGCCGACGTAAAGCATGAGATCTGTCAGGCCTATGACGTAGAGCATCCCGCCGATGGTGTTGCTTTCCGCGGCTCATTTTTAATTGATGAGCAGGGTATGGTTCGTCACCAGGTCGTTAATGATCTGCCTCTGGGTCGCAATGTTGATGAAATGCTACGCATGGTTGATGCCCTGAGCTTCCACGAAGAGCACGGCGAAGTTTGTCCTGCAGGCTGGAACCGCGGAGATAAAGGTATGAAAGACACCACAGCTGGTGTTGCTGAGTACCTCTCGGAAAATGCCGACGCACTCTAAGTCAGAGCCAAGGCTACAGAGTAAAAACCTCGCACCTGAACGCGCGAGGTTTTTTTTCGCCCCACTTAATAGTTTATAGGGGTACTGCGTCACATATTGTCAGAGCAGGGTTGGCTACTATAGCGGCTGGATTTTCTCAGTACTCAAGGACTCAGCATGAAACTCGCATCCCAATTACTCTGCGCTACTTTAGCGCTTGCACCTCTCACCGCATCGGCCGACCTTATGGGTCTCTATCTGGGTGCTGGCTCCTGGCAGGGAACGCCTACAGGTAGCATTGGCCGCACTGATATAGACTTGGATTCAACACTTAATCTTGACCAGGAGAGCAACGGGTTTGCCTACATTGCCATTGAGCATCCCATACCTGTACTGCCCAGCCTGCGGGTTCAGCACAGTGAAATGAATTGGACTGGCAGCGCCCTTGTGACCGCCGGCACCGATTTAAATGGCACTCCATTTACTACTACTCAGCAGGCCGATATTGCTCTGGACCTAACTCATACAGATGCTACTTTTTATTATGAGCTATTGGACAATGTTGTCGATTTAGATCTGGGGCTGACAGCCAGACTGTTTGATGGCAAGGCCAGTCTGGCTGGTACAACTCAGCAGGAGAGTATTGATTTAGAGGCTGCGGTGCCGCTGCTGTATGGCAAGCTAGGGGTATCAGTGCCCACCACAGGGTTGGCTGCAGAGTTATTGGCCAACTGGGTTAATGTGGATGAATTTAGGCTAATCGACTGGTCAGCTCAGCTAAGCTATGAGTTTGATATGCTGCCGGTGATGGATGCCGGTATTATTCTCGGCTACAGATCACAGTCGATTGAGCTAGATGATCTCGATGAGTTACAGTCAGATGCCAAATTTGAGGGTTACTTTTTGGCCCTGCAGCTGCATTTTTAAGGGCCTTAGCTTTCTAACCGGCAACTCTTTCTAAGCTGCAGTGTTGGATTCTAAGCTCTGCGGCTGCGCCAGGGACGGGCTATTTCCTCGTGCTTTACAGCATATTCACCGGTCTGACGATCTCTGAGGTAATGGTCAAGAGCCAGCTCAACCACGGGAAAGGCCAGTTGCGACCAGGGAATATCTGCCTCATCAAACAGGGCTACCTCTGAGGATTCAGAGCTGGGCCCAAACACCGGTTTAGCCAGTTCCGCTCTGAAGAAAACATAGACCTGATTAATCTGCGGAATATCAAAGACTGCGTATAAAGCAGGATTGATTACCTGGGCATTAGCTTCTTCGACACATTCCCGCAGGGCACCATCGAGCGAGGATTCGCCATTTTCTAAAAAACCTGCAGGCAGGGTCCAAAAGCCATGGCGGGGCTCAATAGAGCGTTTGCACAGAAGCACCTGCTCGCCGTATACAGGGAGTACACCGGCGATAACCTTTGGGTTTTGGTAATGGATAATCTCACAGGCTACACAGACATGGCGTTGGCGATTATCACCCTCTGGTATCTTTTGTATAACGGCATTACCGCAAGCGGAACAAAAATTCATGAAAAGCTCAGAAAACTATGTCAGGCGAGTATAATGCACAAATGCTTGAAACCATCAAAAAACAACTAAAAAAATTCCCGCTCAACCCAGTACGGCCTAGCCAACAAGACTCAGGCTCCTTAGCTGCGGTTATGGTTGTACTGCACGGTGACCAGGACGATCCTCAAATAGTATTGACTCAGCGAGCCATGCATTTAAATAACCATGCTGGCGAAGTTGCCTTTCCAGGGGGCATGTGGGATCGTACAGATGGTGATCTGCTTTACACAGCGTTGCGTGAAACGCAGGAAGAAATTGGTCTGGCACCAGCATTGGTAGAGCCAATTGCCATGTTGCCAGAAGCCTCTCCAAAGAGGCGCAAGCTTCGGGTCACACCCTTTGTGGGTCTGGCACAGGGGCCGCTGGAGCTGCGTTCTGAGCCATCAGAGATAGCCGCTATATTTGATGTGCCTGTCAGTCTGTTCACTGATATTAATAACTATCAGTATTTTGAAATGAAACATCAGCTGGGTGCTCTGAGTTTTCCCTGTCTACCGTATAAGGGCTACAAAATTTGGGGCTTTACCCTGAAAGTGCTGGTAGATCTGATTAATAGTACCCTGGATGCCGGCGTTGAATTAGAATACCCGGGCGAAGAGTTAATCGAAGAGCTACGCAAGAGAGGTCAACAATGATTTACCGTATTGGCAACGATATTCCGGAGATCCACGATACAGTATTTGTGGCTGAGAGTGCCGATGTGATGGGCAAAGTGGTGCTTAAGAAAGGCGCCAGCGTTTGGTTTAATGCGGTTATTCGTGGCGATTGTGACCTTATTGAGGTGGGTGAGCGCAGCAATATTCAAGATGGCGCTGTACTGCACTGTGACCCGGGTCAGCCGCTGGTGATTGGTGAGGATGTAACCGTGGGTCACAACGCGATGATTCATGGGTTGGAAGTGGGTGATCGCACTCTGGTGGGTATCAATGCCGTTATTCTAGATGGCGCCAAAGTGGGTCGCGACTGCATTATAGGCGCCAATTCGCTGGTTAAAGCTGGCGCGGTAATTCCCGATGGCTCTCTGGTTATAGGCTCCCCGGGCAAGGTAGTACGTGAGAACGATGAGCAGACTCGCCAGTTTTTGCTGGGTTCTGCCGCCCATTATGTAGAAAAGGGGCAAAAAATGGTTACTGATCTGGTTGAGGTAAAGCGCTGATGTCTGACCAGCCTGTGACTTCGCCATGCACTTCTATTTGCTCGCTAAACGACGAAGATATCTGTATCGGCTGCTATCGCACAAGCAAAGAGATTCGTGAGTGGAGCTTTATGGATAACCACCAGCGCCTGGATGTGCTGGTGCTCTGTGGTGAGCGCAATCAAAAGAACAATCCCTTCTACTAATCAGCTGTTTTTGATCAGCTCTCTTGGTTAGTTATTCCTCAGGCTCCTGCTTTGGCTTGAGGCAAGTAACTATAGCGGTTTTAACCATGGTCTCGTTAATCTGCGCAGTCTCAAATCTGTAGGCATCGATCATAAAGCTCACATTGCCATCGGGAATGCTCTCAAGTTGCTCCAGGGCCAGACCATTGAGAGTTTTTGGCCCATCGGTTGGCAGCGCCCAGCCGGTTGCCTTGTTGATTTCGCGAATCGTAGCCACACCATAAATCTCGTAGCTGCTGTCTCCACGGGGAATGACTTCCTCTATCTCATCGGCCGTATTGGTGGTGAAATCGCCTACGATTTCTTCCAGAATATCTTCCAGGGTCACCAGTCCCTGCACCTCGCCGTACTCATCGACCACCACCGCAAAGCGATTGCGATTCTTTTTAAAGTTAAGCAGTTGCTGGGTTAATGTAGTGCTCTCGGGAATAAAGTACACGTCCTCGGCAAAGCGTTTCAGTGCATTGTGGGTGACCTGATCAGAGCGCAGCAGATGATTGGCCTTGCGTACATGGAATATACCCACAATATTATTTATATCACCCTCATAGAGCGGCTGTCTGGTGTATTCTGAAGACACAATGGTGTTCATTAGCTCTTCGATACTGTCTTCAAGGTCGAGACCCTTGATCTCGTTGCGGGGGATCATAATATCCTCCACAGTCACATTTTCCAGGTCCAGAATACCCTTCAACATGCCCTGATTGCTGTCAGATAGTTTGTGCCCGGAGACATCTACCAGAGACTTCAGCTCCTCGGTGTCCAAACCATCGTCGCGGTCCTTATTGGGGTCAAAGCCCAGTAGAGAGATTACAGCATTGGTGAGTTTATTCACCAGCCACACCAGAGGCGTTAACAGTTGCAGCAGTGGTTTCAAAATATGGCTGGCCCTAAAGGCAAACCACTCGGGGTTTTGGGCCGCGATAGTTTTGGGCGTGACCTCTGAAAAGACCAGCACTGTGATGGTTAGGGAAGCCGTAGCCACCCAGGGTGCGGCGGCTTCCCCCACATAGAGGATTGCCAGCATATTGGCAATGATCGCAGCTAGAATATTGACCGCATTATTGCCAATCAGAATCAGGCCAATCAGTCTATCCGGCTTTGCTAGCAGCTTGGCGGCGCGCCTTGCGCCAGCACTCTTTTTGCGCTGATGGCGCAGGCGATAGCGATTTAGCGACATCATGCCGGTTTCTGAGCCAGAGAAGAAAGCGGAGACTAAAAGAAGAACAACAAGTGTTAACCACAACACCAAGGGGTGCGAACCGTCCAATGAATGGGGACCTCTGAATTTAAGGATTGGTATGTTGGATTAGTTTGCCATTTTTAGCAACTGGCTTTTTCCTTTGGATATGGGCTTAGGAGAGGATAAATTCGACCACAAACTTGCTGCCAATAAAGCCGAGCAAAATGGCGCTAAAGCCAGCCCAGGTCCAGCGAATTGCCTTGTTGCCGCGCCAGCCCCGGTAATGCCGGCCCCAGAGTAATATGGCATAGACCGCCCAGGCCAGCAGACTAAATGCCACCTTGTGCACCAGTTTCTGGGCAAATAGATCCTCATAGGATAAAAAGCCGCTAAGCAGCGACAGGGTTAGCAGTATTTCACCGGCCCATATCAGCTCAAACAGCAGCGCTTCCATTGTCTGCACTGGCGGGAAGGTGCGCATAAGCAGATTCTGATGCTTATGCTTGAGCTGCCAGTCTTGATAGCCCGCAAGCAGCGCCTGCAGTGCAGCTATGGCTAGCAGGCTGTAGGCAAGAATTGAAATCAGCACATGGGCCTGCATATCCACAGACATTATTGATACAGGTTTGGTGCTGGTGCTGAGCAGCGCCACCAATAAACTCAGTGCAGAAATGGGAAATAAAAATAAATTCAGGCTTTGCAGAGGCTTTTTAAGGCCGCTAACCCACACCAGGATATTGATAACCAGGGCCAGCAGGGCAGTGATTTTAAGCAGGCTTAGATCCAGACCGCTATCGACAAACAGCAGATCGGTAATCGCCAGCCCATGGAACACAATAGCGCAGGCGGCAACTGCCTGCAGTGCCGCTGGTTTAGTCTGCCTGTCGAGGCGCAGTTGCCGCTGATGGAGTATCCATCCCGCCAGGTAAATGGCAATAGCAGCGAAGCCCAGTATTGATCCTGTCATTGTATCGATTCTTAAAAAACGTCTCCGAAGTGTGGCATATTCAGCACACAGGGTGAAGAGCAGGGCAAAATTATTGCTATAATGCCGGCCTTAATTCGTTAGTTGGAAGCAAATTGCATGGCCATGTTCGAAAGTTTGAGTGATCGTCTCTCCCAAAGTCTTAAAAAGATATCAGGGAAAGCCAGTCTCAGTGAAAAGAATATTCAGGAAACCCTGCGCGAAGTGCGTATGGCACTCCTCGAAGCAGATGTGGCGCTGCCAGTTGTAAAAGAATTTGTTGAACAGGTAAAACAGCGTGCTGTTGGTACCGAAGTCAGTAGCAGCCTAAATCCGGGCCAGCAATTCCTTAAAATTGTGCAGGCTGAGCTCGAAGCGGTAATGGGCGAGAAAAACGAGTCCCTTAATTTAGCCGCTCAGCCCCCGGCAATTATTCTCATGGCCGGACTGCAGGGCGCAGGTAAAACCACGTCCGTAGCCAAGCTGTCGCGCTATCTTCAGGAGAGAGAAAAGAAAAAAGTGATGGTGGTGTCTGCGGACGTCTATCGTCCCGCCGCTATAGAGCAGCTTAAAACACTGGCCTCCGAGGTAGGTGCAGAGTTTTTCCCCACTGAAGCCAGCCAAAAACCAGTGGATATTGTTAATAGCGCCATTGCCGCGGCCAAGACCAAATTTGCCGATGTGCTGATTGTGGATACGGCTGGCCGCCTGGCGATCGATGAAGAGATGATGGGCGAGATCAAGCAGGTACATGCCGCAGCTAATCCTATCGAAACACTGTTTGTTATAGATGCCATGATAGGTCAGGACGCCGTCAATACGGCCAAAGCTTTTAATGAAGCGCTGCCTCTAACAGGTGTAATCCTCACCAAGGTGGATGGTGATGCCCGAGGCGGAGCCGCGCTGTCTGTGCGCCAGGTCACAGGTAAACCTATCAAGTTCCTCGGTGTGGGCGAGAAAGTGGATGCCCTTGAGCCTTTCCATCCCGAGCGTATTGCCTCGCGCATACTGGGTATGGGCGATGTACTTAGCCTGATCGAAGAAGTAGAGCGCAAGGTCGACAAGGTTAAAGCTGAAAAACTGGCCAAAAAGGTTATTAAAGGCAAGGGCTTTGACCTGGAAGACCTTCGTGAACAGCTTCAGCAGATGAAAAACATGGGTGGTATGGCCGGTTTGATGGATAAGCTGCCCGGAATGGGCAATATGGCGCAAATGGCCCAGCAAAATGATGTGACCAGCCAGTTTAGTCGCATGGAGTGCATTATTGACTCCATGACTCCCAAAGAGCGCGCCAATCCAGATATCCTCAATGGCTCGCGCAAGAGGCGTATAACGCAGGGCTCAGGCACCAGTATTCAGGATCTTAACCGTCTGCTTAAGCAACACAAGCAAATGGGTAAGATGATGAAGAAAATGAAGGGCAAAGGTATGCAAAACATGATGCGGGGCTTGGGGGGCATGGCTCCTCCAGGGGGTGGTTTGCCTCCGGGCGGGTTTCCCAAGTTCTAGCCTCACAACCGCGGGGCCTGTGGGCCTTTTGGGGGTTCCTTTAAAAGCCCCGTAATAACCGTCAAAAGTAGTTTCCTTTCGTCTCCTTTTAACGTAATATACCGCGCCTTTCGTGGGGGTCCTGCGAAGTCTGCCTGTGACCGATAAATCTTAATCGGCCAACAGCGCAGTCAGGGCCTGAAATGACAGCAAAATGTAAAGCATCAAGTCGGCGATTTTGCCGCTTGAACACAGGATTTTAGTAAATGGTAACAATTAGATTGGCTCGTGGCGGCTCTAAAAAACGCCCGTTTTACCACCTCACAGTTTCTGATTCGCGCAAAGCTCGCGATGCTCGCTACATCGAGCGTATCGGTTTCTTTAACCCGATTGCCCGTGGCGCCGAAGAGCGTCTGCGTGTTGACCTTGAGCGTGTTGCCTATTGGCAGGGCCAGGGTGCGCAGATCAGCGAGCGTGTTTCTGCACTGGTTAAAGAGGCTGCCAAAGCAGCAGCTTAATTGATTCTGCAGCCCGGGAGTCTTCCATTGGAAACACTTGTCGTTGGGCGGATTACAGCAGTATTTGGTGTGCGGGGATGGGTCAAAGTCCACTCCTACACCCAGCAGCTGGAAGCAGTGTTTGATTACCAGCCTTGGTGGGTTGATATGCCAGAGGGTCGACAGAAAATACAGGTCGACGACTGGAAGCGCCACGGTGACGGACTGGTGGCGCATTTAAAAGGTGTTGACGATAGAGATATCGCCCGCACCTGGTGTCAGCAAGATATCCATGTGGATAAGGCGCTGTTGCCAGATCTCAGTAATCAAGAGTTTTACTGGCATCAGCTTGAGGGGCTTGCAGTTACAAGCCACTTTGAGGGACAGGAGATTCGCCTGGGTGTGGTGAAATCTCTGCTCGAGACCGGCGCCAACGACGTGCTGGTGGTTGAGGGAGACGCCCAGAGCGTCGACCGCCAAGAACGGTTAATCCCTTATGCAGAGCAGTTTGTCACCAGTATCGACGTTGAGAATGGAACCATTGACGTGATTTGGGACCCGGACTTTTAGGGTTCAGCGAGTATTGGGCACAGAGGTGAGATGAATGAAAATTGCATTGATTACCCTGTTCCCAGAGATGTTTGCAGCAGTGACCGACTTCGGTATCAGCGGTCGTGCAGTCAAACAGGGGTTGCTGGAGATAGCCAGCTATAACCCGCGAGATTTTACCGAAGACCGCCATGAGACGGTCGACGACCGACCCTACGGGGGCGGGCCAGGCATGGTAATGCTGATCGAGCCCCTGCGCAGGGCCATAGCAGCAGCCAGAGAATGGACAGATAACAGTGCGCTGGTGGTGTATTTATCTCCCCAGGGCGCAGTGCTTAACCAGAGTGCAGTCAATGGTTTTGCCGAGCAGCAGTCACTGATACTGGTGGCGGGCCGCTACGAGGGTATCGACGAGAGGTTGATACAGATGGAAGTCGATGAGGAATGGTCCATTGGAGACTATGTACTCAGCGGCGGAGAACTGCCGGCAATGGTGCTTATAGATGCACTGATACGCCAACTCCCCGGTGCGCTGGGGCACAGGGATTCCGCTGATCAGGACTCCTTTGCGGAGGGTCTGCTGGACTGTCCGCACTACACCAGGCCAGAGCAATACCAAGGCCACGAGGTTCCAGAAGTACTGCTCTCTGGCAACCACGAAAAGATTAGGCGTTGGCGTTTGCAGCAGTCGCTGTTGCGAACCCAGCAGAGAAGACCAGATTTATTGGACAGCCTAGAGCTCGATACTGAGCAACAGGCCTTACTCAAGGAAGCGAGTGCTGCGCTGGCAGATGATGACAAAGGATAATGTTCATCCTCTCTGTACAGAGCTCTAAATCAGGTGGCATAGCCACCAACCAATGAAAATTGAGGAGCAAGACAATGACTAGCAAGACAAATATTATCGCTGCCCTGGAAAAAGAGCAGATGAATAAAGAAATCCCTGATTTCAGCCCCGGTGATACCCTGGTTGTTCAGGTAAAGGTAAAGGAAGGCTCTCGTGAGCGTCTGCAGGCCTTCGAAGGTGTGGTACTGGCCAAGAAAAACCGCCAGCTAAACTCCGCATTTACTGTGCGCAAAATCTCTAACGGTATTGGCGTAGAGCGTACTTTCCAGACTTACAGCCCACTGGTTGACAGCATTGAAGTTAAGCGTCGCGGTGCGGTTCGTCGCGCTAAGCTTTACTACCTGCGCGAGCGTTCAGGTCGATCTGCACGTATCAAGGAAAAGTTGGGTTAAGCGTTCAGCTTACCAAACAGCGAAAAAGGCGACCCGCAGGGTCGCCTTTTTTATTGGCTGCAGAAATCTCATTCCTTGACAGCCTTACTCCATGGTCTACGCTTAATATTGCTTAGAGGAGAAATGTGACCTAGGTCACAGATTGGCCCCTGTTTAGATTGTTTTTGGCAATCGATGAATTAAGCCAAGAGAGTGAAACTGAGGCTGGATCGAGGGATTGATTATGAAAGAGTTGTTGTTAGTGGCAGTTTTGGCTCTCCTACCATGGGGGGCTTCCGTGGCGGTGGCAGACACCGTTGATCTGCTCAGTATCTGGGAGGCGGATAAGCCAAACAATCTGGGTGGTGTTGACGAGGATGGTGATGGTGCCATTGATCAGGGTTACGGATCCTGCGTCGTGCCCAACTGCGAGGTAACCACCGGTGACCTGAGCAAGATTACCTCTGCTGAATTCTGGCAGGGCGGCAGTGCCAATGACCATCCTATTCCAGATATGCAAAATATGTTGGCGTTTGAGGGTGTCAGCCTTGGCAGTCTTTCCAAAACTCTTGAAAACTCACCGGCAAGCACTAAAAGCCTGGTCTCCAGTATTGATTTTTCCGGCTACATCACCGTCAAAGCCTCTGGCTCAGTATGGCTTTACTTCGTAGAGGATATGGATAGCAACGGTGTCTCAATTACTATAGGCAAGGCGCTGGATGGCAAGTTGCATGATATTTCTCACTATGCAGAATGGGGTGTTGCTTAGGTTCCGTTGCCGGCTGCTGCCTGGTTTTTTATTACTGGTTTGGCAGGCTTGTTTGGACTTCGTACCTATGGGCGCAGGGAAGTATCCAATTAAAACGATAACTGCTTCTCATTTCTGCTGATAAGAGATTCGCACAATAATTATTTATAGATACACTTTTCGCTGAGCACTCATTACTCGGCAGTTGTTCTAATATATGAAAGATTTATCAAGGATGGTACGTCCCCAGGACGCAAAAATTAACGCACTTTCTCGTCTGATTGACGCAGGGATTATTTGCTGCACCCTGGTGGCACTGGTCTCTATACTGCAACTAGAATGGTTGCCCTCCTACAACTGGCTGCTACTGATTGCCATTCTGCTATTTAGCTTCTTTACCGAGTGCAGTCGCACTTATAAAGCCTGGCGAGATATCAGCATCAGTGCTGAATTGATGGCAGTCATTAGCAACTGGGGGGCTATAGTTGCGATTTTTGTAGCTATCGAATTTACCTTTCATCCGGTAGATCTCTACAACCGCGAGATGGTGCTCTACTGGTTTGTACTTACACCCATAGAGTTGATTTCCTGGCACTCTATTATGCGCATGATGCTGCGCCTGTTCCGCGGCTCGGTAGTCAGCGCCCAAAAAGTTGCTATCTATGGTGCTACAGAGTTGGGGGTGGGTCTTGAAAAGCGCATCCAGTCCATGTCTTGGGCGGGTTATGATTTTGTTGGATACTTTGACGATCGGCGCACCAATGGAAACCGCCGTTTTATTTCAGATCCAAACCTTATAAAAGGCAGCTCTCAGGACCTGATTGAACAGGCGCGCAGAGCTGAAATAGATACCATTTTTATCACCTTGCCCCTGGCCGCAGAAGCAAGAATAAAAAGCCTGCTAAATCAGCTGTCCGACACCACAGTATCGGCTTATATGATGCTGGACCTGTTTAGCTTTGACCTGCTTAATGCCAGCTGGCTGGATATTCAGGGTATGCCTGCGGTTAGTATTTTTGAGTCGCCCCACAAAGGGCTCGACAGTATCAGTAAGCGCATATTTGATGTGCTGTGCAGCATGCTTATCCTGACATTAATCGCTGTGCCCATGCTGCTAATTGCCGCCGGTATTAAGTTGACCTCCAAGGGGCCTGTGATCTTTCGACAGCAGCGTTACGGCATAGGTGGCGAACCCATAAGCGTATGGAAATTCCGTACTATGATTTGTACCGAATCCGCGGCCAAACAGGTTGTTCAGGCCAGCAAAACCGATCGCAGAATTACTCCCTTCGGGCGCTTTTTGCGGAGAACCTCACTGGATGAGCTGCCACAGTTTTTTAATGTGATTGCCGGCACCATGTCTATTGTTGGCCCCAGACCTCATGCGGTGACTCACAATGAGTTTTATCGCACCGCCATTCACGGCTATATGTTAAGGCACAAGGTTAAACCCGGCATCACAGGACTGGCCCAGGTAAAAGGCTACCGAGGTGAGACTGAGGTGCTGGAGAAAATGGAAGGACGCATAAAATATGACCTGGAATATATCCGCAACTGGTCTCTATGGTTAGACATCAAGCTGATAGTAGTAACGATTTTTGTGGGCTTTACCAATAAGAATGCCTACTGAAAATCTACCCAGAGGGCAGTTAGGCGTCACAACCTGCAATTCAGGTCTACAATTAACTGGAATGGATATAACTCACACCACAGGAACGGTAACCATGAAAAGCAAATGGGAAGACAACAGAGTTTTTATTTTGGTAGCACTGGTTGCTGCATTGTTGGCGGGCATAACTAGCGCTAATGATGCAGACACCTACTTATTAAATCCTGGAGATCAGCTAGAAATCTCGGTATGGAATGAAGAGGCACTGCAAAAAACCATTACTGTTCTGCCCGATGGCATGATTTCATTTCCACTGGTGGGCCACCTTAAGGCTGCCGGCAATAGTGCTGCTGCGGTAGAGAATACCATCTCCGAAAAGCTCGACTCATTTATTGCCGAGCCAGAGGTTAATGTCACAGTCAGCAGCACCAGAGGCAATGTGACCTATGTGGTGGGCAAGGTGCTTAAGCCTGGCCCCATCGTTATGGTACAGACCACCAATGTGATGCAGGCTCTGGCAATTGCTGGTGGCATTAATGAATTTGCTGCAGGCGAAGATGCGCTGCTGTGCAGAGCGCGTTACTACCTGATTACTGAGGATGTAGACGCAGCTGTCACGGACTTGCGAGTTATTTTACGCAATAACCCGGCATCTGAGCGGGCACTGGTTATGCTGGCTAATGCCTATGTAACCTCGGGCTCGCAACAGTTGGCGGATGATACCTTTCGTCAGGTATTGGATATCAACCCCGGCAATATCCAGGCTGCAGTACCAGTAATTAAAGGATTGCTGGAAAAGCAGGATTCGGATCGCTCCGAGCAAATTATTGAGAATGCCCTTGCCCATTCACCCAATAACGAGATTCTTCTGTCCATCCTGGCGCAGATAAAACTGGCTAATCAGGATATTGAGGGCGGCCAGAAAGTGATCTCTAAAATTCACGCCTCGGGTGAGAATCCGGCGTTTGGCCACTATCTCTCCGGGCGGGCGCAACAGTCTCAAGCCAGGTATAAGCAGGCGATCGCAAGCTATAAGAAGGCACTGGCAATGAATCCAGATTTAACCCGTGCCCTAGAAAATCTCGCCCATTGCTATGGCCGCCTTAATCAGCAGGAGACATTGCTGGATTTCTTGAAATCGTTCAGCAAAGAGCACTCAGATAATTTGTCTGCATTCTCAATTATGGCGGCAGTTCAGCGGCAACGTGAGGATTATACTGCGGCGATTGCTACATTAGAGCAGGGTTTGCAGAGAAACCAACACTGGGTGGGAGGATACAGTGCACTGGCGGTCAATCAGGTGTCCATGGGAGATCAAGACTCGGCCATCGACACCTACAAGCGGGGTTTGGCCGTAGTTCCCAACAGTAATTTACTTAAAATGCTGTTGGCGTCTCTGTATGAAAATGTGCAGGCTTTTACGGATGCAAAGGCTTTGTATGAGTCTGTACTGTTAACAAATCCTGATCACCATGCGGTGATTAACAATTTGGCCAGCCTGCTGACAGATCAATTTGAGTCCAAGGAGAATATAAGTCGCGCAGTTGCCCTTACTGAGCGCTTTGCCGACTCTGATCAGCCGTTCTTTATAGATACCTATGCCTGGGCACTGGTGAAATCAGGGCTTCCTCAGGTGGCTGAACCACTTTTTGCTAAAGCCACCAAACTGGCGCCTAATATAGCTATATTTCACTACCACCGAGCCATTGGTTTTAAGCGGCTGGGACGCATTGAGGAGGCCAAAGAGGCGCTGAAGTCAGCCCAGGCAACTGTGTCGGCTCAGGATCCCCTGAGGCGGGCCATTGAGACGGAGTTAACCAGCCTCTAACAGGTCTGTGTTGAGGGATGTGTGGACGCTATACAATTATAAGCAACTAAAACATCCTTTCAGCATCTCAAAGCTAATTATTTCGTTATGTTAAGCTGCATCTCAGGATAGCGGCCTATTGTTTGTTGATTTATAAAAGCGCACACTTGCCATGGGTCAGGATTGGATGGCTGATTCAAACCGGAGTGAACCCAAGGGATGAAACTATGCACGTTCTTATTGTTGATGATCACGCTTTCGTCTGTGTTGGTCTTAAAGCCACGTTAAGTGAAGAATTTGACGATATTCAGGTCACTACCACTGATCATGGCGATACTGCGCTGACGATTCTAGCAAAAGAGGAAATTGATCTGGCGATTGTGGATTTGTTTATGCCAGGGGGTGCTGGTGGGTTTAACTTTATTGAGATGCTCTGTGAAAGCTACCCTAAACTTCCGCTGATCGTATTATCGGCCTCTGAGAACCCCGCACATATTCGTAAATGTCTCGATTTCGGTGCCGCTGGGTTTGTCACCAAATCGGCACCCAAAGATGCGCTTTTTGAGGCTATTTCCAGGGCATTGGGTGGAGAGCGCTACGTACCAGAGTCATTGATCGAATCTATGCCGGAAGTGGCGCGGGTTATTGATGAGGTGGATTCCGGGGCAGATATAGACATAGTCTCAGGGCTGGTGACTGACCGACAGATGGATATTCTTCTGCGTATCACCCAGGGCCGCTCAAATAAGCAGATTGCCAGGGAGCTGGATCTTTCCGAAAATACCGTTAAGGTGCATGTCAGTGCCATGCTGAGAGCTCTGGGGCTCAGTAACAGAACCCAGGCTGGCATTCTGGGCCAGAAACTCGGTCTCGCTGAACCATCGGATACTCACAAATATCCATAGGCATCGAGACAGAAACAATACTTAATATACCAAGGGGTTAGGAATGGCTGACAGCCGAGTAAAAGGTAAGGCCGCAGTTTTTCTGGTTGCATTTTTTGTGCAAACATCTGGCGTGGCTAATCATACGCCTGCTGTAGTCACCGAGGATGACCTGCTCACCGATATCCATATGGTATCTAGTGTGACCCATATGAATCAGACGCTGGACAAGACTCCCGCGGCAGTCACTATTATTGATCGCAGGACCATAGAGGCCTCCGCAGCAGTTGATATATTAGACCTGTTTCGTCTGGTACCTGGTTTTCGCGCCTACTATATAAATGCCAACTCTCCTGGAGTCTCATACCATGTATTGGGTAATTCTAACCCTCGCAGAATGGAAGTAAAAATAGATGGCCGCTCTGTCTACGAGTCGCTTATCTCTGGTGTGGAATGGACTACCCTGGGCATTGCGATCGAGGATATTGACTATATTGAGGTGGTGCGAGGGGGCAATGCTCCGGCCGACGGCAGCAATGCTTTTTTGGCCTCCATAAATATAGTCACTCGCTCACCTTTGCAGGAAACCGGCTGGAAACTTCAAAGTCAGATAGGTAATGAGAATATTCGCAACAGTGCTATAAGTTTTTCGGGGCAGTTGGGAGCTGTTCAGCATCGTACAGTGTTGCGTCATCGCAGCAATGATGGCTTTCGAGATTTCGCTGGTGACTATGCTGGTCAGTTCAGAGAGATTGGCCTAGAGGATAGCTCGGATACCACCACTTTTGGTTTTAGAGGGCTTTGGACTCCGAGCGCGAGAGACAGTATAGAATTTCAGTTTGGCGTAAATGAAAGCAACGTGGGTATAGGTAAAACAGACTATATCCTGCGAAAAATCGATTACCAGTATCAGCATTTAAACTGGTCCAGAATAAAAAATGATGGCAGTACCTTTGAATTTGTTTCCTATCACAATAAGTTTGATGTGACCGATGAACAGGATGCCCTGACGTTTTATCAAGCGCTAGACCAGATTCCTGAAAGCCCATTAAAGGCGGCGCTGTCCCAGCTTCCGGACAAGCTGATTATTGAGCCTTCTCACGAGGCTGTTTCTGAGCGCTGGGACTCTGAACTAAGAGCTAACTTTGATTATCGACACAATATCCGTGCAGCCTATGGAGCTGCTATCAGGCGTGACAGAGTCAGTAGTACCTCGTTTTTTGATATGTCAGATTATGCGGCTGAGAATTCCTATCGGGGCTTTGCAAACTTTGAATGGCAGATGAATGACAAGCTGACTACTAACACTGGCGTCATGGTGGAATACAGGGACGATGGTGATCAGGTTAAGTCCTATCGGGTGGCGACTAATTATAAGATGGCCGCCGATCAAACCCTCAGATTGGCCTTTAATCGGGGCTATAGAGCACCGACACTTTTGGAGGCTAGTCAGTCCACCTTTATTCGCTATGATGAAAATCTGATCCTTGATGGGGTGGTGGTATCAGATGCAGACATCAACGCGGAACGACTTATTAGTTCTGAGCTGGGTTACGCGGCTTCATTTTTTGATGATCATTTGCATTTTGATATGCGCCTGTTCTCTGAAAAAATGTCGGATGTGATTGGTGAGCGCCGCGTGGCCTATCCAGATGTTGATGGCCAGCTCAATATCCGCGATAACACAGATTCCATAAAAGCCTGGGGCATGGAGTGGCAGGCTCAGTATCGACCCAGTCCCCAGTTCCTGGTCCATGCCAATTACAGTTTTGTCGACCTGACTCACAGTGCCTTTTATCGGTCAACGCCAGTGGAGGAGATTCGTGACCTGAGCGGGGTGAACCCGAAAATTCTGGGTTCACTGCTGGTCAACTATGTAACCAAAGATAATCTAAGCCTGAGTGCAACATTGAGCCATATGTCAAAGATCCGACATTTTTCAGGCAATAATGACGAGGGCTTCACACGCTTGGATCTCAAGGCGGCTAAAAAGTGGCGGTTGGCCGGTAAAGATTTGGAGGTTGGGCTGACTATTCAAAACTTGGGGAGTGATTATCGTGAATACTATTTCTTTAACCAGTTTTCCACGCGCTATGTGTTGGGTCTGAAAATCGGCTTTCCATAAAGTTGTAGTTGGGTTTTACCTGTTTTGAGATTTTTACAACAACAATGAACATCTTGTATAAATGGTTATTAGCTCAATCCTTGACTAGTTGTCGAGGAGTTTGCTTGTTGCTGTTTGTTGTCTTCGCCAGCCCAGTATTGGCTGCCGGTCTCGAAAAGCCAAAAAATATAGCTTTCGTTGTAAGCAAAACCTCCTCTGCCTATCAGCAGGTGGTCAGTGGTGCGAAATCAAATCTGCACGAGCAGAGTGATCATTATACTTTCGTCTCTATGGGTCAGAGTGCCAGCAGTAAAATTGAGCGGGCTCTGGAGACGGCTGATCTTATAGTTACTGTGGGCGCTGGTGCGACCCAAGCCGTGGTTAGTCAGGCCCCCTCGCAACCTGTTATCGCAGTTTTAATTACAGATAGTGCATTTTTGGCGATAGCGCAGAAATACTATGGATCAAAAGAGCAGGCTCTCGCCTCTGGGTTATCAGTTGTCTGCATAGATCAGCCGGTAGAGCGCAGTATTCAATTGTCCAAGCTACTTATGCCCTCGGCGTCAAATGTAGGCTTGATGCTCGGCCCCGGTTCGCTGTCCAAGCTTGAAGAGTTTGGGCGCTATGTGACTGATGCTGGTATGGAGCCTATTCTGGTTAGCGTCAATGCCAGCGATAATCCAATTAAAACTCTTGAGCCCATCATTAAGCGCAGTGATGTGTTTATTCCAGTGCCAGATAGCCGACTGATTAACATTGCGACAGCCAAGTGGATTCTGCAGCTGAGTTATAGATACAAGGTGCCTGTGGTCGCCTATTCCAAAGCCTATCTCAATGCAGGTGCCCTGGCTGCTGTCTATACTTCGCCTGAGAACGTTGCACAGCAGGTGTCTGAATTGATAGAAATTTATGGCAACTCTGCAATCAGCTCAGGTGCAGCCCATATGCCCGCCTATTTTTCTGTTGAGTTTAACAACAATGTGGCAGAGCATTTGGATATTCGTCTGCAAGACAAACAGTTCTATATAGATCGGTTGGAAGACTGATATGAGATTGCATAACGAACTCAATAGTATCCATGCACGATTGCTGATCACAGGCTTGATTCCCTTAGCTATGCTCAGTCTGGTATTGGGTTGGTATATGATTTCTAGCCAGAGTAAGGAACTGTTGTCCAATATGCATGATACTGGGCGAGTGGCGACCAACCAGATGGCCTCCAGCGCTGAGTTTGCGCTCTACTCCGGTAACCAAGAAATGCTCAGAACATTGGGTGATTCCATTTTGGATATTCCCTCAGTGTCTGGAATGCTTTTTTTCAATTCGGCTGACAGTCAAACGGTCAGAATTGGCAATATTGATATTTCCATCGAGCAAATGCCAAAGGACTTTGATTCGGGGAAGCCTTTTTTTATAGAGGATAACTGGTACTTCTATTCGAAAATTACCCTGCAGCATCGTTCAGTGGAAGATTACGATGAAGTGGGCGAGCCAGTCTCCGAGCAGCTTGGTTGGGTAGTGGTGTCTCTTACCAATGAAATCCTGTTGTACAAACAGCGTCGCGCTATATTCGGCGCGCTCATAGTGATTACCCTTGGACTTCTGGTGGCAGCCTGGATCTCTATGAGAATCGGCCGCAGTATTTCGCGTCCTCTAGAGGGGCTTACTCAGGTTGTAGAGGTTATGGAGGCCGGTGGCCTCGAGTCTTTGGCCAGTGAGGAGGGGCCTCTTGAGCTGCGCAAATTGTCCTATGGCATCAATCAGTTGGCCACCAGTGTAAAGCAGTCAAATGTACGTATGCAGAGTGAAATTGCACGAGCCACAGCACAGTTGCAGATTACCCTTATTGAGCTAGAAGATGCTATGGAAGCTCAGGATCAGTTTCTCGCGCGAATGAGTCATGAGTTGCGAACACCATTAACTGCAGTGATTGGATTTTCAAAATTACTATCGACAGAATTGGATGATCGCAAGCGCGATGAGCATCTCAGAGTTATTGAGCGCTCCTCGACTATGCTGTTGACCATGATTGACGATATTTTGGAATTTTCCAAAGCGCATTTAGGCGGTTTTACTCTTGAAGAGATTAACTTTGATATAAATCAATGGTTGCGCGATACCATGGCAATTCATCAGCAGCGCGCCGACGAAAAGGGGCTCAGTTTTACTCTGGATCTTGATGATAACGTACCTTCACAGCTGTGCGGCGATCCAGTGCGATTGACTCAAATATTAGCTAACCTGATTAACAATGCTATTAAGTTTACCGATACTGGTTTTGTTGCCCTGAAGCTGCGCTGTCAGTCCATTGAGGATGACACTGTTACTCTCGAATGTTCGGTAGCTGATTCAGGCAAAGGTATAGCCGAGGAAGCAATTCCCAGTCTTTTTGATCCATTCTCTCAAGAAGATACCTCGATCAATCGTCGTTTTGGCGGCACTGGTTTGGGTCTGTCTATCTGTCAGCGTTTGGCGCAGGCAATGGGCGGTGATGTGAGCATAGAGAGTACAGTGGGCAAGGGTTCCATTATCAGCTTTAGCTGTCGTCTTGCAACTGCAAAGCCCGAGGAATCTATGGTTGATGCCACAGATGCCATAGCCCCGCCGGAACAGCTGTTAAAAGGGGTAATAGTACTGGTTGCAGAGGACAATCCATTTAATCAAAAGCTAATTGTCAGGCTGTTAGAGGGCTATGGTGCTACCTGTATGGTAGCCAATAATGGCTTGGAAGCGGTTGAGCTAGCCGATGAATTGCACGCAGATATTATTTTGATGGATCTGCATATGCCGGTGGTAGATGGTGTGGCGGCCTGCGAGACTATTATGCAACAATCTGGTGATAGCCCACCTATCATTGGCCTTACCGCAGATATTACTCAGGTTGAGCATCAACGAATGCTCTCTGCAGGGGCGATTAGCGTGCAGTCCAAGCCCCTGGATGAAGTAAAATTGGTCAACGCAATGCTGCGCTCCCTCAGTGATCAACGTCAGGTATCCGAGGGCTTTGAAGGCGGGTTGCTAGCATCTGTGATACCAGTAGACGAGTTAAAAAGCGCACTGTTTGAAAACTTGGATAAGCTGGAAACTCAGTTAAGTGCTGACGAGAAAAGCAGTCTGCGCCAGATTATTCACGATCTCATGGGTCTCTGTGGGCTCTATGGCATGTCTCAGTTGCGTGAGCTGGTGCTTGAATTCAGAGCCACCTACGGCACTCTGGATATTCCTGAAAACCTCAGGAAAGTGCAGGAAATACGCCAGCATATTGAAGATTTCTTATCCGCGAAATCTGCCAATTAATTTGGCGTCTAACTAGTACTTTTGTATTAATCCGTCAGTGTAATTTATTTTGTTGCATCAATCCTTTAACTTACCACCTAGCATTGACTCCTTGGCATGAAGCTTTGACAGGGACTTTACTGGTAAAAATACACAGACCTACACTGCTGTAAGAAAGGATACACTGAAAACAGGAAGTTTTAGAGCAAAGTTGACAGGGAGTTAACTCCAGGGAAAGCCGCTCGCTCAGTTGTTAAATTTCGTTTGCTACCAGTTGTGCGGTATAGACGACTTGGAAGTCGTGCGCCACGGATTGGCGCGGGTCAATCTTTAAAGCAGAGCATATTGGATACAGGTTTCCCCCTGTTAGTAGTGAAAAGAGCTAATTTGGCCCCTTGGTTGAGAGACCTAGGGGTTTTTCATTTGGTGCCTGCTTTTTACCCAATTTTTACCCAATTTTTACCCAATTTTTACCCAATTTTTACCCAATTTTTACCCAATTTTTACCCACTTTTGCTTCCCACTTTTGCTTCCAGCCTATGTGGCCAATCTTTGTTGTTATTGGTAACCCACAGTGATAATTACTTTTACTCCCAGAGCGTTAAGTCATAGACTGTCGCAAAGCATCAGTCAGAGACCCCATGCCTAAAAAAACTAAACAAGCAGATCCCTATGCGACCAGAGAGGCGGACAAATACGACCGACCCATTCCCAGTCGCGAATTTATACTGGATTACCTCCGCGAAAGTGTAGGCCCACTTACCCACGAAGAAATCTGTGCTGCATTAAATCTTGCTGATGATGAGCAGGTTGAGGCTATGCGTCGCCGCTTGCGAGCCATGGAGCGAGACGGTCAGGTGGCCCGCAATCGACGTGGCGGTTACGGGACCCTGGACAAACTCAACCTGGTAAAAGGCAGGGTGATTGGCCACCCTGAGGGCTATGGCTTTGTCTCGCCGGTACAGGGTGATGGCGAGGATATTTATCTGTCCAGTGCGCAAATGCGCCGAGTCTTTGATGGCGACATAGTGCTGGTAAGGATTGCTGGCTGGGATCGTCGTGGGCGCCCAGATGGCAGTTTGGTGGATGTGGTAGAGCGCAAAACAACCCAGCTGGTAGGTCGCTACTTTCGCGAAAGTGGTATCAGTTTTGTTCGCCCGGACAATCCTCGTATCAGCCAGGATATTCTTATCCCGGGCGATAAATCTCTTAACGCCGATCCAGGCCAGATAGTGGTGGTCAATATAGTTGAGCCACCGTCCAGAAACAGCTTGCCAGTTGGTCATATTGGTGAGGTCTTGGGTGAGCATCTGGATCCGGGTCTGGAAATCGATATGTCGATCCGCAATTACGGCATTCCTTATCTGTGGAATAACGAGGTACTTGCAGAGACCGCGGCTATTCCAGATGAGGTGCAGGATAAACAGTGGCGGGTGGATTTAAGAGATACCCCCCTGATTACTATTGATGGCGAAGACGCACGAGATTTTGATGATGCGGTATTCTGTCAGCCTAAACCTCGTGGTGGTTGGACATTAATTGTTGCCATTGCCGACGTTTCTCATTATGTGACAGTTGGCTCCGCTCTGGACAAAGAGGCGTTTGAGCGGGGCAACTCAGTGTATTTCCCCAACCACGTGGTACCCATGCTTCCCGAGAAGCTATCCAATGGACTGTGCTCTTTAAATCCGGCAGAAGATCGCCTGTGCATGGTCTGTGAGATGCAGATAAGCGCTGAGGGTGAGATTGGCCGCTACCAGTTTTACGAGGCGGTAATGCACTCTCATGCACGTATGACCTACACCCAGGTAGCTCATATTCTGGCTGAAAAAGGCCGGGACAATACCTCGGGAATACGCAAGCAGTTTGCCGCCATATTGCCGCAAGTTGATGCACTCCATGACCTCTATCTGGTACTTCATCGCCGTCGAGCAAAACGCGGGGCCATCGATTTTGATAGCCAGGAAACCAGAATCCTCTTCGATAGCCAGCGCAAAATAAGCCAGATTATTCCCGTGGATCGCACCGAGGCTCACAGGTTAATTGAGGAGTGCATGCTGTGCGCCAATGTCTGTTCGGCGCAGTTTTTAGATAAGGTTAAGATCCCAGCGCTGTATCGGGTGCATGAGGGCCCCAGTGATGAGCGCCTGGCCTCGGTGCGGGATTTTCTTGGCGAACTGGGTATTGGCCTGGGTGGTGGTGATGATCCTCAGCCAGAGGACTATCAGCGCGTGCTGAAATCGGTAAAAGGCCGTGATGATGCCGCGGTTATCCAATCGGTGATGTTGCGGTCTATGAGTCAGGCTATGTACCAGCCCGAGAATTTCGGCCATTTTGGGCTGGCCTTTGACGCCTATACCCACTTTACCTCGCCTATTCGTCGCTATGCTGACTTGCTGGTGCACCGCGCTATTCGCAGCCTGATTCGCAGCAACAAAAAGCTCTCTGCTGTGCAGCGTGTGCCTGGTGCGGGCGTTCTTGATCAGCAGAGTATCTATCCCTATGAGCTCGGTCGTCTGGCTGAGACTGGCGAGCATCTGTCAGTAACTGAAAGGCGCGCTGACGAGGCCACCAGAGATGTGGTGAATTGGCTTAAATGCGAATATTTAATGGACCGGGTAGGCGAGGAGTACTCAGGTGTGGTCAGTGCAGTCACAGGCTTTGGTCTCTTTGTGATGCTCGATGATCTCTATGTCGAGGGTTTGATCCATGTCACCGGGTTGCCCAAAGACTACTATTACCACGAGGCTTCTCATCATCGTATGGTGGGTGAGCGCACTGGGCGAATTTTCCGTTTGGGGCAAAAACTCAAGGTGAGGTTGACGCGAGTTAATTTGGAAGAGCGCAAAATTGATTTTGAATTAGTCGAGTCTCCTAAAACTGAGACCAGTGGACGCAGTGCGGGAGTAAAATCTGGGAAAAAGACCAGAGTATCGCCAAAAGCGGCAGCCATGGCAGAAGAGCATGAGAAAAAGCGTAAAAGCCGCGGTAAGAAGAAAACCAACACCGCTGGCAAAGGAAAAACTGCCGCCGGCAGAGGCAAGGCCGGTGCTGTCAAAAGGAAAATCAGCGCCAAACGCCGCAAATCTACTGTTGCAAAGGGTTCAGGTGGAAAAAGCAGCAAAAAGCGCCGCAGTTAACTAGGTTCACAAGACTGGGCTGGCGCTCGGTTTAGCCCGGTCCCAGCTGGCACTTAGCCCAGGTGCTTGGGCAGTATGCGGTTTACCACTTCAGCAATGTAGCTTAGAAACAATGTGCCCATGCTGCTTTTATAGAAGTTTGGATCAGCATTGCCTATGGCCAAAATTCCGTAGAGGTTGTTGTAGCGCAGAGGTACTGCGGCTACAGAGCCTACTTGCAAGCCTTTCTCTCCAAACAGGAAAGTCATCTCTTCCTCTCGCAATACACCGCATACCGCGCGATTAGAGCCAATTAATGTGTTCACCTGTTCGTTGGCCTTTTCAATGCTGGCCACACGCGCCATGGTACGCGGCAATGACTTCTCGTCACCCAATAGAGTCAGACTATAAAAATCAATTTCAAAATCTTTACCCAAACTGTCATAAATGGTTTCGACCATGGCTGGCAGATTTTTGGCCTCCAGCAGGTTAAGCACCAGACGTTTGGTCTTTTCAAACAGCAGGTCATTGTCATGAGCGGTAGCCAGCATATTGTCCAGACGATTGCGCATCTCTTTATTGCGGTCGCGCATCACTCCCACCTGACGTTCCACAAGAGAGACTGCGTTGCCGCTATTATGAGGCAGGCTCAGGCTCTCGAGAATATCCGGATTATCGTCCAAAAACCTTGGGTTATCGCGCAGAAACTCGCGCACCATGTCCTCTGTAGAATCAACCTGTTGTTCTTCACTCATATTCGTATTCGTCCGTGGAAAACACTGGCCGCAGCGCCAGTCATTAATAGAGGCTCGGTTTCACCCTGCCAATCGATTGTCAGATCACCGCCTGTGAGATGCACGGTTACTGGAGAGTCTACCAGTTCCTGCTGTAGGGCTGCCACCGCGGCGGCACAGGCGCCGGAGCCACAGGCCTGAGTTTCACCCACGCCTCGCTCGAAGACACGCAGCTTAATGTGATTGCGATCAACAATCTGCATAAAGCCCACATTGACCCGGTTGGGAAATCTCTCGTGGGCTTCTAACTGGGCTCCGAGACTGGCTACTGGTGCAGTTTCAATATCATCTACGCTAAGTACCGCATGAGGGTTGCCCATTGAGACTGCGGCTATTTTATGACTGGTGCCGTCCACATCAACTGAATAGAGCTGTGCCCGCTGCTCGGCCACAAAGGGAATCTCTGCCGGCTCTAATTCCGGGACTCCCATATCCACCTTGACCAGATTATTCTCAGTAAGCTCCAGGTCCATAACTCGATTCATGGTTTTGACCCGAATGGGGTTTTTACCTGTGAGCTGGCGGTCAGAAACATAGCGTGCCAGGCAGCGCGCTCCATTGCCACATTGCTCAACTTCATCGCCGCTCTGGTTAAAGATGCGGTAGTTAAAGTCTATATCCGGCTGCGACGGTGGCTCTATCACCAGCACCTGATCACAGCCAACGCCCAGGGTGCGATTAGCTAGTCTTCTGACCATAGAGGCAGATACCCGAACATTCTGGGTTACCGCATCAATCACTACAAAGTCATTGCCCAGGCCATGCATTTTGGTAAATTTCATCTGCATGCTATTGGTCCTGACCGGTCTCTGGCAGCAACTGTTCGCCGCGCACCAGATCAGCAATAGTTTCACGGGCACGCACCAGATAGGTCAGATTATTGTCCACCATAACCTCTGGTACTCTAGGCCTGCTGTTGTAATTAGAGCTCATTACAAAACCATAGGAGCCAGCGGAAAACAGGCACAGATTATCCCCCTGGCTAATAGCCAGAGAGCGGTCTTTACCGAGAAAGTCGCCAGTCTCACAGACCGGGCCCACAATATCGTAGAGGGCTGCTGGTGCGGAGCTGTGGGTGCTGGTTGGCTGAATATCCATCCAGGCCTCGTACAGCGCTGGACGCAACATATCATTCATCGCAGCATCCACAATGGCGAAATTTTTCTCGCCATTACTTTTTATAAATTCGACTTTCATCAGTAGAACACCGGCATTGGCTGTTATGGAGCGGCCAGGCTCCATCACCAGTGTCTCAGAGCGGCCGGCCATACGCGGCAGCAGCTCAGACATATAGTCTGCCACTGAGGGGGTGCTCTCATTCTCATAGGGAACACCCAGGCCACCGCCTATATCTATGTGCTGCAGATGGATATCCAGCGTTTGCAGATGGTCTACAAGGGTCAGCAGGCGATCCATTGCGTCAATAAATGGCCTGATCTCGGTGATCTGTGAGCCAATATGGCAGTCCACACCGACCACGGAAATATTATCCATACCGACAGCGCGCTGATAGATCTGTGGGGCCAGATTAATATCTATGCCAAATTTATTCTCTTTTAACCCGGTCGAAATATAGGGGTGGGTTTTGGCATCCACATCTGGGTTTACTCGCAGGGAGATCGAAGCTGTTTGATTCTGTTCAGCAGCAGTGGCATTGAGCAGGTCCAGTTCGGCCTCAGATTCCACATTAAAACAGTGAATACCCACTTCCAGTGCACGCCGCATATCCTCTGCATTTTTGGCAACGCCAGAAAAGACAATCTTGCTAGGGTCGCCGCCAGCCAACAGCACTCGCTCCAGTTCCCCCACAGACACAATATCGAAACCGGCACCAATATTGGCCAGGGTCTGCAGTACAGCGAGATTAGAGTTGGACTTAACCGCGTAGCAAATCAGATGGCTCTGATCGCCCAGAGCATTTTGATAGGCGAGAAAATTTTGCTTCAGAGCATCTTTACTGTAGACAAAGCAGGGCGTACCAAAATGATCGGCAATATCGTCCAGAGCCACGTTCTCTAGATGTAGTCTCTGATTTTGATAGTAAGCTGTATTGTGCATTGCGCCTTAAGACTCTGTAGTTTCTGGGTTGAGGTTAGTGTCTGCATCCTGCGGAAGATAGAGCGGCCCAGTGTTGCCACAGCCATTTAGGCAGCTGAGCATCAGCAGGGTACCAAAAAGTGCAGAAAGTCGATGAAGCATAGGGACTACCAGTGAAAAACCTTAATTATAGCGGTACTGGCAGATCACAACCAAACAATTATACTGCACAGCTACCATTGAGAAGCCTGACCATGAACGAAGCCGAATTTAACCAAATTGTCGATGACCTTATGTTTTCTATAGAAGAGAGCATTGATAACAGCGGCGCTGATATTGATTACGAAAACAGCGCCGGCATGCTGACCATTACCTGTGAGGCCAATGGCTCGCAGATTATCCTCTCTCGCCAGCCGGCCATGGGGGAAATCTGGTTGGCCGCTCGCTCGGGCGGATTCCACTTTAAGTTGTTGAATCTGGACACAGAGCAGCGCTGGTGCGATACCCAGACCAGCGAGCTGTTGTCAGCTATGCTGACAGATGCCTGTCTGGCCCAGTCTGGGGAAGCGGTTAGTTTCGATTTTTGACTACAGTCAGGGCTCTCTGCGCTGCAGCCCTTACCTGCTGTGGCGCTGTGCCACCAACATGATTGCGCGCAGCTACTGAGCCTTGCAGACTGAGCACATTGAAGACATCTTCTTCAATCTGATCAGAGAACTGTTGTAACTCTGCCAGGCTCATTTCCGAGAGGTCTTTGTCCTGGTCAACCCCATAGGCCACAGATTTGCCGACGATTTCATGGGAATCGCGGAATGGGATACCTTTGCCCACCAGATAGTCTGCCAGATCGGTTGCTGTGGAAAAGCCTCTGCGCGCCGCCTCAAACATGGATTCCTTATTGGCCTCAATGGCAGGGATCATATCGGCAAAGGCACGCAGACAGTCAACCACTGTATCTACTGCGTCAAACAGGGGCTCCTTATCCTCCTGATTGTCCTTGTTGTAGGCCAGTGGCTGAGACTTCATTAGGGTCAGTAGGGCTATTAGGTGGCCATTGACGCGCCCGGTTTTACCGCGCACCAGTTCTGGCACATCGGGATTTTTCTTCTGGGGCATAATCGACGACCCAGTGCAGAAGCGGTCGGGTAGATTGATAAACTGGAACTGGGCAGATGTCCACAGCACCAGCTCTTCTGACATACGTGACATATGAGTCATTAGCATACTGGCAAAGGCGCAGAACTCTATGGCGAAGTCGCGATCGCTGACCGAATCCAGAGAATTCTCAGTGGGCTTGTCAAAATTAAGCTGCGCAGCGGTAAACTCGCGATTGATCGGGTAGGTGGTTCCCGCCAGGGCAGCAGCTCCAAGGGGGCTCTGATTTAAACGCTTGCGACAGTCCAGCAAGCGGCCAAAATCTCTCTCCAGCATCTCATTCCAGGCCAGCAGGTGATGACCGAAAGTCACTGGTTGAGCCGTCTGCAAATGGGTGAATCCCGGCATAATAGTTTCAGATTCGGAGGCTGCCAGCTCAATAATTCCCTGCTGTAGCTTGGCAAATAGGGGCTGGATCAGATCGATCTGGTCTCTTAGCCAGAGGCGAATATCTGTAGCCACCTGATCATTTCTGGAGCGGCCAGTATGCAACTTTTTGCCGACCGTACCTATGCGATCGGTCAGCGCCGCTTCGATATTCATATGCACATCTTCAAGCGCAACAGACCAGTCAAAGCTGCCAGCGGCTATTTCTGCCGCTATCTGTTGCAGACCATCACTGATTAATTTCAGTTCATCAGCACTGAGAACGCCAGCCTGCTCGAGCATTCTGGCGTGGGCAATCGAGCCCTGAATATCCTGTTGAGCCAGTCGCTGATCGAAATTAACCGAGGCGGTAAAACGGGCGACAAAGGCATCGACCGGCTCGTTAAAGCGGCCACCCCAGGATTGATTGGTTGCTTGATTATCGTCTTTCTCAGACTTTGGATTCTCAGACTTGCTCATTGACCAGCATGCTCTATAGTTAAATGCGACGGGAATTATAGCTAATCGCGGCGTCTAAATGGCAATAATTCTTATCCATGGTAACTCTAATATAGCCACTCGGCTCAATCCCAAGGAGGGATACTATGATCAAGGTATTGATCGTTGATGATAAGTTGTTAATGGGCGGCGCTGCCCAAAGGTTGTTAACGACAATGACTAATATCCGGGTTGTAGGTGTTGCTGATTGCGGCAATACTGCAGTCAGGCTTCTCGCCAAACATAAGCCTGATATTCTGTTAATAAAATTACCACTGTCTGAACAAAGCCAAATTTACATAGATCAGCTGCAAAAAAAACCTGAAGCCTGTCCTGTAGTGGTCTATTTCCCGCCCTTTGTTGGTTTCGACCCTCTGCCGAGGGTTCTGAGCCAACAGTCTCAAGGTAACATCAGACAGGTGAGCCTCGATGACTTTGCGACTGCAGTACTAAAAGCCAGTAAAGAGGTTCTAGAGCGCCAGCGAGAAAACCGCGCTGAACCCCGAACCCATCTATTTGTATACAGCTATCTGGGCATAGATAAAATCCCTGTTAATAGGATTCTATTATTGCAGGCGGATCAAAAATACGTCAGGGCCCATATGTCAGATTCTGTAGTTACCCTCAATGATAGTCTGGTGGCTCTTGAAGACGAGTTCAGGCAGCTGTTTGTGCGAATCCACCGCAATGCGCTGGTAGCCATAGATGCCATTGAGGGATTGATAAAAGTCGATAATCGCATTGCTGTGAAGATCAAAAATCTGGCTGAACAGCCCACAGTAAGTCGACGCAGGGCATCTTATTTACGTCAATTATTACCGCTTCTCTGACAACGGGCTGCAAATCGTCGATAATGACGCATTAATTACTACGCAGGGTTGTACCTTGACTAAGAAAGTTCGTATTGCGACAAGAAAAAGCCCCCTGGCCCTATGGCAGGCCGAATATGTAAAGGCCCGGCTGCAGCAGCATAATCCCGGTTTGCAGGTTGAGTTAGTTGCCATGAGCACCAGAGGAGACAAGCTGTTGGATACCCCTCTGGCAAAAGTCGGCGGCAAAGGGTTATTTGTAAAAGAGCTCGAGTTAGCCATGCTGGAGGGCCGAGCAGATATTGCCGTGCACTCGATGAAAGATGTGCCCATGGAGTTCCCTGATGGCCTTGAATTGGCGGTGATTTGCGAGCGTGAAGATCCGCTGGATGCCTTTGTTTCCAATCATTACCAAAATCTCCAGGAGCTACCTGATGGCGCCGTAGTGGGAACCTCCAGCCTGCGCCGTCAATGCCAGGTGCGGGCAAATTTCCCCAATCTTGAGGTCAGAGAGTTGCGCGGCAATGTAAATACCAGACTGGGCAAACTGGATGCTGGTGAATACGACGCCATTATCCTCGCCAGTGCCGGCCTAATCCGCCTGCAAATGGCTGATCGTATTGCCAGCAAGCTCGACTCCGAGCTGTCGCTGCCCGCGGGCGGCCAGGGTGCCGTAGGTATTGAGTGCCGGGTTGATGACCAGGATATCCAGGAGCTTCTGGCATCCTTGCACCATCGCGATACAGCTAGCTGTGTGTTAGCTGAACGAGCGGTTAATCGTCATTTGCAAGGTGGTTGTCAGGTACCTATTGCCTGCTTTGCCGAGCTCGATAGCGACGGGCAAACCCTTGCCTTGCGGGGCCTGGTTGGCAGTGTTGATGGTACCACTATTTTGCGTGCCAATCTTCAGGGTGCCCGTGACAGCGCAGAGCAGTTGGGCATTCAACTGGCTGAGCAGCTGCTGGCTGACGGCGCTGGAGATATTTTGGCCGAGGTCTATGAGCGCTAGTTTTGGCGTTGGCAAACCGGTCTTGGTGGTGCGCCCTCTGCGCCAGCAGGATGCCTTTTTGCGGCTGCTGGATCAGGCAGCTATAGATTACCAATACCGGGCGATTATGCGTATTGAGCCCATTGCAGAGACTGAGGCAGAGGCCGAGTTAATTAAGAATGCAGTGCTTAGGTTTGCTGAGTTTGACTACGCTATTTTTATTAGTGCCAATGCGGCAGAGTTGGGTATTAAGTGGCTCGATCAGTACTGGCCCATGTTGCCTGCCGATCAGCAAATTTTTGCTGTGGGTCAGCAGACTGAGTCGATTCTCAGTGCCTATGGTTGCACAGTTTCCTCACCCTGCAAGCAACAGAATACCGAGGGTTTGCTGCAGGAAATAACAGCATTGCAGCAGCTGCAGAATAAATCTGTGATTATCTTTCGCGGTGGTGGTGGGCGTACCACCTTGGCTGAGACATTGCAGAGTCGGGGCGCGACAGTGACCTACTGCGAGCTGTACAGGCGCGTTTTGATACAGGACAGTCTGGCCGATGCCCGTGCTTTGCTGCCGGATTGTGGCTGTCTAGTCGCCCACAGTGGAGAGCTTATTCAGGCCATGGGCCCGGCAGTTGCCGAAACTGCCAATATCCCAGTGGTAGTACCCAGTGATCGAGTGGCTGAGATATCCGGCAAGCTGGGCTATATTAATGTTTTGGTAGCCAATAATGCCCTGCCTGACTCTATGTTTGAAATGGTCAAAACCGTACTCAGATAGCCTATTTTTTAAGTCAGGATAATAATAAGCTATACATTGGCGATCAGTTAAACAGTAATAGAGGGAATGCAGTGACTGAAGATAGTATACCGGCAGCAGACCAGGCCACTGAAAAGAAGCAGCCTGAGTCTGATAACGCGCCTGGACTCAATGGTAAGTCCAAGCCCTCAGAAAAACCCACTGGCGCCGCCTCAAGTATTCTCCGCACGCTAAAAATTATCCTCGCGTTGGGTTTAATCGTTGCGCTGCTTGCGGCCAGCTGGATGGGCTGGACCCTGTGGCAAACCTGGGCTCTGGAGGCTGACAAATCTGATAGACAGCTGAGTGGCATGCAGGATGCCATCGATAGTATTCAACAACAGGCCAGATTGGATCAGGAGCGCCAATTGCTGGAGTCTCAGCAGTTGCAGCAGGCTGTGACCGATTTGCAGTTGCGCTCTAATACCCAGGGGCGGCGCCTTGCTGAGTTAGGTTCAACCACTCGCAGTGACTGGCTGCTGGCCGAGGCAGTGTATTTGACCAGGTTGGCCAATCAGCGTCTGCAAACTGAGCGCAGCACTGCAAACTCTCTGGCACTGCTCAGCAATGTGGATTTGATATTGCAGGAGCTTGACGATCCAGATCTTACGCCGGCGCGCAGTGCTCTGGCCAAAGATATCACTGCATTGCGGTTAGCTGGAGAGGTGGATGTTGAGGGTATTTATCTGGAGCTCAGCTCTCTGATCTACAGCATAGACCAGCTAAGCATACTCAGCCTGCCAGCTCAGCCGCAGGCGGGGGAGCAGTCCAGCGCTCAGAATGCTGAGGCAAGCCTCAGCCCCCAATCTGTGCTGGCCGGGTTTAGCCAAAAAGTGGCGCAGTTAATTAGAGTGAGACAGCGCAGCCAACCTATAGAGCCCATACTGCAACCTGAGGAAGCGACCCTTATCAGACACAATATCCGCCTGATGTTAGAGCAGGCACAGAGCGCCCTGCTGCGGGAGCAGCAGGTGATTTATAGCCAGAGCATTAGTAAGGCACAGTCTTGGTTGGCGCAGCATTTTCAGCTCAACCCCAGTGCTCAGGTGCTTTCGGGGCGGCTCTCTGAATTGGCCAAGGCACAGGTGGTACAGCAATTACCCGAAATTAATACCTCCCTTGAAGCTATAGAGACCGCCGTTGTTATGCGCCAGAGTCGCCTGGTAGATGAAGCTCAGTTGGAGAATCAGAAGTGAGAAAGCTGCTGGTTACCTCAGTGCTGGCGCTGTTGGCTGGCGCCACTATCATAGGGCTGCTGCAACAGGGCAGTGGCTATGTGTTGATTAGTCTGGGTGATATAAGCATAGAAATGAGCGCGTTGGTTGCTGCCACTATCTATTTGGTGCTGACTGGATTTTTACTTTGGTTGCTGTTGGCGATTAGATGGCTCACCTCGGCGGGAGGCATTCGTCTGTGGTGGAATAGTCGTCGCAGGGCCAAGCACCGCAGCAAGACGGCTGAGGGCCTGTTGCTCTATGCAGATCAGGACTGGCAGAAGGCCAGCCTGCTTCTGTCCCAGTCTGCAGACCGATCGACAATGCCGGTGGTTAATCTATTGTTTGCCGCACGGGCGGCGGCAGATAACAATGAGCCCAACCAGGCGCGTCAACTGTTGCAGCGATTAAAAATGACTCACCCCAAATCGCGCCTGCTAGCGGACAAATTATTGGCAGAACTACTAATTGGCGACGAGAAACTCGACGAAGCTGCGACAGTGCTCGAGTCATTGCATCGGGAAAATCCCAGCGACAGAGGCATTTTGCGTCTCTTAGTGGATACCTATTTCTTGCTCGGTCACTGGCAACAGGCCCAGAAGCTGCTGGGTGATATTAAGCATTATGAGGCGATGAGCAAACGCGCCATTCAGCTGTTGGAATTAGATATTTACAGCAGCCTGCTGGAGGGGTTTGTCGCTGATCCGGAATTTACCGAGCAGGAGCAGCAGAGTCAGCTGGCTGAACTCTGGGAAATGCTGCCCAAGTCACTGCGCAAGGAGTCAGAGATAATTGTCCAGTATGCAGATGCTCTGGTAAGAGTTAATGCAAAAGACCGGCTGCAACCACTATTAACCAAGGCTCTAAATAATGACTGGCACCCGGATCTTATTGACCGCTTTGGTGCAGTACAGACATCAAAACCTGAAAAACAGTTGGCCACTGCTGAGAAATGGTTGTCCAGCCATGCTGAGGATGCCAGTCTGTTGCTGGCATTGGGGCGCATCTGTCGACGACTGGATTTGCTCGGCAAGGCCCGGGACTACTTAACCAGTGCGCTGGCGTTTGATGCCAGCCCCGAGCATTATCTTGAGTTAGCCGAGGTGCTAACAGCTATGGGTGATCATAAAGCCAGTGCCAAAATCTATCGTCAGGGGTTGCAGGCTGGCTTTTCAGTAGAGGATTAGGCAGATTTTCTAGATGCGCTTCTTTTTAAGATCTTGAAGCAAAAACCTGGCGGGATGCATGGCCAGGCGTAAATCCGGCTCTATTAGAGCCTCTTCCCCAGCAATTTCCCTGGCCAGAATTTCAGCGGTCAGCGGCGCATAGCCGGTTCCCCTGGAGCCCATGCCGCAGTGGATAAACAGATTGGGCAGATAGCTGCCTAAATCAGCTATATCAGCCCGTGCATCCTTGCGCAGTGGCGCATAATCTTCCAGCAGCTGTGGCATATCGGGCACTTGGCCCACAATAGGCAAATAGTCTCTGGTGGTGCAGCGATAGTTGGCGCGGCCAGACAGGCGACTCAGGTTCTGGGGTCCCAGTGCCTCTGCCAACCCTAGATCGGTGGCGGCCATTTGCTCCAGGTTGGCCTGATGATCAGCTTCGCGCACCTGGGTGGTAAACAGCCCCTTGTTGTAAGTTGCACCGCAGCTGTGCGACCCCTGGTGTTGCGGCGTTATATAGCCCTCACCGCAGATTACGGTTTTAAGTGCGCCTATACTGTGATTGCTGGGTATGTCGGTAATTTGCCCGCGCAGCTGAGTGAGCGGCAAAAAACTGCTCTGTTTCAGTGCTAGACAATCATAGGCATTGGCAATAATCAGGGTCTCGCTGCTCAGACTGCCAGTCGCCTGTGAGAGATCCTGGTCACTGCAGCTTAAATGCCACTGGCCATCGGCATGCCTGATACTTTGGATATCTGCCTTGATAAGAGGTATCTGATGTTGCGCCAGCAGTTGCCGACAAATCGCCTGGGGTTGCAGCCAGCCAAGGCTTGGAAAATACAGAGCCAAATCAGCCTGCAGATCTATACCGGCGATTTCACTGAGTTCAGCATTGCCGCAGAGCTTGACCAGATCAGGTTGATTGGCAAAGCGTTCGGCTATAAGCCTAAAGTCGGCCGCAGCCTTGGTATGTTCCGGCAGCACCAGCACACCAGTCTGTTCCCCCAGCCCCTGTTGCCAAAAAGACTGATAGTACTGGCTGGCAAATTTTATAGCCGCCAGATTAACTCGCGGCAGGGCCTGATCTCGAGGTGATAGTTTTGGGTAGATAATCGCCTGATTATTGCCCGAGCCACCGCAGCCGGCCAACTCATAGCGATCTATGACCCTAACCTTAAATCCGCGTCTGGTCAGCGCCACTGCAGCAGTGCAGCCGGCAATGCCAGCGCCGAGCACAGCAATTTCTTGTGAGCGTCGCGCAGCCACAGATTTATCCAGGTGCCAGGGTTGACTGGGGTGCCTTTTGCGGCGGCCGCTGCTGCTCATGCTAGGCGAGCCCAAACTCCCTGAGGATTTGCTGTGACCATTTAGCAATATAGTCATCACTGAGCTCAAACTGATTTTCGTCGTCCAGTGGCAGGCCGACAAAAAACTGGCCATCTTCGGTGAGGGCCTTGGACTGTTCAAAACTGTAGCCCTGATTAGGCCAGGCGCCAACAGTGCTGGCGCCGAGGTTGACTATTTTAACCCACAGATAACCAAGAGCATCCTGAAACCATTCCGGATAACCAATCTGGTCGCCGAGACCATAGATGGCCACCTGCTTGCCGGTAAAGTCCAGACTGTCTATAGCTTCCCAGTTGGACTCCCAGTCCTCTTGCAGCTCGCCATAATCCCAGGTGGGTATGCCCAGCACCAGATACTGGTATTCAGACATTAATTCAATGGAGTCCGAGGCTATATTGTGCAGACTGACTAACTCTGTACCACAGAGCCCATTGATAGCCTCGGCTATTTTCTCAGCTGCCATCTCGGTGTAGCAGGTTGAGCTGCCATAAAATAATCCAATTTTGGTGCTCATGGGTTGTCCTGTACTTGAAGGCTGCCAGCAAAATCCAGCTGGCGCCAGGCTTCATAGGCGACAATAGATACTGTATTAGACAGGTTAAGGCTGCGACTAGCGGGCTGCATAGGGAGGCGCAAAACATGCTCAACACCAATCTCTGTGCGCACATCTTCTGGTAGCCCTCGGGTTTCCGGGCCAAATAACAGGCTATCACCCGCCTGATACTGAACCCTGGAATAGCATTTTGAGCCCTTGGTGCTCAACCCATAGACCCGGGTCGATCCCATCGCCTGCAAATAGGCCGGCCAGCTGCCATGGACCTGCAGCGACTGAAATTCGCGGTAGTCCAATCCGGCGCGGCGTAGCTTTTTGTCATCCAAATCAAAACCCAGGGGCTCTATCAGATGCAGACAAAATCCGGTGTTGGCGCAGAGGCGAATAATATTGCCTGTATTGGGAGGAATTTCAGGCTGGTAGAGCACTATGTTAAGCATAATTTTTTGTTTGCACGTCGAGACCTGTATTATCACATTAATTGATAGCTCTGATATAGATGGAGCAGCAGTATTCTCTGGGCTATTTTCTAATAATTATCAGTATAAATGGGGTAAAAATATGAACTCATTGGTCAACACAGCAATACTTATAGGCACCTTGATTGCCTTTTCAGTGCAGGTAAGTGCCGAGCGCAGCGCGGGCAATATGGTCAGAGATCAGTACCGTCACCCCGCCGAGACTCTGGAATTCTTTGGTATTACCAAGGATATGGCTGTTGTTGAGATAAGCCCTGGCGGCGGCTGGTATACCGAGGTGTTGGCGGGACAGCTCAGTGGAACCCTGTATGCGGCCCATGCAAATCCGCAGAGTAAAAGTGCCTATTACCGAAAATCTCTCAGCAGATATAAGGATAAGCTGGCATCCAATCCCGAGTTTTACAGCAATGTTGAGCTACATATTTTTGATGCCGGAGCCCAGTTGCTCACCACTGCAGACAATAGTGCCGATGCGGTTGTCACCTTTAGAAATGTCCACAACTGGATGAATTCAAACAGTGAGGGAGCTGCATTTGAGTTGTTTTTTAAAACTCTAAAACCCGGGGCTGTGCTTGGAGTAGTGGAGCACAGGGCCAAGCCTGGAACTAGCCGCAAAACCATGATCGACAGCGGCTATGTCACCCAGAATTATGTGATCGAGATTGCCCAGCAAGCTGGCTTTGTGCTCGAGGCCAGCTCTGAAATCAATGCCAATCCAGCGGATACCGCCGATCACCCCAAAGGTGTTTGGACTCTGTTGCCAAATCTGGCTCTGGGCGATGTGGACCGCGAGCGGTATCAGGCTATTGGAGAGAGTGACCGTATGACTCTGCGCTTTAGGAAACCCGCCCAGTGATAGAAATTCCGGTCGACAGACTTAGTGCTGAGATTCTCACTGCCATTATTGAGGAGTTTATTCTTCGTGAGGGCACAGATTACGGTGCCCAGGAAGCCGGCATGGACAATAAAATTGCCCAGGTACAGCGCCAGTTAGCGCGTGGTGATGTGCTGATAACCTTCGATCCGGCCACAGAAAATTGCACTCTGTTGACCAGGCATCAATTTAATCGCTATAGCGCTGAGACTTCTGAGCAGCAGAGTCAAAGCCATGGTTCTCAGGCTAATGCAGCCGCCTACGAAGACTATTCTCAGGATATAGGTAACAGTATTGACTAGGTCTCTAACCGACAGTGACAGCCTCGAGGATGGGGCGCTACTGGCTCCCTGGCAGCAACAGTTAGATGAGGCCACGCAGATATTGGTGGCTCTCAGCGGTGGTCTGGATTCAACCGTTCTGCTCCATCTGCTGGCTACCCTGGTGCCCGCAGAGCGGCTCTGTGCCGTGCATATTCACCATGGCCTGTCGCCTAATGCAGATGATTGGCAGGCCAGCGCAGAAGATTACTGTAGGTCTCTGGATGTGCAGCTGCTCTGCGAAACTGTCGAGGTTATAGCTTCCGGCGAGGGTATTGAGGCTGCCGCTCGCAGTGCCAGATACAAGGTCTTTGAGCGTCTATTGCAGCCAGGGGGCCTGCTCTTGCTCGGCCATCATGGCGATGATCAGATGGAAACCATGCTCTATCAGTTACTGCGCGGTTCCGGCACCAGGGGTATGTCTGGTATACCGGTACAGAGGCCGCTGGGTAGTGGGCAGCTTATTCGTCCATTGCTGTCCTTGGGTCGGAGCCAGCTGCAAGCCTATGCTGAGAGACAGCGGCTGAGCTGGATCGAGGATGAGAGTAATACTCAGGATAGATTTGACCGCAATTATTTGCGCAAGCATGTGGTTCCAGCCATTGCCCAGCGCTGGCCCAATTATCGGCAGGCCATGCAGCTGTCAGCAGCGCACAGTGCTGAGGCAGAGCAGTTGGCAGAGATTCTGGCCCAACAAGATCTATCCAGGCTGGATCTGCGCGAAGAGCGAGGCGGTTGCTCTATCAGTATCCAGCAATTGTTAAAACTGGATGATTTGCGACAGCGCAATATTCACCGCCACTGGCCGGCACTTCGCGACTTGCCCAGGCCCAATAAAAAAATTATTGCCGAGATCAACAATTCAGTTATCCAGATTAGTGATGCTGCCGAGCCATTGCTTGAATGGCAGGGCATGCAGTGGCGGCGTTTTCAGGGCCGTCTATATCTGCTGGTTTGCACTGGTGCTGAGTTTGATAGCCATCAGCAATATGGCTGGGACATAGATAAGACCATAGGCCAGGAATTAGAGCTTGCTGATGGCAGTCACCTGGTTGCCAGGGAGGCGATTGGTGAGGGTCTGGCACTGGCTCCGAATCAGCCCTTGCGTATAAGTTATCGGCAGGGTGGTGAGCGCTGCAGGCCAGCGGGGCGAGGGCACTCCAACAGCCTTAAAAAGTTATTCCTTGAATATGGAGTTGAGCCCTGGTGGCGTGATAGAACGCCATTGCTATACGTGGATAAAACTCTGGTGGCTGTGGGTGATTATTGGGTTTGCGAAGGCTGGCAGGCGCAGACCGGTCAGAGCGGTAAAAAAATCCTCTGGCGGCATAACTCTTTATAGATGTTTGTAGAATACCGACCTGCTTTCTGGTAATCTGCTACCCCATCTTGAGTAGGATGGCAGCCGGTCAAAATTAGACCAAAATATTGACCAACACCCCTTTCAAAGATAACTTTTTTCCAATTTTTTGCGATCGTTGCAGGGCCACTATGACGCGTTTTATTTTTGTAACTGGCGGTGTTGTCTCTTCCTTGGGTAAGGGTATTGCAGCGGCTTCGCTGGGTGCTGTGCTCGAGGCCAGAGGCCTGAGTGTCACCATTCTCAAGCTTGACCCCTATCTCAATGTTGATCCTGGCACTATGAGCCCCTATCAGCACGGTGAGGTCTATGTAACTCAGGATGGCGCTGAGACCGATCTGGATCTTGGTCACTACGAGCGCTTTTTGCGTTCAAAGATGACGCAAAACAATAACTTCACCAGCGGTCAGGTCTACGAGACGATTTTGCGCCGTGAACGCCGCGGTGATTACCTGGGCGGCACAGTGCAGGTGATTCCCCATGTGACTGATGAAATCAAGCGCAGGGTCTATGCCGGTGCTGGAGATCATGATATCGCCGTGGTCGAAATTGGCGGCACCGTAGGTGATATTGAGTCGCAGCCGTTTCTTGAAGCTGTACGTCAATTAAAAGGTGAGCTGGGCCACCAGAGAGCGCTGCTGTTGCATTTGACGCTGGTGCCCTATATTGCCTCAGCTGGTGAGACCAAGACCAAGCCAACCCAGCACTCGGTGAAAGAGATGCGCTCGCTGGGACTGCAGCCTGATGTGCTGCTGTGTCGCTCGGAGGTAGAGCTGGAGGAAGTGCAACGCAAAAAGATTTCACTATTTACCAATGTTGAAGAGCGCGCTGTTATACCTGTTATGGATGCTCAGACTATCTATCAGGTGCCGCGCATGCTGCATGAATGGGGTCTGGATCAATATGTGGTTGAGCGGTTTAACCTAGATAAGCCGACGGCCAATCTAAGTGAATGGGATGCAGTGGTTGATAATCAGCTGAATTCTCAGGGTGAAGTGGTGATAGCCATGGTCGGCAAGTATATGGAGCTGCTCGACGCCTATAAGTCGCTGACCGAAGCATTGATTCATGCCGGCATTCACAATAAAACCAAGGTCAAAATTCGCTATGTCGACTCCGAGCTACTGGAGACTGATCCTTCATTGATCGACGGCGTCGATGCCATACTGGTACCTGGTGGCTTTGGTACTCGTGGTACTGAGGGCAAAATCTACGCAGTTAAAACTGCCCGTGAGAACAACATTCCCTACCTGGGCATCTGTCTGGGTATGCAAATTGCTGTTATTGAATATGCGCGCAATGTCTGTGGCATGAATGCAGCCAACAGTACTGAGTTTGATCCGGATACAGCCTATCCGGTGGTTGGTCTGATCGCAGAGTGGACCGACAGCCAGGGCAACAAAGAACAGCGCACTGAGGATAGTGATCTGGGCGGCACTATGCGTCTGGGATCGCAGGTTTGTCATCTAGTGTCAGGCTCAAAAGCTCACGAAATCTATGGCAGCGAACAGATTGAAGAGCGCCACCGCCACCGTTATGAGGTCAACAATAACCTGTTGCCGCAAATTAAAGAGGCGGGTCTGGTGATTGGCGGTCTGTCGTTTGACAAGACATTGGTAGAAACAGTGGAGCTGCCAGATCACCCCTGGTTCTTTGCCAGTCAGTTTCACCCTGAATTTACCTCGACACCAAGAGATGGTCATCCGTTGTTCCAGGGCTTTGTGTCTGCGGCCACAGCTTTTCAAGCACAGAAGTAAGGAATTAATGACATGGTTTCAGTCCCCATAGAGATTGCAGATATAGCGGTGAGCAATGATGGTCCTATGGCCCTGTTTGGTGGTATGAATGTCCTAGAATCCAGGGATATGGCCATGCAGATTGCTGAGGCCTATGTGGAAGTTACTCACAAGCTGGGTATTCCCTATGTCTTTAAGGCCTCTTTTGACAAGGCTAATCGCTCGTCGATTCACTCATTTAGAGGGCCGGGTGTGGATGAGGGCCTCAAAATATTCCAAGAAATCAAAAACACTTTTAATGTGCCAGTGATTACTGATGTCCATGAAATTGCTCAGGCAGCGCCAGTGGCTGAAGTTTGCGATGTGATTCAGTTACCTGCTTTTCTGGCGCGCCAGACTGATCTGGTGGAAGCCATGGCCAAGACTGGCTCAGTGATCAACGTGAAAAAGCCACAGTTTCTCAGCCCGGGTCAGATGGGCAATATAGTGGATAAATTCCGCGAGTGCGGCAATGATAAAATCATGCTCTGCGAGCGCGGCGCCTGCATGGGCTACGATAATCTGGTAGTGGATATGCTGGGCTTTAGAACCATGAAAGATGTTAGCGGTGGCCTGCCACTGATCTTTGATGTTACCCATGCACTGCAGTGCCGGGATCCAATGGGGGCAGCCTCAGGAGGGCGTCGACACCAGGTTGCTGAATTGGGTCGCGCTGGTATTGCCGTAGGTATCGCCGGACTGTTTCTGGAGGCTCATCCCAATCCGGATCAGGCTCTCTGCGATGGACCAAGTGCTTTGCCGCTGGATCGACTCGAGCCCTTCCTGGCACAGATGAAGGCATTTGATGACTTAATTAAAGCTCAGCCGGACCTGGATATTTCCTAACCAGTCTGCCGCCTGCGCAAATATATTCTTTTCTATTACGAACCTAGTTCGCCAACACTTTAATGAAGGAGCACCTACACCATGAGTAATATTGCAGATATTCGAGCTTTTGAAGTTCTTGATTCAAGAGGCAACCCCACAGTACAGGCCGATGTTATTTTGGACAATGGCATTGTAGGCACAGCCTGTGCCCCCTCTGGAGCCTCGACTGGATCAAGAGAGGCACTCGAACTGCGAGACGGCGACAAGAGCCGCTATTTAGGTAAAGGTGTTCTCAAAGCTGTAGACAATATCAACAGCACTATTAAAGCGCTGTTGGTAGGTACTGATGCCGCAGATCAGCGCGGTCTGGATCAGGCTATGATCGATGCAGACGGCACAGACAATAAAGCTGTCTTGGGTGCCAATGCAATTTTGGCTGTGTCCCTGGCTGCAGCCAAGGCCGCGGCGCAGGACAGAGGCCTGGCTCTATATGCCCATATTGCTGAGCTTAACGGTACTGCGGGTCAGTACAGCATGCCTGTACCCATGATGAATATTATTAATGGTGGTGAGCACGCGGATAACAATGTAGATATCCAGGAATTTATGGTTCAGCCAGTGGGGGCAAAAAGCTTTGCCGAGGCCCTGCAAGTGGGCGCCGAAATCTTCCATGCCTTAAAAAAGGTCCTGGGTAGTAAAGGGCTAAATACCGCAGTGGGTGATGAGGGCGGTTTTGCACCAAACCTGACATCCAACGCTGATGCATTGGCGGTTATTCAGGAGGCTACAGAGGCGGCGGGTTACAAGCTGGGCGAAGATGTGACTCTGGCACTTGATTGCGCCGCCTCCGAGTTTTACAAAGAAGGGCAGTATGATCTGGCTGGCGAAGGCAAGGTATACAGCTCTGAGGGCTTTAGTGACTTTTTGGCTGAGCTCTGTGACCAGTACCCGATTATTTCCATTGAAGACGGCCTGGATGAGTCAGATTGGGATGGTTGGAAATACCAGACTGAAAAGCTGGGTGATCGCTGCCAGCTAGTGGGTGACGATCTGTTTGTTACTAACACCAGTATTCTTAGCCGCGGTATTGAAATGGGAGTGGGCAACAGCATTCTGATTAAATTTAACCAGATTGGCACATTGTCAGAAACTCTGGATGCCATCAATATGGCCAAAGACGCTGGCTATTCTGTGGTTATATCTCACCGCTCCGGTGAAACCGAAGATACAACCATTGCTGATCTGGCTGTGGCAACTGCTGCGGGACAGATTAAAACTGGCTCTCTGTGCCGCTCTGATCGTGTTGCTAAGTATAATCGCCTGCTGCGTATTGAAGCTGAACTGGGCAATGCAGTTGCACCTTATAGAGGTCGCGCTGAGTTCAAGGCGTAATAAGTCAGCCTGATTGGTAAACGCTTCGCCAAAGCGAATAGAATAACAATATGCGATGGTTGCTGATATTACTGGTTGTACTCTTGGTGGGCCTACAGATTCGTCTGTGGGTCGGCGAGGGCAGTCTTGCCCACAGAGCGGAGCTGGATCGGCAACTGGAGCTACAGACAGAAAAAAATCGTCAGCTTAAACAGCGCAATGATCTTATTGCCCAAGAAGTTGAAAGCTTAAAAAACAATCTCGACTCTATTGAAGAGAAAGCGCGCAAAGATCTGGGCATGATCAAACAGGGTGAGATTTTCTATCTAGTTATCGACAGGGATGACAATGTGCTGGGCGGTCAGTCTGACGCTATTTCGGAGGCTGATTCCCAATGACCGACAGAGCACCTAAATACTGGGCTATTGTGCCTGCGGCTGGCATAGGCCAGCGATTTTCTGCCGATGTCCCCAAGCAGTTCCATCAACTCAATGGTGCCCTGGTAGCCCAGCATACCCTGAGCCGGTTGCTCAGTCTGTCGATTATTGATGCCATTGTGGCTCCCTGTGAAGTGGGCTCTGGGTACTGGTCTAAGGTACCAGCTGCTGCTGACCCCCGTGTGCGGCTGGTTGCCGGTGGCAAGCAGCGCGCTGACTCGGTGATGAATGGTCTGCTGGCACTGCAGGAATCTGCGGCTGATCATGACTGGGTGCTGGTGCACGATATGGCGCGGCCCTGTGTGACTCCCGCCAGCATAGCCAAACTAATCGCTGAATTGGACGGCCATACTGTGGGTGGTATTCTGGCCGCGCCGATCAATGACACTTTAAAAATTGTGGCTGCAGACCGACGTATTCTCAGCACCGTAAACCGAGCCGAGTACAGAGCGGCGCAGACGCCTCAGATGTTTCGTTTTGGGCTGCTAAAATCCTCCATACAGGCTATGCTTGATCAGCAAAAGTTACCCACTGACGAAGCCTCTGCTATCGAATTTGCTGGTTTCCATGCCCGGGTTGTCGAGGGCCGTCAGGACAATATTAAAATCACTCGGCGGGAAGATTTGGCGATTGCAGAGGCGATTATGAGGAATCAGGAGGTCGAATCATGATCATTCCCCACAGACTGCTAGCGGAGAATCCTCTATGCGTATAGGCCATGGTTATGATGTGCATGCTTTTGGTGAGGGCAGCGCTCTGATTCTGGGAGGCGTTAGTATTCCCTATCAGCATGGGTTTATCGCCCATTCCGATGGTGATGTACTTATTCACGCCCTGATTGATGCTCTGTTAGGTGCTCTTGCCTTGGGCGATATTGGTCAGCATTTTCCCGATACCGATGCGGCCTACAAAGACACAGATAGTCGCGATTTACTGGCTGCCGTAGTGGGCATGATGGAGACCAAGGCCTATCAGCTGGGCAATGCAGATATTACCCTTATTGCCCAGAGCCCCAAAATGGCACCCCATCTGAAGCAAATGCGCCTTAATCTGGCTGCCGACCTCAGCTGCGCAATCGACTGTATTAATATTAAAGCCACCACTACAGAAAAACTGGGATTTACTGGCCGCGAAGAGGGCATTGCCTGTCATGCGGTAGTGCTATTGAAGCCCAGTGCCAATGCTATCGGAGCCTAGGCTTATTAAATCCGATCATTTTGACTTCCATCAGATGCCGCGATTGCACGGCGCCCCTCTGGGTCGCGCCTTATTTCGCAGCTGTCCTGAGGATTTTCAGGTGGATGAAATATCGGATTGGCAGCCCAGTGGCGAGGGGGAACATCTATTACTGCATATTCGCAAACGCGATCAGAACAGCCAGTGGGTGGCTGGACTTTTGGCGCAGCTTGCTGGTCTTAAGCGCAATGATATTGGCTTCTGCGGACTAAAAGATCGCTTTGCCGTAACCACCCAGTGGTTTAGCCTGCACCTGCCTGGGCGCGAAATAGAGCTCGCGGAATTGGCCCATGCTGATTTTGAAATTATCGCTGCCCACAGGCACCACAAAAAGCTGCGCCGCGGCATGCATCTGGGCAATCATTTCACCATTATCCTGCGCGACTTCAAGCCGGCTGCGGATGCGCTGGAGGAGCGACTGCACTGTATCCAACAGCTGGGTGTGCCCAATTATTTTGCCCAACAGCGCTTTGGTCACAGCGGCAACAATCTGCGCGAGGCACAGAGATTAATCGAGGCGGACCGACTCAAAGGTAACAGGCGTGGAACCGGTATCTATCTGTCTGCAGCCCGGTCCTGGCTATTTAACCTTATAGTCGAACGGCGAATTGAGATTAATCACCTGTCGGCACCCATTGAGGGTGATGAGACAGCCGCACTCTGGGGCCGTGGCCGCTCAAATACCCATGCAGCAGTTGTTGAGATTGAAAATGCCGTTTTAGCTGACTGGCAGAGCTGGTGTTATGCGCTTGAGCATGCGGGTTTAAAACAGGAGCGCCGCGATCTGCTACTGAGACCTGAAAATCTGCGTTGGACATGGTTGCAGGAAGATCAGTTGCAACTGGCTTTTAGCTTGCCTGCTGGCAGCTATGCCACGGCTCTGCTGAGAGAAATAGCTGAATTATTCCGCCCCGAATTTAACGCCCTGTGATATATTGGTAGGGTTCTGATATTGCGGTACTAGGCCATTTCAGGGTGCTTAATTTCGCGGTCTTTACAGGCAGAAATCAACACAGGATTTAACACAGGAGCATTGGGTGAACTCGATCGAACTGGCTGGTATTGGCATGACCTCCCAGCGAACCAGGGAGAGGCTGATTCAGCGCCTTGTGGATCAGGGCATCAATAGCCAGCCTGTGCTGGATGTTATTCGCATGACCCCGCGGCATATTTTCCTCGATGAGGCTCTGTCTCACCGTGCCTATGAGGACACTGCACTGCCCATAGGTTTTTCCCAAACTTTATCTCAGCCTTACATAGTAGCGAGGATGACAGAGATTCTACTGAGCGGTGGGCCTCTTAAAAAGGTCTTGGAGATAGGTACAGGATCTGGATACCAGACCACTATTTTATCTCAGCTAGTCACCGAGGTTTATACAGTCGAGCGCATTGAGCCATTGCTCAGAAAGGCCAAAGAGCGCTTTCGTAAGCTGGGCCTTGGTAATATCAAGGCAGAGCTGTCCGACGGTAGCTTCGGTTGGGACAGGCACGCACCCTACGACGGCATTATTACCACAGCGGCGCCGCAAACCGTACCTGAAGAGCTGCTGCACCAGATGGCGCCAGAGGGTATTTTGGTCATTCCTGTAGGCAATGGTGTCTCTCAGGATCTTCGTGTTCTCCGCCGACTGGGCGATTCTTCCGAATTTGATGAGGAGATCGTTGAACAGGTTAAGTTTGTGCCTCTATTGGGTGGTCTCTCACGCTAGGTCAGCACTGAGGCTATGGGTTTATGGATGGATTAAGGGTACCAGCATGAGAAACCTTGCACAGCAGGTTTTGCTGTTTTTAAAGGGCCTGGCAATGGGCGCCGCCGATGTGGTGCCAGGTGTATCCGGAGGCACTATCGCCTTTGTCAGCGGTATTTATGCTGAACTGCTCAAAAGTATCACCTCAGTTAATCTTCAGGCTTTAAAGTTACTAAAATCACAGGGTATTGCTGCCGCCTGGACCCATATCAATGGCAGTTTCCTGGCTGTTCTTTTGGCGGGTATTCTGACCAGTCTATTCTCTCTGGCTAAGGTTATGCAGTTTCTGCTGGCAGAGCACCCACTGCCACTCTGGTCTTTCTTTACCGGGCTGATAATAGGTTCGGTAATCTACCTGCTGCGCCAGAACCCTCCCAGGCGCAGGGCCGACCAGCTGATGTTTGTGTTGGGGGTGGCTATTGCCTATGGTATCTCCATCGCGCCTGCGGTTGCTTTGCAAGGAAACCATATCACCATGTTTTTTGCTGGCAGCATTGCTCTCTGCGCTATGATTTTACCGGGTATATCTGGTTCATTTATTCTTGTTCTGTTGGGTCTATACCCTGTATTTATCAGCGCGATCGCCAATTTTGAGCTCGATATACTGCTGGTTTTTGCCTGTGGCGGAATTTTGGGCTTAATGCTGTTTAGTCGCTTCCTGACCTGGTTATTGGACCGCTTTCATACATTGGTAATAGCCACCATGTGCGGATTTTTAGTGGGCAGCCTCAATGTTATCTGGCCCTGGAAACTGGTCACTGAGTCGGTAATTAGTCAATCAGGCAAGGTTATTGTGCTGGCCTCAGAAAATCTGTTGCCCGCTGAGTTCAGTCAAGCAGTGGGGCAGGACCCCTTAACACTGCTCTGTGTTGCAGCATTAAGTTTGGGACTGGTTCTGGTTTTAGGGCTGGAGTATATTGGAGTCAAATATCGGGAACAGCCTTCAGGGGGAGACTAATTTAATGCGACTGACTCAGACTGTCCTATTGATGCTGGTTCTGGTTGTCACCGGCTGTTCTAACTACTCAGCACCCATAGTCAGCCGCGAGCATCCCCCCAGTACTCGTATTACCAAACACCAGGTGACTACAGGCGACACCCTGTATTCAATTGCCTGGCGCTACGATAAGGATGTACGTCGACTCGCCAGGGCAAATGGTCTCAGTCAGCCCTACAAAATCAGGAAAGGTCAGGTTTTATCGTTAAATACCAAGGGCGTGACACTCAACTCGCGCCCCGCCAGCTCACAGGTGCAGAGAAGGTCTAGCAGCTCCGGAGCAGCTGCAGAGATAACGCCAGAGCCAAAACCCATGGTATTTAGTAAAAACCTGGTTTGGCAGTGGCCGGTTAAAGGTAGCGTAGTCAAAGGGTACAGCCCCAAAGATCTGCGCAAAGGCCTGAGTATTAAGTCCGATACGGGCCCAGATGTCCGCCCTGCGGCCCCTGGCACTGTGGTCTATGCAGGTGACGGTTTGCGTGGATATGGTAAGCTGGTTATCATTAAGCACAGTGAAATCCTTCTTAGTGCCTATGCGCACAATGAAAAAATACTGGTAAAAGAGGGACAATCTGTAAAAAGTACGGAAACAATCTCAAAATTGGGGTCTAAAGAAACGTTATACTTTGAGATTAGAAAGGATGGGTATCCAGTAAATCCATCTGCATATATAGAGTAAAACAGCAGCAATGCTGGATTTAAAAATAATAAACGAAGGTTTAAATTGGGGGAAATGGTATTAGGGAGATGAACTAAGGTTCTGGGTTAGCGGCGGGATTGGCTGCTAAATTATTGGAAGATCGTGCAAAAGGGATGCGAACGTGATGGATGAAGCGTTTATTTTTGATCAGCAGGCTCAAGCCGCTGACAGCAAGGAAGACACACCTGAGATAAGTCATCAAGTCATTGATGCAACTAGTCTTTATTTAAAAGAAATTGGCTTTGCGCCGTTGCTGACGGCCGACGAAGAGGTTTACTACGCCCGCAAGTTTCAAAAAGGTTGTGAAGCATCGCGACACAGAATGATTGAGAGCAATTTGCGGCTGGTGGTTAAAATATCCAGACGCTACGTCAATCGCGGGCTTGAACTTCTCGATCTTATTGAGGAGGGCAATCTGGGGCTTATGAGGGCGGTAGAAAAATTTGATCCGGAGCTGGGTTATCGCTTTTCGACCTACGCCACCTGGTGGATTCGTCAGACCATTGAACGGGCGCTGATGAATCAAACTAGAACTATTCGCTTGCCCGTTCATGTGGTCAAAGAGCTCAACGTTTATCTGCGAGCTTCAAGAACCTTGGCTCAGCGCCTCGATCACGCGCCGACACCAGAGGAAATTGCCGAGGAAGTGGGCAAGCCAGTTGCCGATGTACTCAAAATTCTCAGTTTAAGCGAGCGCATCTCATCAATTGATGTACCAGTGGCAGATAAAGAGAAAACTTTGGTTGAGACCATTGCCGATGACCATGGGTTTAGCCCGGAAAATCAAATTGAGGGTGAAAACCTTACCACGGCCCTCAATGAGTGGCTGGACCAGCTGCCCGAAAAGCAGCGCGAGGTACTGGTCAGGCGTTTTGGCCTACAAAACCATCAGGAGGAAACACTGGAGCAGGTGGGTCGCGAAATTGGCTTGACCCGCGAACGGGTCAGGCAAATTCAGGTTGATGCACTGCGTAGGCTGGGGGATGTGTTGCGCAAGCATGGTCTGAGCAGCAATCTGCTATTTGCAGAGCTTCAGGACAGCTGAGGGTTTGTCAAAAAATTAAACTTGCAATAAAAAACCCAGCATTAGCTGGGTTTTTTATTGCCGGGCACTGAGTTATTCAGCCAGATAACGCTCTCTGGAGGCGATAACTTCAGCACGGGCTGCGTCTGCATTGTCCCAGCCTTCAACTTTTACCCATTTGCCTGGCTCAAGTGCCTTGTAGTTTTCGAAATAGTGACCGATCTGGGCAATCAGCAATTCTGGAAGATCAGTGGCTTCCTGAACATGGTCATAGATCTTGGTCAGCTTGCTGTGAGGAACAGCTAGCAGTTTGGCATCAACACCAGACTCGTCACTCATATTCAGAACACCTACTACACGGCTGCGAATCACCGCGCCGGGCATGACTGGGTAAGGGGTAACCACCAGGACATCCAGAGGGTCGCCATCTTCAGACAGAGTCTGGGGCACATAGCCATAGTTGGCTGGGTAGAACATAGGTGTGGCCACAAAACGATCCACAAATATAGCGTCGCTATCTTTGTCTACTTCATATTTGATCGGGTCGTGATTGGCGGGAATTTCAATAATGACGTTGATATCATTTGGCAGGTCTTTACCGGCCGGAATGTCGTTGTAGCTCATTTCAATGGTTCCATTGGATTGCGTGACTGTTGGAGGGAGCGGATTATAGCCAGTTGATCAAAACTTGACCAGTCTGAATGGTTAAAATCCGCTACTCCTGCTCGATCAGCCGCTACTGAAGTCGAAAGGTGATGGGCAGATTGACTTCAAAGTTGTCCGCTTTCATCTCCTCTGGCAACTGCGGAAATGGTGCAGCTTTCTTAACTGCCTTATGGGCAGCCTGATTTAACAGTCGGTACCTGGATTCCTGAGTAATGACTGCGCTGATCAGATCGCCGGAGCGATCAATGGTGACGCCAATGCGTACAGTGCCCTGCTGGTTCTTATCGGCGGCGCGATTGGGGTACCTAATGGCTTTATAGATCTGTGCTACTACCAGCGGAGTGTAGTCTCTTTGGGCCAGGGCTTCGGATACATTAAAGTCGGCAATCTCTTCTTCCTGCTCTTCCCCTGTGTCCGCAGTCGCAGCCAGATTTGTGTCTTCATTGTCTGCTATCTGTTCGGTTTCGGCGGCTATCTGCTCAGGGCCTTCCAGCGTCTCTGCTTGATCTGTTGCCGCGGCGGTGGATTCAGGGTCTGCGGCGATGCTTTCCGCTGCCGCCAGCTGAGGCTCTGCCTCTGGGGTATCAGCTGCTGTTGTGGCTTCATCTGCTACAGGCTCTAAAGCAATGGGCTCTGGGGCAGGTGCCATCCATGATGCCGCCAGAGCGACTCTGCTGCTCTGAGGCTGAATATCAGTGAGCAACTCATCGGCATCCATATCAATGCTATTACCCAAGAGCTGATCTTTAAATGCGGTTGATGGGGGTATGGGGCCTATCCAGGTGCGCAAAAGTATATTAAAGACCTCTGGGGGATAATTGGTAATCAGCTCTGTGCCATTAAATCGCACCGAAGTGCCCTGGTCTGGATCAAACAGATACTCTATAACATCGCCTCGTTTTGGCGCTGACCTGGGCGCACGCATAATATCAATAACCTCCTGAGCCGAGCCCGAAAAGCTCTCACGGTCATTGTTGATTGAGATGCTCTGCATCCACAGGTTGAGCCAGCGGCGTTTGGAATAGTCATTGATTATTCTCACCTCCATGCGCTTGGGGCTCTGTTGTAGCTGAATGCTATTGGCATTGCTGCTCAGGTCTTCAACAAATAGCGCGGCGACAAATTGCTGCTTGCCAAGATCCTCGTAGATAGCACTGCCGTTTAGTTGCAGCTCAGCCTTTGCGGCAGCGGAGAAAATTAAGATAAGAGCGAGTAGCAAACTGGTTCCATTGCCGAAATACTGTCTGCCGTTCGCTGCTCGATTAGGCTGATTCCATTGAGCATGGCTGTAATTGTTCATTAGGATAGTTCCTTTCCTGGTTACTAAATATTCCAGCACTGTCAGTGATCAAGGGGTAACAGAGTTGCTGGAACAGTCCTTTTCCTAACTTTCTCGAGCTATTTTGGGTAGGCTCAACCGCTGTGCAAGCGCCGCTTGGAAAAAATATCGACTCTGTACACACTCATTTATGCCTTTTGTGCGCAGCATCACATTTACAGTATAGATTTGTTAAACGCTTAAAGTGAAAAACCCCGTTGGATTGGCGTTGTAAATGCCAAAATATATGTGTTGCGCAATACCATATATTCGCATTTACAATAACAGCCGGGTTCAAAACCGAGTAAACTGGCCCACTTACCTGTGCGTACACAGCCAGGCAAATATTAACTACTGAACAAAGGCAGCTGGCTTTGAATACTAATCTACGACTTGCACTTATCTTCGCTGTGGCTCTCTTGCTGTGGTTTTTTAGTGGCTTGCTGCGCACCACCGAACCTCTCGAAGCCGAATCTGAAAAGATAGCTAGCCCGCTGACCAAAGTGCAGGTTATCAACTCCACAGAGCAAGCCTTTAGTCCAATCATTTCGCTGCGCGCCAAGACCAAGGCCAATCGAGATGTTCAGGTTTTAGCCCAGGTTTCTGGAAAAATCTCGGCCACACTGGCTGAGGAGGGTAGTTTTGTTAAAGCCGGGCAGGGTATCTGCCAGATTGATGCAGAGGATCGCCATCTGCGCCTGGCCCAGGCCAAAGCCTCTCTGGAGAACGCCGATATTGCCTACCTTGGTGCGCTTAAGTTAAAAAGTGCCGGTTATCAGTCTGAACTGGCTATTTCTCAGGCTAAAGCAGCTCAGGCTACCGCAAGAACTCATTTAAAGCGCGCCCGTCTGGATGTTGAGTACTTGCAGATAGTGGCGCCTTTCGATGGCGTTGTCGAGTCGCGCCCCGTTGAAATTGGCGACTTTATAATGCCCGGCCAGCTCTGTGCTCGCGTAGTTGAGCTGAGTCCATTAAAGGTTGAAGCTCTGGTGGCTGAGACTGAGATAGGTAGTTTGGCGTTGGGTGACAGTGCTGAGGTCGATATCGCAGGCCAAGATGATCAGCAAGCGGTTATCAGTTATCTGGCGTATCAGGCGGACCGAGCCACCAAGGGTTACAGAGTGGAAGCGACTATGCCCAATCCAAACCAGGCTATTAGAGCGGGTATTTCAGCGCGACTCAATATTCAAGCCAAGGCCAAGCCGGCCCATCTGATTCCTGCCAGCAGTATTTTGCTGGATGATGAGGGCGAGACAGCAGTGCGAGTACTTATTGAGGAGAATATTGTTGACTCGGTGAGAGTCTCAGCAGTTGGTGAATCTCCAGCTGGGATTTGGGTTACCGGGCTCGATGCTGAGGTAATTCTGGTGGTAGTAGGCCAGAACTATATTATCGATGGTGAGCGGGTCATTCTCAGTTACCAATTCAATGCCGTAAACTAATTAAAAGCCCTCACCTGAGCCTTAATCGCTTATGAAATTTCTCAGTCTTATCGTAGATCACTCTAGAGCAACACTTGCCATCATGTTGTTGATCCTTTTTGCAGGTGCAGGCGCAAGGCTGTCCATGCCCGTGGAGATGAACCCTAATGTCACCCTCCCAGTGGTAATGATTATGGTGCGGCATGATGGTATTTCTCCGGAAGATGGCGCCAGATTGTTGATTCGCCCCATAGAGAAGGAATTGAAAACTCTGGACGGCCTGGAGGAGGTGCAGGCGACTGCTCAGGAGAGCATGGTTGTTGTAACCGCCGAGTTTGAAGTGGCTGACAATATCAAAGAGATCGTCGCCGAGGTGCGTGAAGCGGTAGATCGCGCCAAGGCAGAATTCCCCCAGGACACCAAAGAGCCCATAGTTAACGAACTGAGCCCCAGTCCAGAGCCGACTATTGTGATCACCTTCTCCGGAGATAATGTTTCTGAGCGAGAGCTCTTTGCGGCGTCTAAGTATTATCAGCGCGAACTGGAAATGCTTCCCGATGTGCTCAAAGCAGATGTATCCGGGCACAGAGAAGAGGTGGTGGATGTAGTGGTGGACCCGGCCCGACTCGAGCAATACGGTCTGCGCATAGATGAGCTGATCCGTGCGGTCAGGGT